>Ga0209382_10006465_pt1 | contig 15069 bp, 26 predicted proteins | sample SoiMetdeltSBSDD5_FD_187599 | JGI IMG/M metagenome (GOLD analysis project Ga0209382, IMG submission 187599) | Bulk soil microbial communities from a Populus tree surrounding site in Tennessee, USA - Soil MetaG P. deltoides SBSDD5 (SPAdes) (version 2) | ecosystem: Environmental > Terrestrial >... | reverse complement strand
GTCAATTGAATCTCGAGGTAGAGGAAGTCGGGCGGTAAGCCAAACCGGTACATAGACCGAAACGGCGCCACCCGGGTGACAAGACCTTGAGGTGGCGCAAAACATTTGGGGTATTTGCAAGTCAAAGAGAAAGTTTTAGGAGTGTTAGACCGTTAAGGAGGCGGGCCGGACCGTAACCCCGGCGGACGTAGTCCCCACTCGGATCGTTACCGAGACGCTCCACCGACCAGTAAGTCATGCAGAAGACGACCCGACTTTTAATCGGGGGGAAGTTGGTGCAAATCCAATCTGGTCGACTTGAACCACAAACGTAAAAAGCCAAAGCATCAACGCGCGGGCTGTCTCATGTGCAAGCCGCACAAGGACGAACGCAGGAAGTGGGAACCGAGATCAAAACGCGAACGGGTCATTAGCTCAGAGGCAGAGCAGGTCCCTCTTAAGGACACGGTCTGAGTTCGACTCTCAGATGACCCACGAAAGTATTGAGCGATCGTCCAACTGGCAGGACGCCGGTCTCTGAATCCGGAAATCTTGGATCGTCCCCAAGTCGCTCAACCAGAACCACCGGTAATCGCCGGCACGGTCTTTGACAATCGAAGTTAGTGAAACGATACGGCGTCGCGTAAGTGGCGTCGTTTATTCCTCTCTAGCACAACTAGTAGTGTACCGGTCTGTTTAACCGAGGGATCCAGGGGCGGAGCCTGGGGGAGGAGCCATGGGTACCTGTTTTAACGCCCGCGTCAGGAAGCCTGGTCGCTGTTTCGTAATCAGCGACACGGGGAGCATTACCCCGCGCGGGCTCCACGACTTGCTCGTCTACGTTGGTTAGGATGCCGGGCTTTCAATCCGGCGAACGGGGATCGTCGCCCCGGCGAGTTGCAAATTGCAGCCTTGGTAGAAGTGGTCTTTACACGGGTCTGAAAATCCCGGGAGCTCCGATCGTAACGGAGAGGCTGCACCACGTCGCCCGAGCCCGACGGGCGTCGATAATCAAAAGGATCCATCGGGCATCTGGTGTTCTATTCTCGTGGTCGAGAGGGGTCTCTGTGAAAGACTCGAACGGGTCCGATTCCCAAGAACACCCCAATCCCTTTACCGAAGACGGCGCTGGGTGTTCTAAGCCCGAGCGGCCAGGCGCGATACCTGGTGGAGGGGCCGAACCGCGGCATAACCATTATCATGGTCGATACGAACAAGACAGAAGTAATCGTGGTTTTGGACCGCTCCGGCAGCATGGCCAGCGTTCGAACCGACATGGAAGGCGGGTTCAAGAAGTAAACAACCGCTCCCTGATGCGACTAGTGTCGCAGCTCGATTGTCGATCGAGTGAGGCCGAGGCAGTATCGGCAGGGAGCGCAAATAGGGACTAGGTCATGGTGACCGCGCGGATTCCAACCCCGTAGGAAACAGTTCGATTCTGTTAGTCCCTGCCAAACTTGGTTACGCGGTAGGACCATGTGTCCCCGATTCCCGCGTAGCTTAGAAAGGCCGTCGCAGGAGCGGTGTTTGAAATCCTGCAACGGGGGCGTCGTCCAATGGGAAGATGTCTGATTTGCACTCAGAAGATCGGAGTTCAACTCTCCGCGCCTCCACTAATCCGCCGACAACCCAAGTAGTTGGGGGCCAAGCATGGTAAGTTTGGCAATTGAGTGCAACCCTCAATGTCGGCTCTAGGCATGAAGCGCAACGGAATGTCGCATGAGGAGGCGGGAAAGCTGGGGTATGAGAAGATCAAAGAAACGCTTCTTCAATCCGTAAGAAATAAATCAGAAGCCTTGCAATTTCAATATCGTGCAGATCCTAAAATTTGCGAATGTTGCAAATCCGAGCTTCCGTATGAGCAGCGGTGGTATCGATTTTGTAGCCGCTCGTGTTCGGCAACTGTGAATAATGCAGAGCGTCCGTGCACGCCGAAGCCAGTTTGTCCTATATGCAACTCAAGCTTTGAGCGCCACAAGAGGTCGCGCTTCTGTTCGAGGAAGTGTCAGCTTGAGGCCAAACAACAGGAGAAAATTCGGGATTGGCGGAACGGCAAAAATCCCGGAGGCACCTGGTGTGGTGTAAGTACTATCGTACGACGATGGCTCTTCCAAACCCGTAGCGAACAGTGCGAATTGTGCGGGTGGAAAGAGGTTAATCCTACTTCCGGTAAAATTCCGTTGCAGGTCGACCACATAGACGGAAACCCGTACGACCACTCCGAAAATAACCTCCGTATATTATGTCCCAATTGTCACAGCTTGACTCCACACTTTGGAGCCCTGAACAAGGGAAGAGGAAGGGCTGAGCGATATAAAACGAAGGATACCGAATAGGAAATTTAAGCGGAATTGTTCTGGGTGAACAGCAAGCCTTCCAAGCTTCGCCTCGGCGCGTTCGAACCGCGCATTCCGCTCCGAACCAACCGTCAGGCGCATCCCGCGCCGTGGGAATAACGTCCGTTACCTCGGTCGCCCAGGATCAAGGGAAGAGAACGGTGCCAATTGCGCGCACCGCCCGGTCTGAATGGTTGAGTCAACTTGCGGGTAACGCGAAGGTCGCGGGTCTCCTTGCCAAGGAAACTGTGAGATTTCGAGTATCTCTATCCGCTCCGAGCAGTAGCTCAGAATGAAGCGTCTGGGGGTCCTAGGCCCGAAGGGCGCAACGATGTCAGAGCAGCGGGCTTTAACCCGAAGGTCGCGGAGTAACGATTCCGCCTGCTCGATTATGTACCGTTGATTCAGCCAATCGGCATCGGTTGCAACCCGATGACAAGCAGGGGCAGCACCTGCACGGTACTCCGGTCGCCCGTCCTGGCGTCTCAGGTGCATTGGCATCTACTTCTTCAACGGCCCCGTTCGATCGGCGGGGCAGGAGTTGGAGGACATAAATAGGGGCCTTAACTACAGCCGCCGTGGTTCTGAGGCGGCTTAATAGCAAATATCGGGACCACTTGGCTCCATCGACCAATGGCTAAGTCGCCGGCTTCTCAAGCCGGAGAACGCGGATCGATACCGCGTGGAGTCACCAATGTCCCCTCCGGCGAATCCGGTGGTTGGCCTACGAAGCCGACTTACGAACGTTTAACTCGTTCAGGGGATGCCAATTATTGCAGGGATCGAGCAACGGAAGCTCGGGGGGCTCATAACCCTCTGCCTTTTGGCGAAGTAGGTTCAATTCCTACCCCAGCAACGCACACGAACCAAAGAGGTACCGGATTCTCATAAGATCTAGGGCCCGGCTGCAAGTGCCGGCGTGTGCACCATAATAAGCCAGGATGAACCCGTGTGACCAAGGACCCTACCGCACCGACCCGCTCAAGAAGCGGACGATCGATCCATCCAGCGCACAGGAACTATTCAAGCGGTTGTTTCCGGAGCTGCAGTTCAACGTAACAGTCGAGAAATCGGAAACCGGGCTCACTATAAAACTACGGCGCTACCATGAGAAGGGGACCATGACCATTCGATACGAATGTGAACACCCCTTCGAATACGAGTCGCCGAATCAGTTCGTAAAAAGAATGCACGAGGAAGTGTATGCAATATGGGGTGTGAACGTACCCCCCGAACGCACCTGGTATCCAAAGCCCGGTGCGAAATGTACGTGATGAGCCCGACCGACCGGTGTCGGCGCCCGGCTTTGAACCGGGTCGTAACATCTGTTCGACTCAGACGGGCTCAACCGAATCCTCGGATTCGCAAAACCGCGCTTGTGGAGGAAGTCGCCACCGGCCGACGCGGAAAGAATATCGGGTATCTGTGACAAGGCGCAGGGTGCGCCACTCGGCTTGGGACCGAGACACCGCAGGGTTCGATCCCCTGGTCACAGACCGTTGCAACGCGGGCCGACAGGGGTCCGGGCGTCTTGTTGGCGTCGAAGGAGTAATTAACCACCTGTCACAATGCGGGCTAGTATTCTGGGGAATACACCGGTTTTACAAGCCGACCAAGCAGGGTTCGATCCCCTGGCTCGCAACCAACCGCTAATAGTCTAGATAGTCTGGACGGCTCTCTGATAAGGAGCAGGTCCCCGGGCAGTACGGGGTTAGCGGACCATTGGAGCAGACCCGGCGGTTACCGGGAAGCCGTCTTATAAGCGGCTGGCCAGACGGCAGAAGTTCAACTCTTCCTGCTCCAACCATGCCGACTTGCTGGAACAGAAGACAACGCGGATTTAGACTCCGCGGGGAGAAATCCCGTGTGGGTGCAATTCCCTCAGTCGGCACCATGCCATCCTGGCGAAACTAGCAGTACGCGCCGGCTTCAAACCCCGGTGGGGTAACCCGTCTCGGTGCAAATCCGAGGGATGGCACAACGCGCGCATGGAGGAAGAGCAGACCGGGCTATCTTAAAAATAGCCGTACGAAAGTACGTGCCCGTGCAAGTCGGGCTGCGCGCACCGCGGCATAGAACGAATGTGAAGAGATGTCTCCTGATTTCGTCGTGGTATTGGCCACTGCGGATACTTGACTGGACCGACGCCGTGACTATGTGGGCGAAAGGCACGGTCGACGTCATCGCCGAGTACGATGAAACAATCTCGTCGCCCTCGACCACGATCCGCCTACCAGCCGTCATCCGGTTGCGCAAGGCACTGCCGAACAAGAAGAAAAATGTAAAATTTTCAAGATCCGCCGTGTATGTACGCGACGGTTTCCACTGCATGTATTGTGGGAAGCATTGTCGTTGGGACGAGCTCACCTATGATCATGTCCAACCTAGGAGCCGCGGTGGGCGAACGGATTTTGAAAACGTAACGTCGGCGTGTGGGGCTTGCAACGCGAAGAAGGGCAACAAAACCTGTGACGAGGCAGGGATGTGGCCTAGACAGGAGCCGCATATACCCAAGACGCTCCCCCTTACCCCGCCGCCAATAGACGATCGCAAGATTGAGCCCGAGTGGCTACCGTTCTTGCAAAAGAACAAATAAGATTAGAGGGTAGTGCGGATGGCCGCGACCGGTCTTGAAAACCGGGCCAGGGTGACACCTGACTGTTCGATTCAGTTACTCTCTGCTAAGGAAGCCGAACCGCGTATGGACGCGGGCACCGTTGCTAACGGATGACGCACCTTCGGGTGTGGGGGTCGGGTCCTCCGGCTTCCGCCAATCGCCGCAGCCCTCGGCAGGGGGAAGGAGCTTGTATCTCTTTCCGACCGAGCTCGACACTCGGATGCGGCTCCGTCGTATCGTTGAAATCGCGGCATGTATCACCACATGCCCGAACTACCGCCCTTCGAAGGCTTCCCCAAGATCGCCCGATATAATCGGGAATGTGTGATCAGTGAGAAAATCGACGGCACAAACGGATGTATCCACGTCGCCGATGACGGTACCGTAACCGCCGGTTCACGTAGCCGTTGGATTACACCCGAAGCCGATAATTACGGCTTTGCCAAGTGGGTAAAGTCCAACGAGGAAGATCTGCGTTATCTCGGGCCGGGTCGTCATTTTGGCGAATGGTGGGGAGCGGGAATCCAGCGTAAGTACGGCATCGTCGGAAAGCGGTTTAGCCTCTTCAACGTAAGCAAGTGGGCCGACGATGCGATACGGCCGCATTGCTGTTACGTCGTACCCGAGCTCTGGCGTGGGCCGGCGCACATGCTGCAGTTCGCGATTGAGCTAACGCTCGGGAATCTACGCCGTAATGGCTCCGTGGCGGCACCCGGTTTCATGGCCCCAGAGGGAATCGTAGTCTTCCATACGGCCAGCGGGCATCTTTATAAGATCACGTTGGAAAATGATGAAATCCCGAAGACCACCACGGGCCGATGAGTGTTACAACTGCGGCGCGCCCGACCGCGGCGAGCCCGGACCCTGCTTCTACTGCGGGGTAAAGTGTGGGAACCCGTCGGGCTACCTCCTACGGCTACACGATAAGCCATCGCGCATCGAGCTCGTTGCCGATCTGGTTCGGTATGGCCTGTGCTCGGCCAACGCGGCCGTCGAGTACCTAGATCTACCGCAGCTCAAACCGCGGCATTAGACCAGACATGAACCTAGACGGACACTTTGACTCGTTTGAGCGCAACCCCACTGTCTACCTACTCAAGGCCGGGGTTGTGGTCGCAATCCTTGTGGCCGGCGTTGCCACTACCAGTTGGCTCCTTGGGTGGGGTGCCGAAACCGCACAGGTTGTGCGCGAAGAATTCGGCCCGCGCGAAGCCTTGCGTAAATACACTTGGCTCAAGGAAGCCGCCGCCCAGTTGGATAAGAAGGTTGCGGACATCAAGATCTACGAGTCCCGGCTACAGACTCTAAATGATGCCTATCCGGGCGTCCCCCGCGGCAAATGGGCCCGAGACGACCGCGAGCAGTGGTCGGTCTGGTCGTCGGAACTTGCCGGAATCAAGGCCAGCTACAACCAATTGGCTGCCGAATACAACGCCAAGATGGCCGAAGTTAATTGGTCGTTTGCTGAGGTGGGAAAACTTCCACCCGGTGCAACCACGCCGCTACCGCGCGACTACAAACCCTACATGGATAAGTGACATGAAAAAGTATTTTCCGATCGTATTGCTTCCTCTGATATCTTGTCAAACCTTTCAAGAGTCGACGCCACAGTCTTCTTCCGGCGTCAACAAAGCCACGGTTGTGGTTCCTACCGGACCAGACGGCATGACGACCGAGCAGCGCAATGTCGCCGAACGCCTCAAGCAGGACAACCAACCCGGTGCCATTAAGCACTTATACGTCATATCGGCCTATAGCGGCCAGGTCTTGGTGTACTCGACCGTCAAAGGAAAGGTGACGAGCAGTGGTAAGCGTCTCTCTCCCACTTCGGTGTTCATGGGATCGTACGGTGGTTACGGCGAACAAGGGCAGCCGATCACGCTGGGCGGGTTGAAGTACTATACGACCGAAGTCGTTCAGGACGACGGCACCTATGGCTCATCGGCCGATTATCTTTTCTGGTGGGATACCAAAGGTGTTTATCATCAGCACTACGTCTCGGGCGGGCAGATCCTGCATATTTCCAGCGAACCGCTGTCGGTCAAGTCTGTTGTGATTAACATGGAACTGACCAAGGCGGCCGAATAGTGGCCGACGACAAGAAACTCCTACTCAAACGTAAGTACCGTGTACGTCAGGACATCAAGTCCACCCGCCGGGTCAAGGCCGGTAATAGCGGGAACAAGTCCAAGGCCGAGAAGCGTGGACCCCGCGTGCCAGTATCGCTTTCGCTCGTTGGCACCCGGGGATGGAAGAAGGAGTTCGAATGAGCAAGTTGGAGAAGGCAGAGGCGTTTGTCGAGCGGCTTTGGCAATATACGCAGCGGCTCAAAGACCCGGGGTTGACAATACTTGCGGCCGTTGCAGTAAGAGACGCGGCGGTGCGAGAGGCTACAATTCGCGAGTGCATCGATCGCTGTGACGAGTGTCGAGAAGTGTTGGAAGAGCTACTTTACGAGAGGGATGAGCAGTGAGCGACGAAGAACCGAAGCGCAATCCGTACGCCTCGCAGTTCTACGGACACGATGGTTTCGTCGAGCCCACCACGGTTGAATTACAACCTGTAGAGCAGTTCATCGCCGAGTATTACGATGCCGACGATGGGTGGCTGGAGGACAAGCTACCCAACTATATCCGTAAGATTCGCGCCGATGAGCGCGAGAAGGTACATAAGGCCTGTAACGAACACACTATGCAAGACGAGATTGCCTATAACAAGGCGGTAAGAGAGCGCGATGCAGCCGTAACCGCCAAAAAGCACGCCGAAGCGGACGTTCGAAATCTCATGCAACAAGCACAAGACCTGCGTTCGGCGCTCGATTCGATGAAAGCGTCCCACGTCGCCCAGCTTAAAAGCGCGCAGCAACAGCAGAGACGAGCAGAAAAGGCCGAATCCGAACGTGACGAGTGGCGGGCCAAATGGGAAGACCTGGAGATCCATCGCGCGTCTTGCTGTGACCAGATGGAACGAGAGTTAACCGCGGCGTTGAAGGTTGTCGAAGCGGCACGCGGGGAGAATGAGGCAGAGTTAGATCGACTCATCGAGGAATTTGATGCAGCGAGGCGCAATGACCGATGAGAAGCGACGGACCGTGTGGACCACCGGCATCGGGGAGTCACCGGTCGACCATCCGACGACCGACGAGAAGAAGCCCGACAATGCGTTTGTGGAGTACAAGCGCAAGGTAATCGACGAAGCCTGGGAGCAGCCTTCGACCGTCGGTAATACTCTTTGGCAGAACCCAGGCGGTGGGTCGACGACCGGCCAGCGTGGATACGGCATTGGCGAAGTGGTTCTGTATGGGGCGCCGCCCGCTCCAACCTTTGACCCGCCGATCCCGCGATGGGACCCCGAATCCTTCCCGTCGCTCCCACCCGGCGCAATCCCAGCGCCGCAATATGATATATTCAAACCGCTTCTACTCAAAGAGACATTTGAGTTGAAAATGCTTGAAGTTATGGACGAGCTCCGTACGCTACGGCAGGCCCTGGACCGATTCCGCAACGAGGTTACGGCGACATCGGCCATCTACGTGGTCAGCGGCCCGAAGGAAGCCAAACCCGCCACCCGGGTGACGCCGAAGCCGAAATCCAAGGCCCGGCTCAAATCCTCCCACCGTCGCAGCAAAGGACGCAAAGGCCGTTGACGGCGCGTTACGACGCCTTACGGTACCGGACATGACCAACCTAAAACTCCCGCTGTTCATAATGTCGGCCGTCGCGGCCATCGTAGTCCTTACCGGATGTGCCATCGATACATCCGCACCGGACGTACCCGAACCGCCGATGGCCGAAACGGCCAAGCCCGATGACCCCGGTGCCAAGCAGGTCCACTTCGACAAGCTGCCCCATTGCCGCCCCGTATTCAACGCAGACGGGCTCGTGACCGAGTATGTGTGCCCGATGCCCAATCCCCACCCAAACGACTGTGGAAACGATTGTGGTGGCACGGCGGTCGACCCGACCTTTCCGGAGGAAGATCTCAACCTGGAGTTTTGAACAGGCCGAGTGTCTCATTCGTGGCGGCATAAATTCCGAAGTGCTCAAGCGCCGCTTTGTCATAGGCCCGTGCCGCCTCCTCCTCGGTTTTAAACCGGCCCAACAAAATCTGTTTGGGCGCTACATAGATCTTCGCTCTCCATCGATTTTGGTATCGATCAACACCTTTAAATCGAGACCGACCTCGAACAGAGTGTAGCGTCTTACGAAAACAGCGAACTGATGTTACTCGATCTGCCCGAACCCTATGTGTGGCCCAAGTCATTTCGGCCAAATGAGCAAATTCCCTGTCAATTAATGCATATGACCCGTCTTCGAGGAGAAGTTTGATTTGGGTCTTTTCGAAAATTGCCAGTGTTTTACGGAGCCGGTTATATTTTAGACCAGTTTTTGGCATTATTATAGATTATGGTGCATTTTCTGGCGTCAACTTCTAGAAAATTGGCTTTTTTCTTGGCCGAGTTTGGAAGAGAAAATCTGTCTGGGTGAGGCTCAAAAACCCCCACATTTAGCAGGCCCCCCGGGGGGTACCCCGATCAAAAATCTTGGTGTCATGTAGGGCATTCCGTTGCGGCTGGAATCCTGATAGATCCAGTACGGCGGTAATCGTTACCGCGTCAACGGAATTGCATCGAGCTCGCTGCGTGTGTCTATTTTGACACGGCTTGTGTCTGATTTGACACGCTACTAAAACGAGCGGTTATGGTGAGTTACGTTGCCATATGGTGGTTTCGCGGGATTTCGTGCGTGTCCGGATTGACACGCTTTACGGTGCATTATGGGGTCTTACGGCGGATTATGCGCTGGCATGCGGCGTGCATCGGGGTTCGGGTATGAAACAACCCGATCCAGCGCTCGCGCGGGCCATCGTGACCCGATTCGAGCAAATGTCCGATTCCGATTTGGCACGTTACATGCTCCTTGTGCGCACGATTGCAGCCTGTGCACGATTCGAGCATCAGGCAAGGCAAGCACGGCACGCAGGTTGCATTAGCGTCGCACAGGTGCTTAGGGAATGCGCGCGCGATGCGTTCGAACGTTACGCGCAATCCGCCGAGCAACCCATAACCCTAACCATGGGAGTATCCCAATGATCCGTTCGCTCATCCATTTCGCATTCGGTGCCTGCATTGCCTCGCCTTTCGTCGCATGGGCCGTTACCGCGCCGCTCCCCCGTGTCGCCGAACCGATGCAATCCGCCATCTATACGGCCGCAGAAGACGGTAAGGTTAGGCACGCGGTCGCCCTGGCCCATACGATCGAGCTCGAAACCGTGGTCGTGGTCGGCCGTGTCGCCAAATCCACGAAGCGTCCGGCGCCTAGTCCGAAACCCCCGTCGCAGCCCGCTTGTCACTTGCGCCCGTTGGAGCAAGGCGGATCGCCGTCGGCCCCGTTCGTTCTGGAGTGCGGCTGATGTCTTGGAAACCCGAATTTCTCGTGCAAGGCGCCTGGTGTGGCAACGCGCAAGCATTCGAAACCGAGAAGGAAGCCAAATCATCGGCCTACGCCCGGTTTATGGTCTGGACCATGCCGGAAGACTATCGGGCCGTCGAATCGACCGAGCCGGTCAATTACAAATGGGATGACGAGCAAGGCAATGTCATGCTCGAAACGAAAGCCGAAACCAAGTGACGCAAGCCACCCCTAACCGTAACGCGCAAACCAACGCGGATATTACCGCGCTACTCCGCGCCCGAAATACCCTGATCTGGATCGTTACGCGCGAAGAATGTCGCGTCGAACGGGCAATCGTGGAAGCCGCCGGTAAGGCGAAATACGAAACCCTTTTCTGGGATACAGCCGACGGTATGACCAAGGCCAAGGATGGCGAAACGGTCGAAACCCTAAACGACTCGTTAGAGGCCCTTTCCTACATCGAAAAAGACGCGGCGCGTCGCGTGTATATCATGCGCGACCTACACAAATGGCTAGCCAACGATCCGATCGTGCTCCGAAAGGTCCGTTCGCTCGCGCGCAAGCTGCAGAACGGCAAGCCGGACGTTGCCCGATCGATCGTTATCCTTACCCCGTCGGCCGACGTTCCGATCGAGCTACAGGGCCATACGATCGTGCTTGACTATCCGTTACCCGAGCGGGCGGAAATCGCCGAAATCCTTTCGGACGTGCTTGATTCCCTGCCCGAAACGGTAACCCGTCCGGACGATGCGACGCGCGCTGCCGCCATCGACGCGGCGATCGGCATGAATTCCGAAGAAATTGGGGCATGCTATGCGCGTTCGGTCGTCCTACACAAGCGGATCGATCCGGCCATGGTTTCGACTGAAAAGCGTCGGGTAGTGGCACGCGAGCGCGTACTTGATTGGTTCGAGCCGGATCCACGTGGATTAGACGCCGTCGGTGGTCTCGAAAATCTAAAGGCCTGGCTGGCTGAACGACGCCGCGCATTGACCCCAGAAGCGCGTGCTTACGGCCTACCGTCGCCCAAGGGTATGCTCCTACTTGGGATCCCAGGTACCGGTAAATCGCTTACAGCGAAAGCCGTAGCGTCCGCATGGGGGCTTCCGTTGTTGCGCTTGGACCTTGGCGCACTCAAATCCAAATGGGTCGGAGAAAGCGAAGCCAATATCCGCCGGGCGTTGGCGGTAGCCGAAACGGTTTCGCCATGTTGCCTGTGGCTAGATGAGGTCGAAAAAGCCTTGGCCGGATCGACGGGACCACAGGGCGATGGCGGTGTTTCGTCCGATGCCCTAGGCGTCGTGCTTTCTTGGATGCAAGAACGCGCCGGCCAGGTCTTTATGATTGCGACGGCCAACGGAATCGCCGGCCTACCGCCGGAATTCATGCGGAAAGGCCGATTTGATAAGCTTTTTTGGATCGATCTTCCGACTGCTACCGAGCGAAGGGAAATTCTCGCGGTATCTATTCGTATGCACAAGCGAGACCCAAGCACGTTCGGTCTGGACGTCCTGGCACAAGCCACGCAAGGATTTACAGGGGCGGAAATCGCAGCCGTCGTAAGCGACGCGCTTTTTACCTCGTTCGCGGACGATGCACGCGAGCTAACCACGGCCGATTTGCTTCGTGCGGCCGAAACGGTCGTACCGCTGGCGCGTACCTCGGCCGAGCAGATCGATGCTTTGCGTAAATGGGCCGTCGGGCGCACTAGCCCGGCCAGCATACCAGAGGATACGACAACCCATAAGCCTACTAAGGCATTGGACGTTTCCTAACAGATTTCGAGGCTACACGTACCGCACGGATTCCGATTCGTGCTCCGAGACGGATCCCGCCTGGACATAGTCCGGCCGAGCCTAAACGTAGGATCCCTATCGCCCGTACGCATTGCGTGTAGCCTCGTATTTATTCCACTCTAACTGTAATGCGAAAGGATACATTTCCCGTGCGTGCCGCGTTGACATACCCGTCCGGAAACGAAAAGACCGGCCCGATTGCCGTATCGACCACTAGCTCCGATACATGCCCCGATGCATGCCCGTTGCGTAAGAACGGCTGCTATGCCGAGGGTTATCCCTTGCGCCAGCATTGGACGCGCCTGGATCGGGGGGAGTGGGGCGGTAACTGGCCCGATTTTCTAGACCGCGTCCGCAAACTACCGAAAGGCGTTATGTTTAGGCATAACCAGGCCGGCGACTTACCCGGTGTAGGCGACGCGGTTAATGCAACGGCGCTCGCGTCCTTGGTTTCGGCTTGTGCGCAACGTGGATTGCGGGCTTTCACCTACACGCACAAACCGGTCGGCTGGGGGTCAATCGAGCATGTGATCAACATGCGGGCCATCCACGCCGCGAACGCGAACGGCCTAACCGTCAATCTTTCGGCCGATACCCTGGCCGAAGCGGACGAGCTCTCGGCGCTCGGGTGTGGGCCCGTCGTAACGATCCTTCCCTGCGACGCTTCGGATCGGCCGACTAAGACGCCCGGGGGGCGTACCGTGGTCGTATGTCCGGCCCAAACTAAAGCCGCGCTTACTTGCGCCGAATGCGGCTTGTGTGCGGTAGCCAAGCGCAAGGCAATCGTGGGCTTTAAATCCCATGGTGTATTCCGCAAGCGGGCCGAACGTGTCGCGCTTACCGTGATCAAATAGTCTTGACACGTAAAGATTCATCATTACCCGTAAAGATGCGAAAGGATCCGTAATGAGCCACGTGGCGAAAATCGAAATTGAAATGAAGGACCTTGAGGCAATGAAGCTCGCATGTAAGCGGCTTGGCGGTACCTTCAAAAAGCAATCCACCTATGAGTGGTTCGGCCGTTCGGTCGGAGATTATCCGTTACCCGACGGTTTCGCAGCCGAGGATTTGGGCAAATGCGAATATGCAATGCGCTTTCCCGGTGCATCGTACGAAATCGGCCTTGTGCCGCGCCGCGATGGTAGGCCGGGCTATACGCTGCTTTGGGATCACTGGCAGTCTGGAGGCCTCGAACGAGTGCTAGGCGCCAAGGCCGGCAAATTGGTTCAAGCGTATGGCATCGAGGCAGCTAAGCGCGCGGCGCGACGTGCGGGCCATACCGTTACTGAATCCAAGCGGGCCGACGGCTCCGTGGTCCTGCAGGTTAGGGGGGGCCGATGAGCCAAATCGTTGAGATTACTTTCGCGCCCGACGGATCGGTAGAGACCAAGGTTAAAGGCGGCTGCGGTAAGGGTTGCAAGGATGCCACGAAAGCAATCCGCGAAGCATTGGGCCAAACGGTCGAAGATAAAGAGCTTCCCGAGTATCGCCAGGTCGCGGTGGCCAAGATTCCGCTCGCACAAGGGGGGAAACGGTGATTCTCCGATTCGATACGGACGGTTCGGCTTTGACCGTATATGGCGAAGCGATCGATCTCACGGATTTGGGCCGCGTTGCCATAAGCCGCGCGTCGCACGTCGAACCGACGGCCGATGGTACCTGGGAAGCGAATCTTGCCCCCGTTGGCGGGCCCAAGCTCGGACCCTACGCCCGGCGCACCGAAGCAATCAACGCAGAAATCGCTTGGCTCGAAAATTGGATCATGAAAGGCAGGAATAGGTGACTACACTTCTCAAACCCGGTATTCTCGTTTCGCTCAAAACCACGCTGGAAGGCGGCGTCCGTTACAAGGTCCAGGATTTGGACGCACCGGCCGAAACGCCCGATCCGAACGACAAGCGGGCCGTTACCCGATGGGAAACCACCAAGGTAGTGGACGATCCGGCCGAGCACGAACGGGCCGTCAAAGTGCGGGCAAATGCCGGCGCTACCATTCGCGCGGTCTGCTCCGCAACCGCATTCGGCCTACTCTGTCCCGAGGCCCGACAGGGCGATCTAGACGCCGCCGTTACGGCCGCGCGCGCCATGGTCGCGGACTTCAATGCGTCGGCCGCATGTACGACGATCCATGTGTACGTGCTTACCGGCCGGATTGCCGAGAGTGATACGGAAGCCATGCGCGCAATCGCATCGGAGCTAACCACGCTACTTGCCGAGATTGAGCAAGGTATCAAGGGGGCCGACCCGAAGGCAATTCGCGAGGCCTGTAAGCGCGCACAATCGCTCGGCGCCATCCTGGACGAGCAACAGGGCCAGCTAGTTGCGGACGCGGTACAGGCCGGTAGGGACGCCGCGCGGGCCATCGTTCGACGTGTCCAGAAAGATGGCGAGGATTCACTGGCCGTCATTGCAGAGCTTACCGCCGAGCAAGCCCTAACCCCGATTGAGACGGCCCGATTTGCCTTCCTTGATCTGGAGTGCGAGCCGTCGACGGAGCGAAATCCGGTTATGCCGGCCGTGGATGTCCAGCGTTTCGCCTCGTTGGACGACGATGGCGATATGGCTATGTGCGCGGAGGCAGTCTAATGGATCCAAACGCTACGCTTCGGGAGATTCGGCAGATCTTGAAACGGTCCGAGCGCTGGCCGGGGCCCGATTGGACCCACGAGGATAAGGCCGACGCTTGTCTATTGGCCGATCTAGTCGAATCCCTGGATGATTGGCTATGTCAAGGGGGGTTTCCACCGATCGGATGGGCCGAGGGAAGCAGCGGGGAGGGGGGCTAGCCCCATGCAATTCGACGGCGAAACATGCCGATTGTCCGCAATCGAGGCTAAGACGCTAGCCGGGTTTGCCCATAAGCGGAAAGATTCGAATATGGCCTATGTGCTATTCGACTTTGAGGCCGGCATGGCCGTTGCCACGGA
>Ga0209382_10006464_pt1 | contig 15072 bp, 11 predicted proteins | sample SoiMetdeltSBSDD5_FD_187599 | JGI IMG/M metagenome (GOLD analysis project Ga0209382, IMG submission 187599) | Bulk soil microbial communities from a Populus tree surrounding site in Tennessee, USA - Soil MetaG P. deltoides SBSDD5 (SPAdes) (version 2) | ecosystem: Environmental > Terrestrial >... | reverse complement strand
TCGACGGCCGCCTGCCCCACGACACCACCATCCGCCTGCTGGTCTTCGGCGCCTGAGGGAGTTCGCATGACCCTACGGCTGGGGATCGCCGATCACTTCGGCTGGGCGGTGGCGGTGACGGCGTCGGCCGACCACGACGTCGTGGACCGCCGCCGGATCGAGCTGGTCGAGCCCGACGTGACCGCGGCACCGATCCACTACGAGAGCCACCGCCTCGACGTCGCCGCCACGGCCGCGCTGGTCGCGAAGGTGCGGGAGTCCGTGGTGCGGGCCTCGTCGGCTGCGCTCGACGACCTCGCCGCCGCCTTGCCGGAGCCGGTCGTCTCGATGTCGCTGCGGACCTGGCCCCCGGACTTCCCCGACGACCTCGCGGTGCAGCGCCGCTCGCCGTACGAGGCCCGTGCCGACGCCATCATGTACCGCCAGATCCTCTCCGACCTCGCCCACGCACGCGGCTGGCAGGTCCACCTCTACCGCGCCCAGGACGTGCTGGGGCAGGCGGCCGGCCTCCTGGCCGACCGGGCCGACGACGTCCTGCACGGCCCTCGAGAGCGTTTGGGCCCGCCCTGGACCAAGGATCACCGGCTCGGCCTCGCCGCCACGGTGGTCGCCGCCCGATCCTGACCGGATAGGTTGCCCGGGCGCTCGGGTGGAACCGGGCGGTCGATGGTCGATCCCAGGGGAGGGCTCGTGGCGATCCGGGTGGTGCAGTGGACGACCGGCAACGTCGGCAAGCAGGCCGTGCAGGCAGTGATGGGACGCCCGGACCTCGAGCTCGTGGGCTGCTACGCCTGGTCGAGCGACAAGGTGGGCCAGGACGTCGGCGAGCTGTGCGGCATCGGGCCCATCGGCGTCACCGCCACCGACGACGTCGACGCCCTGCTCGCGCTCGAGCCCGATTGCGTGGTCTACAACCCCATGTGGTTCGACGTCGACGAGATGGTCCGCATCCTCGAGGCCGGCGTGAACATGGTCGTGACGGCGGCGTTCATCAACGGCACGTCGTATCCCGGCAACGGGCGCCAGCGGCTCCAGGACGCCTGTGAGAAGGGCGGCAGCTCCCTCTTCGGCAGCGGGATCAGCCCGGGCTTCGTCGAGCTGGTCACGATCGCGCTGGCCGGCGCGTCGGACCGCATCGATCGGATCGTGATCTCCGAGTCGGCCGACACCACGGCCTACGACTCGCCCGCCACCGAGATCCCGGTCGGGTTCGGCCGCCCCTTGGACGATCCCGAGCTGCCCGCCATGACCGCGGCGGCGACGGTCGTGTTCAGCGAGGCGGTCGCCCTCGTCGGCGACGCCCTGGGGATCGAGTTCGACGAGATCGTCTGCGAGGCCGAGTACGCGAAGACCACCAAGGACCTCGACCTGGGGTCCTGGAAGATCGACAAGGACACCGTCGCCGGGGTCACCATCGGATGGCACGGCAAGGTCGCCGGCCGGAGCATCGTCGAAGCCCGCGTCCGCTGGCGCAAGGGCAACTCGATCGAGCCGGACTGGCCCATCGGCATGGGCTGGGAGATCGAGATCCAGGGCCGGCCCACCCTCACGACCAAGATCGACATCCTCCCGCCGCCGTACTTCGAGGCCACCACGATGGAGGAGTTCATGGTGCTCGGCCACATCCTCACCGCGGTTCCGGTCGTGAACGCCGTCCCCGCCGTCGTCGCCGCGCCGCCCGGGATCGTCACCTACACCGAGATCCCGGTCCCGTTGCCGCGCGGCTACGTCCCGCTCTGACGGCTACGGCAAGACCTGCCAACGACCCGCGGCCGGGGCCGCGGGGCATGCCTGGCATCCATGAGCGGGATCGCGGGGCACGGGGCTCGGAGGACCTTCCGATCCTCGGAGCCCCGGTGCCGAGCCTCAGGCCGTCGCCGGCATCACCCGGATGGTGCCCTCGAACCCCAGCGTGGCCGGGTCCACCAGCCGGCCTTCCTCGTGGACCTGTGCGCCCTGCAGGAACCCGTCGACCACGGTCCCGTTCATGACCACCTGCCCCGTCAGGGTGTCGAGGGTCCCGCGGAGATGGGCGGTGAACGACTCCGGCCCGGCGGCGATGATCCAGTCGAACTCGACGTGCCAGATCTGCCCGGAGCAGGGATTGGGCCCGGTGCACCCCGTGAGCACCGAGGTCAGGTCGCCGTCGATGTCCCCGCCGACCGTGCCCTCCCACATCCCCGGCGCGACGGCCTGCTTCTGGAAGGTCAGGTTGAGCGGCGAGGCGGCGCTCGCCGGAGCCGCGTGGGCGAGGCCGAGGGACAGGAGGCCCGCCAGCACCAGCAAGACGAGGGCCGAGGTCCGTCGTCGCATCGAAGTGCTCACCGTCATCACATTCTCCTTACGTCGTCACCACCGGGTGAGGCCCGGCGGTTCGTCTTCAGGAGCGTGCGCCGGTCCGGGCGCCGGAGACTTCCGTGCTGCCACGGACATCAGCACGGATTCATATGTGATGCCGGGTGCGCCAGACCCCGCGCGATGATTGTGCAGTGGCGGATCGGCGGCTGCCCTCCGGGGTGGTCACGTTCGTGTTGACCGACATCGTCGGGTCGACCCGGTTGTGGGAGACCGCGCCCGCGGCCATGGAGCGCGCCCTGGCCCGCCATGCCGAGATCCTCACCAGGTCGATCTCGGAGCATGGAGGCGTCCTGCTGAAGGGCCGGGGCGAAGGCGACTCGACGTTCTCCGTGTTCGCCCTGGCCACCGATGCGCTGGCCGCGGCGTACGAGGCGCAGGTGGCGCTGGTGGCGGCGACGTGGCCCACGGACGCACCGCTCACCGTCAGGTTCGCGGTGCACACGGGAGAGTCGCTCGAGCGCGACGGCGACTTCCTCGGTCCGGCGGTGAACCGGGCCGCCCGGCTGCGGGCCGTCGCCCAAGGGGGCGAGGTCCTCGTGAGCGAGTCCACGGCCCGGCTGGTGGCCGATCGGATGCCATCGAGCGTGCGGCTCGTCGAGCGCGGACCACTCCGGTTGCGCGACCTGGATCGGCCCGAGGTCAGCTACGCCCTGGCCGGTCCGGGACTCCCGGCGGCGGCCGGGAGGTCGGTACCGTCCGACCGGGGAGTGACCGGAAGGAAGGCGAGGTGCTCGAGCTGGTCGGCCAGCACCTGACCAACGCCGAGATCGCGGCGCGCCTCTATGTCTCGGAGCGCACGGTCGAGAGCCACGTGTCGTCGCTGCTCCGGAAGTTCCAGGTGGCGAACCGGCACGAGCTGGCGCGCGTCGTGGAGGGGACGACGGTCGAGGAGACAGCGAGCGGGTCCCCACCCTCGGAGGTCAGCGGGATCCCCGCGGCCGTGACGCCACTCGTCGATCGCGAGGAGGAGTCGGCGAAGATCGCGGTCCTCCTGTCCCGCCACCGCCTCGTGACCCTGGTCGGCGCGGGCGGAACCGGCAAGACCCGCCTCGCCACGCATGTGGCCTCGCTCGCGGGCGACGGTGATCCGCGAGAGTCGTGGTGTGCCGAGCTCGCGTCCATCAGCGGGGCCGAGGACGTCGCCGAGGTGCTGCTGGCATCGCTCGGGGTTCGGTCCGGCGCCGACACGGACGTGGCCGCTCAGGTGGCCCGCTACCTCGCGGCTCGCACCGGGCTGCTCCTCCTGGACAACTGCGAGCACGTACGGGGCCCGGTGGCCGCCTTGTGTGAGCGGATCCTCCAGCGAGCGCCTGACGTCCGCATCCTCGCGACCAGCCGGGTGCCCCTCGGGATCGACGGTGAGGTCCTGCTCCCGGTTCCGCCGCTGACGACTCCCCGCGACGACGCGCCCGAGACGATCGCCGCGGCGCACGCCGTTCAGCTGTTCGTCGAGCGCGCGCAGAGCTACAGCCCGGACTTCCGGCTCGACGCCGGGAATGCGCCGGCGGTCGCCGAGCTGTGTCGTGCGCTCGACGGACTGCCTCTCGCGATAGAGCTGGCGGCCGCGCGCATCCCGACCATGGCTCCCCAGGAGATCGTCTCCCGCTTGGACCACCTGTTCCGCGTCCTGGGGCCCCGCTCGGACCACCACATCGACCACCATCGGACGCTCCGTGCGACGCTCGACTGGAGCTACGACCTCCTGGACGACGACGAGCGGGAGCTGCTGTCACGGCTGGCGATGTTCGCCCCCGGCTTCTCGCTCGCCGCGGTGGAAGCCGTGAGCGAGGGTGCGTCCCAGGACCGCTATGCCCTGGACGTCCTGTCCGGGCTGGTCGCCAAGTCGATGGTCGTCGCCGAGACCGAGACCGGAGCGACACGGCTGCGCCTGCTCGAGACCGTGCGGGCCTACGGGCTGGAAAAGGCCGTCGACATGTGCGTGCACGAGGTCGCCCGGCAGCGTCACATCGAGTTCTACACCGAGCTCGCCGAGGCGCTCGTCGGTCCCGCCGTCATCGCCGATGTCGACACCCGCAGCCGTCAGTTGGCCGACGAGGCGTCCAACATCCGCTTGGCCCTCAACTACGCAGTCGATGGGAACGACGCGCAGGCTGTGATCGATCTCACCGCGTTGCTCGTCGACCTGTGGTGCCTGTGGGGCTGGGGTGGCGCCATCCTGAATGCGCTCGAGGCCGTGCTCGATGGCGACGAGATCGACGCGGGGCAGGCCGACGCGCGGGCGAATGCGGCGTGGAGCGCATGGTCGCAAGGGCGCCACGCCGAGGCCGTTCGCTGGTGTGAGCAGAGTGCCGCGTGCTCGGCCTCGACCGGCGCGCCACCGGTAGCTCGCGTTCAGTTCATCCTCGGTCTGGCCCGACTGCTGGACGAGGGCGATCGGGCCGGTGGTGTGGCGCTCTGCGAGCAAGGGCTCGAACGGTTGCGCGAGTCCGGGCACCTGCGCCGGTACGCGCACGACCTCGCGGCGTACAGCGCCTACCTGGCGGTCGTCGGCGAGTCGGACCGGTGTGCCTCCGCGTCCACCGAAGCGATGGCTCTGGCGCGACAGCTGGGCGATCAACGCGCCCTCAGTGTCGCCCTCCTGGCCCGTGGCTATCTCGCGCTCGGCTCGGACGATGAGCGCGCTCGCGAGCGCTTCAGGGACGTCGTCGCCATCGGCGATCCCTGGTGTGCGGGGTCGGCCCATTGGGGCCTCGCCTGGCTCGACGACATGTCGGGGCGTGACTGGCAAGCGCAGCAGGGCTATCGCCAGGCGCTCCGGTTGTGGAGCGATACCGGAGACCGGCGGGGCATGTTCTATGCCATCGAGGGCATCGCCATCACCTTGGTCCGCGCCGGACGCTTCGATCCCGCGGCACAGCTCTTCGCCGGGGCGGGTGCACTGGCGCCCGACGTCGGATCCGGCAGCATCTCCCGCTGGAACAGTTGGCGAGATCGCCATCTGGCTCGACTACGTGACGCACTCAGCCCGGAGGAGCTCTCCGCTCACTGGGCCGCGGGGCAGCGGCTGGACCTCGACGTCCTCGTCAAGGAAGCGCTCATTGCCGGCGGGCCGCGTGGCTGAGGGCTGCCAGGAGGGCTTGCCACCACTCGGCGAAGCGGAGCTGGAACACCGGTAGGGGCAAGCCGTGGCGTGCCTTGTGCTCGCCCGGGATGGTGTCCCAGCCGAAGTGCTCGACGACGACGCGGGTCTGGGCGCCGGAAGGGTCCGGATCGTCCACGTCGTCGAACCGGACGTGCAGCTCGGTCTCCTGGTCGGGGGCGAAGTTGGCCTCGCGCCAGCTGAGAACGAGGCGGCGGGGTGGGTCCCAGGTGCGGATGTGGCCGACCACGAACGAGCTGCCGTCGTCGTAGGTCTCCACCAGCCGGCCTTCGGGACCGGGCTCGAAGGCGAGGGCGCCGGTACGGCCTTCGGTGAACTGGAACAGGCCGTTGGGCTGCCACCAGTCGGCGATCTGCTCGGTGAAAGCGGCGAATGCCCGCGCCGGCGGGACGGGCACTCGCAGCGCCACCAGGACCCGAGAGGCGTCGGTCACGGCTCGCGGGCGAGATGGTCGGCGAAGGCGGTCAGCTGCTCGACCCAGCCGCGCTCGGCGTCGGCGAGCCAGTTCCGCAGCTCGGTCATCGGGGCCGACCGGAGCGTGTAGATCCGAACCCGCGCATCGAAGTCGGGATGGGTCTCGGTGACCAGGCCGTGCTGGCGCAACACCCGCAGATGCTTGCTCATCGCCGACGGCGTGGTGCGAAGCTCGCGCGCGAGCTCCCCGGCGCGGCGCGGTCGCTCCGCCAGCAGCTCGACCGCGCGGCGCCGGACGGGATCGGCCAACGCGGCCAGCGTGTCGTCCAGCCCGGCGGCCGCCGGTTGGCTCACTGCCAGGTGGTGGCCATGATCGGCTGTCCGATGGCGGCCTCGGCCTCGGCGCGGGTGACATCACGAACGCGGGTGCCGAACGTCCAGCCGTGACCCTCGAGATCCACGGCCCGGTAGGTCCGATCGCCGTAGAACTGGTCCTCCGGCTCGGCGGCGATCACCGCGCCGGCGGCCCGCGCCCGCGCACAGTGCTCGTCGAGCGCGCCCGGCAGCTGCACGTGGACGGACTGGGTGTTGGCCGCACCCACGCTGGCGGGACTGCGGACCCTTTCCGCCCACTCGCCACCGATCATGATCCGCCCCTGCCCGGCGCAGCTCATCTCGTAGTGGCACATGGCGGGCGCCTCGGGCGGCCCGTCGATGGCCATCGTGACCTCGAACCCGAACGCCTGCTCCAACCACGCCAGGGCGGCCTTCGGGTCCCGGTAGGTCACGGAAGGGGTGAACACCTGCTTGTCCATGGTGGCAATATTTACTCAGATTGGAAACTATGTCAACCCGTAGCCGTGGGCGCGTGCGGCTTCCGCCCGACCGATGCCGGCCTCATCCACCTCCCCGAGCCCGTCACCGACCTGTTCGAGACGGGCTAGGTCACGAGCGCTCGCGGCGCAGCTGCGCCTTGCGGGTCCAGCGGCTGGTGTCGAGGGAGAGGGTGGCGGGACCGTCGCGCAGGTCGATCGGGCCGGGGCCGGGGGCGATCACGCCGAACGGGTTGGAGGAGCGGTCGGCGCCGTGGAGGGCGACCTCGGTGCCGTCGACGGTGAGCGGGCCGGTGGAGGAGAATGCGATGGTGCCCTGGGTCGGGGATTGGTAAGTGACGTCGAAGCCGGCCGGCAGCCCGTCGGCGCCCGGCGGACGGGCCGTGACGCTGAGCGGGGCAGACGTCACCGCGTCGGCGAAGGCGGAGAAGCTTCCCCATTGGCCGCCGTTGCCCACCTGGGTGAGCCAGGCGTTGTCGGCACCGCCCGGGGCGACCAGGTCGAACGGCTGGGTCAGCCCGTTGGTGAACGTCACCGCCGGGTCATGGCTGCGCCACTCGGTGGGCCGCCAGGACCACAACGCCACGTAGCCGTCGCCGCGGCGGCCCAAGGTCCAGTTGCCCACCTGCCGCACCTCGTCGAACCGCTCGGTCGGGAAGTAGGCGTGGGTGAACGGCAGGTAGGAGAACGCCTGCAGCGGACCCGGTCCCGGCGACGCGAAGCGGGGGGCGTAGAGGTGGATGGCCGTGTCGCCCACCTGGGCGCTGCGCGGCATGGCCCCGGTGCCCGACCAGTACAGGTCGGCGTCGACCCAGCGGGTGCCGGGCCGGGGCTCGTTCCCCGGCAATGTCGTGAACACCACCGCGTTCTCGTCCAGGGTCGCCTGCCAGGCGTGGTACTGCTGGCCGAAGCACCCGGGCCGGTAGTCCTGGGCCGTCGACAGCATGGCGCCCGGGCTGCGCCAGGTCACCGTGTCGACCGCGCTGAGCAGCCCCACGTTGATCTGGCAGCGCAGGCTGTAGGCCAGCTGCTGCGCCACGGCCGGGTCGCCGCCGGCGATGTCGACCAGCGGCTTGAACGGCTTGAACAGCTCGGTCTCGAACAGGTCGTGCTCGTCGATGGTGGCCAGCGTGACCGGCACCGTCTGCCAGGCGGTCAGCGCGCCCCGGTCCCACCAGAACTCGACGGCGGCCGGATCGTCGTAAGCGACCCCGGGCACCGCGGAGGGCGGGTTCGGGCTGAACGGCTGGTCGAGGTCGATCGGCGCCCCCATGTGGGTCCGGTCCACGAACGTCTGCGGGCTGGTGGCGACCCGCCGGATGAGCTCCGGCAGCCGGTAGCGGGTGGCCGCGGCCAGGAACACCGCGCCCGTGTCGGTCCGGGACGGGTAGGGCACGTCACTCGTGCCGAACAGCAGCTTCGCCGTGCCGAACACGTCCTGGTCCGTGGCGCGGCTCTTGTCCTTCATGTACGAGCGCCCGTGGGTGACCCCGTTGTTGCCGCTCACCTGGTGGATGGCCAGGTCGAAGAGGAACAGGTCGAGCATCACGGCCGCCCGCCGCGCCAGCTCCGGCTCGGCGTGCTCGGCCAGGAGCGTGAGGGCCTGGATGTCCTCCTGGTAGTAGACGTCGCTGTGCCACTCCGAGAAGCCCCAGGCCGCCTTCTCGTCCAGCCAGGCCTCGACCCGCGCCCGACCGCCGGCCGCCTCCTCCTGCCCGGTCACGCCGGTGATGGCGAAGGTCTGGTCCGGCAGAGCCCGCCCGGCCAGGTACTCCAGCGTGTGGAAGATGATGCGGTGGTTCTCGCTCCAGAACCACTTCTGGTCGATCACGCCTTCGGGCAACGGGTCGGTGAACCAGTAGCGGAAGCCGAGTAGCCGCTGCTCGATGGCCGCGCGCAGCTCCGGCGTGATGTCCCGCCGGTGCCCGTACCAGATGGCGACCAGCTGCATCATGTCGAAGTCGCTGGTGTCCTGGAAGCTGTCGATCTTGGCGAACACCGCGGCGAAGTCGTCGGGACCGATGGCCGAGGCGTCGAACCGGAACCGGCGGTCCCGATCGGCCCGTGTCAGGTGCGCCAGCACGCTGGTGGGCGAGGTGGGCGTGAGCTCCTCGGTGGCGAAGCGCAGGTAGTCGTCCTGGCTCGCCCGCCACGCTCGGGCGTCGACGTAGCCGTTCCCGGCTCCCAGCGCTCCGCCGCGGGGACCCTGGCCGCCCGATCCACCGGGCCCCGGCACCTGGCACGCCACCGCCGTCACCCCCAGGACCATCGCCAGCCCGGCTGCCACTCGTCGCACGCTTGGTCTCCCTCCCCGCAGCTCCCCGCCGCCGACGCTAGACGGTCGCTCACTGCGGTCGCCGGGCCTCGGCGTCCGCGGCCACCGCGTCGAGCAGCGTCCACGTCGCCTCCGCCGCCGGGACCCAGTCGAGGGCGGCCCGGCGCTCGGCGACATGGGCGCGGGCCCGGCTCAGCGTGGCCTCGTCCAGGCCGTCGATCGTGGCCGCCAGGTCAGTGGCGGTGCGCCCGTACGGGATGGCCAGCCCGCCCAGCGTCTCGGCCAGATAGGGCCAGGAAGACGTGAGCGCGGGGATGCCCGCCCCCACCGCGTCGGCGGCCTGCCCGGTGGTGAGGTAGGTGCCGCCGTCGAGCGGGAGCGCCAGCACGTCGATGGTGGCCAGCCGGCGGTCGTACTCGTCCCGGGGCACCTCGGCATACGGCAGGGCGGTGATCCGGGGATCGTCCGGGACCGACTCGCCGTCCAGGCACAGCACCAGCAGCTGGACGTCCTCCCGGTGGGCGGCGTGGAACCCGTCGAGGAGCAGCTGGGTGTGCTTGCCCGGCCGGGGCGCCCCGACCAGGCCGATGCGCACCGCACACGGGGTCAGCCCCAGCTCCCGTTCGGCAGCCGCCCGGTCGATCCCGTCCCGGTCGGCCATCAGCGGCCCCCAGTGGCCGTGGGGGACGACGACGTGGCGAGCGCCCGGCGCGAACTCGTACCGCTCGGTGATCACCTGCCGGCCCCACTCGCTGTGGTGGACGACTCCGGCGGCCAGCTCGGCCCACGGCCGGTAGATCTCGGCGTCGTCGGGCGCGGCATGGGGGGCGAGGTTGTGCTGCGTCCACACGACCGGGGTCCCGGACTCGGCCGCCGCGGCCGCCACCCGCTGGGCTCGCCGGGCGGATGGCCCGGTGAGCCACTCGGGCCAGTGGAGGTGGAAGACATCGGCGCCCGCCAGCGCCCGCGCCAGGCGTTCCGGGTCGTCCAGCAGGTGGTAAGGCACGGGCCGGGCATCGACCCGGTCGGCCAGGGGCGCGTACAGGCACTGGTGGTACCAGTGGTGGTGAGCGCTGGACATGACCCGCAGCTTGGGCGTGACCGTCCACCGGAAGCGGACCGCGGGCGCCGGCGTGACCTCGATCTGGTGGACCGCCCGCAGCTCGCTCTCGAACGACCGCCATTCGGCCATCCCGTCCACGTCGACGGTGGTGAGCCGGGGCTCGGCCGCGCCGTGAGCGGTCACGTGCAGGGGCCGGCCCGGCAGCTCGGGGATCAGCACGGCCAGCGCGCCCGGCGGCCGCGGGGTGAACTCCAGGTCCTCGTCGACGACCAGGGAGCGGCCCTCGACGCGGTAGCGGGCCCGCCGCCGGCCCTCCAGGCGTTCCGGAGCATCACCCAGCGGGGCCGAGGTGGACCAGAGGCCGTCGTGCTCGACGTCGAGCCCGCCCGGTTGGTGCGCCACCGCCACGGCCGGTCCGCCCGGTGCGAAGCGGACCTCGCCTCGCCAGGCCAGCGGGACGAAGCAGGCGAGCGGCTGGTCGGTGGGCACCTCGAACGTGCCCGGGTGGCGGGGCGAGGGGGCGTAGTCGGCCCCGGGGCCGCCTACGACGGGCAGGGTGAAGCTCAGCCGGGGATCGCGCCGGGCCCACACGCCGAGACCGGGACCGAAGCTGAGCCAGGCGTCGCCCGCCGGGAACGCGGCGACGGGAGCGGGGAGGGGGACCGGCTCGTCCCCGGCCCGGCGCAGGTCGAGGGCGGCCGCCACCAGCTTGCCCAGGCAGTCGAGCGTCATCTGCAGGCGGCGGAACGGGCCCCGGTAGCGGAACGGTGCCCGCCGCTTGTGCGCCACCACCAGCCCGCCGTCGAACCACCCCGCCGCCCCGTCGGCTGCGGCGCGGGCCAGCGCCCACCAGCGGTCGGCCTCGATCTCGGCACCGTCGCCCACGGCGACCCCGCCAGCCGCGGCGACCCCACCCGAAGCGGCACCATCGACGGCGGCGTCGAGCCGGCCGGTGGTGGCGGCGCGGCGGAGGAGGAGGGCGGACAGCTCCGCGCTGTGGCAGACCGCCAGGGCGCCGATCGAGCGGCCCCAGGGGAGGGCGGCGCCGTTGGGGTGGGCCACGGCCGCCACCAGGCCGGCGGCCGAGGCGAGGCCACGGTCCCAGACCCCGCCCAGGCGGTCGGCGAAGGGCTCGGCGAACAGGTAGGCGTCGACCGTGTACATGTCGACCTGGCCCCGGCCGGCATGCGAGTCGTCGAGCCAGCCCTCGGGATGCTCGCCGAAGAGGGCCGCCACCCGGGCCAGCAGGCCGTCCACCACCGTGGGGTCGACGTCGAGGCCGAGGGCGTCCCGAGCCAGCTCGCAGCGGGTCAGGACGACGGCGTAGTTGCGGGGTAGCACGCCCTGGTCGAGCAGCGGGATCCACTCGGTGCTGTCGACCGCGGCCACCACCACGTCCCGCGTGGCCGGATCGAGCGCGTCGAGCCCGCCGAGGCGGGCCGCGGTCTCGGCGATCCGGTAGGAGAAGAAGGTGTGGGTGCGGGCCGCGTCGGTCGCGGCCAGGCGTTCGAGCAGGACGGCCTCGACCTCCAGGTCGCCGATCCGCTCGACGCCGGCCTCCCGCAGCAGTCCGAGCGTGAACACGAGGTCGGCATGGGCGTCGGCGTCGACCCGGTGGCCGGCCAGCGTGGCCGGCAGCACGAGCCGGGGCGCGGCGCCGTGCACCGGGTCGGCCAGGTCGCCGAGCACGGCGGTGACCAGCTCGACCAGGTCATCGGCGATCCGTCCCACGCCGGTGGCACCGTAGTGGACCTCCTAGAGTCGGGTGGTGGCCGACTCCGACGCTCCGGTGCAGGTGCGCACCCTGCGTGACCACGCGCAGCTGACCGCCCGCCTGGATGCCCTCGGCCTCGGCGAAGATCTGGTGGTCGATCCGGAGGTCGACCCCGGCGGCCCGCTGGCCCAGCCCCTGGGCGTGGCCGGCCGGGAGGCGGCCAACCGGTTCTGCGTGCTGCCCATGGAGGGCTGGGACGGCCAGGCCGACGGGCGCCCGTCCGATCTGGTCCGCCGGCGCTGGCAACGCTTCGGCGCCGGGGGCGCGGGCATCGTCTGGGCCGAGGCCACTGCCGTCCGGCCCGACGGGCGGGCCAACCCCCGCCAGTTGGTGCTGGATGCCAGCACGGCCGAAGCCCTCGCCGCCCTGCGCCGCGACCTGGTGGCCGCCCACGTCGAGGCCGGCGGCGAGCGCCACGGTCCGGTCGTCGGCCTCCAGCTCACCCACTCCGGCCGCTGGAGCCGGCCGGCCGGCCCGCCCGCGCCGCGGGTCGCCTACCGCCACCCGCTGCTCGATCCCCGGGCGGGGATCGCCGCCGGCCCGGACGGCGACGCCGCCGTGCTGTCCGACGCCGAGCTCGACGCCCTGGTCGACGACTACGTGCGGGCCGCAGTCCTGGCACAGAGAGCTGGGTTCGACTTCGTGGACATCAAGCACTGCCATGGCTACCTGCTCCACGAGTTGCTGTCCGCCGTCGATCGGACCGGTCCCTACGGCGGCGGGCTGGACGGCCGGGCCCGGTTCCTGCGGCGCGTGGCCGGCGGCGTCCGGGCCGAGGCCCCGGGCCTGGGCCTGGCGATGCGGCTGTCGGCCTTCGACCTGATTCCCCACCATGCCGGCGACGACACCCGCGGCGTGCCCGAGGAACGTGTCACCCAGGGCGGCGGCCCCGGTCCCTACCGCTACGCCTTCGGAGGGGACGGCACCGGGCTCGGCATCGACCTGGCCGAGGTGCACGACCTGGTGCGCCTGGCCCGGTCCTGGGGCGTGGACCTGATCTCGGTCACCGCGGGCAGCCCCTATTACTGCCCGCATGCGCAACGCCCGGCCTGGTTCCCGCCGTCGGACGGCTACCTGCCGCCTCGCGACCCGCTGGTCGAGGTCGCCCGGCTGCTGGCGGTCACCGCGGCCCTGGCCCGCGCCCACCCCGAGGTCGTCGTGGTCGCGTCGGGCCTCAGCTACCTCCAGCAGTGGCTACCCCAGGCCGCCCAGGGGCTGGTGCGCACGGGCGGCGCGGCCGCCGCGGGCTACGGGCGCATGGCGCTCAGCTATCCCGACCTGCCCCACGACGTGCTCGCCGGCCGGCCCCTGGCCCGCACGCGGATCTGCCGCACGCTCAGCGACTGCACGACGGCCCCCCGCCAGGGCCTGGTGTCGGGGTGCTACCCCTACGACCCGTTCTACAAGGCGCTGCCCGAGCGCGATGTGCTGGTAGCGGCCAAGCAGCGTGTGGCGGTCACCGCCCGGGTGCCGACGTGACCCGCCCGGCCATCGCCTTGTCGATGTACTCCGGGTTCGAGCCCTACGCCCTGCGCCCCGAGCACCTCGCCGCTCTGGCCGAGGTGGCCGAAGTGCTGGAGCCGACCGCGGTCCAGGCCCTGCCTCCGGGCCGGGCCGATGAGGTGCTGGCCCAGGCCGACGTCCTGCTGGGTCATTGGGGCTGCCTCGTGGTCGACGAGGCGCTGCTGGACCGGGCGCCCCGGCTGGCCATGGTGGCCTACGCGGCGGGCACGCTGCGCGACACCGTGACCCCGGCGGCGTTCGCCCGTGACCTGCGCATCACCTCCGGCGCCGCCGCCAACGCCGTGCCGGTGGCCGAGTACACGGTGGCGGCGATCCTGTGGGCCAACAAGGGCGCCTTCGTGGAGCGCGAGCGCCTGCGGGGCGCCGAGCTGCCGCCGCTCCCCCGCCGCCACCCGGTCGGCAACTGGGCCAAGCGCATCGGGCTGGTCGGGGCCTCGCACGTGGGCCGGGCCGTGGTCGAGCTGCTGCGGCCCTACCACTGCTCGGTGGCGATCGCCGACCCCTACCTGTCCGCCGAGGACGCGGCGGCCCTGGGCGTCGCCCGGATGGAGCTGGACGAGCTGCTGGCCACGAGCGACGTGGTCAGCCTGCACGCCCCCGCGCTGCCGTCGACCGAGCGGATGATCGGCGCCCCGGAGCTGGCCCGGATGATGGACGGCGCCACCCTCGTCAACACCGCCCGGGGCGTGCTCGTCGACCACGACGCCCTCGTGCGCGAGGTCGCCGGCGGGCGGCTCACCGCGGTCCTCGACGTGACCGACCCCGAGCCCCTGCCTCCCGACCACCCGCTGCTCCACCTGCCCACGTGCGTGGTCACGCCGCATTTGGCCGGCTCACAGGGCAGCGAGCTGTCCCGCCAGGCCGAGCTCGTCATCGAGGAGATCCGGCGCTTCGCGGCCGGCGAGCCCGCGCTGCACCCGGTGGTGGCGGCCGACCTGGATCGGGTGGCATGAGCCACCCCCTGCCGCCGCAGCGCCCGGGGCGCCGCATCACCGGGATGTCGGCAGTGCTCCTGCCGTTCGGCCCCGGGGGCGAGGTCGACTGGGACGCCCTGGCGGCCGGGGTCGAGCGCACCGCGGCGGCGGGGCTGGTCCCCGCGGTGAACATGGACACGGGTTACGGCCCCGTCCTCGACCCCGTCACCCGGGCCCGCGTGCTGGAGGTCACCGCCAAGACGCTCGCGGGCGCCGAGCCGGTCCCGGGCTGGCCGTTCGTGGCCGGCGCCCACGTGGACGGCGACGACCCCCGGTTCGACCCCGGCGCCCACCGCCGTGCGCTGGCCGAGGTGGCCGCCGCGGGTGGCGTGCCCATCCTGTTCCCCTCGGCCGGGCTGGCGGCACTGGCCGAGGGCGAGCTGGCCGGCGCCCACGCCGCGGTCGCCCCAGCCGTGGACCGGCTGCTCGGCTTCGAGCTCGGCCGCCAGTTCCACCCCCTCGGCCGTATCTGGGACCTGGACACGTTCACCGCCATCCTGGAGATCCCCCAGGTGGTGGGGGCCAAGCACTCGTCGCTGTCCCGGGTTCCGGAGTGGGACCGCGTCGCGGTCCGGGACCGGCGCCGGCCGGAGTTCCTGGTCCTCACCGGCAACGACCTGGCCATCGACATGGTGCGGTGGGGCAGCGACTACCTGCTGGGCCTGTCGACCCTGGCGCCCGACGCCTTCGCCCGCCGCGATCGGCTGTGGGCGGCCGGCGACGCCCGGGCCCTGGA
>Ga0209382_10006463_pt1 | contig 15072 bp, 13 predicted proteins | sample SoiMetdeltSBSDD5_FD_187599 | JGI IMG/M metagenome (GOLD analysis project Ga0209382, IMG submission 187599) | Bulk soil microbial communities from a Populus tree surrounding site in Tennessee, USA - Soil MetaG P. deltoides SBSDD5 (SPAdes) (version 2) | ecosystem: Environmental > Terrestrial >... | reverse complement strand
AAGAAGCGCTGCTGGTTGAGGTCGAAGGCGACCGCGAGCGGTTTTATCTTGAGACGCTCCTGCCGTTCAAGCTCGAAGGCTATCTTACTTATCTTCAGGCGCGAAGCTGGCGGAGCGATCTGAAGGTATTGTGGCAGACCGTCATCGCCGTCGCTTTCCCGAACAAAACGCCCCTACCAACGCTCGAAGAGATTCAGTCCTGCGGGATCAGACATCGCCGTTAAAGCTCTCGTGCGCTTAGTCTAAGCTGAGGCTCAAGCAACCTAGTTTCTACCCCCTTCATTACGACAATAACGATGCAGTGATGCGTGATGCCGCTGCGTCGAGGAAAGTTCATGAAGGTTGAGGCATGTTCGTGAAAAGATTTTTCTGCCGCTACTTGCGTTTTATTTTGACTCTGACCTGCGGGTGCGCCGTCGTCGCCACAGGGCCAGCTTGCGGGAGAATGTCGGGCGCCGTTACGTCCACACCAAAGAACGATTCGCCTCCACCCGCCGGCGCCACGTTCTACGTATCGCCCACCGGCTCGGACTCCAACCCCGGCACGGAGGCTCAACCCTTCCGCACTATTCAGAGGGCGGCGAACGTCGTCAGTCCTGGGAATACCGTGATTGTCGAGGATGGCGTTTATAGCGGTTCTAACCAGTGCAGCAATGCTGTTGTCTGCCTCACCCGCGGAGGCTCGGCGGGCCAATTGGTCACCTTCAAATCTCGCAACAAGTGGGGCGCCAAAATCGACGGACAGAATGGCGTCGCCGCCACCGGGTTCGCCTTCGGAGGCGCCGATTACGTTCGCATTCAGGACTTCGAGATCTATGGAGTGGCCAACGCCCGTGGGAGCGCGAGCGGCATCGAAGTGTTCAACAGCGGCAGATTCTCCGAAATCGTCGGCAACCGCATCCACGATGTCGGTCACGTCTGCACCGATACCACCAACGCGCAGGTTGGCATCGATATCGAGCAGAACAATGTTCTGGTGGATGGCAACCGCATTCACGACATCGGACGATTCGCTCCGGGGCAACAAGGATGTCAGCCCAGCACCCAGAACTGGACGAATCACGATCACGGCATCTACCACAGCGTCGGTGACGATGTTACGATCCGCAACAACATTATCTATAGAACCGAGCGTGGTTGGGCGATTCAGGCGTACCCGAATTCCCGCGCGCGGATGAACATTATCAACAACACGTTCGCCTTCACCAATCAGAACCCGGGCAAGTACGGGGCGATCATCATCTATGACAGAATGACGGTCTCGGATTCCAACATCTCCAATAACATCTTCTACCAGGTCAACACGGCCGCCATATATGTTGGTGGGAGCAGCAGTCCAAGCTTCAGTAATGTGCGAGTCAGTAACAATATCGTCCAGAACGGAGCTATGCTGATAGCAGATTCGGGTGTTGGAACAGGGTTGAATTTGATTAACAACAGGGAGAATACCGATCCTGCGATGGTTGATCCGGCTAGCTATGACTTCCACTTGCAGGCAAGCAGTCTGGCCATCGATAGCGGCGCGGTAGTCCCGGTCTCAACCGACCACGAGGGGAGACCCAGGCCGCAAGGCGGCGGCTACGACATCGGCGCATACGAATATTCCTCGCCGGGTATGTCGTCACATTCGAATATCGGGCTGTCGTTTATCGCTTTTAAACCGAAGAGAATCACGAGCGCCAGCATCTCGCAAGGCGCAGTTGCGCTAACAGTCGCCTCGCCGCCTGGAAGATCAGCGGGGAGACGCCGCTAAGTCTTCCGCAAATTTGATGAGCGTCCGTTGTCGCTCCCGAAAACCCCATCCCGCAGTGAACTACTTGACGAAATCAGCCTACTCCTTGAGTTGATAGAATAACTTATCGAGCGTCAGACCGCCGATTACTACTTGCCGCCCGACAACTCCCAACCCGAATGAGCTGACGCCGTCATCCGTTGGGCTGTTAAGCACTGTACGCTTGATAAAAACTCCTTCAAACTTCTCGACGGCCCCGTCCGTGTATACCTTCTCCCCCGTTAACAAGGCTCCCTCAACTCTCGCGTCTCGCAGCGCAAATTGACGCGTCTCTTTAACGCCTCCTTCTGTCGGTTCATAACCGGAGGCGTCCACTCTTCCGTCATTCCCAACTCGTATGGTGAGAGAATAGCCCAGACCCAGATCAGAGACCTCATAAGTGCCCGAGTGCTCACTGGGATTTGCTTTAACGACCGGCTCACAGCGAACTTCCTTGTACTTGTCCTTCCTAACGCCATACTTCTCCTTTACCTTCTCTTTTTTCTTATTCAAGGAAGCCACTATTTCGTCCGCTTTCTTTTGGGCGTCAGACACCTGTGTGGAGGAATATGCGGAAGAAATTCCCAGGATGGGCAGTAGCCCGAACGCGCTGTCGGGTCCTGGGGCAAAATATATGACGAGCAAGGTCACGAAAATTGTTTTCATGGTTTCCTCCTAAAATTCGATCATGCTACTTATTGAAATGAAATGTGTCCTTGAGGCGCCGCGTCGTGATTTGGGACTGCCGTTCGCTTATCCTCTCCTATGTCTGAGTTCGGCCTTCGCCAAGCCCAAGAAAGATTTCTTTTCTTTTTTCACGACGCAGCGCCGCAAGAACACCGAATTTCCAGACCTGACCGGCGGTTTCGTTCACCAGGTTCCGTCCTTAGCTCTCGCTCCTGCGCCTGAATTCTTACTTCTCGTGCGGGTGGCGGGTGTAGCGCAGCGCTAACGCATAATGCGCCGCTGGTAAGAGCGAGCCAGCAAGCAGAAGGCTTCTTGATCGTCTTCCTGCGCGCCCTCGATCAACTTATCTTCCTGGATCACCGATTCTCATCCTTTTTTGAGGTCGTTTACATAGACACGGGGCGCGCAGATTGGTTGGCGCGAAAGCGAAAAAATTCTCAACCCATTTCCGATCAACTTCACTGTGCAATTCTCAATGTTTTGAGGAACCTTGCCTGGCTGGCAATGTGAGATAAGGCGAGAAACCTGAAACGGTTTGGCCTGAAACGTCACATACAACCGTGCGGTTAACACGCAGAGCTGGAGACGAAGACCGTCGTAATCCATGGCGAGCACAACGCGAACATCATCAAAACTTTTGGATCTTATTGACCCGCTTGCGCGTAATCCGCTCTGTTTGTCACATGTGAGGTCGGCTTGTAACCAAACCGGTCCTCCTGAGTATTGCAACTGAGAAGCGCCGCGAGCGATTTGCTACCCACACGCCGGCTCATCCGTATTTGAAACGAGACCTGGAGCGTGGGCGACTGGCGCCGGCGTCAAACACAGTTAAGGGAGACGAAATGGCTGATTTGAAGGAAGCGCTTCGGCGACTCAGAAAAGCGCCCGGATTCACGACCACTGCGGTGATCACACTCGCCTTGGGTATTGGCGCCACGACCGCGATCTTCACCCTCGTTCATCAGGTGATGCTCAAGTCTCTGCCGGTCACCAAGCCCGAAGAACTATGGCGCGTGGGCGACAAAATCCGCTGCTGCAACTGGGGCGGGTACACGCAGGATAACGATGGCAATTTTTCGCTCTTCTCCTACGAAGCCTACAAGCATTTCCGCGAACACACGCCCGAGTTCGCCGACCTTGCCGCGCTACAAGCCGGCAATGCGTCACTCGGTGTCCGCCGCGCAGGATCGCAGGGCCCCGTCGACACGCGCAATGGCCAATACGTCTCAGGTAATTTCTTCCGCACCTTCGGTATCAATCCCTGGATCGGCCGCTTGATGACCGACGCCGACGATCAGCCCGGCGCGCTTCCCGTCGCCGTCATGAGCTATCACATCTGGAGCGATAAATACGACTCCGACCCTTCGGTTGTGGGCGCCAGTTTTCAGATCAACGGCCATCTCTTTACCGTGATCGGCGTCACTCCGCCAGGCTTCTACGGCGCCAAGCTCGCCAGCTGGGGCATGCCCGATATCTGGATCCCGACCAACACCGAGCCTCTGCTTGGTGGCGAAGCCCAGCGCCTCAAACGCCCCAATACGAACTGGCTCGACCTCATCGGCCGCGTACGCCCCGGCGTGAATCCCAAGTCGCTCGAAGCCAAACTGCGCGTCGAATTCCAGAACTGGCTCGCGAGTCATGAGTCCGACATGGAGCCCGGCGAAAAACAGACCTGGCGTCAGCAGACCCTGAATCTCATTCCCGGCGGCGCAGGCACCGCAGCCATGCGCGACCAATATCAGGATGGATTGAAGCTGCTGCTCATCGCAGCCGGCTGTGTGCTGCTTGTCGCCTGCGGCAACCTCGCCAATCTCATGCTCGCCCGCGGCTTGAAGGAGCGCTCGCAAACGTCTCTGCGCGTTGCTCTCGGCGCGTCGCGCGTCAGGCTGGTGCGCAAAGCGCTCGTTGAGTCCACCCTGCTTGCCATCATCGGCGGCATTCTCGGAATCGGAATCGCCTACGGAGGAAGTAAACTGATTCTCTATCTCGCGTTACATAACGGCGGCGGCTCGACGAACTACGTCCCGGTCGATGCGTCGCCCTCCTGGCCCGTTCTGCTCTTTACGCTCGCGGTCTCGGCGGGCGCCGGAATACTTTTCGGTATCGCTCCCGCCTGGATGACTTCGCATGTCGATCCGGTCGAAGCTCTGCGCGGCAGCAATCGTTCCGTGCGCGGCGGAGGCTCCATCGCGCAAAAATCGCTGGTTATCGCGCAGGCCGCGATGTCGCTCGTACTGCTCTCCGCCGCTGCTCTGCTCGGCCAGAGCCTGCGCAATCTGGAGCGCCAGAATTTTGGTTTCGAAACGAAGGACCGCTATCTCGTCTCCATCAACCCAACACTCGGCGCCTACAAGCCCGAACAAATGGAGCAGTTCTACCGCCGTATCGACGAGCGCCTCCTGCGCGTACCCGGAGTGCGCATGGTCGCTCCCGCTCTCTATGCTCCCATGAGCGGCGATAGCTGGAACGAGGGCATTCGTATCGCAGGCCGCCCCGAACCCGGGCCCAAGGAAAACACCGGCGCCGGCTGGGCACGCGTCATGCCCGGCTTCTTTGAAACTATCGGCGCAAAAATCGCGCAGGGCCGCTCCATCGAAGAGCAGGACACCGCCACGACTCGCCCGATCGCCGTCGTCAACGAAGCCTTCGTTCGACGCTTCTTCAAAGACCAGAACCCGATCGGTCAGCACTTCGGCATGAACCGCATTCAGTACGCCAAGACATTCGAAATCGTCGGCGTTGTGCGCGACATCCGCTACATGACCTGGGGTTACAAGGATCCTATCCGCCCGATGTTCTGGCTGCCCGAAACGCAAAGCGTCAAATACGACGATCCGCAATTCACCACCTTCGACCTCTACTCCCACTTCCTCAACAACATCGTCATCTGGGCCCCCGGCAATCCGCCCGGTATCGAAGTCGAGGTGCGCAAAGCGCTCGCCAGCATCGAGCCCGACCTGGTGGTCTACGGCGTGGATCCGTACTCAAGAATTCTGGCCGGTGATTTTCGACAGGAGAACATGATCGCCACCCTCACCATGCTCTTCGGCGCGCTCGGCCTTGTTCTCGCCGCGGTGGGCCTGTACGGCGTGATGGCCTACACCGTCGAACAGCGTACGCGCGAGATCGGCGTGCGTATGGCGCTCGGCGCCGATCGCGCTAACGTGGTCCGCATGGTCCTTCGCGGCGCCTTCTTCCAGATCGGTATCGGACTCGGACTCGGTATCCCGCTCGCCATCGTCGCCGGCTGGCTCATGACGCAGCAACTCTTCGGCGTCTCTCCGTGGGACCCGCGCATTCTCACCATAGCTACATTATTACTCTGCGCCGCCGCGCTCCTGGCATCCTGGATTCCCGCTGCGCGCGCCGCGAGCGTCGACCCTATGGTCGCGCTACGCGCCGAGTAGGTCCAGCAGGAGGGAAAGTGCGATTGTTTCCGGTGTTATGGGCTGTGCCCGAAGGCGGAGCGCAAGCGCCGTTGGGCAAAATCGTCGAGTTGAGTTGAATCATCTAATTATGTATTGCCGATAGCGGATCTACTTTCATCACCCGTCGCACAGGAAAATAGGCGCCGAGGATAGCTATCGTTGATACCAACAAGGCAGACATCATGAATGCTGGTGGGTAGGTCGGCTCTACTTGATACAGCAGGCTCCTCAAAAGGTTCCTTGTTGCAAGACTTCCTACTGTCCCAATAAACACTCCTAAAATCACTCCGATGAATTCGGATTTTACCACCGTTCTAAGAATATCGTTGCGCTGGGCCCCCAGCGCTATCCGAATGCCCATTTCTTGACGGCGCTCGGTTAATACATAGGTCACCACGCTATAGACTCCGTGGCATGCAAGCGCAACAGCCACACTTGCGAAAGAGACGAGGATGAGGAACATGAATCGAGGTTGCGCCACTGATTTCCAGGCGACCGTTTCGAGAGGAACGATATCCTGCAGGGCGAGATTGCGGTCGATTTTCCAGATCTGTTCACGGACTGCACGAGCCAGGAGCAAAGGGTTCTGCTCGGTTCTGATCATCAGGCTCATCTGAGACGGTGATATGATCGGATAAGGCTGGTAAATCGCAGGGCGCGGGGGTAACTGTACTCCGCGATCGCGAATATTCCCAACCACACCTACAATCTCCACCGGATAGTTGGGGAAGGTTTCGACGACCAGACGCTTTCCCAGGGCGCTCTCGTTTGGCCAGATTTGCTGAGCAAGCGCCTCATTAACTATGATCGGCCCGCGCATATAATTGTTATCCTGGGGCGTGAAGACGCGCCCCTCACGCAACGGAATTGACATCGTCTTAAAATAGTCGCCATCGATAATGCGAATATCAGCAATTCGTTTGCGCGTCGGGTCGGGCAGCTCTCCTTCCAAACGGAAAGACATGTCAAACCAATCACCACTCAAAGGGAGATCGCTCACTGCGCTTGCGGACACGGCGCCGGGAAGAGATTTGATACGGCTGAATAGATCACGGTAGAAGGTGTACCGTTTGTATGGCTGGGCGTAATCCATCGTATTTAGTGACAACCGAACGGTGAGGATATTCCTGGTCTGAAATCCGAGATCGGTTTTTATGAGCGACCAATAGCTATGTATGACAAGCGCCGAAATTGACAGGAGCGTCATAACAAGCGCCGTTTCAGCAGCTACCAAGCCCATTCGATATTTTTTCATTCTTGCCCCAGTCGCGCCGGAACGCCCATTCTCTTGTAGGATCTCTTGCAAGTTAATCTTTGACCCGGCGATTGCGGGCGCCATACCAAAAACTATACCCGTGATGACTGCGGCCGCAATTGAAAACATGAGGGCGGTCATATTCATCCCTAAATCATCCAATCCCACGATCGGATTGGCTCTGGGAATGATGTATACGATCGGCTTCACCAACCAGAACGCCAGGACGGCGCCGACGACTGCGCCGGCTAACGACAGCAACAAGCTCTCGGTCAAGAGAAGGCCGATCAAGCGGCCTCGACTCGCTCCCAGAGCTGCGCGCACCGCCAATTCTTTCTGCCGCGCCGTACCCCGCGCTAGTAGCAGGTTGGCGACATTGGCGCAAGCCATAAGTAACAGGCATACCGACAACGCAAACAGAATCTTCAGAGTTGGTCGGAATTCCTCCGCATATAGGGAGGAGAATGAAGTCACTTCAGCGCCCCATCCGCTGTTCGAATCCGGAAACCTTTGCTCGATATTTCGCGCAATTACGTCCATCTCCGATTGGGCCTGGCTCAGGGTGTAATCCGGCTTCAATCTGGCGAACACCCGGGGACGCCGATAGGTCCGGTTGGATAAAATTCCCGGCTTGAAGACAAGCGGTCGCCAGAAGGCCGTCCGAGTTATCCAGAAGGGAGGAAACTGAAAGTTTCGTGGCATTACACCTATGATCTCGTACGTGGCGCCATCAAGTTTCAAGTGGGTTCCGATCACTTCATTTTTACCACCCAGGCGGCTCTGCCAAAAATCATAGCTGATGACAACGACCTGATCCTTTCCGCTGACCTCCTCTGACGAAGTAAAGGTCCGACCCAGAAGAGGAGGAACTCCGAGCAACGAAAAGAGCGCAGCGGCGCTGCTCAAGCCCCAATATTCTTGCGGCTCGCCTTGTTCTGTCAGTGTCGCTAACCAAGGTTCTCCCGCGGCCATATCGGTGAAGGCTCGTTGCTGAGCGCGCCAGTCCAAAAATGTAGGCGGAGCCACGTTCACCCGGTTCTGACTTTGCTTGATATTTTTCTCCCACACTACTACCAGTCGCTCGGCATCTTTGTAAGGGAGTGGTAGGATCAGCACTTTGTACACGACGGCAAAAAGCGCTGTGGATGCGGAAATACCCAGGGACAACGCTACTATGCAAGCTGCCGCGTACTGCTTTTCATGCTTAAACATGCGGAGACTTTGGCGGAGACCGTCTCGCAGCAGAATTTCAATGAACCCCCCTCCTTTGATATCACGACCCAAGTCCTTGATGTATCCCACATTGCCGAAGCGCCGCCGCGCCTCTCGCTCCGCTTCATCCGGTCTCATCCCGCGCTCGATGTTCTCTCTGGTTCGCATCAGCAGGTGAAAGCGCATCTCATCGTCCATCTCCTGCTCGATCCGGTTCTTGCGCAGCAGTCCATATAGCCGTGAGTAAATCAACCTCAACCAGAACATTCGGTCACACTCCCATCAAGTAGATTGCATGACTTTGAAGACGGCGCCGGCGAGCCGCTCCCAATTCTCTTCCTCAACCTGGAGCTGTTTGCGGCCGGCGCGAGTCAGCTTGTAGAACTTGGCGCGGAGATTGTTCTCCGACACGCCCCATTCGGCGGTAATCCACCCCTGCCGCTCGATCCGGTAGAGCGCCGGGTAGAGCGAGCCCTCTTCCACCCGCAGCACAGCCTCAGACATCTGCATGATGCGCTGACCTATGCCGTAGCCGTGCAGCGGCCCGAGCGAGAGGGCCTTCAGAATAAGCATATCGAGTGTGCCTTGCAGTAGTTTGGTGTCCGGTGTAGGCATCGCCGTTATCCTCCATAGTTCCTAGATTATCTAGGATGAAGATAAAACGAGGTCCCTAGATTGTCAAGGTATAACGAGGAGAGGAAAATTGGACAGCGTCCGGCGGACCCCTGTGGTCCAGGTTAGTTTCGATAGGGCAAAGGAAAAAGACTTACCAACTCTTCAACCAGTGGGCACACAGGCCAAGCACATACCAAAAGCGCTTTGGTTTTTTGGCCAGGAAATTTTAGGGAACAACTTTATTGTTCATCTACACGGTTCCGTGTCAATCACATTATTTTTTTGCCTCCTGTCGATTTTCCTGAACCCCGTCCGTCTATAGGTCGGAAACGAGGCGGGGAGTAGAATACGCCCCCCACGTATCCTGCTTCGACTGATGGCCGTAGGCCATCAATTACAACAATCGGCGCAACAATCGCATGAAATCGCATGAAGGAGAAAACACCTATGCCGCAGTTTATGCTCATCTCTCAGGATTCGATGGAGATTCCCGAAGGCTTTGAGATCACTCCCGAAATCATTCAGGGCGTCATTCAGAAATACAACGACTGGGCGGAAGGCCTGAGGAAGTCGGGCCACCTGGTCAGTTTGAATAAGCTGCGTGATGAACCTGGAAAGAACATCACCGGCGTCGGCCCGAACCAGGTTGTCACTGACGGTCCTTACGCCGAGACCAAAGAGATCATAGGCGGTTACTGGATCATCACCGCCGCGAATTACGACGAAGCTGTCAAGTTGGCTTCCACTTGCCCGAGTCTGGAATTCGGCAGCCGCGTCGAAGTCCGCGAGGTCGAAGACCTGTCGACGTTTTCAGGCTGAGAAAAATCGGTACTGTACCGATCCTTGGGACAGAAAAATATGGACAACGGAGCCCATGCGTTGGTGGATCATCTGTTCCGCCATCAGGCCGGGCGGATGATCGCCACGCTGACTCGCATCTTCGGGCCGCGCTACATCGATCTGGCCGAAGAGGTCGTGCAGGAGGCTCTCGTCAAAGCCTTGCAGCAATGGCCGTATCGCGGCGTTCCCGAAAATCCGACGGCATGGCTTATCCAGGTGGCGAAGAATCGCGCGCTCGATCTGCTGAGGCGCGAAGCTTCGCTGCGGGAGAAGTCCGAGGAGATTGTCCGCGCCTTCGCCGCGCAGGAAGAGTTCGCAAACCGGCGGATCGAGACGGGGCGGGGCGGCGAGCTGTTTGATGACACGCTCGGAATGATCTTCATGGCCTGCCACCCGTCGATCCCGCGCGAAGGCCGCGTGGCGTTGACACTCAAGACGGTCGGCGGCTTCGGCGTGAGCGAAATCGCGCGGGCCTTTCTGGCCAAAGAGCCGACCGTCGCGCAGCGCCTGGTTCGCGCCAAACGCCTGATCCGCGACGAGGGCGTGACCTTCGATCTGCCCGGCGAAGCCGAAATGTCGACGCGGCTCGATTCGGTTCTCGAAGTCTTGTACCTGCTCTTCAACGAGGGCTACACGGCCCATTCGGGAGAGAATCTGGTTCGCGCCGACCTGGCTCAAGAAGCGATCAGATTGTGTTCGCTACTCGTACGGCATCGGGCGACCAATCGTCCGAAATGCCATGCGCTGTTGGCGCTGATGATGTTTCAGGCGGCCCGATTGCCCGCGCGCATGGGCGAGGGGGGCGAATTGGCTCTGCTTTCCGAGCAGGATCGCTCGCTGTGGGACAGGCGTATGATCTACCTGGCCTATAAACATCTCGAAGCCGCGGCCGACGGCGACGAATTCACCGAGTATCACTTGCAGGCCGCGATCGCGGCCTGCCACGCGGCGGCGTCGAGCTACGAGTTGACCGATTGGGTCGAGATCGTGCGGCTCTATGATCTGCTCATTGCGTTGAACCCGTCGCCGGTCGTGGCGTTGAACCGCGCGGTCGCGGTCGCCAAATGGAAAGGCCCCGAAGCCGGCATCCGCGCAATCGAAGAGATCAGCCGCCATCCGGCGCTGCAGCATTACTATCTGCTGCCCGCGACCCTCGGCGAATTGTGGAGCGAAGTGGGCGACGCCGAAAAGGCCGCCGATTTTTACCGCCAGGCGTTAAACCATCCCTGCTCGGAGCCCGAGAGGCGTTTTCTGTCGAAGCGGCTCGAAGCTACGGGCGGGGCTTAAACCCGGAGGCAATCCTTATGACAAAGATCGAAGAGTTCCTGTCGCAATGGCATGACGCGCGAGAAGGCTTGATCAAAGAGGTCGAGCGCATCCCCGAAGATAAGCTCGATTTCCGCGCTACGGCCGAGACGCGCAGCGCGCTCGAACTGCTTTATCACGTGATCGAAGCGGAGCGTATGCTGGTCGATGAAATCTGCCGCGACGACACCGATCTGCGAAGGCTTTTTGCCCGTCCGCCTGACACCGAGGTCAGAGTCGTGGCGCAGAAAGACGCCATCGTCGCGTTGCTGCGCTCCTCGCTCGCCGCAAGCCAGGAGAAGGTTCGGCGATTCGGCGCGGAAAAGATCGAGCAATTAATGTTCGGATTGGATGGCAAACAGGTCACTAAAGCGGCCATGCTTCAGTTCACATTGGCGCATGAGATGTACCATCGCGGCCAGCTTACCGTCTATCAACGGCTGCTCGGAATTGAGCCGGCTTTGACCGAACAGTTCCGTCAGCTCACAAGCCCGAACCGGTAATCCGCCGGGCGCGGCGCCAGATTTCAAAACCCTGACCGGATTTAGTAGCCAAATGGCTGCGAAAAGGGCTATGCTTCAACCCACACTGGCCCGTGAGACACGCCACGGGGGCCAGCTTGCCGTCTATCAACGGCCGCTCGGAATTGAGTCGGCCCTGACCGAACAATTCCGGCGGTTTACAAGCCCAAAACAGTAGTACCTCTAACCTCAAGGAGGCAGACATGAAGAAAATCAACGTAGGACGTGTCCTGCTGGGTGGTTTAGTAGCAGGATTAGTGTTGAACATCGGCGAATTCCTGCTCAACGGAGTGGTGTTGGCCGATGATATGAAGAGCGACTTTCAGCGACTCAATCTTCCCATGGAGCCAGGCGGCAATTTCATCGCCAAGGCCGTTGTAGTGACTTTCATCCTTGGCATTGTCATCGTCTTTCTCTACGCGGCGATCCGAACACATTTCGGCGCCGGGGTGAAGACGGCGATCTACGCCGGCTTGTTTGGGTGGTTTTTCGTTTACCTTTACACCGGCGTGATCTACAGCGGGCTGGGGCTAGTTGCGATGAAGCTCTTTTGGGTCGGGCTTGTCTGGGGTCTGGTTGAATATGCGCTCGGCGCCATAGCCGGCGCCTGGCTCTACAAAGAGGCCGGAGCCTGATTGGCGCCGGCAGAGGTTTTATGCGGGGCGTCGCTCTCTTTCGGGCGCGCCCCGCTTTTCAGTAGAGACGCAGATAATTCAAATCGAACACCTCTGGAATATTCGCCGAATGACGGACGAAGGAAAGATGTTCACGGCCGGCCCCTTTATGAAGGACGGCGATCTGCGCGGAATTTTCGTCTTCAACACGGAATCGGCCGAAGAGGCGAAGGCCTGGGCCGAGGCCGATCCCGCGGTCAAAGCCGGATGGCTGATTGTCGAGATTCATCCGTGGCTAGTGGCGAAGGAGGTCTGGCCGTAAGCTTCAACTGTGGTTAGTTGCGCCTGACTTCTCCTGCCGGTTATGGCGCAGTTGGCGAACGAACAGGCAAATGGTCTTCACCGCAATGCCGTCGCGGATCTGGACCTCAAGTAGCGCCTGGAAATAGGATGGCAGGTCTTTATCTCCTGAAGCGGCCCACATCCTTTCTAGCGTCAGCATGCTCGCTTCCGAGGTCGCGAATTCTGCGGCCGCCTGGGTGCCGAGAGTGGACAGCCCGGCAAGCACCAAGATGTATTGGTTGGGAGTGACACCGGGAAGCAGACTGATCAGCGCGTATTCAGATTTCAGGGCTTTCGTTCTGTCATCCCTTTGAAATTCGTAGGTCGCCGGATGATTCGCTTCAGGGCGCCGGTCTCGGATCAACAGTTTTCCTACAAATTCTTTTCCGGCGGGATCTTCAAAAACCAGATCGCTCTCGACAGGCAATTTCCCCAGTATCTCATTCTCAAGGCTGGCGCCGATGAAGATCACGTGGCGATTTCTGAGGTCTTCGTATGAAGTGATCCGGCTGCGCTTGACTGAGAAATCCTGCCCGCGGCGCGCCAACAATTGAGAGATCCTACCCGCCGCCACGACTTCTCCAATGCCGGTATAGGAATCAAAATAGTATAGCGGTCCCAAGTGGGCAGGGACTGGCCCGCGGCGTTCCAAGCCGGCCAGGCTGGGGACTTGGGCGCCCATCGCGAGCGAATGGCTCGTTTCGGTGTAGTACCGGTAGAGGTCCCCTTGCTCACTCATTAAGAACAGCGCGTTACTGTAGACGATGATGGGAGGCTGACTCGACGAAACGAATGGCTGCCACACCAGGGCCAATGCTTTAGCCAGGGGGGGAGATTCCGGGGAGTCGGCGCTCAACCTGAAAGGCCAAAGTATGTAAGTGAGGAGCGCCAGATTCGAAATCAACAGCCCGAGGGCCAGCCACCGCCAATTGAGCGCTGCCGATAATTTTGCCGGCCAGGGATTGGGAGTGACGGCTTGCTCCGCCTGGGGCGCCGAGGAATTAACCGGGGGGCATACAGTGAGCGGCGCCGTCAAATACTCGGGGTAGTAATGCCCGCGGGCGATGAAGATGTGGACCGGGTCTTGCGCTCCTTCCTCGTTGTAGTATTCCGCGAGCTTCTTGCGCAGCCGGGCCGCCTGGACGCGGACGATATTATCAGCCTTGGAGCTGAAGTCTGAGGGCCGCCCGAGGACTTCAGTAGCAATGGTATATTCCTTAATTTCATCGGCCCGCTCGGCCACCGACATCTCGACGATGAACTTCAGAATCTGCCGCAATGTCTCACTCTCGGAGAAAGTCTTGCTCTGCAGGACGCGCTGGAGCGCTAATAACCGCTCGTCCGCCGCTGTTTCACTCCTGACGACCATGGCGCTTGATTCCCTTGTTGCACCCGCGGTACGGGATGTTGATTGCCCGTTTTGAAATGTAAATGAATGGCCTCAGCGGCCGAATAGCCTGATCTCGGATTCAGGACGCCTGAACCTGGTCCCCCAAAATTTGATGGACCACACCAAGTATGCATCCCCAGTTAAGCTATGAGATAGGTCCCTGTCACTCATGTCAGGGTTTGGGGGCGATTATACTCCGGGGGCTTACAATTTCAAGATTCAAGACGCGCTCGCCGGATCGGCTTGCGGTCCCTCGCTCAAAGGATGACTCGGCTCTTTCAGGCGAGGACGGGACAGGCGGCGCCACATAATTTACGGTAACATCACCCACTCTCATTCTTCACCTGGCATTTTCCGGCTAAGAGAAGTATCCACTAGGCATACGGCTCACCTTGGGTCCGGCCGATTTACTCCCCGATTACCTCATGTTACCCCCTGTTCCTCCCTAAATTCTTGACCTGAGCTTAGGCTTCTCCACAGGGGAAATCCTTCCTGTCTCTCAATCAATGGAGGTCAATAATGGAGTTCAATAATGCGAAGCGGAATATCTGGCTATGGCTCTTGATTGCGGCGACCTTGGCAGGTCAGGTAGGGGCCACTTCAGCCCTGGCGCAAGTGGAACAAGCCACCATCACCGGCACAGTCACGGATAAGTCAGGCGCCGTGATACCAGACGCTAAAGTGATCGTCACCAATATTAGTACCCAGGTCGTCAGGGAGACGAAAACCACCGGGGACGGCCATTACACGGCGCCGTATCTCCCCGTCGGCCAGTATGAAGTCGCAGTGGAGATGGCAGGCTTTAAAAGGGCGCAAGTGAAAGACGTCACCCTCAGAGTCGGGTTCATCGCTACGGTCGACGTGAGCCTCGAGCCTGGGGCAGTGACAGAGGCGGTTGAGGTCACCGGCGGGGCGGCGCAACTGGAGAGCCAGAGCGGTTCGCTCGGCAACGTGGTCGGAAACACGCAGCTACGCGAGTTGCCATTGATCAACCGAAATCCTTTCGGCTTGGTGACGCTCGCCCCGGGTGTGATCGCGGCCGGAAACACGGGGACCGGGCCGATTATCAACGGCGGCCGGTCCAACACGAGC
>Ga0209382_10006461_pt1 | contig 15078 bp, 11 predicted proteins | sample SoiMetdeltSBSDD5_FD_187599 | JGI IMG/M metagenome (GOLD analysis project Ga0209382, IMG submission 187599) | Bulk soil microbial communities from a Populus tree surrounding site in Tennessee, USA - Soil MetaG P. deltoides SBSDD5 (SPAdes) (version 2) | ecosystem: Environmental > Terrestrial >... | reverse complement strand
ACACCAAGATCACCGGCGGCCAGCGCGTCGACCTGTTCGGCGCCCGCGTGGACCAGCTGCCGGCCATCTGGGCCCGGCTGGTGGGCGCCGGCTTCGAGTCGGGCCACGCCTACGGCAAGGCCGTGCGAACGGTGAAGTCCTGCGTGGGCGACACCTGGTGCCGCTACGGCGTGCAGGACTCGGTGGGCATGGCCATCCGCCTGGAGCTGCGCTACCGGGGCCTGCGCTCGCCCCACAAGCTCAAGCTGGCCGTGTCCGGCTGTGCCCGGGAGTGCGCCGAGGCCCAGGGCAAGGACGTCGGGGTCATCGCCACCGAGCGGGGCTGGAACCTGTACGTCGGCGGCAACGGGGGCATGCGGCCCCAGCATGCGGTGCTGCTGGCCGAGGACCTCGACGACGAGGCCCTGATCACCGCCATCGACCGCTTCCTCATGTACTACGTGCGCACGGCCGACCGGCTGGAGCGCACCGCGACGTGGCTCACCAAGCTGGAGGGTGGACTCAACCATCTCAAGGCGGTGGTGCTGGAGGACAGCCTGGGCATCTGTGCCGACCTCGAGGCCGACATGGCCCGCCACGTGGACACCTACCAGTGCGAGTGGCACGCCACCCTGGCCGACCCGGTCCGCCTGGCCCGCTTCCGGCCGTTCCTGAACTCCGACGAGCCCGACCTGTCGCGTGGCTATGTGCGGGTCCGCGGCCAGCGCCAGCCTGTCGTGCCCGCCCGCCTGCGCCGATGAGCACCTGGGAGCGGGTGTGCCCGCTGGACCGGCTCACCCCCGACCGGGGGGCGGTGGCGCTGCTGGGCGGAAGGCAGGTGGCGATCTTCCGCCTGTCGAGCGGCGAGGTCTACGCGGTGGGCAACCGCGATCCGTTCTCGGGCGCCCAGGTGCTGGCCCGCGGGATCGTGGGCGACCGCGGCGGTGTGCCCAAGGTGGCGTCGCCGGTCTACAAGCAGTCGTTCTGTCTGCGCACAGGGAGCTGCCTCGACGATCCCGGCGTCGGCGTGCCCAGCTACCCGGTGCGGATCGAGGACGACGGCTGGGTGGCGGTGGCGCCGTGAGTGAGGCGGCGGTGTGGTTGCGGGTGGCGCCGTGAGTGAGGCGGCGGTGTGGTTGCGGCCGGCCGCGACCGCGCCGACGCCGGAGCTGCTGCCGCTGGACGCGGGGGAGCAGTACCGCTTCACCTTCGCCATGGACTCGTGCGTGGGCTGCCACTCGTGCGAGGTGGCGTGCGCCGAGCAGAACGGCCTTCCCGCCGGCACCGCCTGGCGCCGGGTGGGCGAGTTCGAGGGCGGCGACCATCCGCACACCCGGCGGTTCCACCTGTCGATGTCGTGCAACCACTGCCTCGACCCGGCCTGCCTGGAGGGCTGCCCGACCAACGCCTACGTCAAGCTGGACAACGGCGTGGTGGACCACCACGCCGACGACTGCATCGGCTGCCAGTACTGCACCTGGAACTGCCCGTACTCCGTGCCGGTGTTCCAGCCCGACCGGCGCATCGTCACCAAGTGCGACATGTGCCTGCCCCGCCTGGAGGAGGGGCTGAAGCCCGCGTGCGTGGGCGCCTGCCCCACCCGGGCCCTCGACGTCGAGCCGGTGAGCGTGGCCGCGTGGACCGCCGACCATTCGGGCGCCGACGCCCCTCACCTGCCGCCTGCGGAGCTGACCCTGTCCACCACCCGCATCGCCCTCCCGGGGGGCGAGCTGGGGGAGACGGTGGCGGCTTCGGACGTCCACCTCCATCCGGAGCAGCCCCACTGGCCGCTGGTGATGCTGACGCTGCTGACCCAGGCCGCCCTCGGGGTCAGCCTCACCGCCGGGACCGTCGCCCAGCGCGCCGCGGCCGCGGGGATCGCCACCGTCGCCCTGGCCGGGTCGCTGCTGCACCTGGGCCGGCCGATCCACGCCTGGAAGGCGCTCCGCAATCTGCGCCGCTCGTGGCTGTCGCGGGAGGCGGCACTGCTCGGCGCCTACGCCGGCCTGGCGGTCGCCGCCGTGGGGGTCCCCGCCCTGGCCCCCGCGACGGCCGCCGTCGGGATCGCCGGCGTGTTCGCCAGCGGCCGGCTCTACGTGGTGCCCGGGCGGCCGGCGTGGGACACACCTCTCACCATCGCCGCCTTCTTCCTGACCGCCCTGGCCCTGGGACCACTGCTCACCGGGCACCCGGCCGTGGCCGCGGCCGCCCTGGTCGCCCAGGCGGCGGTGTGGCTGGCCAACCTGGCCCGGCTGGCCCGCGACCCTCGGCGGGAAGCCCGGGGGACGGTCACGCTGCATCGCCACCCCTTCGGCGGGCTCACCGCGGGGCGCTGGGCGCTGGTGGCCGCCGGCGCGGCGGTCGGGTTCCGCTGGCCGGCGGCCGGGCTGGCGCTGGTGACCCTGGGCGAACTGGTCGGCCGCTACCTGTTCTACGTCACCGTCGTGCCGCTCAACATGCCTGGGCCCCACTACCGGCCGGGAAGGCGGCATTGATGCTGGGCCGCCTCCGCACCCTGCTGGGCGTCGACCACGGCGGCGACCGCTACGGCTACGTCACCGACGAGCTGATCGGCCCGGTCGCGGCGTCGCGGGCGCCCGACCGCTGGGTCCGGACCACCTGCGGCTACTGCTCGGTGGGCTGCGGGATGCTGCTCGGGGTGCGGGACGGCGAGGCCACGGCGGTCACGGGCGACCCCGACCACCCGGTGAACCGGGGCCGCCTGTGCCCCAAGGGCCTGTCCGAGCACCACACGCTGGCGGCGCCGGGCCGCCTCACCCACCCGACGGTGGACGGGCGCCGCGCCAGTTGGGGCGAGGCGCTCGGCCGGGTGGCGGACGGCTACCGGCGGCTGGTGGCCGCCCACGGGCCCGAGGCGTTCGCCGTGCTGTCGACCGGCCAGCTGGTCACCGAGGAGTTCTACGCCCTCGGCAAGCTGGTCCGGTTGGGCATGGGCGTGCGCCACTACGACGGCAACACGACGCTGTGCATGGCCTCGGCGGTCTCGGGCTACAAGCTCAGCTTCGGCAGCGACGGGCCGCCGGGCGCGTACGACGACTTCGCCGAGGCCGATGTCATCCTGCTGGTGGGGGCCAACATCGCCGACAACCACCCGCTGCTCGCCCCCCGCGTGCTCGACAACCCCGACGCCGAGGTCATCGTGGTCGACCCCCGGGTGACCAAGACGGCCATGCTCGCCACCCAGCACCTGGCGGTCCGCCCGCGCAGCGACGTCACCCTGCTCAACGGGATCATCAAGCTGCTGCTGGACGAAGGCCTGATCGACCGGGACCGGGTGCGGCGGGTCGCCCACGGCCTGGACGAGCTGGTCGACCACGTGGAGGCCTTCGACCTGGAGCGGGTCGAGCGCGAGTGCGGGGTGCCGGCCGCGGAGGTCCGCCGGGCCGCTTTGTCGCTGGGAAGGGCCCGACGGGCGCTGGTGGCCTGGACCATGGGCGTCAACCATTCCGTCCAGGGCACCGAGACCGTCACCCTGCTCAACACCCTGTGCGTGCTCACCGGCAACCTGGGCCGACCGGGCGCGGCGCCGCTGTCCATCACCGGCCAGTGCAACGCCATGGGCACCCGCGAGGCGGGGTTCACCGCCTCCATGCCCGGCTACCGGGCCTATGACGACGAGGCCGCCCGGGCCGAGCTGGCCGCGCTGTGGGGCGTCGAGCCCGACCGGCTGCCGGCCGAACGGGGCCGCGCCTATCCCGACATCGTCAACGGCGTGATCGACGGGCGCATCAAGGGGCTGTGGATCATCGCCACCAACCCGGTCGTGTCGTTCCCGAACCGGGAGCTGCTGGAGGACGCCCTCGGCCGGCTGCACCTGCTGGTGGTTCAGGACGGGTTCGAGACGCCGACCACCGCGCTCGCCGACGTCGTGCTGCCCGCGGCCATCTGGGGCGAGAAGGACGGCACCTTCACCAACTCGGAGCGCCGGGTGTCACGGGTCCGGGCCGCGGTCGCCCCGCCGGGCGAGGCCCGCTCCGACTTCGACATCGTGCTGGGGCTGGCCGAGCGCCTGGGCGTGCGGGGCGAGCTGTTCCCGGGCTGGACCGGTCCGGCCGACGCCTTCGCCGAGTGGCGCCGGGTATCGGCCGGGCGGCTGTGCGACTACGGCGGCATCACCTACGAGCGCATCGATGCCGCGGGTGGGGTGCAGTGGCCCTGCCCGGCCGGCGACACCACGGTCCCGCCGGCCGGGACCGCCCGGCTGTATGGCGACTGGCGCTTTCCCACGCCGGACGGCAAGGCCCGGCTCCGCTGCGTGGAGCCCAAGCCCATCAGCGACCGGCCCCGGCCCCCGTACCCGCTGCTGCTCAACACCGGCCGCACCGTCGAGCACTGGCACACCCGGACCAAGACCGGCCGGGTCGAGATCCTGGACCGGCTCGCGCCCGAGGGCTGGGTGGAGGTCCACCCCGCGGATGCAGAGCGGCACCGCATCCACTCCGGCGACCTGGTGCGCCTCGTCTCCGAGCGGGGGGCCGTCGACCGCATCCGGGTGCGGGTCACACGGACAGTGAGGGAGGGGGAGGTGTTCGTCCCCTTCCACTTCGACGAGCAATGTGCCAACCGGCTCACCCTGAACGAGTTCGACCCCATCTCCCGCGAGCCCAACTACAAGCAGTGCGCCGTCCGGCTGGAGAGGCCCGAACCAGGGCTTTCCGCCGGTACGATCGCGGCACGTGGCTGAAGATTCGCGACCGGAGCTCTCGACGACCGCTGCGCTAGGCCCCAACGCCTGGCTCGTCGACGAGATGTACGAGCAGTACCTCGCCGATCCGACCTCGGTGAGTGAGTCCTGGCGCGACTTCTTCGCCGACTACCGACGTGACGTGGATCAGGCTGCGCCCGCGGCCACGGGCACCTCCGGCAACGGGATGACCACTCCGGTCGCCGGCAACGTTGCCGGGACCATGGCGCCCCCCGCCCCGGCGGCACCGGCCACCCCGGCCCCCGCGGCCCCCGCGGCCCAGCCGGCTCCCGCCGCCCCCGCACCGGCGCCGGCGGCCAAGGCCGAGAAACCGGAACCGGCCGGGAAGGACGAGCAGCCCGGCGACCCCCTCCGGGGGGCGGCCGCCCGCATCGTCGCGAACATGGAGACCAGCCTCCGGGTCCCCACCGCCACCAGCTTCCGCGACATCCCCGCCAAGCTGCTCGAGGTCAACCGCAAGGTCATCAACGGCTACCTGGGTCGCACCCGGGGCGGGAAGGTCAGCTTCACGCACATCATCGGCTTCGCCATCGTCCGGGCCATCGCCGACACCATGCCGGTGATGAGCTCGACGTTCGTCACGGGCGACGACGGCAAGCCCCGCGTCGTCCGCCACGAGCACGTGGGCCTCGGCCTGGCCGTGGACCTGGAGAAATCGGACGGCAGTCGCAGCCTCGTGGTCCCGGTCATCCGCGACGCCGACACCATGGAGTTCCGGGCCTTCTGGGGCACCTACGAGGAGATCATCCGCCGGACCCGCTCCAACAAGCTCACCGTCGACGACTTCGCGGGGGCCACGGTCACGCTCACCAACCCGGGGACCATCGGCACCAAGCAGTCCGTGCCCCGGCTCATGCAGGGCCAGGGCACGATCGTGGGCGTCGGGGCCATCGACTACCCGGCCGAGTGGCGGGGCGCCGATCCGGTGCTGCTGGCCGACCTGGGCGCCTCCAAGGTCATCACCGTCACCTCGACCTACGACCATCGCATCATCCAGGGCGCGGAGTCCGGCATGTTCCTGCGCCGGGTCGAGGATCTGCTGCTGGGCGCGGACGGCTTCTACGACGACATCTTCCTCAGCCTGGGCGTGCCCTACGAGGCGGTGCAGTGGCGCCGCGACGTCAACCCCATCGACCACGAGCAGACCATGCTCGAGAAGCAGATGGCGGTGGCCACGCTCATCCGCGTCTACCGGGTGCGGGGCCACCTGATCGCCGACCTCGACCCGCTGCGGTGGAAAGAGCCGCAGATGGCGCCCGAGCTCGACCCCGCCACCTACGGGCTCACCATCTGGGACCTCGACCGCGAGTTCCTCACCGGGGGCCTGGGTGGCCGGGACAAGCTGCCGCTCAGCGAGATCCTCCGGGTGCTGCGCGACGCCTACTGCCGCACCATCGGCATCGAGTACATGCACATCCAGGACCTCGACGAGCAGCACTGGATCCAGGAGCAGGTCGAGAGCCCCTCGGCCCAGCAGCTCGACACCGAGGACCAGCGCTACATCCTGGAGCGGCTCAACGCCACCGAGGCCTTCGAGCGCTTCCTCGGCACCAAGTGGATCGGCCAGAAGCGCTTCGGCATCGAGGGGGCCGAGAGCCTGATCCCCGTGCTCGACGCCATCCTCGAGAGCGCGGCCGACGACCACATGGACGGGGCGGTCATGGGCATGCCGCACCGGGGCCGGCTCAACGTGCTCACCAACATCGTGGGCAAGAACTACGACCAGGTGTTCAAGGAGTTCGAGGGCACGCTCGACCCCACCGCCGTGCAGGGCTCGGGCGACGTGAAGTACCACCTGGGGCAGGTGGGCAAGTTCCAGAGCCGGGCCGGCAACGAGATCGACGTCGAGCTGGCCGCCAACCCCAGCCACCTGGAGGCGGTCGACCCGGTGGTCGAGGGCATGGTCCGGGCCCGGCAGGACCAGATCAACGACCCCGAGGCCTTCTCCGTGCTGCCCATCCTCATGCACGGCGACGCCGCCTTCGCGGGACAGGGGGTCGTGGCCGAGACGCTCAACATGAGCGACATCAAGGGCTACCGGGTGGGCGGCACGGTCCACATCGTGGTGAACAACCAGATCGGCTTCACCACCACGCCCGAGTCGGCCCGGTCGGGCTTCTACTCGACGGACGCGGCCAAGATCGTCCAGGCGCCCATCTTCCACGTCAACGGCGACGACCCCGAGGCGTGCGTGCGGGTGGCGCGGCTGGCCTACGCCTACCGGCAGCGCTTCCACAAGGACGTGGTCATCGACCTGGTGTGCTACCGGCGCTACGGCCACAACGAGGGCGACGACCCCAGCTACACCCAGCCGCTGATGTACGCCAAGATCAACGAGCGGCGCTCGGTGCGGAAGCTGTTCACCGAGTCGCTGGTCAAGCGGGGGCAGCTCACACTCGAGGAGGCCGAGCAGGCGCTCGACGACTACCAGAAGCGCCTCCAGCAGGCCCTGGACGAGACCCGCCAGTCGTCCCCGCCCGCCAACCTGCGGGCCGCCGAGCCGCCCCCGGCGGTGGGCGTGCTGCCTCATGTCGAGACGGGCGTCGACCGGGCAGTGCTGGACGGCATCTACGACGCGCTGTCGGGCTGGCCCGACGACTTCAACGTCCATCCCAAGCTGCGCAAGCAGTTCGAGTCCCGGGACAAGATGGTGCGCGACGAGGGCGCCGTCGACTGGGCCACGGCCGAGGCCATGGCCTTCGGCTCGCTGCTGCTTGAGGGCACGGACATCCGGCTGGCGGGACAGGACACGCGGCGGGGCACGTTCAGCCAGCGCCACTCCGTGCTCGTCTGCCACACCAGCGGGCGGGAGTGGGCGCCGCTGGCGCATCTCGGTCGCGAGCAGGGCAAGTTCTGGGTCTACGACTCACTGCTGTCCGAGTACGCGGCCGTGGGCTTCGAGTACGGCTACTCGGTGGCCAACAAGGACGCGCTGGTGGCGTGGGAGGCCCAGTTCGGCGACTTCGTCAACGGCGCCAGCACCATCATCGACCAGTTCGTGGTGGCGGCCGAGGACAAGTGGGGCCAGACCTCGGGTCTGGTCATGCTGCTGCCGCACGGCTACGAGGGGCAGGGCCCGGAGCACAGCTCGGCCCGCATCGAGCGCTTCCTCACCCTGTGCGCCGAGGACAACATGCAGGTGGCCAACGCCACCACCGCCGCGCAGTACTTCCACCTGCTGCGGCGCCAGATGCTCCGCGACGTGCGCAAGCCGCTGGTGGTGTTCACGCCCAAGTCGCTGCTGCGGGCCCGCGCCGCGCGCTCGCCCATCGAGGACCTGACCCGGGGCTCGTTCGAGGAGGTGCTCGACGACCCGCGGGTCCCCGATCCCGCCGCGGTGCGACGCGTCGTGCTGTGCTCGGGCAAGATCGGCCAGGAGGCCCTGGCCGAGCGGGACAAGCGCGGCGCGCCGGTGGCAGTGGTGCGGGTGGAGCAGCTCTACCCGTGGCCGTACGACCGGCTGGACGAGGTGGTGGCCCGCTACCCGGCCGCCCAGGACCTGGTCTGGCTCCAGGAGGAGCCGGCCAACATGGGCGCCTGGGCCTTCGCGCAGGACCGCCTGACCGAGCGCTTCGCCGACAGCCACACCGTGCTGCGGGTGAGCCGCTTCGAATCGGGCTCGCCGGCCACCGGGTCGCACACCATCCACGTCCAGGAGCAGGACGCCATCCTCGACGCCGCCCTCTCCGTCTGACGCAGGGGTTCGGCGTCAGGGGTTGGTGTTGATGGCCTGTGCCTCGGCCACGCCGAGGAGGTACGGCGCGGTTGGCACCACCACCTCGCCGATGTCGATCGGCCCCCGGTAGACCTCGTCGAAGAGAGACACGGTGTAGCTGCCGGTGAACGCGACGCTGGCGTTGATCTCGTACCGGTTGCCGGGCTGGTCCAGCGACGACCGCTGGTACATGTAGCTGCACGAGCCCTCGGGCTGGCCGTAGTTGGTGCAGGTGACCGTGCCCTCCCCGGTGTCCCAGACGATGCGCCCGTCGGCCATGGGCACGGCGGTGATCTCCACGCTCAGGGGATCATCGGTGTCGGTCACAGTCTGCGCGTCGAGGCTCTCCTGGTCGATCCAGAGGTAGGTCGCCAAGCCGGTCAGGGAGTTCAGCCCGTCGCCGGGATTGGTCCTGATGACCGGCGGGGCGAGGTTGAGGTTGGCGAGCGCGTTCTCGACCAGCTCCTCGGGGTCGAGCGGGGTCACGAAGCGCGCGAAGTACGTGAACGTCGCCGTAGCGTCCGTCTCGTCGAAGGGTGCGTCGATGTCGCAATACAGGATCACGAGGTAGGTGCCGTCGGGCCCGGGTCCCGAGATGACGCGCCCGACGTGGGCGGGCTCACCCGGCCGCGTCGGCACCTCGCATGTGGGGTCCATGTCGCGGCGCTCGGTGCCGCGGTCTTCCACGGTGAGCAGGGCGGCCGCGGCCGTGTACCCAGACCCGGTCCGGGAGCCCGAGTCGTCGATCGGGCCGCGGGTGCCGGGGCCGTCTTCGGCGCGCGCAGGGGCGGTGCCGGCGGCCACGGTCGTGGCCAGGATGGCGGCGGCGACCAGGACGCCGCCGGCGAGTCTTCGGGTCAGGGGGTGCACGGGTCCTCCCGGATCTCGATCTGGTCGACCCTCCAGGCGCCGTCGGTGGCCAGGACGGTCACGTGGAGGTTGTAGGAGTCGGAGCCTGCGGTCGTCTGCGCCCCGGTGGTCACGTCGTATCGGGTGACCTGCTCGTGGAGGCAGTCGTCGAGCACCACCGACTGGTCCGACGCGTCCACCACCTCGGGATTGGTGGTGACGGCGCTCTCGGCGTACTCGTTGCCCGACAGCAGCGCCGCCACGACGTCGCGCGAGCCGGAAAGGGCTTCGCCGCTGAAGTAGTCCTCCAGCCCCGGGTCGAGCGGATCGGGCGGCCGGTGGCCGAGCAGGTCGGACAGGTACACCTGCCCCTCCTCGTAGACGGCGGTGGCCTGCTCCTCGGCCGAGGCGGCTTCGGTCGTGCTCTCGCGCTCGCCGGAGGACGGGAGCGACGTCGCCGCGTCCGTGTCGTCGCCGGTACAGGCGGCCGCGACGCCGACCGCCACGAGCGTGACGCAGGCGAGCCCGAGGGCTGCGACAGTTCCCGACTTCCCCGATCCCCGGCCGATGGAGCGGCACGCTAGCTACGGTGCGCTCGCGAGTGGTCGCGCCCCGTCAGGGAACCGGGCGAGGGGGTCGTGCGCCATAGGGGGTGTGATCGAGCCGATGCCGGACGACGTGACGCTCGCCCCGGCCGCCGCCCCCAGGGTCAGCTTCGAGGAGCTGTACCGCTCGTCGTACACCCGCATGGTGGTGGTCGCCCGGCTGACCGTCGGTGACCTGGCCCGCGCCGAGGAGTTGGTGCAGGACGCGTTCGCCCAGCTGTACCGGCGCTGGGGCGAGGTCTCCCAGCCGCACGGGTACCTCCGGATCGCGGTGATGAACACCTGCCGCTCGCACGAGCGGCGGCGGGTGGTCGAGCAGCGCCACCCGGTCCCCCGGCCCCACCCACGGTGTACGACCCCGTCGCGGTGGCGGTGCGCGACGCTCTGGCGGCGCTCACCCCCCGCCAGCGGGCCGCGGTCGTGCTCCGGCGTCGCGGACGGCAGCAGCATCGACCTGCGGCGGACGGGGTGACGAACGTCACCAAATCTCGCCTTACGCTGTCGAGCCGCGGCCGCGATAATGGCCGTTATCCGACCCGGACGACCCACCTAGGGGGCTCCATGGCGCTCGACGAGTACGCCGCCAACGCCGACATCATCGGGCGCGCCGAGATCAACGATCTCGAAGCCATCCTCTCGGTCAGCAACACCGACGTGGACGAGGCCATCCACGTCGTCCAGGACAACGCCGACGCCATCTTCACCTGGGACTACGAGAAGGGCGCGCGGCCCGCGCTCAACAAGCTCTACGAGAAGGCCAAGCGGGCGCAGTGGAACGGTGAGACCGACCTGCCGTGGGACACCGACGTCGACCTGGAGAAGAACGCCGCGCTCCAGCGCCTCCAGTTCGCCGGCATGCAGGCCGACGTCGCCGGCACCCCACTCGAGCACTTCACCGAGGACGACTTCATCAAGCTGTCCATCGAGTCGGACAACTGGACGCTGAGCCAGTTCATGCACGGTGAGCAGGGCGCGCTGATCTGCACGGCCAAGATCGTCGAGACGGTCCCGTGGATCGACGCCAAGTACTACGCCTCCACCCAGGTCATGGACGAGGCTCGCCACGTCGAGGTCTTCGCCAAGTACCTGCAGGAAAAGCAGAACGGCTACTACCCGATCAACGCGCATCTCAAGATGCTGCTCGACGACATCATCAACGACAGCCGCTGGGACATGACCTACCTGGGCATGCAGATCATGGTCGAGGGCCTGGCGCTGGCCGCCTTCGGCTTCATGCAGCAGATGACCCCGGACCCGCTGCTCAAGCAGCTGCTGCGCTACGTGATGTCGGACGAGGCCCGCCACGTGGCCTTCGGCGTGCTCTCGCTGAAGGAGTACTACGCCGAGCTCAGCCACGCCGAGCTGCGCGAGCGCCAGGAGTTCGCCTTCGAGGCCGCCATCCGCATGCGGGACCGCTTCCTCCAGCAGGAGGTGTGGGAGCGCATGGGGATCAAGCCGGCCGACATCCTGCCCCTGGTGCTCCAGGACGAGGGCCGGGGCATGTTCCAGCAGATGCTGTTCTCCAAGATCGTGCCCAACTGCAAGAAGCTGGGCCTGCTGGACGCGGGCGAGGGCTGGCTGCGCACCAAGTTCACCGAGATGGGCGTCATCCAGTTCGAGGACTGGCAGGACACCGGCGAGGAGTACGAGTCGCTCCAGGCGACCGGCTGACGAACCTCAGGTGGTCAGGCGCTCGTCGATCTGCTCGAGCAGGGCGGCCACCTCGTCGGCCTGAGCCGCGGAGTCCGGCGCGTCCTCGCCCAGCAGGATGCCGTAGTGCAGCAACACGGTGGTGTCGCCGTCGCGGTAGCCCGCGGTGGTGCCCAGCTCGCCGCCGCTGCGGACCAGGAAGGCGTCCTCACCGGGGCCGTCCAGCGGCTCGGGTGAGCCGCCCCACTGGTTGGGATCGAGCGGGCCGCCGCCGGTGAACACCGACAGCTGGAGCTGGTAGAGCGTCGGCGCGTCCTCATCGCCGACCTCGGCCTCCCACAGGCAGTTGGCCGCCACCGCGTCCGACCCCGCCTCGCCCGGCACCACTTCGGCCGGGTGGCCGAACAGGTCGGAAACCTCGTCGGTGGTCAGCAGATCGCAGGCCGGGCTGGTGGTGGCGGTCTCGGCGGTGGCGGTGGTGTCCCCCTGGGCCGTGTCGCGCTCCCCGGCGTCGTCCCCGCCCCCGCAGGCCAGTGCCGCGGCCAGCAAGATCGCCAGCGCCCCCCTCGTGTGCATGGACCGCACAATGGCACCTTCGTCAGCGCAGGGCGAAGCCGACGACGCCTTCCAGCTCGGCCAGCGCGGCGTCGGGGTCCACCACCTTGATCGTGGTCATGCCCAGGGCTCGGGCGGGCTTGAGGTTGACCCCCAGGTCGTCGAGGAACACGGCCTCGGGCGGCTCGATCCCCAGCTCGTCGCACACCAGCCGGTAGATCGCGGGGTCGGGCTTGCGCAGGCCCACCCGGCTCGACTCCACGATCACGTCGACGTGGGCGGCGAGGCCGTTCCACGGACCGCCCCCCGAGTCGGCGACACCGAAGTTGTTGGTGAGGAAGGCGGTCTTCAGCCGCTCGTGGCAGCGGCGCACGGCCTCGACCATGGCGGGGCGCAACTCGCCGCTGAGCAGGGCCAGCACGGCCAAGCCGTCGATCGAGTGCCCGGCCGCGGCCGCCTCGGCCTCGTAGAGCCCGGCGAAGGTGGGCAGGTCCACCTCGCTGCGCTCGAGCCGCGCCCAAGCATTCTTGTCGGAGTCGGTGGCGTTGAGCCCCCGGAGCAGGCCGTCGGGCAGGCCGTTGTCCGCCTCGTAGCGGGCGAAGGCCTCGAACGGGCTGGTGGTGATGACGCCCCCGACGTCGAAGATGACGGCGCGGATGGTCATCTCAGCCGGCCAGGAGGTCCCGGGCGAGGGCCTCCCACAGCTCGGTCGACAACCGCAGCGACTCGACGTCGACCCGCTCGTCGTCGCCGTGGAACATGCGGCTGTAGTCCTCGAAGGTGAGCTTCTCGCTGAACATGCCGAAGCCGTAGGAGGTCACGCCCAACCGCCGGAAGAACCGGGCGTCGGTAGCCCCCACGCTGAGCAGCGGCACCAGGTGGCTGCCCGCGTAGAACGACTGGCTGATGCGGGTCAGCGAGTCCCACAGCGGCGTGTCCACCGGCGACTCGGTGGCGGGATCGTCGTGGACCTCGACCAGCTCCACCCGGCCGGCCAGGTCGCCCAGCGCCTCGTCGAGCAGGGCCCGGACGTCGGCGAGGGTCTGGCCGGGGAGCGTGCGGATGTCGAGCTGCACGTCCACGCAGTCCGGGATGACGTTGGTCTTGGTCCCGCCGTGGACCACCGTCGGGGCGATGGTGGTATGGGTGCAGGCATGGAACTCGCGGGCCATGCCGGTGGGCAGGTTGCCCAGGGCGTCGAGGAACGTGTCGGGGTTCAGCAGGGGAGCCGTCACCTCGTCGGGGTACCCCATCCCGCCCAGGAACCGGCGCCAGGCGTCGTGGATGCGGGTCTCGGGCCGGAAGTCGGCCAGGCGCTGGACCACCTGGGCGGCCGTGACGAGGGCGTTGTCGCTGGCGTAGGGCTGGGAGGCGTGGCCCGGGGTGCCCGCGATCCGCAGCGTCGTCCAGCACGAGCCCTTCTCGCCCACCAGCACCGGCAGCCGCAGGGCACCATCTCCGCCCGGCACCGGGATGCCGCCGGACTCGGTGATCACATAGTCGGCCGCTATCGCGTCGCGCTCGTGGTGGGCGAGGTGCTCGGCGCCCCAGGTGCCGAGGGCCTCCTCGTCGGCCACGGCCAGGAAGACGAGCGTGCCCTCGGGCCGGAACCCCGAGGCGGCCAGCCGCCGGGTGGCGACCGCCATGGAGGCGGTCAGGTTGAGCATGTCGACCGCGCCCCGGCCCCACACCTCGCCGTCGACCAGCTCGCCGCCGAAGGGATCGCGCTGCCAGCGGTCGGCGTTGGCCGGCACCACATCGGTGTGGCCCATGAGCAGCAAGCCAGGCGCTTCCGGGCGGCTACCCTCGATGCGGGCCACGAGGCTGGTCCGGCCGGGCGCCGGCTCGTAGCGCTCGACGTCCACCCCCGAGCCTTCGAAGTATCCTGCGAGGAGGTCCGCGCTGCGGGTCTCGTTCCCCGAGCCGCGGGTGCCGTCGTTGACACAGGCATTGCGGATGAGGTGTTGCAGCAGGTCGGTGACCTCGGCAGTCGAGGTGGTCATCGCCGGGCACCGTAGCGGGGCCGGTCCTCCGGAGTCTCACGTTCAACTGGTTGAATGCAGTCCGCAATGAAGATCAAGCACGTCATCATCGACGGTTCCAACATCGCCACCGAGGGTCGCGACACGCCCAGCCTCGCCCAGCTGGACGAGGCGGTGCAGGCGTTCGTGGAGGAGTACTCGCCCACCCACGTGACGGTGGTGGTCGACGCCACGTTCCCGAACCGCATCGATCGCAAGGAGCGCCAGACCTACGAGGACGCGGTCAACGCCAACGAGCTGATCACCCCGCCGGCGGGAGCCATCGGCCGGGGCGATGCGTTCGTGTTGCAGATCGCCCGCCGCGCCGGGGCGGCGATCCTGTCCAACGACTCGTTCCAGGAGTTCCACGGCGAGTACCCCTGGCTGTTCGATCGGGGCCGGCTGTTCGGGGGCAAGCCGGTGCCCCACGTGGGCTGGGTGTTCATGGAGCGGACCCCGGTGCGCGGCCCGACCAGCCGGCGGGCGGTGAGCGAGGCCCGCAAGGTGGCCAAGGCCTCCGAGAAGGGGGCGCAGGTCGCGGCCGAGGTGGTCCAGGAAGCGACCGCGGATGCGGTCCGCGACGACGGCGGCAGCGCTGACGACGCCGGAGCCGAGAAGCCGGGCCGGCGGCGCCGCGCCAAGGCCGCGGTGCCGGCGGCCGAGGTGATCGCCGAGGTGGCGGCCCTGCCCAACGGCGCCGGCGACAAGACCGGCCGGGCGGTCGATCCCTACAACGAGGCCATGCCCTTCATCGAGTTCGTGGGCCGCTACCCCGTGGGCAGCGAGGTCGACGCCACCATCGAGCGCTTCAGCTCGCATGGCGCCTACGTGCTGGTGGGCGAGGCCCGCGCCTACGTCCCGTTGCGCAACCTGGCCCACCCCGCCCCTCGCAGTGCCAAGGGCATCCTCCGGGTGGGTGAGACGCGGCGCTTCGTGGTCGTCTCGATCGATCCGCCCCGGCGCGGCATCGATCTCGGC
>Ga0209382_10006460_pt1 | contig 15080 bp, 10 predicted proteins | sample SoiMetdeltSBSDD5_FD_187599 | JGI IMG/M metagenome (GOLD analysis project Ga0209382, IMG submission 187599) | Bulk soil microbial communities from a Populus tree surrounding site in Tennessee, USA - Soil MetaG P. deltoides SBSDD5 (SPAdes) (version 2) | ecosystem: Environmental > Terrestrial >... | reverse complement strand
CCGGCCTCCGATCCCGACCCCGACGGTTCGAGCTGCGGAACGAACGGCGACCGATTGACCACGTGAAAGTACGGACTCGTCAAGGCGCCCTTGACGGTCGCCGCACCCGTGCCGGGGAAGCGGTAGTCGCCGTTCGCGTCGGCGGCGACGCTGGCGGCCGGCGTCGTCCGCGAGATGTGCGCGAACGGCAGCGCCTGCTCCACCGCCGTTTGCACGGGCGTACCTTCCCACCGCACGCCGCTGACCTTCCCGAAATGATCTCTCTTGACCAGGCTCTGCGCCCGCACCACAGCCGGCTCGCCGATGGCCTTGATCGCGTACTGCACCCGATGCGGCGACACGTCGTCGTTGCGGCTGACGGTAATCAGCCAGCACAACTGGGCGCGCTCGTCTTCGGTCCGGCCGGCCTCGAAGACCAACTCCGGCTTGGTGTGCTCCAGCGCATCCGAGTCCGGCGTCACGCCCACCGTCCGCGCCGACTGCCCGCGGGCAATGGCCACCGCCGATTCCGGCGAGATCGTACTTTGCGTGCCATCGACGCCGGCGGTCGGAACGTTGCGGGCACGCAGCGTCAGCACGTCGCTGTTGTTGACGCCGACGATGGCGTCGGCCGACGCGGTCGCGAGCCGGATGCCCTGAAAGCGGACCGCGTAATCGATCATCCAGGAGTCGCCGGTGCGTCGTGTGGTTGCCTGCTCGAGCTCGAAAGAACCCAAACCGAGTTCGTCCTGCAGCAGCGTCTTGATCTCGGGTTGGCCTTTCTCGCTGAGTTCCGCCGCGCTGTTCATCCGCGCGCCGCCGGCAATGCGTCTCGCGCGGACCGCGAACTGCCTGACGCGCTCGAAACTCGCGATTGGTTCCGGCAGCGGCTGTTGAATGGCGGCGGCGGTCTGCTGGGAGGTCGGGGCGGCTTGCGATCGAGCCTGCGGCCGCTCCTGGCCGCAGGCCGCGGCCACGGCGAAGAGCACGACGAACGCGACGCGTCTCGGCAGGATCGGCTCCGTCCGAAAAGTACCACGGGTATGGGTTTTCGCAGAGAGGTTTTCGGTATAAGCTGCCGGCGACACGAGCGGTCTCATGTCACGCCCCAATATCACGTCGCTCCAATCCCACATCCTCGCCGAAGAGTCGCGCTTTCCGTCGGCGTCGGGTGATCTGACCTGGATTCTGTCCGCGCTGTCGCTGGCCGCGAAGGCCATCGCCTCGAAAGTGCGCCACGCACGCATCGAGGACGTGCTCGGCGACCACGGCGGCGCGGCCAACGTTCACGGCGAAACGCAGCAGAAGCTCGATGTCATCGCCAATGACATCCTCATGACCTGTCTCGGCAACCGGCCCACCGTCGCCGTGGTCGCGTCCGAGGAAGACGAGGAGCCGACGATTCTGCGGCGCGGCGTCGAAGGCGGAAAGTACTGCGTCGTGTTCGATCCGCTCGACGGCTCCTCGAATCTCGACGTGTCGGTCAGCGTCGGCACCATCTTCTCGATCCTTCGCAACCAGCCCGACATTGCCGATCCGGTCGAGACGATCCTCCAGCCCGGAATCCAGCAGGTGGCCGCCGGCTACATCCTCTATGGCGCGTCGACCGTCTTCGTCCTCACCACCGGGCATGGCGTCGACATGTTCGTCCTCGATTCGTCGATTGGCTCGTTCGTCCTGGTCAACCGACAGCTGCGCATCCCGGAGCGCCATGCCTGCTACTCGGTCAACGAAGCCAATCGGCTGTCGTTTCCCGACGGCTACCGCCGCTATCTCGATTGGACGCACGCCAACGGCTATTCGAGCCGCTACATCGGGTCGATGGTGGCCGACGTGCATCGCATTCTGCTCAAGGGCGGGGTGTTCCTCTATCCGCCGACGAAGAAGAACCCGGACGGCAAGCTGCGTTTGATGTACGAAGGGAATCCGATCGCGATGATCGTGGAGCAGGCGGGAGGCAAGGCGCTGGTCGGCGCGCTGCACTCCGATAACGGCACGATGAAACCGCGGCGGCTCCTCGACCTGCAGCCGACGACGATCCATCAGCGCGTCAGCGTCGTCATTGGATCACCGGTCGAAGTCGACCGGGTGATCGAACACCTGGGCTAAATCGGGTTCATTTCGACGTAGTGACCGGCTTCAGCCGGACTCCCTGAGTGTCCGGCCCGCGACATGCCTGGCCAACCAAGGCCTGTGCCGCGCTGAACGCCGCCAACGTTGCCAAGCCCACGAATCGGGCTGACAGCCATCCGGCTGACGCTAGGCCACCGCCGGCGATGGCGACGGCGAGGCCAATCATCTGCAGGCGCGGGCTCCAGCGCGACACCACACCTTCGGCGGCGAGCGCGAATGACAGCAGCGCGCCGCCGACGAAGAAGCTGACGAGCAGCGGGCCGAGAAGCATCAGTCCAGGTCCCTGCATGAAGGCCATCACCGGCGCGACCGCCGCGCGGTCGACGTCGGGCGCGGTCATCGCGTACGCCAGCAGATGTAGAACCGCATCGGCCGCCGATCCCATCGCGCCGACGATGAGCAGCGTGGCGCCCCACTTCACCGCCGGCCGGCGGAGAGCGGTGCGCGTGGCGGCCAGGCCGAGCAGCGCCGGCACGTACAACACGGCCGACACGAGCTGCAGGACAACCGACGCCAGCACCGCGCCCCGTCGCGATCCGACCAGCTCGAAGATCTCGCGCGCATCGGTAACGCCAACGCCGGGCATCAACAGCCATGCGGCCCAGAAGAACGCGGCCGCGCCGATCAGCGCCATCCCGCTCATGGCGCGCCGCCGACGACGATGCACGCGCTCACCTCGATGGGCGTCATTGTTGGCTTGTCAGTATCGCTTTGCTGGCTCGCGTTCGACTGCGAAAGCCGGTCGCTTCGTCGGTCATGGCGCTGCGACAGCCGTTCGATGACGCCACCATTGGCGTCGAGCCGGACGCGATCGCCAGTTTTCAATCGCCGTGTCGCGTGCTTGACGTTGGCGAGCGCGGGCAGCCCGTACTCGCGCGCGATGGTCGACGCGTGCGACAGCACGCCGCCCACTTCCACGATCACGCCGGACGCGAGGGTGAAGAGTGGGGTCCACGACGGGTCGGTGGCCGGCGCCACCAGGATCGCGCCGCGTTTCATTCGGCCAAAGTCGCCGGGATCCCTGATCACCACGACTTCCGCCTCGACGCAGCCACCGCTGACGGCTTGTCCGCGCAGCGTGGTCTCGTCCTCGGCATCCACTCCTCCGCTGACGCCGGCATGCCGCATCAGCGCCGGCAACTCCGAGGCACGCATCAAGAGCGGCATCGAGATCCGGCGCAGGCGCTCGCGCTCGCGCGCCCGCTCGGCGGCAATCGCGCGGAGCGTGTTCGGCTCGCGCTCGCCGCGCACCGCCGCGGCGATCTCCGGAAACAGCAGCAGAAAATAATCGTCGCGACGGTCGAGCCAGCCGCGTGCCACGAACCGGTCGGCGAGCACCAGATGCCACGAGCGCAGCACGGCCAGCACCCGCACCAGATCGGATCGCACCTGCTCGCGCCACACGTAGTACTGCTTGATCTTCGCGATCGAGCGGCGAACGCCGGGCAGCAGCGTCCACTTCTGCCATGGCGTGAGGCGCGCCTCGAACTGCCGCCACGCACGTTCGGCCTCGCGCACCTGGCGTACCGCAGTGACCGCTTCGTCAATCGTCGCCGGCTCGGCGAGGTGCGCGCGCACCGTCTGCAGGAGCGGCAGGGGATCCTCGGCATAGCGCGGCAGTGACCAGTCGTACTCGTAGCGCCCCCGATGCCCGTAGGCGGCGAGAAAGCGATCGAAGGCGGCGAGAAACGCCGTGCCGCGGAGGTCCGCTCGCATCCGCGAGACATCCAGCGGATCGTTCATGAAGAAGTCGCGAGCTCTTGGTTCGTGCCGGGCGAGATCGGCCAGCGCGACAAGCTCGAACGCCTGCCGCGCGCTCACCGACCGCTGGCCGGTGGCGAGCTGCGGGTACACCAGTTGCTCGAATGGAAAGCCGACCTTCGCGCACGCGTTCCGGACCGGCGCCTCATGGAACAGCACGCCGCTCAGTAGCAGCACCGGCTGCATGGCGTCTGCCGCCTCCCCATACCACTGCGCGATGACCGTCCACAGCCCGGCATCGGACGCGGAACGCGGATCGATCGCCGCAAAGCTGGCGAGCTGACGCCGGATCCGTTGCTGGTGCTGGCGCACGATGTCGGCCGCGTGCAAGTGCCGCCATGCGAGCTTCAAGAAATCCGGCAGATGCTGGACGAGGTCGCGGAGCGGCGGACGGACCACTGCCTCGTCGCTGGGCTCGAGCGCGTCGGCATGGCCCATCGACTTGAGCATGGCCGCCGGGGCGACGCCGCCCAGGCTGCAGATGCGGCGCATCTGCGTGAGGTTGAAATACAGCCGTCCGTGAAACGTTTGTACGACGCGGCCCAACTCGCTCTCCGGGGCCAGGAGATTGCCGAGATAGCGGCGCTGCGCGGCACCCAGCATGTCCTCGAACGCCGCCAGCGCTTGCGGACACGTCAGATCGGGCATCACCTCGGCGAGGTTGGCGCGGCTCCATTCCACTTCCGCCATCGCCCGCCGCATCGTCGTCACCGGACGCGACTGCACGATCCAGAAGCGTTCGCCATCGTGGCACCACTCGACATCTTGTGGCGACCCGTAGTGCTCCTCGATCGCCAACAGGAGCGTCGAGAGCTTCGCAATCTGCTGCGGCGTCAACGAGGCGGCGGATGCGGCGGTCTCACCTTTCTCGCCAATCCAGCTGTACCGCAGCGCGCCGTCGCGCTTGCCGACGATGAACTCATCGGGATCGACGTGACCGCTGACCAGGGCTTCGCCCAAGCCCCACGACGCGTTGATGACGACCTCGTCGTGGGCGCCGGTAATTGGATTGATGGTGAATGCGACACCGGCCACGACGGGATCAATCAGTCGTTGAATGAGCACGCCCATGGCGATGGCGTCGACCGGCATCCCCCTGGCGCGCCGATACTCGATCGCCTGCGGAGCAAAGGCGGACGCGCGGCACTCGACGACCGCCGCCGTCACGGCCATGCGGTCGACGCCGAGGAGCGTCTGGTGAATGCCCGCGAAGGATTCACCGACACCATCTTCGCCGATGCCCGATGACCTGACGGCGAAGGTCGCGCCAGCCGGCTGCGTGTCGAACCACGGATGCGCCGCGAGTGACGCCACCTCGCCGTTGCTGGCCGTCGACAGCACGATCAGGCCGTCGGGCACCGGAAAGCCGCCCTGCGCAAGTCGCGCGCAGTTGTAGGCCTTGGCGCCCGAGCGGCTCTGATCATCGGCCGCGAGCTGATCCATCGGCAGGATCGTCGAGTCGCTCGTCTTCACGATCTGTAACCTCACGATGGTGTGATCCCGCATGTGACGCTGCTATGGCTTGGGCGGATAGTTCTTGAACAGCTTCGCCGTCGCCTTGTTGATGTTCTTGTCGCGCTTCTCCGGTTTGGCGGCTGGATCCAGATCGCCGCTCGCCAGGCCGCGCCACACGATGCTCTTGGTCCCGGCATCGAGCAGATCGACGACCAGCGTTCCGGTCATGATCTCCTGGGTGGTGGCCGTTCCCGATCGCATGCCGCCAAAACGCGCCGGCCCGAAGCCGGACGACCAGGCGTTGATCTGCAGGTTCTTGTCGAAGCTCGTGTGGTAGGCCACGAGCAGGTCGGGACGGTTGTTGGCGTCGACCTTCGAGAGGCCTTTGACTCCGAGTTGCGTTTCGATCGATCGCACCACGCGCGCGTGGTTCAACTGATCGGCGAGCTCGGTGCCGCGCGTCCAGGCATAAGTCCGGTACCTGCCGAAGTCCGCACGGCGATCGAAGTCGTAGCTCACGGTCTGGGCGACGGCCAACGTGCCGAGCATCGCCACGCCGGCGGCGGTGATGAATGTTCCGATACGCATACTGTCTGTCCTCCTGCGCGACCTATTCGCGCGTTGGCCAGACAGAGGGCAAGTTCCGCACCGTGGGCGGCAAACCGCCAAACCGCTGAATTTACGAGGAATCCGACGCTAGTGAAGGTTCGTCGCTGGCGGCGGCTGCGCGTGCCTGAACAGCGTGCGCGGATCGGGACAAGTTGTTCTCCGTCACGCGACCGCCGGCATGGTGCACGGCAAGACGCTCGCCAAGGGAGGGCACGGATGGAGGGCGCTGAGTGGACGGAGCAAACGGGATCAACACGGAGATGAGATGAAGCGGCTGGCTGCCACCAACGTGGTAGCTTGCGCTCCACAAGTGGAGTATCGCCCTGCGGAAACAGGGCACTCAAAAGGAGCAGCCAGCCATGGAGTATGGTGCCATCGATCTGCATAGCCGCAGCAGTCTGATTCGAATCGTCGATGGGGAGGGTGCGGTGGTGCTCGAGCGGACCATCGCGACGACGCGGGAGAGTCTGACGCGGGTGTTTGGGGGGCGGGCGCCGCTGCGCGTGTTGCTGGAGAGCGGGACCGACAGTGGCTGGGTCGCGGCGACGTTGGAGGGGCTCGGTCATGACGTCATCGTGGCGGATCCCAATTACGCGCTGATGTATGGGGCCCGGGGGCGGGCGGTGAAAACGGATCGGCGCGATGTCGCGGCGTTGGTGGAAGCGTGCCGACGCGGGATCTACCGCCGCGCGCATCGCGTCTCGCCGGCGCAGCGGAGCGTGCGGCGGATGCTGCGCGTGCGCGAGCAGCTGGTCCGCATTCGGACGCAACTGATCAATCTCCTGCGGGCCCAGTTGCGGCAGGAGGGCTACCGGTTGCGGTCGGGGGCGAGTGAAACGGCGAGCAGGCGTTGTCGCGCGTTGGCGTTGCCGGGGGCGTTCGCCGACGAGCTCGCGCCGGTGCTCGCGGTGCTGGATGCGCTCGGCCCGCTACTCCTGGCGCGCGACCGCGACGCGCAGCATCGGGCGGCCGCCGATCCGATTGTGCGTCGGGTGATGACTGCGCCGGGCGTGGGCCCAATCGTGGGGTTGACGTATCGCGCCGTGCTGGATGACGTGCAGCGGTTTGCCGATGCGAAGCAGTGCACGGCGTATGTGGGGCTGGTCCCGCGGGAAGCCAGTTCCGGGACGCGGCACCGGCAAGGAGCGATCACGAAAGCCGGACCATCGGCGCTCCGCGTGGCCTTAATTCAAGCGGCGTGGGTCATCTGGCGCCAACGTCAGGGCCGGGCCGCACTGCATGCCTGGGTCGAGCGCCTCGCGGCCCGCCGTGGGCGGCGGATTGCGATCGTCGCCTTAGCGCGGCGGCTCGCGCGGATCCTGTACGCGATGTGGCGCGACGAGACGGCGTATGCGGCCGTGCCGGCGACGGCCTAGCGGCCGACGGATGGCCAGCCACCAGGTGGCGTGGTGAGCACGGTTCGTTTCGTGGTCGTCTGACGACCGTCACGGAGATGGTGCCCCACGCCTCGCTTCCTCATCATGTGCCGGCGCCGCGCGCCACGCAGAGCACGCATAGAAGGATGACGGAGCTCGCCACACCCCGTGGCCTGGTGGAGGTCAGAGCGCTCGCGAACTGGATTGACTTGGGACGGCCGCTTCATAGAAGAAACGAAGATAACGGAGGACGAAACGAAGAAGATCTTGGTACGGGGGCCCTTGGTCGCGTCGCGCTACGCGCGACGCGACCACTCACGTCAACCTCTTCTCCGTTCGGTCTCCGTTGTCTTCGTTCCTCCGTGTTGATCCCGTTCCCTCCGTCTACCTCCGTGTCCTCTTCGTCAACTCCGCGCCCGCGACGGCCCGCCAAAACTTCTGAGGATCAGCACGAAGTACGTCAGCGCGAGGGCAGCCGCAACCGGCCACCAGATCAACGCCACCGCGAGGCCGTGCGAGGATGTCGACCCGTTGTAGGCGGTCAGCGAGTGTTCCGGGCCGAGCGTCGAGTAGAGCATCACCGGAAATGCTGCCGCGGCGCCGGCGGTCAGGAGCCCGGCGACCACCACACACGATCCGGCGAACGCCCGGACGGTGGCACCGCGACGCAATCCGGACACGATCGCCCATGCCGCGACCGCCAGCGCCACGATCGCGAGCCACGCAATCGGCCGCTGCACCAGCCGCTCGACGAGCTCGGGCCGGACGATCCAGGTTTCGATCGACACGATCGGAAGAAGAGCGAGGACCGCGATCCACGTGGCGCGCGCCCAACGCTGGCTGCGCTGATGCACGGCGCCCGAGGTCTTGACGGCGAGATACGACGCGCCTTGCGCCACCACCAGCGCCGCTGTCAGAACCGCCACCGACACGGTGTACCAGTCGAGGATGCCGACCCGTCCGCGCACGCCAAAATCGGTGAACAACGGCATGCTGAACGCTCCCGACGCATCGAGCGGCACGCCGCGAATGACATTCCCGAGCGCGGCGCCGAACAGCACCGCCAGCAGCAGGCTGGAGACGGCGAACACGACGTCCCAGGCCGAACGCCACATCGGATCGTCGAGATGCCCGCCAACCTCGATTGAGACGCCGCGCAGAATGAACGACCAGAGCACCAGCCACAGCGCGAGGTAGAAGCCGGCGAAACACACCGCCATCACTTTGGGAAACGCCAGGAGAAACGTCGCGCCGGCCGCCACCAGCCACACCTCGTGCCAGCTCCAGATCGGACCAATAGCGGCGATCACTTGCCGGCGCTCGACGCCGGGCCTGGCGACGATCAAATGAAGCGCGCCCGCGCCGAAGTTCCAACCGTCGAGGACGGCGAACATCGTGAACATGAAACAGAGGAGCGCGAACCACAACTCAACCATGGGCCACCTTGACGTCTGCCTTGGCGTCAGGCGCCGGCGTTCGATCGTCGACCTCGTAGGGCGACGTCACCGGGGCGGTCGAACCGTGCAGAATCTCGCGGCCGACGAGGAAGAGGTACAGAAGGCCGAGGACGAAGTACATGCCGGTGAGCCCGATCAGCGTGAAGATGACGTCGCCCGCGCTCACCACCTCGCTGTAACCATCGCGGGTGCGAAACAGGCCGTAGACCAACCATGGCTGCCGGCCGAGCTCCGCCGTCATCCAACCGGCGGTGTTGGCGATGAATGGGAATGGAAACGCCAGCATCAGGATCCAGAGCAGCGCTGGCGTCGTTTCCAATCGCCCTCGCCAGCGCTGAACGTTGGCCAGCGCCATCAGGCCGATGAAGATCGTGCCGAGCCCCGACATGACGTGAAACGCGTAGTACAGGAGCTCGATGTTGGTCGGCCATTGGTCGGCTGGAAAGGCATCCAGTCCGCGAACGTCGCTGTGAAACGTCCCGTAGGCGAGGAAGCTGAGCATCCCGGGCAGCCGGATCGGATTGTCGAGCCGACGCTCTTTGACATTGGGCTGCCCGATCAGCGTGATCTCCGCCATCGGCCCGGTCTCGAACCTGCCTTCCATGCCGGCCAGCGCCGGCTCCTGATAGCGCGCCACCAGCTTGGCCTGGGCGTCGCCGGTCGGAAACGCGACCGCGATCGCGGCGATCAGCCCGACGAGCGTGCCATGCCGGAGGTACAGCCGCGCCTGCTCGACGTGTGTGCCGCGAAGGGTGTAGAAGGCACCCACGGCGGTGATGGCGAATGTTCCGGTGACGAGCGCCGCGGTCTGATTGTGCGCAAACTGCACGAAGGCCCACTCGTTGAACAGATACGCTCGCATGTGGGCGATGACGAGTGTGCCGTCCGCAGCCACTCCGTGGCCGACGGGATGCTGCATGAACGCGTTGGTGACGAGGATGAAATAGGCGGACAGCCAGCTGCCAAGCGCGACGCCGACGGTCGCGTAGAAATGCTTTCGCGGTCCCAGCCGGGACTCTCCCCAGATCACCGCGCCGACGAACGCGCTCTCGAGAAGAAACGCGAACATCCCTTCCATCGCCAGCGTCTGTCCGATCACGCCACCGGCATAGCGGGAGAACCTGGCCCAGTTGGTCCCGAACTGGAACTCCATGGGAATGCCGGTGACGACACCGACCGCGAACGTCAGGCCGAAGATCCGTGACCAAAAGCGAGCGGCCGCCGCATAGCGCTCGTCGCCGGTGCGCCGCGCGCGCCACTTCCAGAACACGATGAACCACGCCACGCCCATCGTGAGCTGCGGGAAGAGGTAGTGATAGGTGATCGTGAACGCGAACTGCAGGCGATGCCAGAACGCGAGCTCGTCGGTCATGGCCCCCTCAGCGGCCGCGTGCCGACGCGTTCCACAGGCGATAGCCGCCGGAAAACGCCTGAAGGTTCCGACCGCGCCGCACGCCTGGGGGAAGGGTACGAAGATGTTTCGCGTTGCCGCCGCCGAGCACGACCTCGTCGACGACCAGCGCCGCCTTCAACCGGCTGGTGACGTCGGCGACGCGGCGTCGCCACTTCTTCTTGCCGCACTCCTCGAGGGCCGCCTTGCCGACGTGCTGCTCGTAGGTTCGCCCATTCTTGAACGGCAGATGCGCCAGCTCCATCGGGACGATGACGCCGTCGACGACCAGCGCGCTGCCCAGCCCGGTGCCGAGACCGAGAAACAGCATCCGACCGCCGCGGTAGCTGCCCAACGCCTGCATCGCGGCGTCGTTGATCACGCGGACGGGCCGGCCGAAGGCCTTGCGGAAGTTGAAACGCACCCAGCCGCGGCCGAGGTTCACCGGCTCTTTCACGACCCTGCCACCCTTGACCGGACCGGGAACGCCGACCGACACCACCGAATAGTCCCACCCGGCAACCGCCTTGCGCACGAGGCGCACCATCCGCGCCGGCGTCATGCGCGGACCGGACGGGATTTTCACCGGAGTGCGGTGGCCCGTGGCCAGGATCTTGATGGTGGTGCCGCCGACGTCGACGACGAGAATCCGTGGCGCCTTTGGCACCTTGGCACCGTGACTCTTCATGCCCTCCGCCTCGCGGTCATGCGATCGTGTGCTCGCGGTGACCGCCGAACTGATAGCGCATCGCGGACAGCAACCGATCCGCGAAGTCGGTTTCGCCTCGCGAGGCGAACCGCTGGAAGAGCGCGGCGCTCAGCACCGGAGCCGGAGCCGACTCGTCGATGGCGGCGGCGATCGTCCACCGGCCCTCGCCCGAATCGGACACCCGGCCAGAGAAGTCGCGCAGGTCGGGCTGATCGCGAAGCGCCGCGGCGGTGAGATCGAGCAGCCACGACGCCACCACGCTGCCGCGCCGCCACACCTCGGAGATCTCGGCGAGATTGAACTCGTACTGATAGTGCGCCGGCTCGCGCAGCGGTGTCGTCTCCGCATCTATCGCGCGCTGACGCATGCCGGCGTCGGCATGCCTCAGGATGTTCAGGCCTTCGGCATACGCCGCCATGAGGCCGTACTCGATGCCGTTGTGCACCATCTTGACGAAGTGGCCGGCCCCGGCCGGCCCGCAGTGAAGATACCCGAGCTCGGCGGTCGTCGTCACCGTCCCATCGCGTCCCGGCGTGCGCGGCGTGCTGCCCAGGCCAGGCGCGAGCGATCGGAACACGGGATCGAGACGCGCCACCGCGTCGGCGGCGCCGCCAATCATCAAACAGTAGCCGCGCTCGAGCCCCCACACCCCGCCGCTGGTACCGACGTCCAGATAATGAAGACCGTCGGCGCGCAGCGCGGCGGCGCGGCGGATGTCGTCGACATAGTACGAGTTTCCGCCGTCGATGATGATATCGCCCGGGCGCAGTCGCGGTCTGAGCTCGGCCAGCAGCGCATCGACCGCGCCGGCTGGCACCATCACCCACAGCGTCCGTGGTGACGCGAGCTTGCCGACCAGATCATCCAGCGACGTGGAGCCGATGGCACCTTCGTCCACGAGGGCGCGCACATTCGCGGGGTTGGCGTCGTAAACGACACATTCATGGCCCTGACGGACCAGACGGCGCACCATGTTGCCGCCCATCCGCCCGAGGCCGACCATTCCGAGTTGCATTTCAAACTCCTTCTTTCTTCCCCCCCTGAAGCCGGAAGCCACAATACTCGAGCCACGTGGTTGCCGGCTTCAGCCGGAAGATCTCTCACGCGCATGCTTCACGAATCGCGCGTTCCAGTTTGTCGAGTCCGGCCCGCACGTCGGATCCGAGGTGGATCCGCAGCGCCCGACGGCCGCGCGCGGAGAGCACCGCGAGATCGCCTCGCGCCTGCGCTGCTTTCACCACGCCAAAGGTGTAGTCCTGTCCCGGCACCGGCAGATCGGCCGCAGCGTCGCAGGTGATTTGCAGGAACACACCACTGTTCGGCCCACCCTTGTAAGCCTGGCCGGTCGAATGCAGGAAACGTGGGCCGAAGCCGACGCACGTCGCGACCCTGTAACGATCGCGGACCTTCTCACGAATCGCACGCAGAACGCTCGCGTGCTCGTCGTTCATCTCGACGTAGGCGAGCATGGCGAAATAGTCGCCGTCGTTCAGCTGACTGAGATGCCGACCCAGGTGCTCGCGCAGGGATTCAGGTGTCTCCTCGACCGTCAGCGGATGTTCGAGCGGAAGAGATCCTGTCCGTTCGTACTCCGCCGTGAGCTCTCGCGTGGCCACCTTGCTCGCTTCGACGTCCGGTTGATCGAACGGATGAATGCCGATGATCGCGCCGGCGACGGCGGTGGCGATCTCCCAGCGGAAGAACTCGCCGGCGATCTGGTACGGATCGTCGAGCGCGATGCGGATCACCGGTTGCCCGGCGCGCTCGAGCGCCTCGATCGCGGCATCCTGGGCTCGATCGGGCGCGGTGTCGAGCCGCACGTAGACAAAGACGCGGTCGGTGCCGTACGCCACCGGCGCGGCGAGCGGCTCGCCGTCGATGGGGATCAATCCCTTTCCTTGCTTGCCGGTGGATTCAGCCAGCAACTGCTCGAGCCACGCGCCGAAATCCCCGATGGCGGGCGAGGTCACGAGGGTGACCTTGTCGCGGCCGCGATTGGCGAGAAGCCCGAGGGTGGTCCCTAGAACGACGCCTGGGTTCTGGGCGGCCGGGACGGACGCGGCACACGCGTGCACCATGTCGTCGGCGGCCTGCAGCAGGCGCGACACGTCCAGTCCCATGACCGCCGCCGGCACCATTCCGAACGCGGACAGCGCCGAGTAGCGGCCGCCGATCGAGGGATCGCCGAAGAAGATGTGCCGGAACCCGCTGCGTTCGGCCACCTGCTGCATGTGGGAGCCCGGATCGGTGACGGCGATGAACCTCGAGCCGGCGCGCTCCTCGCCCACCACTTCCTTCACGCGTGCAAAAAAGTACTGGTTGAAGATGTTGGGCTCGAGCGTGCTGCCGGACTTGCTGGAGACAATGAAGAGCGTGCGCGCGAGATCCAGGCGGCGTTCGAGCGCCGACACCTGCGCCGGATCGGTCGAATCGAGAATCTGCAGATCCGGAGAGCCGGCGATGCGGCCGAACGTCAAGCGAAGCACCTCGGGACACAAGCTCGAGCCGCCCATCCCGAGCAGCACGGCGTGCGTGAATCCCTCGGCCTTGACCTCGGCTGCCAGCCGCGTGAGCTCATCGATGTGCGAGCGCTGATCGTCGACAATCGTCAACCATCCGAGCCAGCGAGCCTCGTCACCAGATGTCCACAGCGTCGCGTCGCGGTTCCACAGGCGACGGACCTTGTCATTCGCCTGCCAATCGGCGAGAGACGCCTTGACCGAGTCGGCCACATCGGCCGACAGCGAATACGTTTGCCGGTTCACTGAACGCGATCCTTTCCCGGCTGCCCGCCTGGCCGTGGCGTCGAGCAGGCGCTCGAATGCGCCGGCGAACAGCGCAATGCCGTCGTCGAGCAGCCGATCGGTAATATCGTCGATCGAGATGCCCGCCAGGTCGAGCGCTTGCATGGTCGTGCGCGCCGCGTCGAGATCGGCCGTGAGGGTCGCACTCAGGCGGCCATGATCGCGAAACGCGTCGAAGGTGGCGGGAGGGATGGTATTGACGGTGTCCTCGCCGATCAGCTCCTCGACGTAGAGCACGTCGCGCAAGCTGGGGTTCTTGGAGCTCGTGCTCGCCCACAGCAGGCGCTGCGTCTGCGCGCCGCGTGCCGCGAGCGCCTGCCAGCGCGCACCGCCGACGAGCGACTGATAGCGCTCGTAGGCCAGCTTCGCGTTCGCGATTGCCACTCGGCCAATCAGCGGCGCCACGGCCGGATTCGAGAGCGCCTCGATAGCGCTGTCGATGCGGCTGACGAAGAAGCTCGCGACGCTGGCAACGCTGTCGACGGCGCCGCCCCGCGCGATACGTTCTTCCAGTCCGTCCACGTAGGCCTCCGCCACGTGCTGGTAGACTGCCTGCGAGAACAGTAGCGTGACGTTGACGTTGATGCCGCTCGCAATCAGCTCGCGTATCGCGACGATCCCCTCGGCCGTCGCCGGCACCTTGATCATCACGTTCGGACGAGCGACCGCTGCCCACAAACGCCGCGCTTCGCCGATCGTTGCTCGTGCGTCGTGCGCCAGGAGCGGTGAAACCTCGAGACTGACGTAGCCGTCTCGCGTGCGAGACGCCTGGTATACCGGTGCCAGCACGTCGGCAGCGGCTTGGACGTCGGCAATCGCGAGCGTCTCATAGAGAGCGGTCGGATCCGCATCTGTCGCGCCGAGTCGATCGAGCACGTCGTCGTAGTCGGCGCTGCCGGCGATGGCCTTCTCGAAGATGGCCGGGTTCGACGTCACGCCGCGCAGACCGTCCTCGTCGACGAGCCGGTGCAGTTCCCCGCTGGCGATCAAGCTACGGCGGATGTAGTCGAGCCAGACTGATTGTCCGTAGTGCCGCAGCCCGGCAAGGGGATTGGCTTTCGCCGGTTGTGTCATGGTCATGAGAAGCCTCTATACGCTGAGCTCGCTCGCCGCGAAGCGGCTCGCGCCGCGCTCCACCTGAGCGCGCGCGGCCGCGACGACTCGCTCGGTCGTGAATCCGAACTCTTGTTGAAGGACCGCCAGCGGCGCCGACATCCCGAAAGTCGTCATGCCCAGGATCGCCCCCGACTCGCCCGCGTAGCGGCTCCAGCCCAGCGTCGAGGCCTGTTCCACGGCGACGCGCGCGGTAATCGATGGCGGCAACACGCTATCGCGATAGGCCTGGGTCTGCTGCTCGAACAACTCCCACGACGGCATGCTGACGATGCGCGCGTGGATACCGTTCGC
>Ga0209382_10006458_pt1 | contig 15082 bp, 10 predicted proteins | sample SoiMetdeltSBSDD5_FD_187599 | JGI IMG/M metagenome (GOLD analysis project Ga0209382, IMG submission 187599) | Bulk soil microbial communities from a Populus tree surrounding site in Tennessee, USA - Soil MetaG P. deltoides SBSDD5 (SPAdes) (version 2) | ecosystem: Environmental > Terrestrial >... | reverse complement strand
GCCTGCTCTTCTATGGCGATGGCAACGGCGCCTTCGTTGCGGCCGACGCCGCCAACGGCAAACTCCTCTGGCACTTCAACACCGCCCAGCAATGGAAGGCCGGGCCGATGACCTATTCCATCGACGGCACACAATACGTCGCCATCGCCGCCGGCAACACGATTCTGTCGTTCAGTCTGCGGTGAGTGGCTACGCGCTCTTACGTGGCTTCGACGGGAGGAACCGGATCTCGACGCGCTTGCCGACTGCTTCTGCAATGCGGCGTAACATTGAGAGCGAGTGGCCGTCGTAGTCGGCGTCTTCCAGCCGGCAAATCGCCGACTTAGACGTGCCGATTCTCGTGGCGAGTTGTTGTTGAGTAAGGCCCGCCTTCGTTCGGAGATCGAAAATCTTGCGTGCGATCTCCGCATTTACGGCTACCTCTTCGTATTCCGCCTCGCGCTTCGGGTCGCCAGCGATATAGCGATCATAAAGAAATTGCGATGCCCCCAACGTGAATTGCCTGCGTGCCATTTTTGCTACTCCGGCTTAAAGGTATTAGCTTGGAAATCGGACTCCACCAGTTCTTTCCGCTCGATTGCCAGCGCAATTTCCCTCGGCGGAACAATTCGCTCTTTTGTTAGGCCATGCGAGATCACCACCACCGCTCTCCCCGCGAAGAAGTAGAGCATTCGATAGTGAACGCCTTGATGGGATGCCCTGAGTTCATAAATCCCATCCCGAAGAAAGTCCGCTTCCGGTCGCCTCAATTCGTGTCCAAGCTGGCCCAAGCGGTCAATCCGCTCAATACACTTTGCACGCACTTTCGTAGGAAGCTCATCGAGCCATGCAAGGAGAGGCACTGAGCCGTCTTTCGCGTTCCGGAAAAAATGGAGATCAGAATGCGCCAAGCTACCGCTTCAGGTTCTCATTTTTGAGAACTAAAGGCAAGGCAGGTGAGCCGCGCTTCGCCATCGCCCCCTCACCCCCTCCAGCGCACGCCCAAATCTAGCGTCTTGCGGCAGTAGTCCAGGCTCCGCTGCATGTGCTCCAACTGCTGCACCTTGAGTGCCTCAATATACTTCTCGCGAACGCCATTGATATCCGCGAGTAAATGGGGTTGGTCGTATGGCCGTCCGCGCCGCGCCATGGCAAGGAATCGCGACAAATCGCGCGAACGGGCACGTGGGAACCATTTCTTCCAAAACTCGTCCGAATACACGGGAAGTACGACTGCAGGCCGCGCTGTGATCGGCTTGCAATAGATGCGCACGTTCGCAGGCGCCAGTTCTGCCGCGCGCGCAACAATGGCCTTGAAATCGTTCGTGCCCTCGCCAAGCGGCACCCATTGAATGGCAATGCCGTCGGGATGCTCATAGACGACCGAGTCGCGTAAATGGAACGTCACCGCGTAAGGCGCGAGCGTTTCCACCGTCGTCATCGGATCCTCCGCTACGAACACTGGATTGCCGGTGTCGAGATACGAGCCGACAAACTCCTTGCCCGCGGCTTCGATCACCGTCCGCGTCTCCCACGCCTGCAGCTCCTTGTGATTCTCGATGCCGATCTTCAGCCCCGCGTCCATCGCCTGCGAGCGCACCTCTCGAAGAACACCTACAGTGGTTTCGATATGTTGCTCGACTGAACCCTGCGGCATCGCATAGCGGTCCGACGCCAGCAGCGCCCGCACGAGCGGCGAACCCATCGCCTTTGCCCGCTCAATGTTCTTGCGCAACGCCTCTACGGTCTGAGCACGATGCTCCGGCGTCTTCGGCCAAATCGTTCCGCCACCGGTCTCCACCGGCAAATTCATTTCGCGCGACCACGCCCGCACCTCGGCCCAATGTTTCGGATTCTGCGCTTCTGGATCGAGCGAATCCTGCAGAAAGATGGCATCGAGCTTTTGCTCCGCGCAATAGTCGAAAAGGCGCCGGTCAGTCCAGCGTTGGAAACGCAGGCAGTACGTATTGATGCCCAACGGCCAGGGCTTTGCGGGCGGCGGCGCGGCAGCCAGCGGTGCGGCGGCGAGCGCGGTCCGAATCAGGTCGCGGCGAGTCACGGAATGAGTATATAGCCGCCGGGCAACCCCGACACTCCCCTGTGATACGATGCCGCGCATGAAAGCTTTGGCGGGTTTGCTCACGCTCTGTTGCTGCGCCTACTCACAGTCGATCACCGGCGCGCTATCCGGCGTTGTCACCGATCCCTCGGACGCCGCCATTCCAAAAGCGTCCGTCCTTTTGCGCTACAACTCCACGGGCGCCGAACGCTCCGCCGATACCAACGACGCCGGCCGCTTCTTCTTCGGCTCTCTTCAACCGGGCGCCTATACGCTCGCCGTTGAAGCCGCCGGTTTCCGCCGCCTCGAACGCACGAACATTAATGTGCCTGCCGCCGAAACCGTCAGCCTCAACGACCTGAAGCTCACTGTCGGCCAGGTCACCGACTCCGTGCAAGTCGAAGCGCAGGCGGCCGTAGTGCAGTCGCAAACCGCCGAACGAGCCGGCGTTCTCACCGGTTCGCAGGTGCAGAACCTCGCCATCCGCGGCCGCAATGTCACTTCGCTCGTCTCCCTTCTGCCTGGCGTCGTCGACCTCGACGAATCCGAAAACCTCGCCGTCAACTGGAACTTCAACGTGCAGGGCAACCGGCGCAATACGAACAACCTGACCATCGATGGCGCCACGGTCAACGCTATCGGCAACAATTTCAACTCCGTCGTGGCCGTTTCCATGGATGCGGTCGCCGAAGTTAAGGTGCTGCTTTCCAACTACCAGGCAGAATACGGCCGCATGTCCGGCGCCAACGTTTCCATCGTCACCAAGTCCGGAAGCAAAGAGTTCCACGGACTCACGAGCTACTACAAACGCAATGAAGCTCTCAATGCCAACGACTTCTTCAACAACCGTCTCGGCCGCCGCCGCCCGCTCTACCGGTTCGACACCTGGAACTACAACATCGGCGGCCCAGTCCTCCTCCCCGGCGCGGCGCGGCGCTTAAAGGACAAAATGTTCTTTTTCTGGAGCCAGGAGTTCTGGCCCCTCTCCGTGCCCACCGTGCTTACCCAACGCTCCACCGCTACCGCGCTCGAACGCCAAGGTGACTTCTCCCAATCCCGCGATGTGAACAACGCTCTCATCCTCGTTCGCGATCCCTTTGCCAATCGCACTCCATTTCCCGGCAATGTCATTCCCACCAACCGCATCGACACCAATGGCCAGGCGCTTCTGAAGTTCCTGCCCCTACCCAACTTCACGGACCGCGCCATCTCCGGGGGCAACTACAACTACCTCTTTCAGGATGTCGTCGAGCAACCCAAACGCACCGACACACTCAAGCTCGATTACAACGTCAACCCATCCAACCTCGTCACCTTCTCCTATAGCGCCCGTAATGACATCAACGACGGCAAAGTCGGCATCCCCGCCGGCACCGGTAACTACGACGTCTACCGGCAACGCTCGGAGAATCTCGGCAAGCTCTTCCTCGGCCGCTACCAGAAAATCTTCTCGCCGACGCTCATTAATGAATTCAACGGGGCCTACTCCACTCGCCCGTTGAACAACTCCATCTCCGACGATGCCCTCGCTTCCATCCAGCGCGACAAGATCGGCTTCACCCTCGGCCAGTTGAACCCCGCCAGCAATCCCCTCAACCTGATTCCCAACATGTCTTTCGGCGGAGTGCCGAATGCCATCGCCGTCAGCATGGACGGCCGCACGCCGCTCACCACTACGCACGAAATCCTCTCTTTCTCTAACAACCTCACCAAAACGTTCACCGCGCACACGCTCAAGCTCGGCATCTATTTCGATCGCCTCTGGGCCGAGAACCAACCCACCGGGGGCGCCTTCAACGGCTCGTTCAACTTCGGCCGCAACGCCAACAACCCCCTCGAAACGGATTATGCGTTCTCAAACGCAATTCTCGGCGTCTATAACCAATACGACGAGCCCACCGCTCGCGCCTTCCCCGTCAACTACGCCACCAACACGGAATGGTTCGTCCAGGACAACTGGAGGGTCACTCGCAAGCTCTCACTCGACGCCGGCATCCGCTTCCACTTTCTGCCGCAGTCCTGGATCGACGGCGATGCGATGTCGGGATTCCGCGCCGCCGCCTACAATTCCGCGCAAGCCGTGAACCTCATCCAGCCCTTCCTCCAGGGCAACACGCGCATGGGTCGCAATCCGAATACGGGTGAAGTCGTTCCCGCGGCGCTGATCGGCGCCATCGCTCCCGGTCGCGGCAATCCTGCCAACGGCATGGTTTCGCCGCTCACCGATTCCAACATTCCCCGCTCACTCATGAAAGAGCCCGGAGTGCAACTCGCCCCGCGCGTCGGCTTCGCCTACGACGTCTTCGGCAACGGCAAGATGGCCATCCGCGGTGGTTTCGGGATGTTCTACAACCGCATGTCCCACGGCGTCGTCCTCACCGACTTCTCCGCCCAGCCGCCGATCATCAACCTGCCCACTCTCTTCTTCGGCGCCATGTCCACTCTCAAGAGTGCGACGGGGACGCTGTTCCCCGCCAACGTTCTCGGCCTCGACCCCAACGCCAAGATCCCGCGCGTCATGAATTTCTCTCTCTCCGTGCAACGCGACATCGGTTACTCCACGATCGTCGATGCCGGCTACTCCGGTTCGCTCGGACGCAACCTTCTCTGGCAGCGAAACCTGAATTCCATTCCGCTCGGCGCCAACTTCCTCGCCTCGTCCAAGGACCCCACCAACAACAACGTCCTTCCGGCCAATTTCCTGCGCCCCTACGTTGGCTTCGGCAACTTGAATCTACGCGAGCCCGCCGCGTCTTCCAATTACCACTCGCTACAGATTTCCGCGAACCGCCGCTTCGCTTCCCGGCTCCAATATGGCGTTAGCTACACATGGTCGAAGTCGCTTGACTACAATTCGGACGACGCCAATCCCGTCTCTAACATCATTCCCGTGCGCGTCTCCAACTACGGTTTGTCTACCTTCGATCGCACCCATGTGCTGAAGATCAACTGGCTCTACGATCTTCCCGGATTGACGCAGGGGCACCGCGTCCTGCGCTGGATCACCAACGGCTGGCAAACAAGCTGTATCTACACCGCCAGCTCGGGCGCGCCCTCAGCCGTTAGCTTCAGCACCGTCAACGCCGTCGACATCACCGGCTCGCCCACTGAAGCCGCGCGCATCGTCCTTACTGGCGAGCCCTCGCTCTCCCGCGGCGAACGTACCTTCGGCCGCTGGTTCGACACCTCCAAGGCCGCCATCCCCGCCGTCGGCACCATCGGCAACGCCGCGCGCACCAATATCCGCCTGCCCGGCATCAACAACTGGGACCTCACCGCATATAAGAACTTCAACGTAAAGGAACGGTTCGCCGCGCAGCTCCGCGCCGAGTTTTACAACGCCTTCAACCACACGCAATATTCCGGCGTCGACGCGACCGCCCGCTTCGACGCCCAGGGCCGCCAGGTAAATGCGACGTTCGGCCAGGTCAATGCCGCCCGCACTGCCCGGCGCATTCAACTCGCCATCCGCTTGACCTTCTGAACGCTAGTCACCGGCTGATGCAAGCTCGTAATCGAAATCGTAGAAGTGCTTGCCACTGGTCTCAATGCGGATCGCCATGGTCCCACTCAGGCCCGCCAAATCCCCCGTACCCGAGTCGGGCACCACAGTGATTGTCAACTTCTGCGCTCCGCGCGCCATCGTGCCCGAATGCTGCAGGACAAAACTTCCTTTGCGTCCGTGTAGCATCCCCGTCACCCGCTCGATCGCCACGTAGCCCGCCGAGCCCTTCACGGATGTCATGGCGCTCAACATCTCGCCCTTGCTCGTCGCTTCCAAATCCCCGTGAAGCTGTTTGTCGATCGACGTCCGCCCGAGAGCGTTTCCTTCGGGCGCCGAGTCCGTGGATTGGGGAACGAGCTTCACGTCAAATGGTCCGGTGGCGCGTGTCGGCATGATCCATTCATTATCGGCTGCCGCTGGACGCGGCCGCGCGCGGATAGTTTAGGATGGCCTGTTAGATCGGAGTGTACGTGTGAGAGCCTTCATTGTCCGCCCGTTTGGCACGAAACAGGAGATCGACTTCGACGCCGTGCATGGCAAGCTGATTGCGCCCGCTCTGGAGCAGGCCGATATCACCGGCGACACGACGGCGGAAATCCTCGAAGCCGGCAGCATTCGCGCCGACATGTTTGAGCTGCTCCTGCTCGCTGACCTCGTCGTCGCCGACATCTCCATCGACAACGCCAACGTCTATTACGAACTGGGAATTCGTCACGCGCTGCGGGCGCGCCGAACCGTGATGATCCGTGCGGCGGGAATGGCAATGGTGCCCTTCGACCTGCGCACCGACCGGTATCTTGAATACGACCCCAAGACGCCCGAGTCGTCAGTCGAGCTGCTGCGCAAGGCTCTCGAACAGGTGAAGGCGAGCGAGCGCGTGGACAGCCCGGTGTTTCAGCTCCTCCACGAGTTGCGCGAACCGGATGTCGTCGGACTCGTGCCCGTCCCGCGCGATTTCGCCGAAGAGGTCGCCCGCGCCGTCGCCATCCGCAGCGAGGGCCGTCTGGGCCTGCTGGGCTGGGAGGCGCGCGGTTTCAGTTGGGAGATGCAAGGCCTGCGCATCGTGGGCCGCAGCCTGTTCGAGCTGCGCGCCTTTGCCGCCGCGCGCCATGTGTGGGAACGGGTCCGCCGCGTCTACCCGCTCGATGCCGAGGCCAATCTGACCCTGGCCACCATCTTTCAACGCCTCAAGGATCTGCCCGCCTCCGATCAGGCCATCGATCGCGTCCTCGGCAACCCGCTCGCCTTGCGCAAACATAGGGCCGAGGCTTACTCCCTTCGCGGCCGCAACGAGAAGACGCGCCTCATGAAGATCGCCGCCGGCGCACAAACCATGATCGAGCGTCAGCAGAAGGCCCTGCGGTCCTCCTCGCTGATGCGTTCGTATGAAAACTACCGCCTTGGTTACCTCCTTGCCTTGAACCACTTCTACTCCGGCCTGAACGCGCTCGCCATGGTGAATGTTCTGCTCGAACTCGTCCGCCAGCAGCCCGACATTTGGGCCGAAGCGTACGACTCGGAACCCGACGCCGCCCAAGCGCGCCGCAAGCTCGAAGACGATCGCGACGACCTCGCGGCCGGTGTTCTGCTCAGCTTCCAGTCGCGCCGCGAACAACTCCCCGAGGGCGAACGTGACAGTTGGCTCGAAATGGCCGTTGCCGACCACTTCTTTCTCACAACCGACCGTCCCTCCCGCGCCGCGGCCGCCTACGCACGCGCCATCAGCGAACAGCCCGATTTCCGCGTCGATAGCGTTCGCCGCCAGCTTGAAATGTGCGGCGACGTCGGCATCTTCATCGGCCGCGTCGAAGAGTGCCTGGCCGTGTTTCCGCCGCTAAAGCCGCGTGAGCAGTGCCCCAAACGAGTCATCGTTTTCTCGGGCCACATGGTGGACGCGCCGGACCGCGTCAAGCCCCGCTTTCCCCGCGGCCCTGAGTTTGCCAGCCGCGCCGCACGCGCCATCCAAGAGCAGCTGGCAAGCCTCATCGACGGCGAACCCGCCGCGTTCGTGTGCATAGGAGGTGGAGCGAGCGGCGGCGATCTCCTCTTCCATGAGGCTTGCGCCAACCTAGGCGTCAGTTCCCGCCTTCGGTTGACACTACCCGCCGGGCGATTTATGGCCCACTCCGTGACCCATGCCGGTCCCGATTGGGAGGCTCGTTTCCGCGACGTCTCGCGCCGCCTCAAATCCGTCACCGACATCTTGAGTGACGAGGACGAGTTGCCAGGCTGGCTCATGCGGAAACCGGATTACAACATCTGGGCACGGACGAATATCTGGATGCTTGAAGAAGCTCTCGCCATGGGCGCCGATGAGGTGCATCTGCTGGCCCTGTGGAATGGCGAATCCGGTGGCGGGGCTGGCGGCACAGATCAGATGGTGGAATTCGCCCGCGAGCAAAGTGTCCCTGTCCGAATCATCGATTCCAAGGCGCTCTTTGGCCTCTAATTGGCAGTATACGATTATTTGCTGTATTTATACTAATGGTCCGTTGCATTTGAAACTCTTTTAGGGTAGGCTCGAAAGATAAGGTTTTGCCCACACGGCGGAGCTTTCCCCCGTCTATTAGGAGTTTCCTGCAATGTCCAATCTGATGAGCGGCGCCAAGATCCTACTCGAATGTCTAACCAGAGAGGGAGTCGACTGTATCTTCGGTTATCCGGGCGGGGTCACGCTTCCTTTTTATGACGCGCTGTACGATCATCCCATCCGCCACGTGCTGGTGCGGCATGAGGAGAACGCAGCCTTCGCCGCCGAAGGCTATGCGCGAGCGACCGGCAAAGTAGGGGTGTGCTGCGCCACCTCAGGACCCGGTGCAACCAACCTCACCACCGGCCTGGTGGACTCCATGATGGATTCGATTCCGATCGTCGCACTCACCGGCCAGGTAACCTCGAAACTAATTGGTAGCGATGCGTTTCAGGAAGCGGACACGTTTGGAATCACTCGCCCCTGTACGAAGCACAACTACTTAGTCAAGAACCTGTCGGAATTGCCGCAGATCATCCACGAAGCGTTTTATCTCGCCAACTCCGGCCGTCCTGGCCCCGTGCTCGTCGATATTCCGAAGGACGTTTTCCAGGGCCACTATCAGTATCAGCCAGTGAACTCGATCCACCTCCCCGGCTACAAGATTCATCTCGATGGCCACGCCGGCCAGATTCGGCGCGCAGCGCAGATGATGTGGGAAGCTAAGCGCCCCTATGTGTATGGCGGCGGCGGCATTCTCGCCTCAGGCGCGTCCAAGGAGCTGAAGGAACTGGTGGAAACGCTCGACGCTCCCTGCGTGCTCACACTCATGGGCCTGGGCGCTCTCCCTTCATCGCATCCGAACTTTATCTCGCTGCCCGGCATGCACGGCAGCTACGCGGCGAACATGGGCATGTACGAGTGCGACCTGCTGATTGCCTTGGGAGTTCGCTTCGACGACCGCGTCACCGGCCGCCTGGCCGCGTTCGCCCCGCATGCGAAGGTGATTCACGTCGACATCGATCCCGCCGAAATCGGCAAGAACCGCACCGCCGACCTGCCCATCGTCGGCGACGTGAAGCGCGTGCTCTCCAAGCTCAACAAGAACCTCCAGGAGATGATCCCCACTCATCAGGCCCAAAACGCCGCCGGCCGCCGCGATTGGTGGTCGCAAATGCGTGCCTGGCAGACGGAACATCCGCTCCAGCCCGAATTCTCCACCGACGAGATCAAACCGCAGCATCTGATCACGGAACTCGACCGCTTGGGGGGCGGCAACGCGATTGTCGCCGTGGACGTGGGCCAGCATCAGATGTGGTCGGCCCAGTTCTTCCGCTTCAATGAGCCCCGGCTGTGGCTAAGCTCGAGCGGTCTCGGCTCGATGGGCTTCGGCCTGCCGGCAGCCATCGGTGCGGCTTTCGCCCGGCCGGACAAAACGGTCATCGCCGTGATGGGCGACGGCGGCTTCCAGATGTCGGTGCCGGAACTGGCGACCATCGCCTCACACGGCCTGCCCGTCAAGCTGATCGTCATGAATAACGGCTATCTGGGCATGGTGCGCCAGTGGCAGGAGTTGTTCTACAACAATCGCCTCAGTTCGGTCACGCTCGATTGCTTCCCCGACGCCGAGAAGCTCGCCGGAGCCTACGGATTCAAAGGCAAGACGGTCGACAAGCCGCACGAACTGCGTGCCGCGCTCGAAGAGTGCTTCGCCGAGCCAGGTCCCTACCTGTTGAACGTGAAGGTGACGCCGTTTGAAAACGTCTATCCCATGGTGCCCGCCGGCGGCGCAATCAACGAAATGGTGCTGGGACCGGTGAATCCGGTGACGGTGTAAGGGAGAAAGAGTTTTACATGCTCCAAGTGATTTCCATTCTGCTGGAAAACAAGCCGGGTGCGCTGATGCGCGTTACCGGGCTGTTGTCGGCGCGCGGCTACAATATCGAAAGCCTTACGGTTGCCCGCACGACCGACCCCACACTCTCGCGGATGACCATCGTGGTCGACGTCGACGCCGGCTTGCGCAAGCAGGTTATCAAGCAGATGAACAAGCTCATCAACGTGCTGCAGGCCGCCGACTTGAGCGAAGGTCCCTCGGTGGCGCGCGAGCTGGTGCTCATGCGGGTCCGGGCGCCCATGGAGTCCCGAGCTTCCATCCTGAAAGAAGCCGAAATCTTTGGTGCGCGTGTAATCGACTCCACGCTCGAAGGCTTCGCGCTCGAAGCAACCGGAGAGGCGGAAAAGCTCGACGAATTTATCGATGTGATGCGCAGCTATGGCGAGATTGATGTGACGCGGTCGGGCACTGTTGCCGTATCGCTCGAACCGCGCAAGCTGCGTCTGTCCTCGCCCGTGGCGACGGGGACGGCAATTACCTCTCAATCCACCACTGGAGTGCTTAATGGCTAAACGCTTTTACGAAAAAGATGGCAACCTTTCCCTGTTGAAAGGCAAGACGGTGGCCATCGTTGGTTACGGATCGCAAGGACACGCCCACGCGCTGAACCTCAGGGACTCCGGCGTCGATGTGATTGTCGGCCTCTACGAAGGCTCGAAGAGTTGGGAGAAGGCGCAGCAGGCTGGCCTTCGCGTTGCGACCGTGAAAGATGCCGCCGCGGCGGCCGACATGATCATGATTCTGGTCAGCGATCATATCCAGGCCGACCTCTACAACAAGGAAATCGCGCCCTCCATGAAAAAGGGCAAGACGTTGATGTTTGCCCACGGCTTCAACATCCACTTCGGCTTCATCAAACCGCCGGCCGATGTCGACGTCTCGATGGTCGCCCCCAAAGCGCCCGGCCATCGCGTGCGCGAGCTCTACACCGAAGGTGTCGGCGTGCCGGCGCTGGTTGCCGTGCATCAGAATGCTTCCGGACAGGCTCTTGAAAATGCCCTCGCCTATGCGCAGGCCCTCGGCAGCCTGAAGGCCGGCGTCATCGAAACCAACTTTCGCGAAGAGACCGAAAGCGATCTTTTTGGCGAGCAGGTGGTCCTCTGCGGCGGCACGTCCGAGCTCATCCGCGCCGGTTTTGAAACGCTCGTCGAGGCAGGTTACGCGCCCGAGATCGCTTACTTTGAGTGCTTGCACGAGCTGAAGCTCATCGTCGACCTCATCTACGAAGGCGGCCTTGCCTACATGCGCTACTCCGTCTCCGACACGGCCGAATACGGCGACTACTCGCGCGGGCCGCGCGTGGTGACCGACGCGACGCGCGCCGAGATGAAAAAGATTCTCGCCGAGATTCAGCAGGGCAAGTTCGCGGAAGAATGGATGAGCGAGAACAGGAACGGACGCGGCAAGTTCCTCGCCATGCGCGAAGCCCAGCGCGGCCAGAAGATCGAAGTCGTGGGCCGCGAACTGCGCGAGATGATGACCTTCCTCAAGAAAAAGAAGGAAATCGGCATCCCGCAGGACGCCCCCGCCGTTGCCGGTGACTGAACTTAACGGTGCGATCGGCCGATAGTAAGGTAAATTGACGGGGCGGTCCGCGGCGGGCCGCCTCCGTGTATTTCGAAACGAGCTGGAATGAAGATCCAAACTTTCGATACGACCCTTCGCGACGGCACCCAGGGCGAGGCCGTCAGCTACTCCGTGGACGACAAGCTCGTCATCGCACAGAAGCTCGACGAGTTCGGTATCGACTACATTGAAGGCGGCTGGCCCGGTTCGAATCCCAAGGACAAGGAATTTTTTGCTCGCGCCCGCGATCTCAAGTTCCACCACGCCAAGCTTTGTGCATTTGGCGCCACCCACTTCGCCAAATACGCAGTCGACAAGGACCCGAGTGTGCTCGAACTCGCAACGGCGGGCACACCTGCGGTCTCCATCTTCGGCAAAACATGGGACCTTCATGTAACCCGCGCCCTCGGCATCACCCTCGAACGCAATCTCGAACTGATCCGCGACACCGTCGCGTTTCTCAAGTCGCACCGCAAAGAGCTGATCTACGACGCCGAGCACTTCTTCGACGGTTACAAGACGAACCCCGAATATGCTCTGCAAACCCTGCAGGCAGCCTCCGATGCCGGCGCCGATGTGCTCTGCCTCTGCGACACCAATGGCGGCACGCTCCCGCACGAAGTCACCGGGATCGTTGCTACCGTACGCTCCCGCTTCGGCGGCGTTATCGGCATCCACACGCATAACGATTCCGACGTCGCCGTCGCCAACACGCTCGCTGCCGTGGCTGCCGGCGCGACGCACGTCCAGGGCTGCATGAACGGTTATGGCGAGCGTTGCGGCAACGCGAACCTTGCCTCGGTCATGTCCAATCTCGAACTGAAGCTCGGGCACGAAACCGTGGGCCCCGAAAAGCTCGCCTCGCTCGCCGCCATCTGCCGCTTCATCGCCGATCTCGCCAATCTTCCGCTGCGCAACGACCAGGCTTTCGTCGGCCACTCGGCGTTCGCGCACAAAGGCGGCGTGCACGTCGCGGCCGTGTTGAAAGACAGCCGCACCTACGAGCACATTCCGCCGGAGCTTGTCGGCAACCGCCAGCGTGTGCTCCTTAGCGACATGTCGGGCCGCGGCAATGTCATCTACAAGCTCAAAGAGAAGGGCCTCGCCGACCGCCTCAGCGAAGACGCGCGCCGTGAACTGCTCGAACGCATCAAGCATCTCGAATACCTGGGCTACGAACTGGAAGCCGCCGAAGGCACTTTCGAACTGCTCGTCCGTGAAGCGCTCCATCCCAACGTTCACTTCTTTGAGGTCATCAACCTCGAGGTGAACAACAAGATCACCCATGGCAAGCACTCGATCACAACGGCGACGGTAAACATCAAGGCGCAGGACGGCGTTCACTCGGCCACCGCCTCCGGCCACGGACCCGTACACGCGCTCGACGTTTGCCTCCGCCAGTGTCTCTCCACGCTCTATCCGCAGATCATGAACGTGCGGCTCACCGACTACAAAGTTCGCGTGCTCGATCAGAAGAAAGGAACTGCGGCCAAGGTGCGTGTGTTAGTCGAATGGAGCGACCACAAACGCTCCTGGGCCACCGTCGGCGTCTCCGACAACGTCATCGAAGCCTCATGGCTGGCAATGCTCGACGCCATTCGCCTCGAGCTCATGCGCATCACCGAGCACGACGAAACGCTCGACAAAGCCGTCGAAGATTACTGCTGGGGCGTCTAGGCCCACGTGCGACAGACCTCCCGGCCTGTCGACTGCCAGCCCGTGCCCCAATGCTCCCACGCGCTCGCGATATATACTCACCCCATGCCCGCTTTGCTGCATGCGTTTGCCATGCTCGCCGCCGCAGCCACGCTCTCCTTCGCAGCCGCGCCGCCTCCCACTACCGCTGAGGACGAGTTCGCCCACTCCATCCGCCCCACTCTCGTCGAGCATTGTTCGAAGTGCCACAACCCGGCCAATGCACGCGGCCGCAACGCTTTCCTCCGCGCCCAAACTCCCGCCGACATGGAATCCATGCGCGGCGTCTGGCGTAACGTTGCCGTGCAGTTACAAAACCGCACCATGCCGCCTTCGTCCGACGCGAAGATCTCAGAGGACGACCGCCTCCGTGTCTCCCAATGGATCACTAAACGCCTCCAGGAAACAGCCTGCCGCCCCGACCTCGGCGACTACGCGGGCACGGTTACTCTCCGCCGCTTGAATCGCCGCGAGTATCACAACACCATTCGCGACCTGCTCGGCGTTGACCTTCCTATCACCGACCTCTTTCCCGCCGACGGTACCGGCGGCGAAGGCTTCGACACCAACGGCGAAACACTTTTCACGCCCGCTCTCCTCATGGAGCGCTACCTGGAGGCAGCCCAGCAAGTCCTCGATCGCGCCATCATTGCTCCCGAACTCAATCGCTCCTTCGGTTCCCAGCAACTCGAACCAGCGGCAACCAGCAAGGACGCCCGCCGCGACATTGCGCCCAACACCGAAGTCAGCGCCAAGGTTGAGGTCTACGCGGACGGCGAATACGACGTCCGCCTCTCGGTCGAGCGCTACACCGATGGACCGCGCTCCATGGTCGTCAAAGTCGATGGCGTCGACGCCGGCACCATCACCGTGGTGCGCTACGAATCCGGCGGACCCACGGCCCGCAACCAGCGAGTTCGCCTCGCGCGCGGTGCGCACACCATCTCCGTACAAGCGCTTAAAGAGCCCATCGGTATCTACGCCCTCACGATCGCCCAGCGCCATGTCGAGCCTCCCGCCGAGAAGAAGGCGCTTCACTATCGCCTCATGGGCATCGAAGCCGGTGAGCAACCCGTCGAACCGCGGCGCTCCGCCGGACGCCTTCTCGCAAAGTTCCTCCCCAGGGCTTTCCGCCGCGCCGTCACCCAGGCCGAAATCGACCGCTACCTCACCATGTACGATCGCGCCGCCGAGCGCGGCGATCCGTATGAAGAGCGTGTGAAGTTGGCTCTCAAAACCGTGCTTGTTTCTCCCGCATTCCTCTTCCACATGGAGCAGTCCACTGACTCACCCGCGATCCAACCCCTCAACAGCTACGAGATCGCCAGCCGCCTCTCCTACTTCCTTTGGTCCACCATGCCCGACGACGAGCTCCTACGCCTCGCCGATCAGAACGCCCTGCAGGACCCGCGCATTCTCGCCGCTCAAGTCGACCGTATGCTCGACGACTCCCGCTCCCGTACCTTCGCCAACTCCTTCATCGGCCAATGGCTCGGCACCAAAGATGTTGGCGGCCGCGTCGCTCCCACCATCACCGAAACGCAGCACTACTACAATCCCGATGTCGCCGCCGATCTCCGCGAAGAGCCCGTTCTCTTCTTCCACCACATCCTCGACGAGAACCGCAGCCTCATCGATCTTCTCAACGCCGGCTATACGTTTCTCAACGCCCGCCTCGTAACTTTCTACGACCTCGCCGGCCAGCTCAAGAACCCGCCTGGCTCCAACTTTCAGAAGGTGCAGTGGCCCGACAACCGCCGCGCTGGCATTTTCGGCCTCGGCTCCGTCCTCGCCATGACGTCGAACTTCAAAGCGACAAACCCGGTCGTCCGCGGCGCGTGGATTCTCGAAACCGTCTTTGGCACCACCGTTCCGCCGCCCCCGCTCGACGTCCCGCCGCTTGAGAAGGCA
>Ga0209382_10006456_pt1 | contig 15084 bp, 19 predicted proteins | sample SoiMetdeltSBSDD5_FD_187599 | JGI IMG/M metagenome (GOLD analysis project Ga0209382, IMG submission 187599) | Bulk soil microbial communities from a Populus tree surrounding site in Tennessee, USA - Soil MetaG P. deltoides SBSDD5 (SPAdes) (version 2) | ecosystem: Environmental > Terrestrial >... | reverse complement strand
ATAGCCTTCGAGCGACGTCGCCTGCGGGTCGAGGTCGGCGATCAAAGACGTGTTTTTGAACAGGGCCTGCAAATCTTCGAGTTTGGGCGGGGGCGACTCCTTCAACCCTAACCCATACAGCATGCGAGCGATGTCGAACCGGTTGTAGCCTTCCGGGATGGTGAATTGTCGCGTGTTCACGCCGCCGCGGGTCAACTGGTCGATCACCTCGTGCGGAGAGATGGGAGATTTGAACTCGTAATCTCCGGCTTTGAACCTCTTCCCGTTCGGAAAGAAACGCAGCCAGATCAGCGTCGGCCACTCGTGTTTGAGGACGCCCTCTTCGTAAAGCCTGGCGACGATCGCCGTCGTGCTGGCGCCGGGGTCGATCGTGATGGTCTTCTTCGCAGCTTCGTGCTGATAAGGATTATATATCTCGTTCCTCAGCCACACCGCGCCGCCGACCATGGAAATGAGGATCAACAGCAGGAAAACGTTGAATGACGGAAAACGCTTTCGGGGCCGTGGGGCTGGTCTAGTTCGCGTCGCTTGGGGTTTAGGATTGGTTTTAGGTCGCATCGCTCTCGTTTGATTGGGTTTGTTATGGGGAGGTTTCAGATAGGCGCGTTCGCCTTTGTTCGTCAATATAGTCCTGCAGGATTACGCTTGCGGCGTATTCGTCCGATCGCGCGCGGCGTTCGCGCGCCCCCACGCCCATGTCGCGCAACATCCGATCGGCTTCACGCGAAGTCAGCCGCTCGTCAACCGCCACGATCGGGATCGAAACGCCTCGCCTCAAATCCGAGATGAAACTTTCGACGCGTTCGACCGCCGGGCCGCGCGAGCCGTCCATGTTCAGCGGCAGGCCGACGACCAGCGTGGCGACCTCGTTTTCGTCGACCAGTTCGCGGATTCGCTCGATGACCTGCGCGTATCGCTTTTTTTCCCGGCGGATCGTCGTGAGAGGGCGCGCGATCAGTTGCAGCTCGTCCGAGATCGCGACGCCGACGCCGCGCTCGCCGTAATCAAGCGCCATCACTCGCATGCGTACGATAATAGTCCCCGTCACGATTTGCGTCCAGTCAGGCCGGGGGCCGTTTCTTCTCGCCTTCGGCCATCTCCTGAATCTTCGATTTATGCCGGAGTATATAGTTAATGAAAGCCCGCGTCGGCGACGGCTGGAAGCGCCCGAGCGAGACCAGAGACACCGAGCGGCGCAGACGGTGGCCCATGATTTGAAGCTGCGCCAGTTTGCCCGCGACGACCTCGTCGCGCACCGCCCAGGCGGGCAGCAGCGACACGCCCAGGCCGCGCTCGACCATTCGCTTGATGAAGAAGGTGTCATTCGATTCGAGCGCCAGGTCGGGTCGCGCGCCTATCTGATCGAAGAATTGATCGGTCGCCCGCCGGATCGAAGCGCCCCGCTCGAAGAGTATCAACTTCTCCTTCTGTATCTCCGCGACCGACGCGACTCGCTTCCTGGCCAGCGTGTGTTCGCTGCTCACGACCAGCGCAAGCTCGTCCTCGAAGAGTTTCGTCACCTGCAGGTTCGGCGAATAGACGGCCAACGACGCGAAACCGACGTCCGCCGCGCCGTTCAAAATGTCGGCGACCGTCTGCTCGGTGCTCACAGTCGTGCGGAACGCCAGGTCGATGCCCGGGTGCGAGTCCATAAACGATTCGAAGAGCGGCGCGAACAAGTGGACGAAAGCCTGCGTGGCCGCCGCGACGCGCACGCGCCCCGTGGGCGAGCGCTCGCGCCCCGAAATCCTTTCGCGCATCGCTTCGGTCTCGTCCAGAATCCGCTCGACGTATTCGAGCGCGATCTTGCCGGCCTGCGAGAGCTTCACTCCGCGCTTGGCCCGGATGAAGAGCGGCTCGCCCAAATCCTCTTCGAGCGCCTTGATCTGATGGCTCACGGCCGATTGCGTCAGCCGCAGCCTCTCGGCGGCCCTGGTGAAATTGAGGGCCTCGGCCACGGCGCGGAAGGTGCGTAATTGCGACATTTCCATTTCGAATCCCGCCTCAGTAAATGACCGACGAGTTCGTAGTCCCGCCTTTAGGCGGAAGGGTGGAATGCAGATCAATTCCGTGACGCCAAACGCTTCCGCCTAAAGGCGGGACTACGAACTGCGCTTTTCATTCTTTCAGGGAGTCGCAACGCGACACGTTGAACTCCTCTGTAATAATCTGTTTGCGCCATTAGCATAATTGATTGAATGGATTACAACAATGAGTTGGACAGATGGCCGGCGAATAATCATAATCGGCCCCGCGAGCGATAAACGACCTCCTTGCTGGCGCGCTCGCTGACAGGAGAGGGAGGGATCGTATTCAAGCCGAATGATGACCGCTGCGGACGGCGCTGCTGGGATGTGAACGCGCCCGGGGCGGCGAATTGTTTCACAAATAAAAACGCTTGTTTCAATTTCTCTCTGCCATGCTCGAAAGAGGCTGCGATCTGAGTTGATCGCAGCCTCTATTTCTTTCAAGCCGCGCTTAGCCGCCGCGCTCAAACCATCGCTACCTTTTTGGAGAGGAGCCGAGATTCAGATTGTTTCGTCGCTTTGTCATATACTCTTCATACGGGGGCGCGAAAAGCAGTTCCGAAAATCGGAATGGATTTGTTGGGTTTCTAAATGGATCGCGCCGACCGTAGCGCAAACTGGCAGTTTGCGTGGCTTCATTCATTCGCCCCTCCGATGAACCCACGCAAACTGCTATTTTGCGCTACGGAAAGCGCGAATTAGCGCCTGGACGCAGTATATGCTGAGGCGAACCTTTGCGGCTTTGTGGCGGCGCGCGCCGAAATGGGCGCGGCGCTTGGGCGTATTGCTGACCGAATCACGTTTCACCGTGACAGTAGGCGCGGTGATGATTGATTCGCGCAATCGAGTCCTGCTGCTTCATCACCGTTTTCGTCCGGGCGGCGGCTGGGGCATTCCCGGCGGTTTTATGCGTCCGCGCGAACAGCCCGAAGAGGCCGTCCGCCGCGAGTTGCGTGAAGAGATCGGCCTTGAGATCGAAGTCGCGAACATCGTCTTCATTCGCACGCTTCAAAAATACCGGCAGGTGGAGATAATCTTTCGCTGCGCCCCGAAAGGAACCCCCATTCCGCAAGGCTTTGAAATCAATCGCGCCGAGTGGTTCGAACTGAACTCGCTGCCTGACAGTCTGAGTGAGGATCAGCGATGGCTGATCCGGCGCGCCTTCCAGTACACGCAATCGCAAGAGGCTCTAGGCTCTGGATATTGACGGCAACTCTCTTCTAGTGCAGTATGCGGGCCGCGTCAGCATTCTCGGACGCGCCGCAATCAACACTAATCTGGCAAAACTCAAACAGAAAGATGTGGGACAGAAAAATATGTTCGTTCATTCCGTCTATTTCTGGCTCAAACCGGATCTGACCGAGGAGCAGCGCGCGAAGTTTTGGGAAGGCGTTCGCTCGCTGACGACCATCGAGAGCGTGCGACAAGGCTTCACCGGCTTGCCCGCTTCGACCGACCGCCCGGTCATTGACCGCTCTTACTCGTGCGCGTTGATCGTGATCTTTGACGACGCCGCCGGACACGACGCCTATCAGGTCCATCCCGTTCACGACAAATTCAGGGAAGAGTGCGCCCCATTCTGGTCGAAAGTTTTGATCTACGACGCCGTCAACTGAAAAAAGGAGATTTCTATGCTCACACGAACCCCGTCCGTTCGATTCGCGATGTTTGCGAGCCTTGCAATCGCCGTCCTTGGCGTAGCCGTATGGAGCTACTGTGCGGCCTCCCAGATCCCCGAGCCGAAGACCGAGCCGAAGATCATTGACCCCGGAGACGCGACCCGCGCGCCTTCGGACGCCGTCGTTCTCTTCGACGGCAAAGATTTATCGAAATGGGTCAGCCTCAAAGACGGCGGGCCCGCAAAATGGGAGGTGAAGGACGGCGCGATGGTCGTCGTTCGCGGGACCGGCGACATCAGGACCAAACAGGAGTTCGACGACTTCCAATTGCACATCGAATGGGCCACGCCGGCCGAGGTCGTGGGCGAAAGCCAGGGCCGGGGTAATAGCGGAGTCTTCCTGCAAGGCCGCTACGAGGTTCAAGTGCTCGACTCGTACAACAACAAGACTTACTTCTACGGCCAGGCCGGCTCGATATACAAACAGTACCCGCCGCTGGTCAACGCCTGCCGCAAACCTGGCGAGTGGCAGACCTACGACATCATCTACCACGCGCCGATCTTCGGCGATGATGGAAGGATCAAGAAGAAAGCCACGATCACCGTTCTTCAAAACGGCGTCCTGATCCAGGACCACTCGGAAGTTTTCGGCACTACCACTCACGAACCCGTCTTTCCGACATACGAGAAGCATGGCAAGGGGCCGATCAAGCTGCAGGACCACGGCAATCCAGTGCGGTTCAGGAACGTCTGGGTGAGAGAGTTGTGAAAATCCTCGATTCCTGAGGGACTCGCCGGCTTGACAGGCGCGCCGCCGCGTCCCTATACTCCGCGTTTTGCAATGGCAAGACGATTCTTTACTGTAGGCAACAAGGAGAGCTTCTAAAATTATGCCGAATCATAAATCAGCGGAGAAGCGCGATCGCCAGAATACGCGCCGCAACGCCGCCAACACCGGCAACCGCAGCCGGCTGCGCACTCAGATCAAGAAACTACGCGCCGCGCTCGCAGCAGGCAGCCTCCACGAGGCGCGGGCGCTGCACGCCGAAACCGTTTCAATAATCGACAAGTCGGTTCAGAAAGGCATTCTGCACCGCAACACCGCGGCCCGCCAAAAAGCCCGGCTGACTATGAGCGTCAATAAATTGGCGCTGAAGTGACGCGGCGCCTCATCAGGCGGGCGCTTCCACCACCCACAAGTTCGGATAGCCGGTCACGAATCCGGCCTCGTTGACTGAAAGCTGCGCGACGAATTCCCCCGCGCCGGACTCATAGCGATAACCGGAGCCGGAGATGCGGCGATAAGATTGAGCCAGCGGTTCGAGTCTGAAATCGGGAAAGCGCAGCCACGCCGCCGGCGTCGCAACTTCGTCTCCGACATTCAATCGCAGCCGGCGGATCGGCAGCAGGTTCGTAGATGGGCTGAAGTTGAGGTCAATGTCGACGCAACCTTCCACTTCTGGGACTTCTATCCCGTTCAGGCGCCAACGCCTAGCTTTATCAACCGATATGTCAATGCAGATCGCCTCGTCTCCGACCCAGCCGGAGACGCTAGCGGATCGTGTTTGCCAATCCGCGTCGCACTTCACCAGATAATCCAATCGCACGGCCCGGCGCTGCGAACGGCCGAACGCAAAGATCGCCGTCCCGGTGAGACGCCAGACGTCGTCCTCAAAAAATAATTGGGCAAATTCATGCCCCGGCTCGTCGAGCCTGCGCCAGAGTATCGTTTGATTGAGTATCATGCCGATCGGTTTAATTTACAGCGGTTTTCAGACGGGCGCGGCCGATCAAGGCAGAGGCGTACGCCTGGCGCTACCTCTACGTTGATCCGCAGTCGTCAGCTTGACGTCGAGACACGGACTCGCTTCAGCCGTCCAATCAAGCTCCAGATCGTATTCATTTCGCGCGGCCATTTCGGCGAGTCTCGCGCGAATTTCTTCCTTCCTCACCTATGAACCAGCACCACCGTCCCGATCGCCGTCGCATCGTAAAACGCTTTCGCGGCGTACATCGGGATGCGGATGCACCCATGACTCGCCGGCCGGCGTGGCACATACGGGCTGCCGTGAATGGCCACGCCCCCGACTACATAGACCGGGTAATACATCAACCCCAACGGACTTTTGCGCCATCCTGGAATTTTACGATAAACCCTGAAGCGTCCCGTGGGAGTAATGGCCTGTCGCCTTTCGCCCTCGGAAACGTACCACTTTCCGCTGCCTGTTGATATCGGTAGAACTTTCGTAACTCTGCCGGACTCGTCAATGACCGACAACATCTGCCTGCTCAGATCCACGTCGATGCGCGGGTATTGGGCCACGCCCACCGTGTCGATTGTCACTTCAGATTCAGCGGTCAATTCGCCGGCCTCAGGCCGGTTCGAGGAAGTCTGATCCGCCCGCGGCTTTTCTTCCGCCTGCTGTTTCGTCTGCCCGGCCAGCCCTTCGAACGCGACAAAGTTAGGAAGGGCTATTATCAGCAGACTCATCAGACAAAACGCCCTAAACAGCATGGCGTATTCGAATCGCCAACGGCCATTTGTGAATTTTCGCCATTCGATCCACATACAATCGTAATGGCAATTCACAGTCCATTGATCAATTCTATGCGGGCATGGGCACGATATGAGCCTGCTCCTGCGAAGCGCTTGTCGCCGCTCTGAAAGGTAGACATGATTTACAGGATTATTCAGGATTTTGTATTGATACAAAATCCTGAATAATCCTGTAAATCATGTCTACCTTTTCATAAGGAAGTTCATTTGAGGGGTTGTAACGTCAGCGACACATTTCTGGCCTCGTCGCCATCAATTTCGATTTCTATGGAAGCGGCCTGAAAACCTCGGGCAGTCGCGGTGACGCGGTATTTCGCCTTCTCCGCCTTCAACCGGAAAGCGAACTCGCCTCCCTCCTGCGAGACGGTCTCCTGTTTGAATTTCTTCCCGCCGTCAATTCTTTCGATCGTCAACATCGCGTTGGGCAGCGTGAACCCCTGCCCGCGAAAGACCGCGCCGCGGATGACGGCGTAAGGCTCGCCTTCCCGCGATAGCTCGACGGCGCCGCTGAGTTTGGTCGTTTCGCCGGCCGCGACTTCCAGCTTGCGCGTGATGAAAGTTTTATAGCCCTGCTTTTCGAACGAAAGCGTGTAACGGCCCGCCGGAAGCGCGTCGAATCCGAAGTCCCCCTTGTCATCGCTTTTCGTTTCGCGCTTATCTTCCTTGTTCTCGGCGCCGGTCGCGCTGACTATCACGCCTTCAAGCGCCTTCCCATTACGCTCTTTCACTCTGCCCTTAAGGGCGCCTGTTTGCGCGCCCGTCTGCGTTCGGGATTGCGCGCCCGCCGGGACGAGCAATAAAGCGGCCAGAAGCGGCGCGCAGATAATTGCGTATCCAAATTGCGATTTCATGAAACTCCCACCGAAAAAGCGCATGGAGTTCAGCCTTTAGGTTGGCGAACTACTACAGTCTAAGGGCTGAACTCCATGCGCTTTTTCATAATTTCAGGACGTCATCCGTGACGACCTGAGTGACTCTTAGGGAAAATCATTCCGCAGTCCCGCTTTTATGCCGCGAGCGCCTGCCACAGAGCCATTCCGCGATCCAGGCGCTCGCGGCATAAAAGCGGGACTGCGAACTGCGACACCCCGTTCCTTGAAGCCGCCCTGGCAGGTCAACTCAGCTTCGATCGGGTGTCAATATCTTTCTTCTTCCTCATCATAATCTTCTTCCTCGTCCTCCGCCGCGAGATCCAATTCAATCGGATCGAGGCCGACGACTTCGAGTCTGGCCTCACACTCTTCACAGTGAATGATCTCTCCCTTATCCACGTCTTCATCGACGTGGATTTCCGCTTCACATTCCGGACAACTAGCTAATGGCACGGTTTCGATCCTCCTCGAAATGTCTACTACTGAGATAAAAACAAGCGTTAGGCTGCGCGCCGAACCGTCCAGAGTGACGGCGGATTCTCACGCGGCGACAGAATCTAAACTAAACTCACCGGGTTTGGCAATGATTGCGGATGAAGAAGGGGAATGGGGAGTGGGGAGTTGTGAAATGACTTCTTTGACCCCACTCCCCACTCCACACTCCCCACCCCCTTCTTCGCCCGCAATCCGCAATCCGCAATCAGACGGTCGTGCGGAAAACCAATGCCCATGCGGTCTCCACGGCTCAATCGCATTTTTAGCCTGGAAAATCAGGCATTTTATCTTGCGCGCCGATAGAGGTTGCGGTATAGTGTCGCCCGTTTTAACACGGAATTATCTGATTATGTCTAGTTATTTCACTCGTCCGGTTTTGGCCGTAGGGGCCTGTGGTCGGAATCGAGCATCAACAAACAAAGCCAGAGGCCGCCCCTGGCGACTTCTGGTAAATCACCTCAGGTTGCCCTTCGAACAGGACTTCCACAATTACACCGAAGCCAAGCGACGGCGTGGCCTGAAGTCAATCATTTCACAAGGAGAAAAACATGGCAGCAAAGCAGATGACCAAGAGCCAACTCGCGGCCCACATCGCAGAGAAATTCAGCCTTTCGAAGAAGGCTGCAAATGACGTTATTGATGAACTAGCCTCGGTCGCGGTCGCGCAAACGAAGAAGAACGGCGCTTTCACCTTGCCAGGTATCGGCAAACTCGTCAAAGCCGCCCGCAAAGCCCGCATGGGCCGCAATCCCGCGACCGGCGAAGCGATCAAAATCCCGGCCAAGACCGTAGTCAAATTCCGCGTGGCCAAGGCAGCCAAGGATAATATCGTTCCGCCGAAGGTTAAAAAATAACCTCTGGCTCGGACGTCGTCATCTATGAAGGCGGCGCGCCTTCGAGGATGTGGTGTAGACTTCAGCTAGCCCACATCCTCGAAGGCGCGCCGCCTTCTGTTTTGGACACTTATATAGCGCCTCGCGGACAGACTTTAGTCTGTCCAACTATCGCGCGCGGTAGCGGCGCCAACCTCACGCTTTCTGTTTTGAAAGGAAAATATTCTTCCTCCGCCGCTTCACTCTTCGCGCGATTTGAGACAGAATGCGCTTCCCTGACCACAACCTATCCACTACCTTCAACAAGGAGAAAATCCCATGGGCACTCAAATGAAACATGCGTCAGGCAATTTCTGCTGGTTCGAACTCGGAACAAGCGATCAAAACGCGGCCAAAGAGTTTTACGTCGGGCTCTTCGGCTGGGGGTTCAAAGATTCGCCTCTGCCGCCTGAGATGGGCGGCGTCTATACGACGCTGACGAAGGACGGCAAAGACGTCGGCGCCGTCTATCAACTCGGCCCGCAAACGGAAGGGGTTCCGCCGCAATGGATGCCTTACGTCGCCGTCGACAGCGCGGACGAGACCGCGGCTAAGGTCGCCGAGCTCGGCGGCGAGGCTCTCTGTCCGCCGATGGACGTAATGGAGCACGGGCGCATGGCCATCTTCAAAGACCCGACCGGCGCGACGCTTTCGGTCTGGGAGCCGAAGGAGCACTTCGGCGTCGAGCTGGTCGGCGCGCCCGGTTCGGCCTGCTGGAGCGAACTGGCGACGACCGACGTGAAGAAGGCGGGCGCGTTTTATTCGAGCCTCTTCGGATGGTCATTGAAAGAATCGAGCGACGGCATGCCTTACACCGAGTTCGGCAATAAGGGGCAGATGATCGGCGGGATGATGCCCATGGACGGCCCGCAATTTCAGGGCGTCCCGTCGCACTGGACGGTCTACTTCGCCGTTGACGATTGCGACGCGGCGGCGGAGAAGGCCATGGGATTGGGCGCCACGTCGTGCGTGCCGCCGATGGACATCTCGAACGTCGGCCGCTTCGCCGTGATCCAGGATCCGCAGGGCGCGGTCTTTTCAATCTTCACAGGCTTGCACCTCGCCTAAATGAAGCCACGGATCAACACTGGTGCGGCGGTCGCCAACGGGTAATCAGTGACGATCCGTCGCATCTGTGTAAATCCGTGAGGTCGTTCATGAGAAGAAAGGGATTCAACTGGCGGATCGGGCCGGCGTAGGGCTCTGCCATCGCTGTAAAAATTGAAAGGACAACCCGATGAGCGAAATTCTCGATGGCGCATGTTGCGAGCCTGGGAGCAATTGCTGCTGAAAGCCTACACGAAAAGGAGGACAGGATATGGCTATCCCCCAAAACCAAGCTATAGAAGATGAATTAAAGAGGTGGGAGTTAGAATCGAAAAAAGCGGATTTGAAGAATAAAAGATGGGAGCTTCTTTTCAAGCTGGCTGGACTGTTGACTATAACATTTGGAATTTTTTGGCCGCTATACCAGTACACAAAGACATTGGAGAAGGAGAGAGAAGATCGTAAAGAACGTCAAGTACTTGAGGATGAGCAGAAGAGAAAAGAGGCGGAAGCGGCGTTACGTGAGGCTCGCAAGCCATTTTTACAGCGCCAGCAAGAACTATATTTTGAGGCGGCGACTCTAGCCTCCAAGCTATCTACTTTGGATCTCGGAAAAGAGCGCGAAGCGGCGCGTAAAAGGTTTTATCAACTTTATTGGGGAGAGCTTTCTGTTGTGGAAGACGAATTGGTTGAGAAAGCGATGGTGAGATTTAAAGGGGAGTTCGAAAAGTACGAGCTGGAAAGAGCCAATAATAGCCAAGCCAGTCGACAAGAATTGGAGCAAAGGTCTTTGAACCTTGCTCACGCTTTCCGGGACTCACTAGCCAGGGGCTGGGGATATGATAGAGGATCAAGGGACTGAAACGATAAGGGGTAAGGTTATGACGGTTCATGCCGGCGGAACGTTTGAAGTAAAGTTGACCCCTCAGGACGACAAATCCGCGGACGCGACCCTGGGCAGAATGACAATTGACAAACAGTTTCACGGCGATCTAGAAGCCGTCAGCAAGGGCCAGATGCTGACCGCCGGCACGGCCGTTAGCGGGTCGGCCGGTTACGTCGCGGTCGAGCGAGTCAGCGGAAAGCTGCATGGACTCAACGGCGACTTCACGCTTCAGCACAGCGCCACGATGACGCGCGGCGAACCACAACTGACTATCACTGTTGTGCCGGACTCTGGAACCGGGCAACTGACGGGTCTTGCGGGCAAAATGACGATCAAGATCGCCGACGGTAAGCATTCGTACGACTTCGAGTACACGCTTGCAAAAACTCCATAAAGCGTATTATCCGACCTGGCCATTCAGCCTCCGCTCAACGCCTGAAGAATGTAGACTTCGTCCGACGATTCGAGAGCCGTATCCAACCTCCACACCTGTTCGCCGTTAACGAAGATCTTCATGTGCGGCCGGATCGAATCCTGCTCGTCAATCATCCGGAAGCGTATGCCGGGAAATTGGCGATTCAGGTCGTCGAGCATTTCGGCGATTGTCGAACCACTCGCTTCAACGTCGTTCCGCTGGTTCGTGTAAGACAGCAACGGGCTTGGAATATGGATATTCATAAATTGATTCCGATCGCAGTCGGGTGCTTCGGCTGGTAGAGACCGACCTTACCTCCACCTGGAAGCTGAATTTTGGTAATCGAACCCCATCGGGCTTCTTGCACATCCGAACAGCTGACGCCTTTCTCAGCGAGGGCTGCCATCTCGGCCTTCAGATCTTCGCACATGAAGTAGAGTTCATGTACGTCGTTAGCGTCGGAGGGATGGAAAGCGGCCTCTGCCGGCGGCATCGCGAAGATCAACCAGCCGTGGCCGGCGTCGACGGACGCAAATCCAAGGACATTCCGAAAAAAGGCGCGATCAGCTTCCACGTCCTTGCTGTAGATGATCATATGAGCGCCAGAGATCATAAAGTTTCTCCTCTTCTGAACTGCTCAGCAGAAGAGACGAAGATCGCGGAGGGAAAAGAAGACCATTAATATTCCTTTTCTCCTTCGTGTTCTTCGTCTCTTAGTGGCTCCATTACATTTCAGCGGTTTCGACGGCGTAAATCTGCGGCAGGTGGCTGGCGATGCAGTTCCATTTCTCGCCTTCGTTTGCGCCGGCCCAGACCTCGCCGCAGGTCGTGCCGAAATAAATTCCGACAGGATCGCGCGTATCAGCGGTCATCGCCTGTCGAAAGACAGTGAACCACGCCTGTTCTGGGGGCAATCCTTCGTCCAGCCGCTTCCAGGTCTTTCCGCCGTTGCGGGTGACGTATGCGGCGGGCTTGCCTCCGGGAGCGGTGCGCGGCCAAACCTGAGTCCCGTCCATAGGGAAAACCCAGACGGTGTCGGGATCGCGCGGGTGCAGGACCATCGGAAAGCCGATGTCGCCGACCGATTTCGGCATCTTCTCGCCGATGCGAACCCAGCGCGACTCTCCGCCCGGAGAGCGACGATCCATCCGGTAAATGCCGCAATGGTTCTGCTGATAGAGGATGTCAGGATCGCGCGGATGCAACCGCATGCAATGCGGGTCATGGCCGTATTCGGGGTCCGGGACGGGGATAAAATCGGCCGCGCACCCCGCGTTGAGCGGCTTCCAGTCGGCGCCTTTGTCCATGCTCTCGAAGACTCCGCCGCTCGACATCCCGATGTACATGTGATTCGGGTCGCGCGGATCAATGTTGATCGAATGCATCTTCGGCCCGTCAGGCGTGCCGTCGCCAAGCCCGCCGGTCCACGTCATCCGCATCGGATGATCGTTGAATCCGGTGACCGATTCCCAGGTGTCTCCGCCGTCTTCCGAACGGAACAGACCCTGCGGCGACGTGCCCGCGTACCAGACTCCAGGCTCGCTCGCGTGCCCCGGCGTGAGCCAGAAGACGTGATCAACCACGCGCCCCTTCTCGCCTTCGGGCGCCTTGGCGAACGCGGGAGGCTTCGACGCCTCTTTCCACGTCTTCCCGAAATCCCTCGAGCGGAATACGGTCGGCCCCAAATGGCCCGTCTTCGCCGCCATCAACATCGCTCGACCCTCTCGCGGGTCGAGCGCCATGTGATGAACGATGTTGCCCAGAAAGATGGGGCCTTTGATGTCCCACCTGCGGCGCTTGTTGTCGGAACTGAGTATGAACCCGCCTTTCTTGGTCGCAATGAGCAGCGCGACCGTGTCCGTTTTCGTTTTCGCCGACGCGGGTTTCTTCGCGGACGATTTCATTGTTTAAGACCTCCTTCTAAGATTGATTGTGTTGTTGTCTAAACGCTTTTTTTGAATGTAGATATCCACCACGTGTTTCCGAACGTATCCTGCACTCCGGCGCTCCGCTCATCGTAAGGCTTGTCTTCCGGTTCGGCCAGCGATGTCGCGCCGCATTCGAGGGCGCGTTTGTAGGCCGCGTCCACATCCTCGACATAGACGTAGATCGACGCGCGTGTCGGCGTAACGTTCGGCTGAAATTCCCCTGTTTCCATGACCACCACTGAATCGCCGATCTTATACTCGACGTGGAAACCTTTATCGTCTCCCACGCGCTCCAATTCTACGGCGCCGAATGCGCGCTTTACGAATTCAGGCAGGTCGAGGTTACCGTAGAGGTACGGCCTTGCGGCCCCGATGCCGTGACGGATGTAACCCTGTTTAATGCTCATATGCTCCCGACTCCTGTTGTTATATTTTCAACTGCCGGTTCGTGACTCGCCATGCCAAAACCAAAGCAGCGGCCATCAACAGTGTGGCTAGCAGGAACGGCGCTCCGGGCAAACGCCAGTCGCGATGTGGCTCGATGAAACTTGCGAACGTCAGTGTGAAAAGCCCAGGCCCGATCATGCCCGTGATTCCGATTATGCTGCTGTTCGCGCCCTGAAGTTGTCCCTGCTGCGATGGCCCGACGCGGCGCGTCATCAAGCCTTGCGCCGCAGGCCCGAAAAGCCCCATGAATGCGAAGATCGGCAGCGCGCCGAGAAAGGCGCCCCCCGTCGGCGCCAGGCCGAAGATCGCGAACCCTACGCCCCCGCAGATAAGCCCTGCCAGAAGCGCCCGCCGCTCGCCGAAGCGCGCGACTATCCGTTTGACCAACCCGGCTTGCACAATAATGTTGAATATCCCGACGAGGGTCAGTGTCAGCCCGGTCGTAGGCGCATCCCAGCCGTAGCGAAAGCCGGCGTAGAGCACGAAGACGCTGGGCAAGACCTGATGAGCGAGCATATATATGAAGTTGACTGACGAGAGGCCGAGTAGTTCAGGATGCGAACGCAGCAACGCGAGCGAGCCTACCGGATTGGCCCGCCGCCATGAGAAGGCCTTGCGGCTCTCCGGCGCCAACGATTCCGGCAGCACGAACAGGCCGTAGAGCGCGTTCAAGAGCGTCAAGCCGGCCGCGGCCCAGAACGGCAATCGCGGATTCACCTTGCCCAACAGGCCGCCGAGCGCAGGCCCCATCACGAAGCCCACCCCCCAAGCGGCCCCGATCATTCCGAACCCGGCGGCGCGCTTCTCCGGCGGTGTCACGTCTGCGATGTAAGCGCCGGCTGTAGGATAACTCGCGGCCGTGATCCCCGAAATTACGCGGCCCGCGAACAGCCACCACAACGTCGGCGCCAGCGCCATGAAGATGTAATCCAGACCCAACCCGAAGCACGAGATCAGAATCACGGGCCTGCGCCCAAAACGATCCGAAAGCGCGCCGAGCACCGGCGAGAAGATAAACTGCATCAGCGCCCAGACCGTGCCGAACAGTCCGAAGATCTCAGCCGCCCGCGCGGTGTCGCCGCCCAGAAAGCCCTCGACCAGTTTCGGCAGCACGGGGATGATGATCCCCAACGCCAGAACGTCGACTACGACGGTGATGAAAATGAAGACCAGCGCCGCGGCGCGCGGCTTTGCGACTGATTTAGTCTCGGCTACGGGATTCAAGTGACCTCCGGGTATGTGGGGCGAACTGAAATGTTACCCACACTCTCACAATTTATCGCCTGCGGGGTAATGGGCAAGTAGCCAGGCGCACTATGGACTGTTTTGAATTCCGTGTCAACTATGCAACTGAATGACCCTCGAATGAAACAGAGCGGTCAGTCATAACAGCAATTTCCTCAAGAACCCAACAACGAGCGCGTGGTAGAAGAACCGCTCCTAAGAGATTGCGATCCAACTAGGAGTGATATCAAGCTGTCTTATCTGTTTCGACGCGGCCTGTAGACACACTGAACAAACGATCAACCTTCGGTCTTGCCGATAACGACCATTCCAATGGCCAGCGGGCCGGATTTCGTCGAAATTTTGGTCTCCAGAATCACATGCTCTTGTTCGTTCTTGACGACTTTCGGCAGGTCTTTGTCGGAAGTCGCCTGCCCTACGAACCAGACCGCAGGATGGCCAGTGCCCGAAGCGCTGCGGCTCAGTTTCAGCAGGTCTTCGGTCTTCAATTGTGCGGATGGATCTTTGTCTTCGCCGACAGGACAAAGCAGAAAGAAGTCGCGCGTGGGCGAAACGCCCAGATGGTTGCCGTCCTGCATGCTCAGCGCGAAGCGCAGAGTGTAGAAGCCGGCCTTGATGCCCTGCCCGCGAAAATCGGAAGTGTTGGAGGGGAAGTTGATCACCCCGACGAACGCG
>Ga0209382_10006455_pt1 | contig 15086 bp, 13 predicted proteins | sample SoiMetdeltSBSDD5_FD_187599 | JGI IMG/M metagenome (GOLD analysis project Ga0209382, IMG submission 187599) | Bulk soil microbial communities from a Populus tree surrounding site in Tennessee, USA - Soil MetaG P. deltoides SBSDD5 (SPAdes) (version 2) | ecosystem: Environmental > Terrestrial >... | reverse complement strand
CCCCGGGTCAACATCCCGCTCATCAGCCCGCTGCTCAACGCCTACGACGTGGTGCTCACCCAGGAGGACTACGACTGGTGGCGGGGGCTGGCCGACCTCACCGACTTCGTCCACTTCCACGAGCAGCTGCGCGCCCAGGCGACGCATCCGTACCGCTCTCCCGCCCATCCCGGGCTCGAAGGCGTCGGCCTCGATCTCACGGCCCGCCCAGACGTGCAGGTGGGCGACGGGTTGGGCGTGCTGTCCCGCTACCCGCTGCGCGGCAACGAGCGGATCCCGTGGAGCGGCTGCTACGGCGGCTGGAACGGCGGCGACCAGGGTGCGTTCGACTGCCTGGCCGTCAAGGGGTTCCTGCGGAGCACGCTCATCCTGGCCGACGGCGTCGAGGTCGACCTGTACCTGCTCCACGCCGAGTCCGGGGGCAGCGACACCGACCAGCAACTGCAGGCCGAAGACTTCCAGGAGCTGGGCGACTACATCGAGCGGAACAGCGGCGGCCGGGCGGTGCTGGTGGCGGGCGACACCAACCTCCACACCGATCCCACCCACCCCGAGGCCGCGGGCCTGGGCGACACCGCCATCTGGACCGACTTCCTCAACCGGCTGGGCCTGTCCGACGCCTGCGCGGTGACCAGCTGCGAGCCGGACGACTCGGAGGACAAGATCGCCTACCGCAACGGCGACGACGTCGAGCTGTCGGCCACCACCTACGAGGTGCCGAGCTCACGCTTCCGCGACGCCGAGGGCAAGGGCCTCAGCGACCACGAGCCCGTGGTCGTCCGCCTGCACTGGCAGGCGCGGTAGCGCTCTACCGCTCGATGCGGTCGAGGACGTCGCGGGCGGCGTAGGTGAGGATCATGTCGGCGCCGGCCCGGCGGATGGCCGTGAGGTGCTCGAGCATGACCGCGGGCCCGTCGATCCAGCCCCGCTCGGCCGCCGCCTTGACCATGGCGTACTCGCCGGACACGTGGTACGCCGCCAGGGGCACGTCCACCTCGGCCCTCACAGTGGCGAGCACGTCGAGGTAGGCCAGCGCCGGCTTGACCATCACCATGTCGGCGCCCTCGGCCAGGTCGGCCCGGATCTCCTCCAGCGCCTCCCGGCCGTTGCGCGGGTCCTGCTGGTAGGCCTTGCGGTCGCCACCGCCCGCGATGGTGACGTCGACCGCCTCGCGGAACGGGCCGTACAGCGCCGAGGCGTACTTGGCTCCGTAGGCCAGGATGGCGATCTGGTCGAAGCCCTCGTCGTCCAGGCCGTCGCGGATGGCGGCCACCTGGCCGTCCATCATCCCGCTCGGCGCCACGACGTCGGCCCCGGCTTCGGCCTGCGCCACCGCCACCCGGGCGTAGAGGTCGATGGTGGCGTCGTTGTCGACCCCGCCTCGCTCGTCGAGCACGCCACAGTGGCCGTGGTCGGTGTACTCGTCCAGGCAGAGGTCGGCCATGAGCACCAGGTCGTCGCCCATGTCCGCCCGCAGATCGCGCAGCGCGACCTGGACGATGCCCTCGGGATCCCAGGCCTGGCTGCCCTCGGAGTCCTTCACCGCGGGCAGGCCGAACAGGATCACGGCCGGCACGCCTTCCTGCGCCAGCTCGTGCACCTCCTTGCGCAGCGAGTCGCGGGTGTGCTGCAGCACGCCGGGCAGCGAGCTGATGGCCTGGGGCGCGTCGATGTTCTCGCGCACGAACAGCGGGACGATCAGGTCGTCGACCGACAGCCGGGTCTCGGCGACCAGCCGGCGCAGGGCCGGCGTGCGGCGGAGCCGGCGCAGCCGGCGCTGAGGAAACGTCACGGCCTCGATGCTACGGCCGGACCGGCCGCGACCCATAGACGCGAACGGGGAGGGGCATCCGCGGACACCCCTCCCCGAACGGAGTACAGGAACCGGGTTTGGGTCAGCCCGAGGAGATCAGGTCCTCGGGGGTGAAGTCGGCGGTCTGGCCCTCGACATCGCTCACGTCGCCCACCAGGACGAAGTGGTTGCGGGCATCGGGAGCGGTGAACTCGTAGGTCATGATGTTGTACGCCTCGCCCAGGAAGGGGTCGTCCTCGCCGGTCTTGACCGTGACGCCCGGCAGCAGCAGGCCGACGTCGGAGGCCTCGAAGTCGTGGATCGACTCCATGACGGCGAGCCGGGTCGGTGCCTCGGCGGCCTTCAGCGCCTCGACCAGCAGGGCGCCCTGGGTCCACCCGTAGGCCACGATGCCGTTGTCGAGGTCGGCGTCGGGCTGGTACTGGGCGACCTTCTCGCGGTACTCCATCATGGCCGCGTCGTCGTCCCAGTCCGGGTTCAGCGGGTCCTTGAGGTTGGTGTAGCTGTACACACCGTTGGCGTTGGCACCGGCCAGACCCATGAGCGTCTTGGACGTGCAAGTGGCGGACACCCAGGTGATCGGCGTCCAGTTCGCAGCCGCGGCCTTGGTCAGCGCGTCCGGGCATGCCAGCAGGGTGGCGCCGTTGAAGAACGCGTCGGCCCCGGTGGCCGCCAGGCTGGTGATCTGGGCCGACACCTCGGTGGCGCCGGTCGCGTACTTCTCCACCTTGACGAGCTCGATGTCCGTGCCCTCGATGGCGGCCTTGAAGCCCTCTTCGTAGGCCTTGCCGAAGTCGTCGTCCTGGACCAGCATCGCCACCGTGGCGTCGGGCTTCTCCTCGGCGAGGAGATCGGCGAACGCCTTGCCCTCGAGCGAGTAGGGCGACAGCGACGAGCCCAGCGTCCAGGGATAGGTCGGATCGCCCCAGGCGGGCGAACCGGTGGCCGCGAACATGTTGGGCACGCACAGGTCACCGAGCTGCTGGCGGATGGCGAGGTTGTTGGCCGTGCCGACGACGCTGAACACCCCGAACGCGTTCGAGCCGTCCTGGCCCACCAGCTCGTCGATGTTGGCGACCGTCTGCTGCGCGTTGTACTGGTCGTCCTTGTCCTCGAACGCGATGGTGTAGGTGTTGCCGCCGATGTCGACGCCGCCTTCGTCGTTGATCATCTGGAAGTACGCCTTCCAGCCGCGGGCGATCTGCGAGAACGCCGCGGTCGCACCGGACTGCGGGAAGCTCGACACCAGCTTGATCTCGTTGCCCTCGATCTCGGCACTGGGATCGGCGGCGCAGTCGGCGGTGTCGATGGCGGACTCGGCGGCGGCGCCGCCCTCGGAGCCGCCTTCGTCCGTCGACGCTTCGTTGTCGTCGTCACGCCCGCTGCACGCTGCCCCTACGAGCGCGAGCGCCAGCAACGACGCCACGATGCGGAACTTTCTACCTTTCAACATTGCTGTGGCCCTCCTAGTCATTGGCTGTCGTCAGGGATGGGATGGGTCGGCGGCCTTCCCTTCGCCGACGAGCGCCGACCGATCCAGGCGAGGAAGCGACGGACGCCTCCTACCAGGCCTTCGGGCAGCACGAACACGATCGCGATGAGGGCCGCGCCGTAGAGGGCGGGGGCCAGGATCTCCTTGCCTTCGATCAGGTCCTCGGTGTTGCGGCGCAGCAGCACCAGCGCCAGCGCCCCCACGGCCGGGCCCATGATCGTGGCCGCGCCGCCGATCGCCATGGCCACCAGGAACTCGACCGAGCGCTGGAAGTAGAAGATGGGGTTGGTGGCCGCGGCCACGTGGTCGACCATGACCGACAGCGAGCCGGCCACGCCGGCGTAGGCGGCGCTGATGGCGAAGGTGGCCACCTTGGTGCCGGCCAGGTTCACGCCCACGGTGGTGGCCGCGATCTCCTGATCGCGCACGGCGATCATCGACCGGCCGATCCGGCCCCGCACCAGGTTCCAGGCCAGCAGGAACAGCACCGCCATGATGGCCAGGCTGAGGAAGTAGGCCCACTGGTCGTCGTCGAGGCCCTGGATCAGCGACGCGAAGTCGCGGGCCCGCGGGCGCACCAGGGCCACGCCGCCGGTGCCCTCCACGTACTTGGTGGCCAGCTGCGGGAACAGGACGGCCAGGCCCAGGGTCACGAGCGCGAGGTACAAGCCCCGCACCCTGAGCGCCGGCAGGCCTATCAACAGCCCGACGATGCCGTTGAGCACCAGCGCCACCGGGATGGTGGCCTCGAAGGTCCAGCCGTGGTCGACCATGAGGATGGCCGAGGTGAACGCGCCCACGCCGTAGAAGAACCCGTGGCCGATGGACACCTGACCGTTGAACCCGGTCAGCAGGTTCAGGCCCATGGCCGCGATGGCCAGGTAGATCGCCTGGGACAGCAGCCGGTTGTAGACCGGGTCGAAATAGAACGGCGCGTACAGGGCTGCGGCAGCCATGGCCGTGCCGATGATCACCCGGGCGATGAACACCGGCCGCGGTATCTGGGGCCACAGGGTCTGGCGACCCGGCGACGGCTCGGCCTCGAGCTCGAGGGGCGCCGCGCCCAGCATCGGCTCGACGGTAGCGCCGGTCTGGTCGGTCGTCATCTAGACCCTCTCCACCGTCCGCTTGCCGAACAGGCCGTGGGGCGACACCACCAGCACCACCAGGATCAGCGCCAGCGGCAGCACCACCTCGATGCCGTTGAGCGGATCGATGTACTGGATCGTGAGCGCGTCGGCCACGCCGACGATGATCCCGCAGATGACCGCCCCCCACAGGCTGTCGAACCCGCCGAGCGCGGCGGCCGCCAGGGCGTAGACCAGGACCGTCTGCATCAGGTTGGAGTCGAAGCCCGTGCGCTGGGCCGCCACCAACGAGCCGGCCAGCGCTCCGATGGCGGCCGACAGGGCCCAGCCCAGCATGAGCATGGACCCGGCCTTGATGCCGTGCAGGCGAGCGGAGTCGGGGTTGGTCGCCACCGCCCGCAGCTTGAGCCCGAGCTTGGTGCGGTTGAGCATGAACCACAGCACCACGCACTCGGCGATGAGCACGAGCACGAGGCCCAGCGTGCCCTTCTGGAGGGTGGCGGTGCGGCCGTTGCTGGTGAACAGTTCGATGCCGCCCGAGGGGAACGCGGACGGCATGAACTGCGGGTCGGTCCCGAATATGAGCTGCACCAGCGAGTTCAGCGCCAGGAACATGCCCAGCGTCACGATCACCACGTTGAGCGGGCTCCGGCCGGTCTCCACCGGGCGGATCAGCACGCGCTCGATCACCGCGCCGCTGACGAAGGCGATGGCCATGGAGACGGCGATGGCGCCCACCACCGGCAGGCCCTGCTGGGTCAGCTTCCAGGAGATGAAGGTGGCGAACAGCGCCATCTCCCCCTGGGCGAAGTTGAGGACGCCGGTGGTGCGGAAGATGAGGACCAGGGCCAGCGCCACCGATCCATAGACCACGCCGTTGGCGATCCCGTTGAGGACCTGTTCGACGAACAGCTGCATCTGTCAGAACCCCAGGTAGGCCTTGCGGACGGCCTCGTCGTCATGGAGCTTGTCCGCCGTGTTCTGCACGGCGATGCGCCCGGCTTCCAGCACGTAGCCCCAGTGGCCGATCTCCAGGGCCAGGTTGGCGTTCTGCTCGACGACGAGGATGGACAGACCTTCCCCCTTGTTGAGGTCGCCCAGGTGGGCGAAGAGCTCGCGGGTCACCAGCGGGGCCAGGCCCAGCGACGGCTCGTCCAGCAGCAACAGACGGGGCCGGGCCATCATGGCCCGGGCCAGCGCGAGCATCTGCTGCTCGCCGCCGCTCATGCTGCCGGCCTCCTGCTTGCGCCGCTCCCCCAGGCGGGGGAACGCCGCGTACCAGCGCTCCAGGTCGCCGGCGACCTCCTTGTCCTTGCGGTTGATGGCCCCGATGCGCATGTTGTCGTCGACGGTCAGCTCGCTGAACGTGCCGCGGCCCTGGGGCACGTGGGCGATGCCGAGGCGGGACACCTCCTCGGGGCTCTTACCCACCAGCGACTTGCCGTCGAACCGGATGTCGCCGCCCTTGACGCCGACGACGCCACAGATCGCCCGCAGCGTGGTGGTCTTGCCGGCGCCGTTGGCCCCCAGCACCACCGCGACGTGGCCCTCCTCCACGGTGAGGTCGATGCCGTGCAGGACCTGCGCGTGCCCGTAGCCGCCGCTGACGCCCTCGAGCTCGAGGACGTGGGTCATGCCGGCGCCCCGAGGTAAGCCTCGATCACCACGGGATCGTTGCGGATGGCGCTGGGCGGCCCCTCGGCGATCTTGCGCCCGAAGTCGAGGACGACGATGTGGTCGGAGATCGCCATCACCATGGCCATGTGGTGCTCCACCAGCAGGATCGTGAGGTCGAACTGGTCCCGGATGGACCGGATCGTGTCGCCCAACTCGTCCACCTCACCGTGGGTGAGGCCGTTGGCCGGCTCGTCCAGCATCAGCAGCTTGGGCTCGGTGGCCAGGCCCCGGGCGAACTCGATGCGCTTGAGGGTGCCGAACGGCAGGCCGGCGACGGGCCGGTGGGCCAGCTCGGCCAGGTCGAGCCGCTCCAGCAGGTCGAGGCACCGGCGCCGCAGCTGGCGCTCCTCACGGGCCGCGCCGATGCGCAGCATCGAGCGGCCGAAGCCGACCTCGCCGTGCGAGTGCGCCCCGGTCATGACGTTCTCCAGCACGGTCAGCGCCGGGAACAGGGCGACGTTCTGGAAGGTGCGGGCCAGGCCCAGCCGCACGATCTTGTGGGCCGGGGTGGCGAGCAGGTCCTTGCCGTCGAAGGTGACCGTGCCGCTGTTGGGCTGGTACAGCCGGCTCAGGACGTTGAACAGCGTGGTCTTGCCGGCGCCGTTGGGGCCGATGAGGGCACAGATTCCGGCCGGTTCCACGGTGAACGTCAGGTCGTCGAGGGCGACGACGCCCCCGAAGCGCACACTCACGTTGTTGACGGTCAGCAGTGACACGCGCCCTCTCGTCCCCCGGGCCCACTAGTCACACCGGGTGCCCCCTCGGTACCCAGGTGCATTGCAGGTAGCTGCGACTCACGGACCGCCACCTTGCGGCCGAAACGGTTGTCTGACAGTCAAGCACAACCGACACACAAGGGCGATAGCGCAGGCGGTTCCGCGCGGGATCGACCTTAACCCGTCACAAACGCTCCGAGGTGCCGGAGATCGAGGCCCAGTAGTGACGGAACGACTAGGTCGGCGCCGGCAAAGTCGAGGCCGGCCGTCATCGGCCCCGGGACCGCCACCACCGCCATGCCCGCGGCCTTCCCCGCCTTCACGCCGTTGGGCGAGTCCTCGAGCACCACACAGCGCGCCGGCGGCTGCCCGACGGCCATGGCGGCGGCGATGAACAGGTCGGGCGCCGGCTTGGTGCGCCGCGGGTCGCCCCCGACGTCGTCGGACGTGACCACCGCCGCGAACCGGTCCCGCAGTCCCAGGCGCTCCAGGTGGGGCACGACCCACTCGGCCGAGGACGACGACGCCACCGCGCACGGCACGCCCGCGTCGGCCGCCGCCGCGAGCAAGTCCTCGACCCCGGCGCAGGGCGGCAGGGTGACCAGCGCCGCCATGCGGGCCTTCTCGCGCCGCGCCACCAGCGTGACGCGGTCTACGGGCCGGCCCAGCTCCTCGACCAGCCACACGGTCCAGTGGGGCCGGTCGGCCGTGCCCAGGATGGCCTGCCAGCGGGCCAGGTCGAGCTCGAGGCCGTGGTCGCGGAAGATGTCCACCACTGCGTCGTAGGTGCAGGACTCGGTGTCGAGGATGAGGCCGTCGAAGTCGAGGACCAGCGCGCCCGGCAGGCTCATGCGTCCGGCGGCGGGTGCTCGGCCGCCCAGGCGAGCAGGGCGTCGACCAGCCCCTCGATGGTGTGAACCTCGGCTTCGACCGCCACCGAGAGCCCGTGGTCCCGTGCCGTCGCGGCGGTGACCGGGCCGATGGCCGCCACCACCTGGGGCAACGGCCGGCCCTCGGCGGCCGCCACGAGGTTGGTCACCGTGGACGACGACGTGAAGGTGACGATCTCGGCCTCGGCCAGCGCCTTGGCCTGGACGTCCGACAGCGGGACCGGGTCGCTGCGGTAGGCATCCACCACGTCCACGTCCCAGCCGCGCTCGGCCAGGCCGGCGGGCAGGATGTCGCGGGCCACCGCGGCCCGCACCAGCAGCACCCGTCCCTTGGGCTCGCCCGACGCGGGCGGGTCGGGGAACGAGTCGAGCAGCGACTCGGCCACGTAGCGCGGCGGCACGAGGTCGGGCACGAGCCGGGCCTCGGCCAGGGCGGCGGCGGTGCCGGGGCCGATGGTGGCCAGCCGCACGCCGCCCAGGGCCCGGGCGTCGCGGCCCACCCGGTCGAGCGCGTCGAGCAGGCGCCGGGCCCCGTTGGGCGAGGTGAGGACCAGCCAGTCGTAGTCCCCGAGCCGCTCGACCGCGGCGGCCAGCGCCGCTCCGCCGTCGTCGGGATCGACGATCTCGATGGCGGGCACCTCCACCGTCGCCGCCCCGAGCGCGGCCAAGTGCGCCACCAGCTCACCGGCCTGGGCGCGGGCGCGGGTCACGACCACTCGCCGGCCCAGCAGCGGCCGGTTCTCGAACCACGCCAGGTCGCAGGCGGCCACGTCGCCCACCACGATCGTCGACGGCGAGCCCAGCGGGACCGTGCCGATGGTCGCCAGCGTGGCCCGCACGGTGCGCTGTTCGGGCCGGGTGCCCCATTGCGTCGCGGCCACCGGGGTGTCCGGCGAGCGGCCCCCGGCCATCAGGGCCTCGGCGATCCGCCCGATCCGGGCCACGCCCATGAGGATCACGATGGTGCCGCCCACGCGGGCCACCGCCTCCCAGTCCACCGTGCCGTGCTCGCCGACGGCCGGGTCCTCGTGGCCGGTGACGATGGTGACGCTGGTGGACGAGTGCCTCAGCGTCACGGGGATCCCCGCGTACGCGGGCACCGCGATGGCGGAGGTGATGCCCGGCACCACTTCGAACGGCACCGCCGCCGCGGCCAGCGCAGCCGCCTCTTCGCCGCCCCGGGCGAACACGAACGGGTCGCCGCCCTTGAGCCGCACCACCGTCTCGCCCTTCCGTCCCCGCTCCACCAGCAGCGCGTTGATGTCGTCCTGGGACAGGCGGTGGTGGCCGGGCGCCTTGCCCACGTCGATCCGCTCGGCAGCCTCGGGCGCCAGATCCAGCAGCGATTCCTGCGACAGGCGGTCGTAGACGACCACGTCGGCACGGCGCAGCACCTCGAGGGCGCGCACCGTGAGCAGCCCGGGATCGCCCGGGCCGGCCCCGACGAGGTGGACCGTCATGGAGCGCTACGCCCCGCCCAGCAGCTCAGCCCCGCCCTGCTCGTCCAGCAGGGTGCGGGCCACCGACCGACCCAGTGCGGCTCCGGCCGCGGCTGGCCCCGACAGCTCGTGGCGCACCACGCGGGTCCCGTCGACCGTGGCGATCAGGCCCCGGATGTGCACGCTGTCGCCGGCCAGGGTGGCGTGGGCCGCCGCGGGCAGCGAGCAGTCGCCGCCCAGCTCGGCCAGGAAGCCACGCTCGGCGTCGACCGCCCGGCGCGAGGGGCCGTGCTCGATGCGCTCCAGGGCACAGCGCACCTCGTCGTCGTCGGCCCGGCACTCGACCGCCAGGGCGGCCTGGCCCACCTGGGGGACCATCACGTCCACGTCGAGGCGCTCGGCGATGCGCGCGCCCCAGCCCAGCCGGTCGAGAGCGGCGGCGGCCACCACGACTGCCTCCACGCCATCGTGGCCGGCCCGGTTGACCCGGGTGTCCATGTTGCCCCGGAGGCCCTCGAACCGCAGGTCGGGCCGGACTGCGGCGAGCTGGGCCCGGCGTCGCAACGAGCCGGTAGCCACCACCGCGCTGTCGGGCAGGTCGACCAGCGGCGCGCCCACCAGGGCGTCGCGCACGTCGGCCCGCTCGGGCACGGCCGCGATGACCAGGCCCTCGGGAGTGGCCGAGGGCAGGTCCTTGGCCGAGTGGACCGCGAGCCGGGCATGGCCCTCCAGCACCGCGGCCTGGACCTCCTTGACGAACACGCCCTTGCCCCCCAGCTCCCAGATGGGCACGTCGCGCCGGAGGTCGCCGCCGGTCTCGATCACGACTACCTCGACGTCGAGGCCCGGGTCGGCTTTGCGCAGCAGGCCGGCGACATGGTCGGCCTGCCAGCGGGCGAGAGCCGAGCCCCGGGTGGCGACCCGGAGCTTCATCGTCCGGCCAAGGGGCTAGCCCTCTATCTCGAACAGCTCGCGCAGCGCCGCCACCAGCCGGTCGCCCCGGGCGCTGCCGGCCGCGTCCTTGAGGACGACGGTGGGCTGGTGGAGCAGCTTGGCCACCAGGCCCTTGGTCACGGCCTCGACCAGGTCGACCTGGCGGGGATCGAGATCGTCGTAGCGGCCCCGGAAGCGCTCGAGCTCGGCGGCGCGCACGGCCTCGGCCCGCTGGCGCAACGCCACGATCATCGGCGCGACCTCGCGGGCCGACGTTGCCTCCAGGTAGCGCTCGATCTCCTGGTCGAGGATGGCCTCGACCGCCGCCACCTCGCGGCGGCGCTCGGCGATGCCTGCGGCCGCGAACCGGCGCAGGTCGTCCATGTCGAGCAGCGTCACCTCGGGGATCTCGCCCACGCCGGGGTCGACGTCGCGGGGCATGGCGATGTCCACCACCAGCAGGGGGCGGTGGGGCCGGGCGGCCATGATCGGCGCCACGTCGCCCTGCTCGAGCAACGGCACCCGGGACCCGGTGGAGGTGAGCAGAACGTCGGCGTCGGCGAGCCGGTCGGGCAGCTCGGCGAGCGGCACCTGCTCACCGCCGACCCGCGCCGACAGCTCCTTGGCCCGGGCGGGCGTGCGGTTGGCCACCAGCACCCGGCCGGCGCCGGCACCGGCCAGGGCCACGGCCATGCCCTCGCCCATCTCGCCCGCCCCGAGCACCAGCACGGTCTTGCCGGCGATCGTGCCCAGGCGCTCGCCGACCATGGCCACCGCGGCCTGCGAGACGGAGGCGATGTGACGGGCGATGCCGGTCTCGGTGCGGGCCCGCTTGCCGGCCTCCAGCACGTGGCGCAACAGCAGGTTGAGGGCGGACCCGGCGGTGCCCTCGGCCCGCGCCCGCTCCCAGGCCAGCTTGACCTGGCCCTGGACCTCGCTCTCGCCCAGCACGGCCGAGTCGAGCCCGGCCGTCACGGACATGAGGTGGGCGACGGCAGCGGTGTCGTAGTGGACGTAGAGGTGATCGGCGAACTCGTCCGGCGGCAGGTAGGAGAAGTCGGCCAGGAAGCCCCGGATGTCGCTGTAAGCCCCGTGGAAGCGCTCGGCGACCGCATAGACCTCGGTGCGGTTGCACGTCGACAGCACCAGGGCCTCGCTGATGTTCGGCCGCGTGCACAGGTCGTGCAGGGCCTTGGGCAGCTGGCCGTCCCCGATCGCCATCCGCTCGAGCAGGTCGAGGGGGGCCGTACGGTGGTTCAATCCGATGACGACGACAGACACGCGCGCAAGCGCTCCTTGGCAGCGTCGAGCCGACCGGCTCGTACCAGGTCAAGGATCCCCGAGTCGAGCGCTCGACGCCAATCGAGCTCCTCGGTCCCGAGACCCTGGGCTTGGACCTCTTTTCTGGCTTCTCCCAACAGGCCGATGAGCTGGTCGTATTCCGGGCCCAACTCCGCGGCCAAGCGTTCCTTCAGCCATGATGCCACGGCGGGGCTGTGTCCGCCCGTGGAGATCGTCACGGTCAGCCGTCCCTGACGGATCCGGGCCGGCAGGATGGCGCTACATCGGGCGGGATCGTCGGCCGCGTTGACCCATACGCCGGCTGCCTCGCCGTCGTCGTACACCGCCTGGTTGATCTGAGGGTCACCTGTCGCGGCAACCACGAAGCGGTGTCCGTCGATGTCACCTCGCCGGTAGGCTCGCCGCTCGATCGCCACCCCTTCCAGCCCGGCGATGGCAGGGTCGATCTCGGGGGCGATGACGGTGACGACGGCGCCCGCTTCCAGCAGGCCCCGGACCTTGCCGGCCGCGACCCGGCCCCCGCCCACCACCAGGCATGGCCGCCCGTCGACCACCAGGTTGACGGGGTAGAGCGGATGCTCGACGGGCACGGCTGCGCCCGTCAGACGAGCGGCGGGACGGCCCCCGCGGCCGACACCCGGCCGGCATGGGAGCCGGCGCCGCCACCGGCCTCGGCCCCGGCCTTGCGCTGCTGGTAGAAGCTCAGGATCTGCAGCTCGACGGCCAGGTCGACCTTGCGCAGCGACACGCCGTCCGGCACCGACACGATGGTGGGGGCGAAGTTGAGGATGGAGCTGACGCCCGCCTCGATCATCCGGTCGGCCACCTCCTGCGCCGCCGAGGCCGGGGTGGCGATGATGCCGATGGCGATCTGGTGCTCGGCCGCGATGTCGGCCAGGTCGTCGATGTGACGCACCGTGATGCCGTTGATGAGCGTGCCCACCACCCGCGGGTCGGCGTCGACCAGGGCGGCCACCGGGAAGCCCCGGTCCCCGAACCCGGCATAGTTGGCCAAGGCGTGGCCCAGGTTGCCGACGCCGGCGATGACCACATGCCAGTCCTTGGTCAGGCCCAGCTCACGCGACATCTGGAACAGCAGGTACTCGACGTCGTAGCCGACGCCCCGGGTCCCATAGCTACCGAGGTAGCTCAGGTCCTTGCGGACCTTCGCCGCGTTCACCCCCGACAGCTCGGCCAGCCGCTCGGACGAGATGGTCGGCGTCCCGTCGCCCGCCGCCTCCAGCAGGCTGCGAAGGTACAGCGGCAACCGCGCCACGGTGGCTTCCGGGATCTTGCGCGCCTGCCGTTTGATACCGCTCCCGGTGCCGTCAGCCACGGCCGAGATGCTACTTCCGCTTGTTCACGTGCTCACAAGCGATGCCCCTGGCCTGCACTTCTACCCTCGCGTCACCCTGCGCGGCCCCCGTACCACAGCCCCGACCGCTTGTGCGGTCACGATGCCGCCTAGCCCCTCCCGCCCACACCCTTGTGCCACACCCGCCCGGGGCCACTACCTGCCCGCGGCCTGCGCGAGCGCGCGGGAGCGGGTATGGCGAGGGCGGGACGAACCGTGGTGGTCAGAAGCCGGGGGGCGGGACGAAGCCGCCGAGCAGGTGCTCGAGGTGGGCGGCGACGGAGACGGCGGTGCGGTCATGGAGGTGGGGGGCGATCACCTGGACGCCCACGGGCAGGCCGCCCGGTGTGCGGCCCACCGGGGGCACCGCCACCGGTAGCAGCAGGGCCCCGATGGCTCCGTTCCAGCCGACGCCGTCGAGGTAGGGGCGCTCCACGCCATCGACCATGACGGTGCGGGCCAGCATGTCCCGCTCGGTGTCATGGGGGAACGCCGCCGTGGGCATGACCGGTGCCAGCAGCACGTCGTGGTCGGCGAAGAAGGCGGCGAAGCGGGCCCGCAGCCGCTGGCGGTGCTCGTTGGCCGTGAGCCACTCGCGATGGCGGGCGGTGATGGCCCGCAACCTCCGCATCGTGTCGTCCTCGCCTTCGGTGACCGGGGTGCCGTCCGCGGCGGCGGCGAAGCCCGCGAACGTGTCCTCGTCCAGGCCCGACATCAAGAGCGGGAGGACCAGGCGCCCCCACAGGTCGACCAACTCCTCCAGGCGGGCGGGGGGCTCGACCGCGGTGACAGTGGCTCCGGCCTCGGCCAGCGCTGCGGCCGCCCCGTCGAGCGCGACCCGGCTGTCCCGGTCGATCGGCACGTGCGGGTCCTCGAACCAGGTCGCCACCCGCAGCCCGGCGACCGCTCCGCCGATGCGGGGTGGGGGCAGCTCCAGCCGCCAGGCCACGGCGTCGGGGCCCGACGGCCCGGCCAGGACGTCGAGGCCCAGGGCCAGGTCGCCGGCGCTGCGACCCATCGGCCCGGCGACGTTCACGTCCGCGGCCGACAGCGTGCCCGGCGGGCCCGGGATGTGGCCTCGCACGGGGATGATCCCCCACGTGGGCTTGAGCCCGAACACACCACAGAAGTGGGACGGGTTGCGGATGGACCCGCCGATGTCGCTGCCGAGCTCGAAGCCGGTCATGCCCGCGGCCAGCGCCGCCGCCGACCCGCCGGACGACCCACCCGCGCCGCAGTCGGGGGCGTAGGGGTTGTTGGTGCGGCCGTAGACCTCGTTGTAGGTCTGGAGGTCGCCCGCGTAGAGCGGCAGGTTGGTCTTGCCGAAGACGATCGCCCCCGCGTCCTTGAGCCGCGCCACGGCGTCGGCGTCCCGCTCGGGGACGTGGCCGGCCAGCTCGGGCGCCCCCGACGTGGTCACGACCCCTTCGGTCTCGAAGGCGTCCTTGACGGTCATGGGGAGGCCGTGCAGCTTCCCCCACGACTCGCCCCGGGCTCGGGCCGCGTCGGCCTCGGCCGCCCGCTCGCGGGCGCGCTCGGCGTCGAGAGCCACGACGCTGTTGACCGGCCCGTCGAGCCGGGCTACGCGGTCGAGGAAGTGGTCGAGCAGCTCGACGCTCGACACCTCGCCCGCCGCCAGCATGCGGGTCAGCTCGGTGGCGGGCAGGAAGTGGAGATCAGCCATCGGCGCGCAACGCCCTCCTCAGCACCTTGCCGGTCTCCCCGTGCGGGAGCCGGTCCACTATCTCGACGGTCGAGGGAGACTTGTAGCGGGCCAGATGCCGCCGGACGTGGGCGATCAGCTCGGCCTCGCTCAGCTCGGCCCCGGGGGCGGGCACGACGAAGGCCTTGATCGCCTCGCCCGAAGGGGCGTGGGGCACCCCGACCACGGCCACCTCCTTGACTCCCGGGTGGGTGCCGAGCACCTCCTCGACCTCGGCGGGGTACACGTTGAACCCCGACACGATGATCACGTCCTTGGCCCGGTCCACGAGGGACAGGAAGCCGTCATCGTCCACCACGGCTACGTCGCCGGTGCGCAGCCACCCGTCGGGCGTGAGCGCGGCCGCGGTGGCCTCGGGGTCCTTCCAGTAGCCGGGGAAGACGTTCGGCCCCCGCACCCATATCTCCCCGGGGTCGCCCACGAGCGCATCCTCGCCGGATGCTTCGACCAGCCGCATCTCGACTCCGGGCAAGGGGACGCCGATGCTGCCGTCGGGCGCCCCATGGCCCAACCCGCTGGTCACGGCGGGCGATGCCTCGGTCAACCCGTAGCCCTCGGTCACGTCCACCCCGTAGCGGCGCCGCAGGGCCCGCCGTACCGCAGGATCGAGCGCCGCCGCCCCCGACACCGCGTAGCGCACGCTGGCGAGGGCGTCGGGG
>Ga0209382_10006454_pt1 | contig 15088 bp, 4 predicted proteins | sample SoiMetdeltSBSDD5_FD_187599 | JGI IMG/M metagenome (GOLD analysis project Ga0209382, IMG submission 187599) | Bulk soil microbial communities from a Populus tree surrounding site in Tennessee, USA - Soil MetaG P. deltoides SBSDD5 (SPAdes) (version 2) | ecosystem: Environmental > Terrestrial >... | reverse complement strand
GTCGAACGACCAGACGTCGGCGTCGAGGTGGTCGCCGCTCTCGAGCACGAGGTTGCTGCCGTGGGAGCGCACCAGGAACGAGGCGTCTCGTTCCTTGCGGTCCGGTTCCAGCACGCGCAGCAGGTGGGTGAGCGTCACGCGGAGGTTGCGCGACTGCGCGTCCGAGTCGAGATCCGGCCACAGGTCGTCGGCGAGTCGTTCCCGTGCGACGGAGCGGTGCAGGACGAGGTGCGCCAGCAGCGAACGGACGCGCTCGCGTCGCCACTCGGGTGCGTCGACCGGGACGCCGTCGCGACGGAGCTCGACCGGGCCGAGCAGGACCAGCTCCAGCTTGGCGCTCGGTGGCACCGGCAGCCGGCCCAGCGCGGCACGTGCCGGGCGGCTGAGCGGTGAGGCTGCGTCGCTGGCGCGGCGTCGGACCTCGGCCTGGGCTGTGGGCCACAGGGCCTCGAGCAAGGTCCAACCGTCCTGCCGGCCGGCCCCGATCTCCGCGAGGGCGAGCTCGGTGGCCCAGCGGATCGGGAGGTGGGCCCGCACCACGTGAGGATCGGGCAGCGACGGCCAGCGGGTCGGACCACCCGAACCCCTCGGACCGGCCGAACCGGCCGAACCGGTCGAGCGGGTCGGGCTGCCGCGGGCGGCGACGAGCCGGCGGGCGAGGTCCCGGGCCTGCTGGAAGCACGGACCGAGGGGCGCCCGGTCCCAGACCTCCCGACTCTCGGGCACCAGGACGTACCAGAGCGTCAGCATCCGCTGCTGAGGCGCAGCGGCGTGCCCGGCACCGAGCAGGGGCCAGCGTCGGAGGTAGTCGTGGAGCACCTCGGCGGCTGCGTCGTCGTCACCGCGCGCGATCGCCAGCTCGGCGTGGCCGATGGCCAGGTTGACGTCGACCAGAGGTAGCTCGCGCGAGGTGGCGACGTGGCGTGCCTGCTCGAGGAACGGCGCCGCCGCATCGGGGCGGCCGGCCATCGCCAGTGCGGTGCAACAGCTCGCCGCCATCAGCGCCGTGTAGTCCCGGAGTCCCGTGGCTTCGGTGCGCGCGACGAGCGGCGGCAGCTCCCGCAGGACGTCGTCGACCTCGCCGAGGAACCAACGGGCCTGCAGGCGGGCGGACTCGATCAACGGGGCGTGCAGCGGGCTGGGGTGTGCGCAGGCGCGCTCGGCGGCGGCGAGAGCTTCCCGTGGTCGCCCGAGGTGGTTCAGCGACGTCGAGCGGAGCCAGTCGACCAAGCTCTGCCAGGTCTCGTTGAAGGACCCCGGCGGGATGCGGTCGAGCTCGGCGAGAGCGGCCGTGCTGTCGTTGGCCACGTCGGCCACCAGCGCACGCGCGAGGCAGGCCAGGGGGATCGCCGGCTCGTAGCCGGCGGCTTCCAGCTCGACCAAGCGGGCCGCGACAGCCAGCATCTGCTCCGGCTGCTCCCACCACCAGGCCAGCTGGGCCAGTTGGGCAACGCAGGCCAGCTCGCCCGCGAGCTCGCCCTCCTCGCGGAAGCGGAGCATGACCTCGCCGAGGCGCCGGGCCGCGGCGTCCGGGCGGTTCCGGACCGCGGCCACAGCATCGAGCAGTCGGGCGAGCGGGCTGCCGCCGAGGTCGTCGGGCAGCTGCGCCGACCAGGCGGCGACGACATCGCTGTGCACGGGCGGCCGTGCCACCCCGAGGACCTCGGTCACGACGGTGGTCATGTCGTCCCAGGCCGCCGCCTGGCCCAGGAGCTGCAGAGCCCGGGCGACCTCGCCCCGCTCGGCCAGGGTCACGCCAGCGCGGCGTCGGGCCGTGGCGATCTGGGACGGAAGGACCTCCCGGGCCAGCAAGGGGCGCCACAGCGAGTGGAGGGAGCGGCTGCCGTCCCCGGCCTGGCCGACCAGCGGCAGGTCCGCCACGGTGGACGCCAGATCGACGTCGTGGCCCAGCACGGTGGCGGCGAGGTGGTCGTCGAACGGTCCGACGTGCGCCAGCAGCGCGAGGTCCTGCCGCCGCGACGGCGTGATGCCCGCCAGGACCTCCTCCCACAGGTAGGCGGTGTCGATGGCGTCGATGCCGGCGCTGGCCGCCAGCTCGGCCAGAGCGGGCCAGCCCGCGCAGCCGGCCAGCCGGTCGCGGGGCACGCCACGGCGGCGGGCGAACTCGTCCAGCTCGTCGTCGGTGAAGGCCAGCGTGGACTCGTCCACGCTGAGCACATGGCCGGCCAGGTCGAGGCGGGCCAGGGGGATCGGCACCGCCCGCCCGGCCAACACGAGATGCCCGTTGCGGGGCAGTGCCGCCGCCAGCGCGCCCAGGAGCTCGGCCCCTGGAGAGCCAGCGGATACCTCGTGCACGTCGTCGAGGAGCAGCGCCACCTCCTCCGGCGAGCGGTGCCAGATCGCCTCGACCACGGCCGCCACGGCGTGATCGGGTTCGCCACCGGCCGGGGCACCGACGCCCAGGGCGTCGCAGAGCCCGGCCGCGAGCGTCGACGCGGCGCCGTCGGCCGCGTCGCAGGTGAGCCAGGCGTCGAGACCGGTCGGGGCCAGGCGGTTCTCCTCCAGGGCCTGGGCCAACGCGGTCGTCTTGCCGTAGCCGGCCGGTGCGACCACCACCACGACCGGGTGGGTGAAGCGCAGTCGCAGGAGCTCGAGGAGCCGCTGTCGCAGCACGCTCTCGCGCCCGGCGGCCAGGGGCTCCAAACGCCAGCGACTCGCCGCCACGGTCACCGGATCAACCTTACGCGCCGCCGTCCCCTCCCCTTGCCGGTTAGCAGACCGTTAGCAGGCTGCTCCGTACCGTCCACCACCTGCCCACGGCGGACCTGAAGGCGGTCTCCACGAACGAGGAGAGAACCAGGTGGCGAGACGACCCCACGACCCTGACGGCGGGCGCGCCGACGACGCGTTGCTGCGCCGACCCGAAGACCCCGAACCCCCGCAACGGCGTCCCGGCAGCGGGACGCGACCCGACCCCCGACCGAGCCCGGCACCGCGCCCGAGCCCGGCCCCGACCGGGCCGCGGCCGGTACCCCACATCCCCCTGCCGCGACCACCGATCCCCGGCGGGCCGTCCATCCCGTCCCCCGGCGGAGGCGAGAACGCCCCGGCTGAGCCGCGCCCCAGCTCGCTCCGGCTGTTCCCCGACTACCTCCCCGCTGGCCTGCCCGGCATGGTCGACGACATCGTCGCCGCGCTGCGAGCGGGGATCCGCACTGTCCCGGAGCTCGGGCCGAACGCCGAAGCGCGGGCGGTGTCGGAGGCCCGCAAGCGCCTCGTCGCCGTGCTCACGAGCCCGGCCTTCACGGTGGTGCGCGACCGGATCCTCGGCACCGACACCGATCCGGGCGTGGCCGGCTGGATGATCAAGCGCGAGTTCGACGTCGCCGCCGGGCACCTCTCGGCCATCGAGAAGGCGACCGTCACGCCGGGCGCCACCGTCACCCAGACCCTGCTGACCAGGGCGGTGTCGACCAAACCAGTCCGCTACATGGTCTTCCGCCCGGTGGGACCACGACCCCGGCCGGGCGACGACGACGGTGGCAACCGTGACCCGGAAGAGATCCTGGTGCCCCAGACCCTGCCGGGTTACACGGGACCGCGGCTCAACGCCTCGCACCTCATCGCGCTGCCGTTGTTCTGCCAGCTCGTGGCCGGCGGGCCGGAACGGGACGTGCGCCTAGCGCTGCTGCAGGGCGACTGCCTGATGGGCACCGGCGACCACGACGGCGCGATCCGGCGGTACGACCGGGTGCTGTCGACCAAGGTCGGCAGTGCCGTCCAGCGCCAGCTCGTCGCCCTGCGGGCCGCGCAGGCCCACCTCGCACGGGGCGACCTCACCTACCGCAAGAGCCGTGCCCTCACCCGACCCACGCGTGACAAGGCGAAGGCCGACTACGACGCGGCGGTGGCCTTGCTGGCTCGCCACGACGTCCATGCCGGCGATCCGCTGCGCAAGCAGGTGCAGGCCCACGCCGACCTGCAGCGGGCCAAGCTGGACAGCCGCCTCAACCACCTGGGCCTGCGCGACAGCTTCGTCCCGCCACAGCGCTACACGAAGCTGGAGCGGCTGGCCGATGGCCACATCGACACGGCGATCAGCTCGGCCGAGGACTTCGAGCGGACGCTGGCGAGCGCCCAGGACGCGATGGGCAAGCGGATGGATCTCAAGGCCGAGATCAGCGCCGAGGCCATCACCAACCAGATCAGCCAGGAGCAGGTCGACAACGCCACGCTCAGCATCGAGAAGGTCGAGGAGCAGATCGAGCTGATCGAGGACCAGCAGACCTTCCTGCCCTTCCAGGCCGGCGCAGCGGCTCTCGGCTCCATCGCCCAGGGTGTCGCCGCCGGCATGACCGGCGGCGGCACCCTGCTGATCGGGGCAGGCGTGGGCGGTGCGGGGCTGACCGGGAACGTCGTCAACTGGCTGGCGCAGGACAACGAGCTGGGCCACCAGCTGGCGATGGCGGAGCTCGAGAAGGAGATCGCCATCAACCAGGCGGACATGGCGGCGCTGCACAAGCAGCTGTCCGACAACCGCCTGGCCTACCTGCGCACGAAGGAAGGGTTCCTCGGGACGCAGAAGCTGATGAACGCCGACGCGCTCTACGCCCTGGCTGAGGTGCGGGAGAAGCGGGCCGAGCGGCGCCTGGAGGCGGCCATCTTCATGGCGTACCTCTACGAGCGGGCCCTGGCGTTCTTCTTCGGCAAGCCCGACACCCGCATCATCGACTTCGACTACGTCGATCGGCACCGGGACCGGGCCGCGGGGGTCGTCCAGGCCGCGAAGGACCTGCAGGACGACTTCGACCAGCTGATCAGGACCCTGGAGGCCGATACGGAGAGCGACCCGTTCCGGGCCTTCGAGCAGGCGGTGTCGCTGCGCGAGGAGTACCCGCTGCAGTTCCACCGCTTCCTGCAGACCGGCGACATGCACTTCGTGTACTCGCTCTACCAGCTGAGCAAGATCCGGCCGGCCACCCAGCACTGCCGCTTGTATGAGGTGGGCGTCGAGGTGAAGGGCCTCATCCCCGCCCTCGGCTACCGGGGCACGCTGACCCACACGGGCCGCTTCGCCGTGCGCGACCGGCAGGCCACCCTGGCCCTCGATCCGGCGACCGCGCGGCTGATCCCCACCGAGGAGCAGGTGCAGCAGGCGCTCCAGACCCAGCGGGAGCAGGGCAGCGCGGCGGCCGCCGTCGGCGGTGTCCTGTACTACGGGCTGCTGGGCGACGAGGACAGCGGCAACACCCTCGACCTGAGCGAGGACACCCAGTTCGTGTCGGACCCGCCCGAGAACCCGACGCTCGGCGCCTTCGAGGGCCTGGCACCGACGGGCGCCTGGCACCTGCGCATCGAGGACCACGAGCAGCTCGACATCACCGACGTGGTCCTCCACTTCGGGATCGTCAACCGCGAGTCCGACGAGCAGAACCTCGCGCCCCTGGTGCGGGAGATGGTGCGCCGCTACGAGGCGGAGCTGGCCGACGGCGCCCAGCTCGACAAGATCGCCGCCATCTCGCTGCGGCAGGATCGGCCCGACACCTTCTTCGATCTGGAGAGCGGTCAGACCGAACTGGTGCTCGACGAGGCCGACGTGGCTCCGGGCCTGACGAACCTGCGGTTCAACTGGGCCGTGCTGCAGGCCGTCGACGAGGACGGCCGCGGCCTCGACGGCATCCACCTCACCCTGGACCGCAGCGAGCACGGCTACCGCCGTGACCGCCTCAGTGGCACCGACGGCTTCACCGAGGACCTCGACGCCGATCCGGACATCCTCCCGGAGGATCAGCGCTTCCCCCTGCTGGGCACGTGGCGCATCGGGTTGCCCGAGACCGGCCAGTTCGCGCGGCTCGGCGACGTCCGGGTCTTCCTCCAGTTCACCTACGAGCAGGAGTAGGGCGCCATGAGCAACAAGTCGGGCACGGCGCCCCAGGTCATCTCGCTGCCCAGCGGTGGCGGTGCGTTGAAGGGCATCGGCGAGACCTTCTCGGCCGACCTGTTCACCGGCACCGGCAACTTCGCCGTGCCGTTGGACATCCCCGAGGGCCGCAACGGCTTCCAGCCCGAACTGAGCTTGACCTACAGCACCGGCAACGGGAACGGCCCCTTCGGCCTCGGCTGGGACCTCGCCGTCCCGGACGTCAGCCGCAAGACGGCCAAGGGCGTCCCCCGCTACCGGGACGGCGGCGACGGCGACACGTTCGTGCTGTCCGGCGGCGACGACCTCGTGGCCGTGGCGGCATCGCCCGCGGACGTGACGTCGTTCCGGCCGCGGATCGAGGACCGCTTCGCCCGCATCGACCGGGTCCGCAGCGGCGACACGGACCACTGGGAGGTGCGCACCCGCGACGGACTGGTCAACCACTACGGCGGCCGGTTGCCCGACAGCGACGACGTCGCCGTCGTCGCCGACCCGGCCGACCGGACCAAGGTGTTCCGCTGGAAGCTCTGCGAGACCACGGATCCGTTCGAGAACCGCATCGAGTACGACTACCTCCGTGACACGGGGTCCCAGGGGCGGCGCGCCTGGGATCAGCTGTACCTGCGTCGCATCCGCTACGTCGACCACGGGCGCGGCGACGACGTCGGGTTCCTGGTGTCGGTGAGCCTGGTCTACGAGCAGCGCCCGGACCCCTTCTCGGACCACCGGCCCGGCTTCGAGGTCCGCACCCGGTTGCGCTGCCGGCGCATCGAGGTCCGCACCCACGCGGACGAGGACCGGTTGAGCCGCACCTACGAGCTCGACTACCTCGACGACCTGGTGCGCGCCGGCGTCCGGCCGGCCGCCGACCTGCCGCGCAACGGGGCGTCGCTGCTGGCCCGCATCCGGGTGGTGGGCCACGACGGCGCCCGCACCCAGGAGCTCCCCCCGGTCGACCTCGGCTACAGCCGCTTCGCCCCGGAGCGCCAGCGGTTCCAGCCCCTCGACGCGAACCGTGGCGGCCTGCCGCCGGTGTCGCTGGCCGACGGCGACATCGACACCGTCGACCTGTTCGGCAATGGGCTGCCCGACATCGTCGAGCTGAACGGATCGGTCAGGTTCTGGCGGAACCGCGGCGGCGGCCGCTTCGACCCGCCGGCGGACATGGACGAGGTGCCGGCGGGTGTCCACCTGCGCGACCCCGGGGTCCAGCTGGCCGACATGAACGGCGACGGCCGCGCCGACCTGCTGGTGCTCGATCGCCGCGGCTACTTCCCGCTCGGCTTCACGGGACGCTGGAGGCCCGAGGGCTTCGTCCGCTACCCGACCGCGCCCAACGTCGACTTCGCCGACCAGGATCTGCGCCTGCTCGACCTGGACGGCGACGGGGTGATCGACGCCCTCCGCACCAGCCAGCGCTTCGAGCTGTTCTTCAACGATCCGCAGACCGGTTGGGACCGGGTGGAGACCCGTCCCCGCCGGCCCCGGGAGGAGTTCCCCGACGTCCGCTTCTCCGACCCTCGGGTGAAGCTGGCCGACCTCGACGGCGACGGCCTGCAGGACATCGTGCTGGTCGACCAGGGCCGCGTCGACTACTGGCCCTACCTCGGCCACGGCAGCTGGGCGGCCCGGGTGACGATGGCCGCCAGCCCGGTGTTCCCCGGCGGACCCGCGGGCTTCGACCCTCGGCGGGTGCTGCTCGGCGATGTCGACGGCGACGGCCTCGACGATCTGGTCTACGTCGAGGCCGACCGTGTCACCGTGTGGATCAACCAAGGTGGTGAACGCTGGAGCGAGCCGCTCACCGTCGCGGGCACGCCGGGGCTCAGCGACATCGACGGGGTGCGCGTGACCGACGTGCTGGGCACCGGCATGGCCGGCATCCTCTGGACGGCGGACGCGGGCTCGGGTGGCGCCAGCCACTACCGGTTCCTCGACCTCACGGGCGGGCTGAAGCCCTACCTGCTGGAAGCGATCGACAACCACCTGGGCGCCGTGACCCGCGTTCGCTACACCAGCTCGACCGAGCACTACCTGTCCGACGACGCCGAGCCCGAGACCCGCTGGCGGACGCCGTTGCCCTTCCCGGTTCACGTCGTCGACGGGGTCGACACCGTCGACCAGGTGTCCGGCTCCACCCTGAGCCGGCGCTACCGCTACCACCACGGCTACTGGGACGGCGTCGAGCAGGAGCTGGTCGGCTTCGGGCTCGTGGACCAGCTGGACACCGAGACCTTCGACCGCCTCGCCGCCGCCGGAGCGGAGCGGGGACCAGCCGACGTCCCGGCGCTGGACGAGCGCCACCTCTCCCCGCCGACGCTGACCCGGACCTGGTTCCACCAGGGGCCGGTCGGTGACGAGCCCGACGACCAGCGCGAGCAGGACCACCCCGCCGAGCGGTGGCCTGGCGACCCCTCGGCCTTGGGGCACACCGCGGCGATCAACGGCTTCCTGGCCACGCTGCCCACCCGCCAGGCCCGGCGGGACGCCCTCCGGGCGCTCGCCGGTCGGGTGCTGCGCACCGAGCTGTACCTCCACGACGGCTCGGCCCGGGAGGACCGACCCCACACGGTCACCGAGACCGCCTACCAGCTCCGGGAGGAGTCGGCGCCCGGTCCGGCCGACGGCCAACGCCGGCGGGTGTTCTTCCCCCACCTCGCGGCCGAGCGGGTCAGCCGCTGGGAGCGCGGTGACGAGCCCCTCACGACGCTCAGCTTCGAGGACGACCACGACCCCTTCGGCCAGCCACGCCGCCACACCCGCCTCGCCGTACCCCGCGGGCGGGACTTCCGGGTGGCGACCGCCCGCTCCGAGCCCTACCTGGGAACGACCACCACCACCAGCTACGCGAGACCCGACGACGAGCGCCGGTACCTCGTCGACCGGGTGGCGGCCACGACCACCCACGAGGTCGTGAACGACGGCCGCCCGTCGGTCTTCGCCCTGCACGACGCGGTGCGCGGGAACACAGCCCGGGTGTCGTTGGTCGGCCAGACGCTGAGCTACTACGACGGCCCGGCCTTCGAGGGCCTCCCCCATGGCCGCGTCGGTTGGTTCGGCGCACTCGTCCGCAGCGAGCGCCTGGTCCTCACCGAGGACATCGTCCGCGACGCCTACCGGCCCGATGACGCCGGCTCCTCAGGACCGCCCCCCTACCTCGCACCCGACGGTCCGCCGACGTGGACCGACGAGTACCCCGGGGCCTTCCGCGACGCGCTGCCGACCCTCGCTGGCTACACCTTCTCGACCGGTGCCGGTCACCGGGCCCGCGGCTGGTTCGTCCAGGAGGAACGGCATCGCTACGACGTCCACGACACGCCGGCCTCCGGCCGGGGGCTGCTCGTCGCCCGGCGGGACCGGATGGGCCGGGACACGGTGGTCGAGCACGACCGCTTCGGCCTGCTGCCGGTGCGGGTCACCAACCCGGCCGGTCTGGTGACGACTGCCGACCACGACCCGCGGATGCTGCAGCCCCGCCTGGTCGCCGACGTCAACGGCAACCGCACCGCCTTCGGCTTCACGCCGCTGGGACTCTTGGAGCGGATCTCGCTGATGGGCCGGTCGGGCGAGGCCGTCGGCGACACGCCGGAGGTCCCCGGCACCCGCTTCGTCTACGACTTCGCCGCCGTGCCCGTGTCGGTCCGGACGGTCGAGCGGGTGCACCACGTCAACGACGGCGACGTCCCGCGCGACCAGCGCGACCAGACGATCGAGAAGGTGGAGGTGTCCGACGGCTTCGGCCGGCTCGTGCAGACCCGCACCCGCGCCGAGGACGTGCTGTTCGGCGATCCCGTCCACGGTGGTGGCACCGTTCCCGGCGACCAGGCCGATCCGGCCAGCCAGCAGCCCGTGCCGGGCCGGCGGGGCCGGTCCGATCAGCCGAACGTCGTCGTCAGTGGCTGGCAGGTCTACGACAACAAGGGTCGGGTGGTGGAGGCCTACGAGCCCTTCTATGCCACCGGCTGGACCTTCCAGCCGCCGAGCGAGGCGCAGCTCGGCCAACGCACCACCTCGTCCTACGACCCGCTCGGGCAGCTGGTGCGCACCGTGAGGCCCGACGGCGCGGAGGAACTGGTCGTCTACGGCATCCCCGCCGACCTGGCCGACCCCGAGAAGTTCGAACCGACGCCGTGGGAGACCTTCACCTACGACGCCAACGACAACGCCGGCCGGAGCCACGGCCCGGCCGCCGCCGAGTACGAGCACCACTGGAACACGCCCACCAGCGTCCTCCTCGACGCGCTGGGCCGCACCGTGCGCACGGTGGCGCGAACCCGTGCGCCCCGCCCCCGAGCCGGCGCGCCGTTGCCCGCCGTCCAGGAGCTGCGCACCCGTGCGGTCCACGACATCCGGGGCAACCTGCGCACCGTGACCGACGGAGCCAGCCGCCGGGCGCTGCGCTACGTCTACGACCTGGACGACCGGGTGCTCCGCTGCGACAGCATCGACGCCGGGGTGCGGCACATGGTCGTCGACGCCGACGGGCGCGAGATCGAGCGCCGGGACGCCAAGGGCGCCCTGGTCCTGCAGGCCTACGACATCCTCGGCCGGCCGACGCGCCTCTGGGCCCGCGACGCGCCGGGCGATGCCGTACGGCTGCGCGAACTGCTCGCCTACGGCGACGGTGGCCGGCCCGACCAGCCTCCCGCCGAGCGGGCCGCCAGCCGGGCCGCCAACCGGCTCGGCGCGCTGAACCGGCATCATGACGATGCTGGCGTGCTGACTCTCGAGCGCTACGACATCCAGGGCAACGTGCTGGACAAGAGCCGCCGTGTCGTGAGCGACGAGGCCATCGTGGCCGTCTTCCCGCGCCCGGAGGATCCCGAGCCGGACTGGCGGATCACCCCGTTCCGGGTCGATTGGCAGCCGCCGGCCGGGTCGACCCTGCCGGACCTGGAGGGGCGCCTGCTCGAACCGCGGTCCTTCCCGACCACCTCGCACTACGACGCGCTCGGGCGGGTCACCGCCATGGTCTTCCCCGAGGACGTCGACGGCCAGCGGCGCGAGCTGCGCGCGGGGCACAACGAAGCCGGGGCCCTCCAGCGCGTCGTGCTCGACGACGAGGTCGTGGTGGAGCACATCGCGTACGACGCCACGGGCCGGCGCACCCTGGTCGCCCTGGGCAACGGCGTGATGACGCGGTACGCCTACGACCGCCGCAGCTTCCAGCTGCTGCGCCAGCGGGCCGAGCGCTACACCAAGCCCTCCGGTGACGGGCTCGTCTACCAGCCGACCGGTGAGCCGTTGCAGGACGTGGTCCATCGCTACGACGCGGCCGGCAACGTCGTCGAGTCCGTCGACCGCACGCCCGGCTCCGGCGTCAGCCGGAACCCGGCCGCCGCTGCGGTCGCCGACTCGGACCTGCGCACCGCGGTCGCCCGGGGCGACGCCCTCGTGCGCCGCTTCGCGTACGACCCGCTGCACCGGCTGGTGTCGGCGACCGGGCGCGAGTGCGGCAGCGCACGCCCCGCCGAGCCGTGGAGTGATCCACCCCGCTGCGGCTTCGACGGCGTCCAGAGCGGCACCGTCACCCGGGGCAACGCCGCCGCGCTGACCACGACGTGGCGCGAGACCTACCAGTACGACAACGCCGGCAACCTCGTCCGGCTCCGGCACGACGGCGCGGGCTCGGCGTTCGTCCGCCGCTACATGCCGGCGCCCGGCAGCAATCGCCTGGCCCGGCTGGGCACCGGCGAGACGGACCTCACATACGGCTACGACCCGGTCGGGAACCTGGTCCAGGAGGCGGGGACACGGCACTTCGCCTGGGACCACAGCGACCGCATGGTGGTGTTCCGCACCCAGGCCTCACCGACCTCGGAGCCCTCGGTCCACGTCCACTACCTCTACGACGCCGCGGGCGAGCGCACCAGGAAGCTGGTGCGCAAGCAGGGCGGCGCGATCAGCTCCGTGACCTACGTCGACGGCTCGTTCGAGCACCACCGCTGGTCCAGCGGCGCGGCGGCAGCGGTCGGCAACGACGTGGTGCACGTCCTCGACGGCGAGGACCGCGTCGCCCAGGTACGGATCGGCCCGGCACACCCCGACGACCGGTCGCCGGCGAGGCAGTACCACCTGCGCGACCACCTCGCCAGCAGCAACCTGGTCACCGACCAGGCCAGTGCGTTCGTCAACCGCGAGGAGTACCTGCCGTTCGGCGAGACCAGCTTCGGCAGCTTCGGCCGCAAGCGGTTCCGCTTCACCGGGCGGGAGCGGGACGACGAGAGCGGCCTCGCCTACCACGGGGCGCGCTACTACGCGCCCTGGCTGGGCCGCTGGACCGGACCTGATCCCGCCGGCCCCGACGACGACCTCAACCTCTACGCCTACGTCGGCAACGCTCCGTCGGTCTTCAACGATCCGGACGGCACACAGCGCCGACCCAAGGAGGAGATCACACAGGAGGGGCAGTCGGTCGTCCACACCCGCCGCATCGGGAACCTGAAGATGAGCAAGTGCCTCGACTACGACCCCCGGCCCAAGATCGTCGACTACCGCCCCAATGCCGAGCCCGCCCGGGTCCACGCAGTCACACGCGGACAGGCCGCCACCATCGTGGAACGTCCCGACCTCCAGCCGTCCTACAAGGTCACCGATCCGTTCCAGCGGGAGAACGACCGCCGGTACTACAACCGCAAGGAAGCCGAGATCGTGGCCCAGCGCCGTGCTGCCCTGGCGCACGAGAAGGAGCTGGTCGAGTCCTCGCTGCAGCGGCCCGCCTTCAGCGGCGAGGCCGGCTTCCAGCTGGCGGCCGCACCGCTGGCGCTGCTGGGGTTCACCATCGTCTACCTGCGGACACGGGTCCAGACCGGTGGCCTCTACGTTGGCCGCACCGGTATGGATGACGCCCGGTTCATCGCCACCGCCACCTCGCGCATCCGGCTCCACAACCGCCGTGGCGCACGCCAGGGAAGCCAGTTCGAATGGCGAGCCCTGGAGATCGTGCCCATGGAGCTCGGTCCGATCGTCGAGCAGGAGTACGTCTACCGGTTCGGTGGCACCAAGCTGGACGGCGGCCGGCTCGAGAACATCAGCAATCCCATGGTCCGCAGGAACTACGAGGCTGCCGCCCAACGGTTCGGGCGGCCGATCATGCCCGTCCCCGGTCGACCCGGCACCACTGGGGCACCACTGCGGCTTCCCCTCGCTCGACCGCCCCGGGCCCGTCTCCGCCTGCCCCGCCGCGGCCGGTAACGGATGCGACTGCGGCTTGCCCTTCCGATGGATAACCGTTAGCCTATAGATAACGGTTATCTGGAGGGCTTATGCATCGATCTCGATCGTCCCGGCGCGCGTCCGTGGGGAGGCGCGGCTTCGGTGTCACCGTGTCGCTGGTGATCCTGGCGGGGTTGCTCGGCGCGTGCGGCGACGGTGGCGGCTCCAACGGCTCCAATGCCGGCGAGGCGGACGGAACGGACGCCGACACCGCCGGGTGGAGGGAGGTCGTCCCGGGAGGGGACTGCCTGTGCTCCGACGGCTCGGAGTTCAGCTTCTGGGTCCGCGAGGCGAGCCGGGAGAAGGTCGTCTTGTACCTCCAGGATGGCGGGGCCTGCTTCTCGGCCGAGACGTGCGCTCCCGAGGCCGACCTCTACACGACCACGATCACCGACGGCCCGCCGGGCGACGGTGGCGTGTTCGACTTCGCCGACGAACGCAACCCCTTCGCCGACCACTCCGTCGTCTACGTCCCGTACTGCACCGGCGACGTACATCTGGGCGACACCACCGCGGAGTATGCGCCCGACCTCATCGTCCACCACGAGGGGCTGGTCAACGGCACTGCCGCGCTGGACCACCTGGCGTCGTCGTTCCCGGACGCCACCGACGTCGTGGTGATCGGCGAGAGCGCCGGATCGGTGGCTGCGCCCATCTACGCGGGCCTCGTGTCCGACCGGCTCCCGGACGCCAGGATCACCGTGCTGGCCGACTCGTCGGGCGCCTACCCCGACGAGCCCGCCTTCAACGGGATCATCAGCGACGCCTGGGGCACGGCCACCGCGCTGCCGCCCTGGCCCGAGAGCGCCGGTCCGGCTGCCGCGCCGCGGAGCATCCCTGGACTGTTCGTCGAGAGTGGCCGGCACGACCCCGAGATCGTGTTCGCTCGCCACGACTACGCCTACGACGAGAAGCAGGAGTTCTGGTTCACGCTGCTCGGGGTCCCCGTGGGTGACCTCGCGGCGCGCATGGATGCCAACGAGTCCGAGATCGAGGCGGCCGGTGTCAACGTGCTCACCTACATGGCGCCGGGCCAGGAGCACACGACCTTCAGCGACGGGACGTTCTACACCGAAGAGGTGAACGGCCAGCCCTTGGTGGATTGGGTCGCAAGGCTGATCGCACGCCAACCGGTCGACGACGTGCACTGCACCGATTGCACTTGACGTCGGGTGCGCCCGCAGATGTAGTCCGAGGCCCATGGACGACGCGGCAGACCCGTTCTCACCGGAGGCCGTGGCCGGCGCGTACGACACCGTCGCCGAGGACTACGCGGTGGCGTTCGGGGACGATCTGGCCCGACTTCCCGTCGATCGGGCCATCCTCGATACGGCCGCCCGGCGCATCGGCCGGGGGCTCGTCATCGACGTCGGCGCCGGACCCGGTCAGGCCAGCCAGTACCTCGCCGGCAGCGGACTGGCCATCGTCGATCTCGACCTCTCCCGGCGGATGCTCGCCCTACCGCGCCAGGCAGCGAGCGCAAGGGCAGGCGCAGTGTGCGCCGACATGCGCCGGCTCCCGTTCCGCTCGGCGTGTTGCGCGGGCGCGATCGCGTTCTACTCGCTCCAACATCTGCCGCGACACGAGCTCCCGATCGCGCTCGCCGAGCTGCATCGTGTCCTACGACCCGGCGGTGCGCTCGTCATCGCGACGCACCTCGGCGACCGCGAGGTCCACCTGACCGAGCTCCTCGGCCACGAGATGCCCGCGTTCGGAGGCATGTTGCACGACGAGCGTGACCTGGAGCAGGAGCTCGTCCGGCAGTCGTTCACGATCGTCGAGCAGCACCGACGCGACGCGCTGCCGCACGAGTACCCGTCGCAACGTCTGTACCTGCTCGCCGTGCGGGGCGTCTAGTGGGGTGTCTCGTAACGCTCGCCCGGGAATCGGCGAGTCAGATTCGTCGCTGGCAAGGAGCGACGACGAAGGACTAGCCGTGGCTAATTCGAGGAGGAGGGACGCAGCCAGCGGCGAATCTGACCGGCGATT
>Ga0209382_10006452_pt1 | contig 15089 bp, 10 predicted proteins | sample SoiMetdeltSBSDD5_FD_187599 | JGI IMG/M metagenome (GOLD analysis project Ga0209382, IMG submission 187599) | Bulk soil microbial communities from a Populus tree surrounding site in Tennessee, USA - Soil MetaG P. deltoides SBSDD5 (SPAdes) (version 2) | ecosystem: Environmental > Terrestrial >... | reverse complement strand
TTGGCGCTCCACACAAAATCTAGTTGAAAAAGAGAAGACTCGAAACACGTTCCCCCATCGTGTTCACCCACTTGCATCAGGATTATCTATGCGACGATTGAAAGTTCTTTTAGTAGAAGACGACGATGGCGCTCGCATGCTTTACAGCTATATGCTGGCGGTGGCGGGCTACAAAGTGAAGGCTGTTCGGAACGGTCTCGAAGCATTCGCCGAAATACAGGTAAATCGTCCCGATCTGATTGTTACCGACATCGCAATGCCGGTTCTCAGCGGCTTGGATTTAATAGTGGCTGTCAGGTCGAATGACGAGTTTGCAGACTTGCCGGTCGTGGCGATTACGTCTTTCGGGGAGGATCTTCGGGAACAGGCTCGGGCGGCGGGGGCGACCGATGCGATAGACAAGCCGACCGATATAGCAAGAATGCGTGAAGTGATTGAAGCCGCCGTGTCTCGCTCATCTCCATGACTTCGGTCCTTGCCGCGATCCGACGTTTTTAGCTTTGAAGAACGCCAAAATAGTGCTTTAATACTATCGGCCTAACTCGGTCAACTTCTAGCGGCTTTCCCAATAACGGGCCAGAGTTTTGGCGCTGACACTTCGTTACTCGCGCCAGTTCTAACAACCACGCCATGCCCAGGCGCGTTCTGGGGTAAGCCGTCGCGACAGACGTCGAGTCGATGCGACATTCCGCGGCGGACAAAGGCGGTAGGGCGCCGCCGAGGTCCCATCTGCTTGCTGATTGCTGCCGACTTTCCAAGGGGGGAACCACACTATGGCAGACAAACCACGAATCATGAATATGCGTCCGGACCCGCCCGACCTGCGCGACCGGCTCTACAACCCTACCCTGCGCGCGTTGGAACCGGAGTTCAACGCGCGCCCCTTCGACCACGAGACTTGGCGCAACCGCGTGAAACAACAAGGCGAGACATCGGCCTGCACAGGTTTTGCGCTGGCGGCGATGGTCGAGGCGCTCGCCTCCAAAAGTCACGAGGGGCGCCAACAGCGGGGCGAGCAACCAATCGAGGTCTCGCCATTTATGCTCTATTACTTCGCCCGCCGTTACGATGAATTGCGTGGCAGCGACCCGGACGGCGGCTCAACGGCGCGCGGCGCGATGAAATCCTGGCACAAACATGGCGCCTGCCGGCTCGGCCTCTGGCCCAAGATGGACGCGCCGCCACTGGCTCCGGCCAGGCGCGAGCCGGCGCGGAAGCAGGGGGAGGAGGCGCAGACAAATCCCGGCGAGAACTGGGTCAGTGACGCCTTTCGCATGCCGCTCGGCGCTTATTATCGCGTGGATCATAGTTCCATTGCCGACCTGCACGCGGCGCTCAGCGAGACCGGCGTCGTTTATGTGACGGCGCAAACTCACGACGGCTGGGACTCGCCGCAACGAGATGGGCGGATAGTGAACCGGCGCGGCGGGGACAAGGAGGGCCACGCTTTCTTGCTGGTCGGCTACGACGCGAGCGGTTTCTGGATTCAGAACTCGTGGGGCCGAGAATGGGGGCTCGACGGATTCGCGCATCTGGATTACGCCGACTGGCTGGAGAATGGCATGGACGCCTGGATCGGCCAATTGGGCGTCTACGTCACATCGCACATGGACAGCCTGGGTCAGGGGTTAAAGATCAGGCGCGCGAAAGACGCCGGGATCGAAGCCAAGTCTTCCGAGCCGATGGTCTTCGCGCAAGCGATGCTCTCCTCCAACGGCTCGGTGCGCGCGCAACAAATCAACCCTTATATTGTTAATCTAGAGAACAACGGCAAGCTCTCGGATCACGGCAAGTTTCGAACCAACGAGGATGACCTGCATGACCTGGCGCGCTTTTACCTGCCCAACGCCCTTGATGATTGGGAATTGAAAGAAGACGACCCGATTGATATAGCTCTCTATGCGCACGGCGGCCTGGTCTCCGAAGACAGCGCGGCTGAGACGGCGGCGCAATGGATTCCGGCGCTCTATGCCAACAAAATCTTCCCGGTCTTTTTTATGTGGGAGACAGGGCTGCTGCAAACCGTCGGCAACATTATCAATGAGGCGCTGGGCTTTACCCGGGCGGCGGCGGGAGGCTTCAAGGATCGTCTGCTTGATTTTGTGGACGACCGTCTTGAGGGCTTGATCGCTCCGGAGAGCACACCCATTTGGGAAGAGATCAAGGAGAACGCCTTGCAAGCGACCGTTAACCCTAATGGGGGCTTGCGGCTGCTGGCCAAAGAATTGAACGGGCTGCCGCCGGCGTTGACCAGGCGCATGCGCTTTCACCTGATCGGTCACAGCGCGGGCGCGGTCTTCCACGCCCACCTGCTGCCGGCGTTGTTGCAGGCCGAGTTGACTGTGCAGGGAATCTACTTGATGGCCCCCGCCTGCCGGGTCGATCTGTTCCGGCAGAATGTGATGCCCGCTTACGAGGCTGGCAAGGTTCTGGCCTATACGCAATTCCAGCTGAGTGACAAGGTCGAGCAGGACGACAACTGCGCCGCTCTCTACAACCGCTCACTTCTGTATCTGGTCTCGAACGCCTGCGAGCGCAAGCCCGCGACGCCGATTCTGGGGATGGAGAAGTTTGCCCAATTGATCAACCCGGCAAAACCGCCGTCGAGCGAGGTGAAGGTTTGGGACTTTATCACTGCGCCGACCACGTCCGACGCCGCGGTGACCGGGCGGTGTCGAGCCACCTCACACAGCGCGTTTGATAACGATTCTGACACGATTCTCGCCATCCTGGAGCGCATCAAGCCTCCGGCAAAATGAAGTGTAGTACCGCGAGGGCGCGCGCAAAACGCGCCCTCGGCTCGCCAGTCAACCAAAGATCGCTGAAAAATCGAAAGCTGTCGGGATGCTAAAATAATATGCGCCGGAGTGAGTGATAGCCTGTTATGTTACCAGCGTACACAGAGAAAGATGATTTCGTCCTGGTAATGACGCCAGTTGAATGGGGGGAAGTCTATCAGAATTGACCACAAACCGCTCGTTTTTTGTAACAGAAACCGACATGGAGAAAAAAAAGATAACTATATTATTGACACTGATAGCGTCCTCTGCGAGAATGCCGCTGCTTTTAGCATAGGGCGTCGTCATTAACACCTTATTAACACCTTGATGCAGTTTACTCTCAGCTGTCCGCCCCTATAGTTGCTACCTTTTGTTATTCTTGTCTAAACCTAAATTTGTCACACCGGCTCGGGCGTGAGTGTGTATCGTTCTTCATATCTGGCGGCAGCCAACGGTCAAAGGAGGGCCAGTAACACAACGCTATGGCGGAAAGGATTATACCCGGAACCTATATTACTGTCCGCACAGAAGGGTTGATCTCGGCCGGGCGGATTGCGACAGGCATTGTCGGCATAGTAGGCACGGCGATGAGCGGGCCGGTGGGCGAGCCACAGCCGTTATCCAGTTTTGCCGCGGCCCACGATCAGTTCGGAGCGCAGGACGATTTTCGACAACCCGAGGACGGAGCGCACCCGCTGACGCTGGTCAGGTCACTCAATTATCTGTACGACAACGGCGCCTCGACCGTGGTCGCGGTACGCGTTGCCGGGAGCAATGCCGCGAGCGCCACCTACGCGGTACGTGACGCCGATGGCAATCCGGTCGCCGTCCTGACCGCCAAAACTCCCGGCTCCTGGGCGAACAATCTGCAAATTGCGATCGATGACGCGTCCGACGACTGCCGCGTCATCGGCGAAACACTGACGGAAGCGTTCGATCAGCTGCGTTATTCCGTCATCACAGAATCCGCCGAGAACCGCATCCGTGTTCTGCGAGGGGTGAGCAAGAAGACCGAGACTTTGGAGATCGTCTACAAGCGCGTCGTGATGGATCGGAGCATCGCGCCGTCGTCTCCGGCGACGCCGGACGCCGCGCCACGGTTCTTCCTCTCTAGCAAGCCGGTCGAGAATGTCCCGACCATCAATCTCGTCCGCGTGCTGGACAATGCGGGTAATGAGGCGCGCCAATACGGAGACGGCGATATCGTCTACGGTTCGGGGGAGGCGCCCGCGCTCAATGAGATCCGGATCATCCCAGACACGGGGGAGATCATCTTCGAAGCGACTCAACTTCCCACCAATACGCAGAAGGTTGAGGCCACCTACGCCGTTGGTCACGCCGCCCCGCAATCTGGGCAGGTCTTGGTCACGACCTGGGACGGAACATTGACCTTCGCCGCAGGGCAAGCGCCTAGGAAAGCCGACGGAGACCGGCTCACCGCCTCCTATCTCGTAGATCGCGCCAATTGCGCTAAGGTCAGCCTGAGCTACGGCGCCCAGATCGAGCGTTACACGACGCCGGACGGCTGGTTGCTCGCCAAACTGGTCAATGATTCGTCGGTTCTGGCGACGGCCACCCCCGGTTCCACACATAGCGACCGACGGCCGAAGACTGGAGTAGCTTCGTTCTTCGGCACTGGCGCCAACCGGCCTGGTAATAACGGGGCCGACGCGGGCGCGGAAGAATATGAAGCCGGTTTGGAAGCGCTCTCGAATATGCTCATCAACATCGTCGTGTTGGCCGGCCAACATTCGGCGGAGATGGGTGAGGTCTTACTCGGCCATCTGAATCAGACGGCGGAGACGGACCACGAACGCATCGGCGTGATCGGGGCGAGCGGCTCCAGGACGGCCGATTTCCTCGGCCATACGGTAGCCGACGAGCGCATTGTGCTAGTCGCGCCTGGCCTCAGGCTCATGGATGGTTCGGCGCTGCCGCCGGCATATACCGCGGCGGCCGTCGCCGGGGCGATCTCTTCGCTGCCCGTGCAGGGCAGCCTGACCAACAAAGTTATCACGATCCCCGGCCTCGCGCTCGATTTCAATCGCGGCGAACAGGAGCAGTTGATCAAGCGCAATGTGCTGGCAATCGTCGATAAGGAAGGACGCCGCGTCGTCAAAGGCCTGACCACTGCCGGCGAGGGGACGCCTTTTTCAAGCATCCCGACGCGGCGCATCGTCGATTTTGCCAGGTACGGCGTGCGTTCGGCGGCCAATTCCTACCTGGGTCGACTAAACAACGCCCGCGTCCGGGCGGCGCTCAAAGCCACGCTCGACGCATTCCTGACGCGAATGGTCGAGGACGAAGCCCTGACCGTTTATGAACTCGAGGTCTCCGCCACTCGCCCGCAGGAAATCGCCGGCGAGGTGAACGTGGTGATGACCTTGCAGCCGACCTTCAGCATTGATTTCGTCCGCGTGACGATGATCTTGAGATAACGAGCTTGGCCGAGCAGTTTTCGAATTAATCATCCGATCAGGACGGAGAGTGGAGATGGAATATGCCCAATGATGTCTTTCGCGCAATCGACGCTGTGTTAGTTCTTGGCGTGGACGACAAGAATGCGAAGGAAGGGGCCGCGGCCGATGCGCTGGTCTCTCAGTACGGACTGAGCAATGTTGTAGGCCGGTTGCGCGGCGTGACGATCAAGGTGACGAGCGACGTCAAGCCGTTTTACGAGATCGGGCGGCGCTATCCGACGCATCTGCGCAGCGGTGTGGTGGAGACGACCGGGACAATCGACCGCGCCCATATCAACGGGGCGCTGATCAAACTGCTGCTCGGCGACGGCGCCAACAGTCCGCCCGGGGCGGCCAACTTCGTCCAGCCGACGTTCAACATTATTGCGACCCTGCAGGATTCAGCGCGGCCCGAACAGCAGACCAAGATCATCGTCTTTGGCGCGAAGTTTTCGAGCTGGAACTACAATATCCCGGCGGACGACTTCGTCATGGAGTCGGTGACTTTCAGCGCGCTGCGCGTCGCCTTCGAAGAGAGCTGACGTTCTCACACAAGCCACTATGAAATCGAATCGCGAATCAGCGCCGCAGGAGTTTACGGCCGCCACGACGCTTACGGCGCAAGACCTCCTGGCCGGCAGCCGGATCATCCATGAGGTCTCGATCCCTCAATCGATCCTGCGCCCGCAGCCGTCGCCTGCGCCGGACAGCGTCTCCGCAGGCGTCGTCCGCCTGCGCCCTTTGAGCATCGATGCGCTGACGCTGATCTCGCGCGCGGCGCGCGATGACGTCAGTCTGGTCCCGCTGCTCATGATCAAAGAGGCAATGGTCGAGCCTGCGCTCTCGCTCGATCAGGCGCGGCAGATGCACGTCGGGCTTGTCCATTATCTCGTCAGCCAGATCAATTTGATCAGCGGACTCGGCCCGGATGGCGAGTCTTATGAAGACGCAGTCCATTCAGGGATCGGCCAAACTCACCTCCTGCTCGCCAAACATTTCGGCTGGACGCCCGAGCAGGTGGGGCAACTGACGCCGGCGCAGGTAATGGTCTATCTGGCGGGCATCGAACGTCTCTTGGCCTTTGAGGAAGAAAGGAACCGCGCGTGCGAATGAATCGAAGGCCAGTGAGCGAAAGATTGAAGGCCGCCGGTCGGAGATTGATCGAGACTTCGCGGCAGTTGCATCGCCAACCTTCGCCGGGGCGCTTGCCGGACGCCTTCGTCTCGCTGCTGGCCGATCCGCTCGAGTTGATGCAGGAGTCCATGATGGTCTTGTCGTCCGATTCGCCCGTCTCCCAGGTTTTCGTCGAGGAGCCTTTTGCCGGTTCTGCCGGCGGCGATCCTCGTTCGGCGCCGCTCCCGGCAATGGGTGAGTTCGGGCCGGGCTGCGCCATCGCTCAAAATGGGCCTGCGGCTCGCGCGCGGGCGGCGCGAAGAGAATGGAAGGCCGGCATTAGTGACGTGGTTCGCCGAGCCGACGGCGAGATCCCGGCGCAGAGGGAGACCGGTTCTCCATCTAGAAGCGGCGGCCTGTATCCGGCGCCGGTCCATTCAATCGCCGAAGTCGAGCTGAGCGACTGGCCCGAACGATCGGCGGGCGCCGGCGGAACCGGAGGGCTCGCGCCGTCCGCGAATCGTCAATCGACCGGTCAATCGGAGGTCGCGAAGAGAGAACGCCCGCGCACTGTGGCCGCGCTCGAGCGGCCATTCTCGGCCGCGAGTGGGGAGACCGTCCCCCGCAAGCGGCAAGATTATGAGACGGTTCGCCCGGAACAGGGGGACCAGGAAGTGAGCACGCGACTGGCGCGTAGCGCGGCGAGGCTCTCTGCGGTGCTCAGCTCGAATTTGAAGCGCCGGGGGGGGGCCATGCAATCCGCAGCGGCTCCGAAGCGGGAGCCGGGCTTCGGGGAAGACGCGGATGGCGGCGGTGTGAAGGAGGGTGATGCGAACCGGGCTTTCGTTCTCCGTGAAGGCGAGGCCCCGGCTGAAGCCGATATTTTCGAAGCCCCTTCTTCCCCGACGATCGAAGCCGTGATGGAAGATCTTTACGAAAGATTGAGGCTGGAATTTCTGCGGACCTACGGGACATCGGGAGGCTAGAGCGTGGCGGTGCAACTGGGCGGAATCGATTTGGCCAATTTGACGGAGGTCGCGGTTCGCGAGCGTACGCGTATCGCGCGTCATGCGACGCCGGGACTGGATGGCGACCTGGCGCAAACGCTCGGGCGCACTTCGGTGGAGGTCGTGCTGCGCGGCATCTTCTACGGCGCCGATGCGGCGGACCGGATGGGAGATTTGCGGGCGAAAAGCCTCGAACACAAACCGGTGGACTTCTTTGCCGATGCGATCGGCGAAGGCTACTTTTCGCAGGTGCTCATCTCGCGGCTCGAGGTGACGCAGCGCGCCGGAGAACTCGATCAATTCAACTTCACATGCGAGGTGATCGAATACGTCGAACCGCCGGAGCCGGCGGCGCCAGGCGGGCTGGCCGGAATCGACGCGGATCTGCTAGGCGAAGCCGCCGATTTTATGGATGACGTGCAGGGCGCGCTCGAAGAGGTCTCACAATTGACCGACCTCATCGCTAACGTTCCGTCGTTCGGCGACCCGACGACGCGGCTCGCGGAGATGCCGGCGAGCTTCATCGATCTGCTCGGCGGCGATACGCTGCAGACTTTAACTGGCTTGAGCGATCTCTTCTGATCGTGTTCCTTGACGGAGCATTGTTATGCCTGAAGGCGTCATCAATCGGCTTCCCAATTTGACGGGCGTGCGGCAAACGAGCGCGAGCGCCGAATCCGGCGTGAGCGGACTGCTGGCGGCGCTGAGCGCGTCGGGAACGGCTCAGTCGTCATCGCCGCTCGGCGCGGTCTTTACTGCGTTTCAGGGCGTCGATCAACGGGTCTCGGTCGACGCCGGCGGGCTGACGACGCGATTCCCGGCGGCGCTCGAAACGATGCGTAACGCGTTGCCTGCCGATTCGCTCGCATTCGCGCGCTCACTCGAGCCGGCTTTCGATCAGGCGCGCGGTTTCCTGCAAAACAGCAGGCTCGCCGCCGCCGTGCAGCCAGGTCATTCGTTGCAGGAGACGGCGCTCGCCCTGGTCGGCGATCTGCTGCAAGGCTTTGACCAGAAACGGCAGGAGTTGACCGATAACCTGATCGATCCGGCGGCGTTGCAGGTGGTCGTTTCGGCGCTCGACTCCTTCAATCGTTTCGCTACGGATTTCGCGGCGCATCGCGACGATTTTCTGCCCTTCCTGACGCGGCATGTGCTCGGGGTCGCCCCCGATGTCCTGAGCGCCCCACTCGGGCATCTCGATTCGATCCGGGCGGTGATCTCGCCGTTGCAAACCTCATCGGTCGATGCCGCGCTCGGTCCGGCTTGGCAGGCTATGAGCGAGGCTATCCGCGGTCTGGCCAATACTCTCACGACCTTCGATCCTGCGGACCCCTCCGGATATGAGCAGATTGATAACCTGCTTGAAGCCATCGAAACTGCATGTCGGAACCTGAGCGCGGCGGCCGCCCCGCTCTACCAGCAGGCGCAGGCGCTCGTAGATAATCACGCCTGGGATGCGATCTTCTCGAGGTTGCGCGACCTGCTGCGGGCGGTCGATTTCGCGCCGTCGCTCTCGATTGACGAAGTGATCTCCGGCATCGCGGCGGTAATGGATGCGCTGCTGTCACGGTTACAGACTTTCGTCGGGCCGCAAGATCTGATCCCTCGCATCGAAGCGCTCAATCGAACCATTCACGACCTGCTCGCCGATTCGCCGCTCGGCCAGATTCGCCGCTCGCTGCGCGAATTTCTCGAGACGATCCGCCACGCCATCGAATCTGTTCCGACCGAACAGATACAGCAGACGATCGAGGATCTGCTCGGCCGCGTCAAACAAGAGATCGACCAACTCGGCCTCGATTCGATCGCGCAGACCATCGAACTGGCATTTCGCGACCTCGAACATTTCATCAACGAACAGATCGATGAAGCGCTCCGCGACGAGGTGGGCTCGGCCGTGCGATCGCTGGTCGGCAATCTGAACGGGCTGCCGATCGATACGCTGGCGAGTAACATCGAGAACGTCATCGACCAGGCGCAGAGTCTGATCGCCGAACTGGAGGTCGCGCTGCAGGAGGGGGTCGGTCAACTCTCGCAGGCCGCCGAGCGGTTGGAGGAGCTCAGCTTCAAGCCTGTCGGCGACGAGGTGATCGGCGAGATCAATGATCTGAAGACCCGGCTGCGCGCGATCAACCCGAACGCGCTCTCCGACGTCGAGAAGCTGGCGATCAAAGGCGCGCTCGCGGCGCTGCAGGCGATCGACCTCGAAGGATTTATCACCACCAAGGTCAAGAACGGTTTTAATGCCGCCAAGGACGGCGCCAAATCGGCGCTCGACGAGGTGACTATGCTGCTCAACCGGTTGCGCGACCGGGTTGAGGAGTTTCAGCCGCGCCAACTCGTCGCCGCTCTGAAAGGGCTGCTCGACCAGGCGCAGCGGTCCGCGGACGGGCTCAGCGCTCGCTCGCTCTGCCAGCCTCTTTACCGGCAGATCGATGCTTTTGCACAGCGGCTGCAAGCGATCTCGCCCGGGGCGCTGCTCGATCCGTTGCGACAGCCGTATCAGACAGTGTTGGCGGCGGTCGATGAGATCAACCCCGACCGCTTGATTGCGCCGCTCAACTCTCTTTACGCGCAGGTCAACGGTTTGATCGATCGCGTGGACGTGACGCCGCTGCTCGACGAACTGGACCGGCGGCAAAAAGCGCTCCTCGATGATGCGCGCGCCGCGCTGCTTTCGGCGCTCGACGGCCTTTCATTGCCGGAACCGCTCGCCGGATTCCTCAACGCGTTGCGCCCGGTGTTGGAAGCGATCACGGGAGCGATCTTTCAGGACTCCGACGCGCAGATGATCCAACTCAGCGACAGCATGCGCTTACAACTGGATCTGACGAAATTGTTCACCCCGCTCGACCGCGCATTCGACGAATTGATGCGGATGCTGGCGACTGTTCCGGGCGCCGAACTGGAGCATGCCCTGGAAACCATTCGGACGACCATCGTGGCGGCGCTCGATGCGCTCGATCCGCGCCGCATCGTCGAGATGCTGCGCACTGGCGAACGCCTGCTGGCCGATCTATCGCCGACGCAACTCTTCGCGGCGCCGTCAGGGGCGCCGAGCCTCAAGCTCGCCTTTGAGGCCCGCCTCACCCCCGAGGCGCCGGCGAACGCCGCCGCGACGCTCGCCCGCTTTGACGCGGTGATTCAGTTGACCAGCCCGGCCGGGTCGCAAAGTCTGCTTGCGCCGCTCGCCGACGCTCACGGTCGATTGACGGCGGCGCTGCGGGCTCGGGTCAACGCGCTGGATCCGGGCGCGGCGGAGACGGCCTATGGCGCGTTGCGAGAAAAGCTGGAGCGGGTCGTGCCCGGTTTTCTACGCGGCGCGGCCGCGCTGACGCCGGCGGAGATCCTCGGCGGTTTTGAAAGCCTGCGTCCGTCACGCAAGGCCGCAGAACTGGACCAAATCCTCAATCGCTTTTTACAGCAGCTCGAGCCGATGCAGGCGGCGCTCGAACCGGCGATGAAGGCTTTTTTCGGCTCGATTCGGGAAGCGTTCGATCTGCTCAATCCGCTCTCGCTCAAAGATGCGGTGGCCGACATTTACACGGCGATCCGGCAGAAAGTCAGGACCCTCGATCCGGAGCAACTCGCCGCCTCATTGCACGCCGGCATTTATGACCCGCTGGCGCCGGCGTTACAGGCAATCGACCCGGCGGCGTTGAAGGCGCGGCTCGACCATGTCTTCCAGTCGGCCCTGCGCGCTATCAAGGAAAACATCAAGGCGATTCTGGATGAAATCGTGGCCGTGTTGGATGAACAACTGCAGGCGCTGCGCGATGCGCTCAAGGCGGTAGTAGATAAGATCGAAGCGTCGATCGAGCGGGCGGCCCAGACCTTCCAGGGCATTGTGGATAGCATCGAGCGTCCGGTCTTCGTCGAGATTCTGGAGCGGCTGCGCCGGGTGATCGACTCGCTCGGGGTCAGCTTCGAGCAGGAACTCGGTCGTGTGCGCAGCGCGTTCGATGAGATGCTGAACGCGATTCCCCTCTCGGGGGGGGCGTCGGCTTCGGCGCCTGTTTAATGGAGATTGCCAGGATGAGCGCGACTTCGACAACTTCGTCTGCCGCCTCCGCCGCTTCGCGGTCGCACGAGGCGCTCAACCGTCTGGAATCGTGGCTCGCGCAGCGAGAGCGCCAGCTTGTGCTGACGCGCCGCGACGGTTTATTGACGGAGGTGGAAGAGCGCGATGGCCGTCACTCCCGATACTGTTACAACCAGGCGGGTGATCTGTCGCGCATCGCCGAGGAAGGCGGCTGTGAGATTCTGTTCTGCTATGACGACCGGCGGCGACTGCGCCGCGTCGAGCGGGGCGAGGGTGAGACCACGTCATACCATTACGGCGCCAACGACCGTCTCATAGCCGTTGAGGATCGTGGCGTACGATTCGAATTCGATCACGACGAGGCCGGGCGGTTGGCGGCGGCGCGGCGGGGCAATGCCGGCGCGGTCGTCTATCGCTATGATACGGCTGGACGCGTGACAGTGGGGCGCACATCGAGGGTCTCGACCGAGCAGGAGTTCGACGCGTCGGGCCGTTTCACGGCTATTCATCAAACGATGGACGGAGTGCGATTGACTCTGCGTTTGGCGTATGACGCCGCGGGGCGGTTGTCGGAGCTGCGCCTGCCGGGCTGCGAGACGCCGATCCGCTACCAGTGGAATGAGCGTGGATGGCCGGCGGCGGTTCACTCAGGCGAGAGGCCGATCGCCGACTTCGATTATCGCGAGCCGGAGAAATTTTGCCGTGTGCGCTTCGCCAACGGCGTCGAGGCGCAATCGTGGGCTGATGAGATCGACGGCCGTCTGACGAAGCAGTCGATCGCGTTCGGCGCCGAACGGTTGATCGGGCGCGAACTCAGCTACGACGCGACCGGGAAGCTGCTGCAAGACGGTGTGCGTCGTTACGAATACGACGCGCAAAACAGGCTGACTGGCGGGACTTGCCTGGCGACCGGCGCCGATTGGCGGTACGGCTATGACTCGCGAGGCAATATCATCGCGATCGGCGACGATCGACTGGCGTACGACGCGCAAGATCGCTTGGCGCAGATCGTCCGCGACGGCGCCGCCGCGGTCTCCTTTCGCCATGACCGTCTGGGTAGACTGACGGGCAAGGTCGAGCCGCAAACCGAAACGATCTATCGATACGACGACGCCGGACAACTCGTCGAAGTCTCCATCAACGGAGAGACGGCGGCGCAGTTCACCTACGATCACAAAGGCCGGATGGTGGCGATGCAATCTCCCGACGGCTTCGAACGCTTTCTCTACGGCCCGGCGGACGAACTCTTCGCCGTCACGAACGAAGCAGGCGAGCCATTGAGACTATTCGTCCGTACGCCATTCGGCTGTCTGGCCGAGATTCACGGAGACCTGGAATCAGGCGCGGTTTTCTTTTCCTGCGAAGATGAGCGGGGCGTTTGCCGTCTCGTCACCGACGAGGCGGGCCGGATCGTCGCCCGGCCACAGGTCGATCCTTTCGGCGCTCCCTTATCGCCCGACCCGTTCGCCGCGCCCCGGTCATTCGGCGGGCGCCGATGGTTTCCGGGTGTGCGGCTCTACTACTTCGGCGCGCGCTGGTACGATCCGGAACTGGCCCGCTTTCTGACGCCGGATTCATATACGGCGCAGCCCGACGATGCGCGGATCGTCAATGCGCTCGGGGACGCGTCGGCGCAGGCGATCTGGCGCGAGCAACTGCTGCCGGACTGGTTGAAGCTGCCGGGCGTGCGGCGCCCATATGATTATTGTGGAAGTGATCCGGTCAACGGTGTGGACCCGAACGGGCATTGGTCGTTCGGCGGCGTGCTGTTGTCGCTGCTGGGCGCGATCTGGACGTTGCCGAACACGCTTTTCGGTCTGCTGATTGAGATCACATGCCTGGTCGGCGAGGTGATTCGCTGGCTGGTGTGGTTGGTGACGATCGGCAATGTCAGCTGGCAGACGCCGGGGTTCGACGTCGCCGCGTCGGGTCGATTGAACGCGTTTGCGCTCGTCTTCACTGGCGGGTGGCTCGGTTCGTTTCCGAAGCTGCTGGGCATCACGTTCGGCAATGTCATTTTTGTCTATAAGGATTGGCGTAACAACCCGAAATTTTCGAGCGGTGGCGTGGTTTCGCCGCCGGCGTACCACGGCACGGTCTCTTTTCCGAGGGATCAGGCGCTCTACGAACATGAACTGCGGCACACGAACCAATACGGATGGTTCGGGCCATTCTTCCATCTGGGCCTGCCGCTCTGGGGCGTGTACGAGTGGGACGTCATCGTCAACGGATACAGGAACGCATGGCTCGAACGCAATGCTCGTGATTTCGGCGGCGCGTGAGATAGATTCAAAGGCGATCGAAAAATGGCGAACCTCAAACCGACATTTGCGCTCTCGATCGGGTCGTTCAATTCGGACGACGGCCATGCCGCCGGAGGGCCGAGCCGGCTGGTCGTGGATCGCGATATGAATTTCGCCGCCGACAGCGCGGTGGTCGAGCTTTTCGATCGTTCGGGCATCGCGCTCGACGATGAGGTGAAAATCGAACTCGGGCACGATGGCGAACGGCAAACGGTCTTCACCGGCGCCATCGTCGAGATTCGCCCGTCCCTGTCGGGGGCGCGGGTGTTGGCGCTCGGAAAGATGAATCGGCTGCTCGCGCTGCGGAAGGCGAACAGTTACGAAGGCCGGACCGCCGGCGATATCGTTCGGGATCTGGTCGACCAGGCAGGGCTCGATGCGGGCACGATTGACGACGGGCCGAAGTTGCCGCGGTTCGCCGTCGATCAACATTGCAGCGCCTATCGTTTCATCAAAGATCTGGCCGACCGGCTTGGCTATGAACTGTATGCCGACCGCGAAGGCCGGATCATGTTTCATGCGCTCGGCGCGGCGGCGGGCCTCGATGCGGCCGGGGGAGGACTGCTTGGCGCGGCGGCGGGCGCGATCAGCGGGGTGATCGGATCGGGCGGCGCCGAAACCTATCAGTTCGGCAAGAGCTTGATCGAGGCGGTGGCTCGTAGAGGCGCCGAGCCTGCGGGCAAAGTTTCAGTATGCGGCGAAAGCCCGGTATCCGCGCAGGGCGAGACGACCGCTCACTGGCTCACTACCGAGAGCGACGACTTTCGGGGGGAGGCCGGCGATGGCGATCCACCCCTGCTGGTGCTCGACGCGGCGGCGCGCACTAAAGACCTGGCGGATCGGTTTGCCTCCGGCTACCGAGCGACGTTCGCGCGCAAGGCGCAGCATATCTTCGCCACCACGCTTGGTCGTCCGAGTTTGGAGCTTGGCCAGACTATCGAGGTCAGCAACATTCCCGATCGACTGGCGAATGGCCGGGGATATATTCAGGCGATCCGCCATAGTCTCGGCGCGGAGACCGGTTTTCTGACCGAACTGCGCATAGTCCCGGAGGCGGGCGGATGAGCAGTGTCCTCGAACTGGTCCGCCAGGTAGTGGCGCAGGAGCTGGCGCGCCATCGCGTCGCCCGCCTTGGCGTGGTGAGCGCGGTCTTTCCGCACACGGCCGAAGACGACGAGAACAATTATGAGATCGACGTCAAGCTCAAGCACGAGGACCTTCAGTTGCGCAAAGTTCCGATGGCCGTGACGCATGTCGGATTCGCGGCGCCGCCGCGAGTGGGTGATCTGGCGCTCGTCCAGTTCGTTAACGGCGATCTGAATCAGCCCGTGGTCACAGGGCGCTTCTATCACGCCGACGAGCGGCCGCCGCTGCACAAGGAAGAC
>Ga0209382_10006451_pt1 | contig 15091 bp, 21 predicted proteins | sample SoiMetdeltSBSDD5_FD_187599 | JGI IMG/M metagenome (GOLD analysis project Ga0209382, IMG submission 187599) | Bulk soil microbial communities from a Populus tree surrounding site in Tennessee, USA - Soil MetaG P. deltoides SBSDD5 (SPAdes) (version 2) | ecosystem: Environmental > Terrestrial >... | reverse complement strand
CACCACCTGCAACACCACCGGTGATAGGACCAGCGGCAGACGGTTTCGCACCTACGCCTAGAAACTTTAATTGGGCCGCACACCCGACTTGCGTGTCCATAACTGAACCATCAAATACACCGTCTCTAACATATTTTCCACGTTGCTGGTGATTTGTGCTGGCCCATAGGTAGGGACTAAGCAAGCCTTTGTTGCGGTAACCATAACCATTAAAGGGCTCTAAGCCCGATAACATCTTTGCAGGAGTCCACCCTTTAACAAGGTGGAACCTTTTCATCTTTAAGGCGTCGACAGCAGCTGAATGCCAAGAACTAAAAGGACCACGACCAGCAGGCACCAGCCTAGTTTTACGTCCAGTTCCGACGATCTTTTCGCCATTGTGTAGAACACCTTTCCAAACACCAATATCTTGTTCACCAGCTTCACGTAAGTGGATCACCGCAACCATAGGCCACGGTACTCCTGTTTCCTTCTGTACAGCTTCGTAAACAGCTCGATGTCTCTTTATCTTTTCTGCTACACGGTTCAGAGTTACCTGATCCCGTATAATCTTCATTTTATCCCAGAGCTTCTGATGCTCTGCGTCGTATTTCTCAAACGGTAACATTAACGAACTCTCCTAGCTCTAAGTGTTCCAAACCCACTAACAGTTCCAGATCCAAATGTTGCAAACCCAACCATATATACAGTTGTAGTTGCATTCAATGACATTCTAATAGGAGCGGTTGGGATTACAGAGGTGCTCAGACTTCCTGACCCTCCGGTGTGAATATTATAACCTCCGGTTCCGTTTCCGAATGATGGTAATGTTCCTGAGGTAGTGTTTATGGCAATACGAAGATCATCTGCTCCAACACTAATCGAGAAATAACCTGTAGCATCTACATCCCAATCGCCTGCGGTTAAACTTATTGAAGTTATGTTTGCAGCAGTTGCCGTCGTTAAGCTAACAGCAGAACCCGAAGCAATAGTACTAGAAACATATTCTCCTATATACCCCGCAGCAGCTGAATCGTTTGTATTGGTTCCTTCAATATCAATGCCACCAGTTCTGGATAAATCTCCTGTAGTATCTGCAACAGTAATTGCGGAATCTTGTACACCTTTTACAGAACCATCGGCTCTAATAAGTCTATTGTCTGTAAATGTAGCTGCAGCTGTTACGTCACCTGAACCTCCGGTTACGTTTAGTGTAGTACCGGACATAGACAGGTTAGTACCTAAAGTAATTTCTTGAGGGTCACCGGAACCTGAATCTCCTCTGCCCAATAGTTTGGAGGCGAGAGAGACATTCTGTATCTTTGCATATGTTACTGCATCATCTACTAAACCCGCAGTAGGAAGGCCAGTACAATTGGTAAGTGTTCCAGAAGCAGGAGTGCCTAAGGCGCCACTTGCAAATAGAAGAGCACCTGAACCGCTTTCATCTGTTACTGCCGTACGAAGATTGGCACTAGATGGGGTAGCAAGGAATGTAGCAACACCGGCACCTAGACCTGTAATGCTGCCTACAGCTGGAGTAATTGTATTAGTAGAAGCTGCTGTTATTAAGCCTTTACCATTTACAGTAAAAGCTGGAGCATCTGTTGCTGAGCCAAAGGAGCCTACGTTAGCGTTAACAGTAGCAAGAGTAGTCGTATTAGAATTAGATGGGGCTGAAACATCGCCTGTAAGCGCAGCCCTAGTGGCTGTAATAGTCCCTAATCCATCGTCATATGTAAAATCTATTGTGGTACTGTCGGTTAGAGCAGTACCCATGGTATCTTGAATTAATTCTTCAGTAGCCGAAACAGAACCGCCTAACGCTAGTGCAAAGACTTCGCACTCATCTCGAAAGACTTCTGCTTCGTTACGATAACCTAAAGTTAATAGACGATCGGTTTCTGCTTCATTGGCAGATACAGAAGCTGCATTTGCATAAGAACTTACTGTAGCTTCTAAGGTAACATTATTAGCATCGAACTCAGACTTACGTACGGGCTCAGTACTCGTAGTTGCAGCAGGTAAATTAATAATCTGATTTGAATTCATGTCTAAATCGGCAGACATACTGTTAGGAGTAGTGCCGTCTCTAGACATAGTATTTTCCATAGCAGTCTCAATCAACGCATGATTAGCGTTAATTACTGAGATTGCAGACGACTCATTGGTCGTTAATTGTGTTAAGTCTGTAAGTGTTAATTTAGCCATGTGAAGTAGGGGACCATTGCTGATCCCCTAATCCATTACTCAGAGTAGGTAACAACGAGGTGGGTTAAGTCGATGTCCGTAGCAGCCGCAGTAGTTCCAGTTAAGAGAACGTACAGAGACTCCGACGTAGCAAGAACTTCAGTCAACCCTGTAGTAGCCAAGTTGCTAGCGCTGATAACAGTATCTGCTGTCAGCGTACCAACGTTGTCCGTAGCCAACTCTGCGTCCGTATTATCGGCAGCAGCGTTGGTTAATTTACGAGTTGACATAACCAAAGTCACGTTGCCGCCAGCCGACTCAACCTGACCATGAACCGAAACGGCGGTCAGAGTAGCTCCAATTGGAAGTCCCGAAATCGGAACAACTAAAGTGGAGCTGGTTTGAGCAGCAGGAAGAGTGGCGTGACAAATATTGGTGCCACCTGTGATCACCCAACCAGCGGTAGCGCCAACTTTAGCGTTACCACAAATCGGAATGTGAAGCTGGCGACTCTGTGAGATAGAGGTGCCAGTAGCACCTGGCGTGTCGGCGCTGACCTGAACGTCTTTACAGACGATGGTCATGCCCGCCAGATCAAGTTGGTTTTGTGATCCCATGGTATATGTCCTTTCTAGGAGTAGGGCCTAACCTAAGCTAGGCCCCATATCCATTAGACCAGCGGCCGGAGGTAAATGCGGACGTCAACGACGCCAGCAGTAAACGTTCCAGTCGAAGTGCTAGCAGTGATGTAGCCACCGGCAGTTGCCGTGACCGAGTCCTTGTCAGCCATGATCCCGAGACCGCCAGCAGCGGGAGGACCAAGCTTACGGACTTTTTCACCGTCAGCGTTCATGTCAGTAACCGCGACAGCATCAAGGATGCCATCGAAGTCGATTTCCGTGCTTCGGTTGGACTGAATAACGCCAACATCGAGAGCAGCGGAGGTACCGGTTGTAGCCGCGGTCTTAGTCCACACCTCAACTTCAGAGACGATATAGTTGGCAGGCCAACGAACAACGTCTGACTGAATTGCAGCAGTGGTAGTAAGAGTGGTAAGATCAATTGACTTGATCTCAATCATGCGGTCTTCACCGGGCATTTGATATTCACCAGCTTTATTAGCGGTAGCCTTTTCGGTACCGTATTTCTGATAAATACCATCTCCATGTAAATAAGCCATAGTATTAGCCTCCTATTATACCTGGTCGGTGTCTGAGAGGATGATTACCATATTCTCAGGCCGATAGAGTTTGAAGCCATACTCAGCGATCGTCAGGAACTCTTCTTGCTGGAGATCTTTATTGAACTCCGAGTGCACGGTTGGCATCTGACGGAACCCGCCAATGACGGGCTTGATATCGCCAGGTGCAGCCGAGAAGAATTGATTCGCGACGCCAGTGGTCACCGTGAGACCGTCAATTGTCTCAGAGATCGAACGGGGGAGGTAATTCGACACATAAACGTCGAAGCCAAAGATATTGAAGACGAACTTCATACCAGTGACAAGACCGCTGTTTACGATCGGAGCCCACGTAGGATTGGGAGACAGAAGGTTGACGAGATTCGTCTCGGTCATGAACGCGTACGCAACCGAAGGATCAACAACCGCCGTGAGGTTAGTCATGGGGACGTTGGCCTTGCGGAGAGCATACCAAGCGCGAGCAAAGTCGTTCTTGGTAAGTGTTTCGCCAGTACCCGAGGCGACAAAACGGTGATCGCCTTCGTTGATTGTGTTAAGTGAAGAAGCAGTCTGACCACTGTTGGCCCGCTCAAATACGCGAGTTTCAACAGCTTCCATGAGAGCACGATGCTGTAACGGAACGAACGAGGAGATTACGTCAGAAGCGTAATAGCTATCCCGCTTGAACTTCTCCGACACTGAGTGAGCCGAATACTTGTATTGGTCGAACGAGAACGTAAAGTTACCCGTGTCCATACGCGTATAGCGAACTGCCTGACCTTCGACAAAGTCTTGGGTTTCAGCTTCACCAATGCTGGGAATGTTAAGAGTCGTACCATCCGGGAAATCGGTCAGAATGCGGACGAACTGCATGGCAAAAAGATCATCCAAGAGCAGCTCTTTCAGCTGGCGTTGCCAGAGATTAGAGCGAATCAGATGTTCGTTTGTGCCAACTGTAAATCCAGTCGACATTCTAGAATTTCCTTATTAGTCTTGAGGTATTCCAAATGCATCTTTAAGTGCAATAGCATCTTTGTGCATCTGTACCTGTGTTTTCGGATTGTTATAAAGAACTGGATTTTCCTTGCGCATCTTTTCGTAGTAGTTCCAATCTCGCTTCTCTACCTTCGGTGAGAAGGACGAAGAAGACTGAGAGGAACGTGGCGGAGCTTGGAAATTCTCCGAGCGACGCTCTCCCACTGCCAAAAGCTTCAAGAGCACTTTAGGGTTTGTACGGGCAAGCTCATTGACGTATTCGTCGTTGAGATCAAGTTCTTCAATTTGTTGCTTTAAAACAGCTTGGTGGTTTTCACCATACTGTTCCTTTAGAGTGTTCCTTACGAAGTCAAAGTTTTGTTTCTCTTTACGCGCACGCTCTGCAGCAGTGAGCTTCTGTTCAATTAAATCTTCAATCTTCCTAGGATCAAAAGCGGGCTCTGTCTTAACTTCGTTCGCTATCTGGTTATTAGTGCTACTTGCAAGTTGCTGTTCTTTTAACTGGTCTAGTATCTCTTTCAGCGAGGCCCCGGCCATACTGTCTTCTCTCAAGGTCTTATAGTCTGTAGATAATTTATCGTACTCAGTTTCCTTGAAAGCAACATAACGGTCTGCTTCATATTTGCCCTTAGCTACGGCCTTCCACATTTCTGTTTCGTCTGCATACTTAGAGCGATCGAATTTCTTACCAGGTCCGGTAAGCTCTGCGATATAGTCTGGTTCTTGTCCCTGGTCTGGGGCAAGTAAGTTCTCTTCGGTCATTGTTTAGGTAGTCCCTGTTTGTCTAGGTCAACTAGTTTCCTTATTCCGTTTAAGCAAGCGCGGAAACCATTCTGGTACGCTTGACGGTAGTCCCAATTAGGTTTATCGAAAGTATCAAAAGACATTTCTGATTGATTTAGAACTTGTTCTTTCTCATCTAGTAATACCTTAAGTCTATCGAGAGCAATCTTGGAACCTTGAATTGTTCTTTCGAATTCGGCCTTCTCCTTAGGGTCTCTAAGGTGTTTAGTCCAATCTGTATACATTACTGTTGGGTCTCAGCTTCTGGTAAAGGCTGCGTCATTTGTGCTTGCATGACTTCATTGTCGAAGTCTTCTCCCATTCCAGTAGCAGTCCCAGCAGCCATTAGGGTCTGCTCTTCTAACGATTGAGCAATCTTTTGTGCTTCAGCCTGTTCGGCGATAGCAACATATGGAGTTACAATTTCTAGGTCTTCGAGGTTAAATATCTTCTCTAACAGTTTAGCCAGCTTCTGCGAAGAGAAGTGAGGCTGAACTACCGGCCAGAGATTAGATGCTGTCAGACTTGTGAGGTTCTGAATGAGATCAGCTTGCTCAGCAAAGTGGCGCGCTGCGATCGGTTTAATGCGGCCGATTCCAGTAATATCCTCAACGGTAAGGTCTTGGAAGGATGCAACCTTAAACTCGTCGTCAAACACCTTGATTGTATTAACTCCTGTGAGATTTCGTCTCGACAGCTCAAGCTTTGCGTTAAGAGCCGGTTCAACAATTTGTTCGGAGAACTGATTGATCTTATTCTGGAATACTCGTGACGATGCATTTTCAAGACGTGATACTTCGTACTTAGTTTTCTCACCTGGGGTCCTGAAGCCCATGGCTTCTCTTGGTGCCCCCGCCATTTCTTCCATAAGTCGTTCAAGGTTTTGTATCTCGAAATTGGCTTGTAATGCATTGACATCAGGTACTAACATCTCCACATCGCCTTCCTCGGAGACGTAAATCTTTTCTCCGGGCTGCCATGTAAAGTCTTCGACAAACCCTTTCACTTTCTGGACCGGGTAAGTAACGAGATCGAAAACGTCCGCTTTCATATTTTCGACGTGATCTAAACGATACTGCATACCGATGAGATTGTCTAACGGTCCCATCCCCCATAGGTTATCCTGCCTTACTCTCCAAGCTGCGTGGAAAATGGGCGGATACCCGAAGTAGGATGCGTTGGGTCGCCGTCCGATTAATTTGTGTCGATCCACTACGGTTACGACGTGATTCTTCCAGAAGGTCTCTGTTTCGCTGTCCCATATATCCCCGTAGAATGTTAGAACTTCCACGCTGTCGCTCTGTAAGTAATCTCTGAAGGAAGAGAATCCCTCCATTTGATACATTGCGTCTCGTTCCTGCCAGTCTCCTTGGAAATTGCTGGCGTTCTCGCGAATACCTTTTAAGTACTTCCATAACTCTTCGTACTCTTCTCTGTTCTCTGTATTGGATAACTTCTCAAGCATATCCTTGAGTTCGCCCATGGAAATGATGGAACGAATGATCTTAGGTGCATGAACGAAGGTTTCAGCAGTAGGATTGAAGACAATATCTAAAGGACTGATACGGCGAATAGACGGGCCTACATAGCCCATCTGTGTCATTCCGTCTTCAGATAAAACCCTGTTGTCAGTCCACTCAACTGTTACGAAACAGTTGCCATAGTCGATGTAATCAAGAATTATCTTGTCCATCTCGTGTTTGAACTGCGGCTGATCCATAACCCATTCCATGTAATTAACGATGGAATCACGTTTATGAACAGACGCTGCATCACGTTCATTTGCCTCCCACGTAATAGACTTACGTTGAGGGAACAGCGTTGCTGAGTAGTTCGAATACAGATTATCTCTGATCTGACACAACTTAGGAATAGTAGTCTTATTCTTCCACGGAAGCTGACTGTTAGTCGTCATCGTGGTATCCGTAGCGTAGATGTACTCACGTACCTCTCGCCACATATTCTTCCTAGTCTGCCGCATATTATCCCAGGTGATGTGAAGATCAGTGATCTTCGTCGCCATCTGGTCCGGCTCTAGGACCTCATCTAATTGTACAACTTTACCAGTCATTTCTTCCTTGTCGCCCTATTAGTTTTAGGGTTGTATTTATAATCACTAGGCTTTCCGCCGCTTCGTTTAGCTGCACGATCTTTAGCGCGGCCTGCGTTGCCTAGTGCTTGTCTTTTCTTACCTTTGGCAGTTAGTTTGCCTTTTGAATCCATCTGCCCACGTTTCTTTAACAAAGCAGCAGCCATTCCTGCAGCCCCTTTGACTCCTTTTGAAGCTAGCTGTCTTTTGAGTCTTTCAAACAAAGCTGGCATTAAGCTACTCCGCCAAAACGAGCATGATATTGGAACTGCGGTATGCTAGCCTTCTTCATGTTAAAGAAATTCATTGGAGCTACTGCGAAATCGACCGCTGCTGCGAGAGCGTCTTTGACGTCATCGTGAGCGGGATTTGCGAACAGAAGTTCTTCCTCTAGCGCTTGTGTGTTTCCTGAACGATAGTGCCACATCTGTTTGTTTGCGTAACGGGGTTCTAGCGTAGCCCTGATTCGTTCCTCTTTTGATCCTTGCCATCTAGAGGGCCTGTACTCGTCTATTGCTAGGGATAGACCGTGCTTGCGAATGTAATTTTCTTTCAGATCTTTTACGATAACAGTTTGGGCGACAGAGACCTCGGCTCGCAGCTTTGGAAAACCCCACTTCTCGTAGAGTTTCAATATACGTGCGTAATAATCCGCTATACGATCCGTCCTGAATCTGTCTATCTCCAGTACGTAATGGTTGTTTGCAGAATCCGTACCTAGGACAACTATCGAAGTATAATCGCTTGCTTTGTTTGTCGAGTACGCGAAATCCACGGCTGCGCATACGTTTAGCCTTTCTCCTTTGAAGTACCATCTACCGTCTCGCTGGGAGAGGTAATTTTGGTCGTAGTACTGGAAATTGTCTCTTCCGATCGCGCCGGAGTCGAGGTCGTACGGATCGTTATAGTATTGTGCCCTGAAGTGAGTCGGGTTAAGGTATTGCGCTCGTTTCGATGCAAGTATTTGCTGATCGAATCCGAACCATCTTCCTTCCTTTCCCTTTTGCTTAGGCCAGAGAAACTCTCCAGTTCCATCTCCAACAGACTCAACCTGTCGTTCAAACTTCTCAAACAAAGGCTCGGTGGAAAGAATGTTCCCAAAATCATCATATATATTTACCTCCATTTCCATGAAATCATTATAGACATCAAGTGGGTGGTACCGTGTACCTACCGCAAGGAGGCTTCCGTTTGCCGAAGCAATGGATGATAAATAACCTACTTGTTCTTTTACTTTTTCCCGTCCATCTTCGGTATATGCATTGCTCTGAACCACGACATCATCGAAGTAAATTCTATCTGCATGCATTCCTACAATGTTAGTAGTAAGACCAGCAGTAAAGATGCTAGGATCACGTATATTCCACTCTTTGCGAAGAGGGTGGTCAACAGATATTTCACGCTCGGTCCATTTTTCCCGTTTAGCTTCATCTCTCTCGACCATCTCCGGCCACATACGCCGATAGTTATCGCAAGTTAAGATGTCTTTAATGAACTTAAGCTGTTTAACAGCAAGATTGCTTGTACTCGAAATGTACAAGATTCTAATTGTTGGATCACGCGTAAGAGCTTGAGCAGCATCATATGCAGCGAAAGCAGACTTACCGTGGTCGCGTGGTAGTAAAACTAACTGATGTGATTTAGCGTCTGAACGTTGGCGCCATTCAATTAGTTCTCTGTGTATATTTCCCAGGACTCTACGGGGGTGTACAAACTCTATGAAAGCGACAAGATCATTTTCTAACAGATGACGTTTTTCTAACATCTCCTGCGTCATCTCAGGAGTAAGCTTATTTTTAGGCACGGTCTACCTTATTTGTCTACGAAACCACGACCATGACGAAGATCATCAATATTCTTTTCGATCATGTTGATTCGTGTATCTTGCACAGCCACCTGAGTAAGTATGGTTCCTAATTGTGAGAAGGCTTCACTAAGATGTTCTAAGCGTTCTTCTATATGTCTTACGTCATGTCTTAAAACACGTACTTCACTTCTCATTCCAAAGAATACTGCCATGACTGTAGCTGCCATGACAACGACTTGAAGCCCTGTACTAAGCAGGGCACCGATATTCAGGGTCCAATCCATATTCAAAAACATTTAACAGGGCGGTATACCGCACTGCCTCCCCCAGAGCCTGCGCCATCGTCTATCTGCTGTAGAATCAAATATGCTTGGTAACGTCTAGTAGTCACATTTGTCCAAGAACCACCGTCAACCCGCGTTACTGCGTGCCAACTTGTGTCCCCATATGGATGTGCTTGCCAATAATCCGCGCTGTTAGTTTCTATAAAAGGAACGTTTGCTGTTCCCGCAGAAGTAGGCTTAACGACTGTATAGTAAGTTGATCCCGCATTTAGAGTAATTGGGGAAGAGAACATATACTTTTGATATGAGTAGCTATTGGAAGCAGAAACTCCTTGGGCATCTTGAGTAACTGTTCTTAATACGGAACTGTCAGAACCATCATATAAAATTACTTCGTACTCATTTGTCGCGCCATTAGGATTTGCATTAATTAAAATACCTTCACATACTGCCTTGAAAGGCATAGTAATAGTATTACCACGTTCGTCTGGGTTAGATGCGTTTCCGAATGCAACAACCGAAGCGTTGTTCAATGGTAAAGCAGAAGCAAAAGTTCCATAAGTCCCATCTGAAAAATGAAACAATACGTTTTGAGTAACCGCTACTGCCGCCCAAGATGCTGTAAATAAAAGGGTTGGAGAAGAAGTCATACCTCCACTATTTAAATTGCGGAGGTTAAATAGATCGCCTGCAACAAATGATCCAAATTCCCACACAACGGCCATGTGCTCTCCAAAAGAGACTGTTCGTTGTGCGCTTAGAGAACCTGTATTATACCAAGCATTAGTAACAAATCCACCATCAGCATTTGCAATCGTAATGGATTGATCCTGCGTTCCATCAGGTCTGACGGGAATGCCTGTAGTAAAATCTACATCTTGAAGACTAACAGTTACCGTAGACCCGTTGGTCTTCGTTACTGCTCCAAACAAGAAACCTATTTTGTCTATGTTCTTTGTACCGCTAGTAAAGCCAGGCCACCATACTTGCCCAATCATAGCTATCTTTTCACCATTAGCGTCGGCTACTGTTGAAAGCAATCCGTTCTGAGCCAGAGTTCCTGTAGAAGGAAATATAGGCGGATAAATTAATCCTGGTGTAGAAACTAAAGCCATTAGGAAGTACTCACTGCTATGCCAGGGGCTTGTAGTTCTGCTTTAGCCTGGGCTTTAGTCATACCACCACAATGGAATCTAGTTATAATCGAGACTGCTTTACGTCTTTGTTCTTCGGTAATTACCTCACGAAGTTCGTCTACGTGGTACGAATAGTCAAAGGTGTTAGCACCCACAGTTAGACGGAGGACTACGTGGTCCCCGCCATCACAGACAGATTGGAGAGTAATGGTAGCAGTAGCCATTATCCGACTACAGCTTTAAGCTGAGCAAGCTTACCTTTAAGCTCATTCTCTAGTTTGCCTACGTTGCTAGAACGTTCAGCTAACTCTTCTTCGATCTTGACGATCTTCTGTTCACGAGCCGCTAGAGACGATTCTTTGGAAGCGAAATCAGCAGATAACTTATCTAAGTTCTTTTCCTTAAGAGCAACCTCTTGTTCACGAACATAGATAGAATCAGACATAGACGCTAATTTCTCCTCGGTCTTAGAGAATTCAGCGATTTGCTTGTCGTATACTTCAGACTTAGCCTTAAGTTCCTTAGTAGCAGCTTTGTTCTCTTTGACGGCTGTTTCAAGCTCATTACGAATGGTGTTAGCCATATCGTTAATAGACTTCTCTTTAGCCACTAAGGTTTCGTCAATCTTAGCTAATTCGTCGATCTTAGCCTGATACAGCTTAGGATCAGTGATTACTACGAGTAGAGACCGTAATTTAGAAATATCTTCAGGTGGTAGAAAACTCATAGTTCACCTTACGTATTGGTAATAACAGCTACTTTATAGTCCTTACCACGAGGAACCTTAAAGTATTCTGTCTGGTTAGCTGCTAGACGCATCAAGGATGCAGTAGCAGTGGGAGCAGTACCGAAAGCAATGGAACAGATAGCGTCAACGTGAATACGAACAACGGAAGTATTATTCTTGAAAGCATTGGTAGTTGCGGCTGAAGTGCCGCCGATAGCTACGGTCTGTTCTGCATGGGGACCTGCTGTAACAACTGTGGGGGCGCTCAGAGAGCCCTCCGCAAATTCAGCGACATACATTGTGGCCATTATTTCTTACTCTTCTTCTTTTTCTTAGCGGGTTTATAGTAACCCATTGGATTTCCTGCGGGCATTATCTAGCTCCTATTAGTGATGTGATTAGACGGGCGATGTTAGCAGCGACTAACCATCCCCAACCGAATAAAATACCAAAAACAAAAGCATTGACTGCACCACGAACTGAAAGTACATCCATTATCTTTTTCCTTTCTTTGCGTAATACGCCCTTACTTGGGCTTTTGTAAAAGTACGCCCAGAAGGAGATTTATATTTACCACCTTTTGTCTTAGTAAAAGGCATTACAGAGGTATTCCTAATATTGTATTAGTGAAATGTTGTAGTCCTACAGAATCCATACCGACATACCCTCTAGTACATCCTTCATAGAATACCCATAAGATTCCGTTGCCGTTACCATTTTTAAACAATTTAAACATGTCCACCGCTTGATTCAGCACTGGAAATGTGATACCTTGATCTTGGAAGAAGGATTGAACTGCGTATACAGCCCCTGCTGATATATCTTGTAGATGTTCGATATTCAGAGAGGACATGATGTTGTTTACTGTGGTCTCGTTTAACTGACCATATGGACATTCGGACATGATACACCTCGGTCTAATATTATATACTATAATTTAAGGAAAGTCAATAAATGAGTCAACAGCCTTTAGAAATCGAAATAGAGATACTTAAGTCTAGATTAAACACTTTAGAAGCTAATCAAAAGTGGTTAACTGATAATTGGGTAGATTGGACTAAGTCTACTAAAGATATAGGTCAAAAGATTGTAATTGCTCTAGAAGAAAGTCTTAAGAAATGATTGAAGACGTTATAAGAGAATACGGTAAACTAATGGATTGGTTTATAGAAGAATACCCTAATGAGACTATAGAACTTAATCTAAAGAATAATACTTCTAATAATACTATAGAGTTTCTTCTAATATTTACTGACGGAACAGATAAACTCTCTAATGCTCAAGCTTTTGATAAGAAATGGATTAATACCGCTCTAGGGAACGATATAAGAGCTTCTGTTCTTTCTAAAGGAAAGTATCAGATTAGGAATAGAAAGAGGAATTTACAATGAGACACTTTGCTAGAAAAGATTTCAAATGGAAAGATAGTGATCTACAGTTTAATGGAGAGACTCTGTTCAGCGTTGTAAAGGACGAAAGAGGTATGTTCAGAGTACGTTGGCCGGACGGAGTGTTGTCTCAAGATGCTTACAACATTACATGGGCAAAAGAGCACTGTGTAGAGCTAGCATTAGAAATTAAGAAAAATAACACCCTTGATTCTGAATAGAATAGTCAGCAGAACGCTCCTGTAAGCCCGTAGAGCGATTATTTTAAGAAATAGGTATCTACCTACCTAAAGCACATGAAAAACGATCCTGGAGAGGCTATGAAAATATACGTTGATGGAGGCTCAAGAGGCAATCCTGGACCCTCTGCGGCTGCTTACGTAATCAAAAACGGTGCTAAATTCGTTTCTTGGAATGGAGTTTACTTAGGAAACGACAAAACAAACAACTTTGCTGAGTATCAAGCAATTCGACTAGGGCTTCTTAAAGCTATAGAACTAGATATTAGGATTGTAGAAATTTTCTCAGATAGTCAATTAGTAGTAGAACAGTTGAATAATAGATGGAAAACTAAGAGCCCTTCTATAGTTAAACAAATAAACGAAATTAATGAACTTTTGACTAATTTCTCTAGTTTTAAGATCTCTTATATTTCTAGAGAAAACAATCAAATTGCTGATTTCTTAGTTAATATCACCTTGAACTCGGTTGCAGAACAATAAAAATTTTCTGTGAGCTATTTTTTGAGTGTAATTCATTCGCGCGCGTGGACCCCCCGACCCCCCTTAGACCGGGGGTAGCCCGGTAAGGCCATCATTTCGCAAGGTTTGTCCATTTATGATGTCTATGTCTTTATATACATTGACTATTGACTGTGTAACATTTATACAACAGTGAACATAATGTGAACACATCATGTGTATCTTTAGAGTAACACTAATGTATCTCTTAAGTAACAGTGTATCATAAGAGATACAGTGTTGTAAATAGGCAACACCTATCATCGCGCTGCAACATAAATGCTGCCATGCAACATGATATACCAAGATCATTCATGTATATGAACAACGGCCGTGGTTCATCTACGTGGCAACATTAAGGCAGAATGAGGTATGCAAAAGATCATATGATCTATGCATTTATGCCCCTACCGGATTTTTCTTTCGTCACCATATATGGGGAGTAGGGACGATGGAAGCGAGCTAGCCAATCTGGGAAGCAAGCTCTACCGCACCTATCGCCAAAATGCATAGCTGCCATGCACTAGGCAAGGTTGAAATAAGAAACGGGCAGGATTATATTAGGATCATGGGAAGCAATCAAGCGTCCCATAACAACGGAGCACTAACCATGACGAACATTGATACCACGGTATCGGCTGGCGTCGGCCAAGACGTTAAGCCGGAGGCGTTCGCCAAACAGATTGCGGACATGCTCGCCGGTAGCGACATGTTCCAGAAATTGGTGGACGATAACGAGGCGGCCGCCAACACTCTCAAGCGTGGCCCGTTCTACACCATGCACGTCATCGAAGCCACGGTTGGCACCGAAAACATGGCGCGCATTCCGTGGCCCGCGACGGACGCGGACGCGGTGAAGGGTACGAACGACATGGCGGACGAGTATGAGGCGTCCGTACCCAACGGCAAGGGTGGCTGGAAGAAGGCGAAGAAGTACATCACCAATACCATCGCCGACTTGACACCCAAGGGACAACGCCTCGTCACGGCTATCGCCCAATGGAATGCCGCTATCCACGGCAACACGGCTGCGCCTCAAGATATGCGCAACACTCCCCCCTACCTTCAGGCTTCCAAGTTGAAGGGGGAAGAAGAAGCGCAACGGCGTTACCGCAAGTTGGTCAAGGACGCGGTCAAGTTGCATCACAACCTGAACCGCATTCGTGCCCTGCCCGGTATCTCCGTATCCTTCGAGACGGTGGACGTGAACGGCGGCAAGGAATACGCGCCGACGAATACGCCCATCATCATCACGGACATTTCCGACTTGGCCGGTGGTTCCGCCGTCCGAACGGAAGCGTTCTCCGCCGGTGACGTGATCGGCTTTGACGTTGCGAAGGCCCTTCGCGAGAAGGACAAGCATCCCAACTTGTGGACGTCGCTCAAGTACAGCGGCGGCCGCGACCAGGAACCGGAGGGCGACGGTGCTACCGGTGGTGTTGCACTTGATCTCAACATGGTCGAAAGCCAACTCGCGGGTATCGGCCATTTCGTGGAGAACAGTGCCAACGTCGGCCCGATCTATGCTCGCGTCAAGAAAGAGCCCGGTTTCCGGCGGACGTTGCGTCTGGTCCGCGATGCGCTTGACCAGTTGCTAACCAAGTCGGACGTTGTTGCCTTGCTTAACGCCGATGACGAGGCGGATCGTGCCGCTGCGGCCAAGGCCAAGGCGGAAGCGGCTGCTAGATCGGCGGCCTAGCCTACCCCACTGTTGCTGATCTGCAACACAACTGCCCTGCCCTCTAACGAGGGTGGGGCTTTTGTCGTTTGTGCGATGCAGCAAAATCATGAT
>Ga0209382_10006449_pt1 | contig 15095 bp, 8 predicted proteins | sample SoiMetdeltSBSDD5_FD_187599 | JGI IMG/M metagenome (GOLD analysis project Ga0209382, IMG submission 187599) | Bulk soil microbial communities from a Populus tree surrounding site in Tennessee, USA - Soil MetaG P. deltoides SBSDD5 (SPAdes) (version 2) | ecosystem: Environmental > Terrestrial >... | reverse complement strand
TGGAGCGCTTTGTGCGCGATCCATTCGCGCCGGAACCGGGAGCGCGGATGTACAAGTCGGGGGATCTGGGGCGGTGGCTGGAGGATGGCACGATCGAGTTTCTGGGGCGCAACGACGATCAGGTGAAGATCCGTGGGTTCCGCATTGAGTTGGGAGAGATCGAGGCGCGGTTGATGGAGTGCGACGGGATACGGGAAGCGGTGGTAGTGGCGCGGAATGATGGTGGGAGCGAGAAGCGGCTGGTAGCCTACTACACCTGCGCGGAGAGTGGCGATGGGAGCGAGGAGATTGTGGGAGCGGAGCGATTGCGGGCGCGCTTGGTGGCGCGACTGCCGGATTATATGACGCCGGCGGCGTATGTGCGGATGGAGAAGCTGCCACTGACGACGAACGGGAAGCTGGACCGTAAGGCGCTGCCGGAACCGAAAGGGGACGCTTATGCCAGTCGCGAGTATGAAGCGCCACAGGGCGAGATCGAAGCCGCGCTGGCGGAGATCTGGGCAGAGGCGCTGAAGCTGGAACGAGTGGGGCGGAGCGATAACTTCTTCGAACTCGGCGGACATTCCCTGGCAGCGGTGCGATTGATGGCGAAAACAAATGGGCATTTCAATCAATCGCTGCCTCTGCCGTTACTCTTTACCGCCCCAACCATTGCCGCTTTCGCGAAACTGATCTCTGGTGAAGAGGCGACGTCTCTCGATATCCTCGTCCCCATTCAGACTAACGGTGATGCGCCGCCTGTTTTTGGCGTACCAGGAGCAGGCGGCAATGTGTTGTCGTTACAGCCGCTCAGCAGGTCGCTGGCCGCCGGACGGCCATTCTATGGCTTCCAGGCCGTCGGCCTCGACGGCAAACGGCCGCCCCTTGACAGCGTCGAGCAAACGGCCCAGGCCAATATAGCGGCGTTGAAAACCATACAGCCCAGAGGTCCTTATAGCCTTATCGGACATTCCTATGGCGGCGTAGTCGCCTATGAAATGGCCAGAATCCTGTCGGAGCAGGGAGAGGGAATTTCTTCTCTTATTTTGCTGGGCACGACGGCTCCGGCGATCATGCGGAGTACTTTCGCCCAGACTGAAGTCGCCGAACTCGTCGAGGCCTGTATGGCGGTGGCCGATATATTTGGAGCGCGCCCGGAGGTCGATGTCGAACGGTTGCTGCGACTGTCCAATAAAGATAAGGTTTACTATATCGGCGGTTTGCTGATAGATCATGGTCTGGAGATTGACCGCGAAGAATTCACCAGGTTTTATCAGGTTTATCGGGCCAATCTGCTTTGCTATCGCGCTTACATGCCGCGGTCGCTGTCACGCGAGATCGATGTCTCGTTGTACCGCGGAACGGAAGAGCATTCGGATAACCTGAAAGTGCCGCCCGACTACGGCTGGGGCCACTTGCTTCAGAGGCCGATCCGCATCTATGACGTCGAGGCGGATCATTTCTCCATATTGAAAAAAGTATCTATTACTCAATAGGTTGAGGGTAATGGAGATTCGAAAGCCGTCAACATATTTTTGAAGGCAGCTTTTTCTGATCACTAGATATCTGATCGGCGCGCAAGATAAACGCCTGAGCCTTCGCTTGTGGCGTAAATCCCCCAGCTTTACCGTTGTGGCCATTGTTCGGCGTCTTGCCGAGCAGGTCATGTCGCGCGGTCGGGCCCTTTAGAATTAGTCGTAGACAATCTACGTCTTTAGACGTAGACTGTCTACGACTATGACCAAGATCCCTAACGACCGCCGCCTTGATCTTCTTCAAGGCACACTCGACATGCTCATCCTCCGCACCCTGCAGTGGGGGCCGCGTCACGGCCACGGTATCGGCCAAGCCATACGCGCGCAGTCGGACGACCTCCTAAGGGTCGAGACCGGCTCTCTCTATCCTGCGTTGCACCGTCTTGTACGGCGTGGGTGGCTGAAAGCGGAGTGGGGAATCAGCGAGGCGAATCAGCGGGCGAAGTACTACCGGCTGACGGCGGCGGGGAAGGCCCAACTCGCACGCGAGCGCGATCGGTGGTCGCAACTCGTGCACGCGATTGGACTAATTATGAATCCGGAGACGAGCAAGGAGTAACGAGTATGAAGCCTGACCTTAACGAACTCGACGAAGAAATCCGGGGTCATATGGCCCTGAGCATCAAAGAACGAGTCGAACGCGGTGAGGATCCCGAAGCTGCGCGCCTGGCCGCGCTGAAGGAATTCGGCAACGTCCTGCTGACGCGCGACTCCATTCGACGCGTCTGGCGACATCGCCTGCTCGATCAGGCTGAAGCGCTCGCACGAGATCTCCGGTTCGCCTTGCGCTCCCTGCTCCGCGCCAAGGGCCTGACTATCAGCGTGGTGGTGACGCTCGCCTTGGGCATCGGCGCCAACGCGGCGATTTTCAGTGTTGTTCGGAGCGTGCTCCTAAGCCCGCTAGCCAATCGGGACGCGGATCGGCTGATCTATATCCGCCAAACCGCCCAGGGCATCGGGACCGAGAACCTCACCTTCTCAATGCCAGAGATCGCTGACCTCAAATCGCGCGTCACGACGATCGCTGCGTTCGGCGATTTTTCCACCGTCGACTTCACGTTCATCGGGTTCGGCAGGGATCCTCGCCTCGTGAAGGCTGGTGTCGTCAACGGGTCATTTTTCGAGGTCATGGGACTTCGCCCGGCGCTCGGCCGCCTGTTGAACGCCGCCGATGATGGCCCCGGGGCTGCGGGCGTGGCGGTCCTGACGCACCGTTTCTGGACGACGACGCTCCAGAGCGACCCAACGGTGATTGGCAAGACGATCCGTCTCGGACCAAGCGCCGCGACGGTAGTCGGCGTCCTCGAACCGTCCGTGCCCTATCCGGAAGAGACCCAAATCATCGCGAACGTCGTGACGAGCCCGCACCATCTCGGGGCGACGATGGTGACCGACCGCAGGCACCGCATGACAGAGCTATTCGGGCGACTGGCGCCAGGCGCCACTCTGGAGGCGGCGCGCGCCGAGTTCCAGAGCGTGCATGCGTCGATCATGCGCGAGCATCCCGAAGCGTACTCCGCGCGCGCGCAGGTTCAACTGCGGGTCACGACGCTCCGCGATCAACTCGCGTCGCCCGCACGGACGATCCTCCTCCTGCTCCTGGCGGCGGCGGCGGTTGTTTTCGTCATCGCGTGCTCGAATGTCGCCAACCTGATTCTGGCCCGGTCGGTCCGCCGTGAAGCGGAACTCGCCCTGCGCGCCGCGCTCGGCGCCGGCCGGGGCGCGCTCCGGCGCACCCTACTCGCCGAAAGCCTGGTCCTGTGCGCCGCCGGCGCCATGCTGGGCCTGATTCTGGCGAAGCCGCTCATGACCGTGGTGGCTCGCTATGCCGCACGCTTCTCCGTTCGCGCGCTCGAAGCCACCGTGGACGCCGGCGTGCTCTGGCTCGGGATAGGGCTAGCCGTGGTGGCGGCCGTGTTGCTCGCCTACGTTCCACGGCTCCCGTCATCCGATCGGCCTGGTGGTTTGGGGCTGTCTGGCGGCAGCGTGCGGATGACGCCAGGCACGAGCCGCCGTCTGCGGATCTTTGCGACGATCCAGATCGCGTGCTCGTTCGTGCTGCTTGCGGGCGCCGGCATGCTGGTCGCCACGCTCACAGCATTGCAGACGGCGAACACCGGCTATGACATGCGACAGGTATTGGCAATCGACGTCCCACCGTCGGCGTCGGGCGTCGGCGGCGCAGCGACGCTCAACTTCTTCCAGGAAGCGACTCGGCGGATCGGCGAGCTGCCGGGCGTGCAGGGCGTCGCGGCCGGAATGATCGTGCCATGGCGCGACCCGAGCGCAGGCTTTAAGTCCCAGTATGCATTCGAGGGGTACCAGCCCGCGGATGGCGAAGAAAACCCGACTTGTCGGTTCCGGCCCGTCTCGCCCGGATTCTTCGCAGTGCTCGGTGTCCCGATCCTCGCGGGCCGAGACTTTACGGACGGGGACCGCAGCGGCGGCGAACTCGTGGCCGTCGTCAGCCAAAGCGTGGCACAACGCCTGTTCGCCAACGGCGACGCGGTCAACCGACATCTGTGGAGGACCAGTCGTGGAAGGGGTGACTCCCGCCGCATCGTCGGCGTCGTAGCGGACGTGGATGACGAGAACATCGTGCAGAGGCCGTCGATGGCGGTGTACCAGCCGATTCAGCAAATGGGCCTGGCCAGCCGCCTGTTCGTCCGTGCCGCAGGAGACCCATACGCGCTCGGCCCGTCCGTGACGCGCGTCATCCGCGAGATCTCCGCCGACCAGGCAGTCGAGCGACCGACGACCCTCGAGGATGTGCGCGCCCAAGTGCTGACGCCGGAGCGGTTGAACGCGTTCGTGTTCTCGGCGTTTGGCGGCATCGCGCTGCTCATCGCGGTCGTCGGCGTCGCGGGCGTATTGGCGTTCTCGGTGAGCACGCGAACGCGTGAGTTCGGTATACGACTGGCGCTCGGGGCAACGCCGTCGCAGCTATTGACACGGGTCCTCAAGGAAGGAGTGGTAATCGTCACGGCCGGTATCACTGCCGGCGCCTTGTTCGGGTACGTGCTGGCCCGCGTGGCGTCAACTTACTTGGGGACCGCGCGCTTGCCGGGGGCGCTCCCTGCGTTCGGCGCAGCCGCCGTCCTCATCGGGGCGGCGGTGATCGCGTCGCTCATACCGGCGTCGCGCGCGTCACGTGTCAATGTATTACGGGCGCTTCGATCTGAGTAGGAATTCTCGATACGCCTCATAGCCGCGCATTCGCAAGTCCTGAAGGGGAGCCTCTTGGCTCCCTCAGGCTCTGGGTTCGGCGGCGGGATTGGCCCTTGGAATTCTGGCAGGCCGGTTACTGGCTTTGATCGTTGATCAAGCGACTCCCCGTGAGCCACTGGTGTTGGGCCGCGTCGCTCTGGTTATGCTGTCGCCGGGGCTGCCGGCTACCTGGATTCCGGCGCGACGCGCCCTCTCTGTAGACCCTTTGAGGTTGTTGCGGATCGAGTGAACAAAGCAGTTGATCGTCTCCGGGCGCCAGCGCTTACGGCAAAGTCGCTGGCTACCTTCGCTGATAAACTAAAACCTACTACCTACTACCTACTACATACTACCTGTAAACTTTTACTTCGACCGGCGTTGATCGTAGTTTCGGCCACTCATAGACGCCGAGCTGATGTCAGAACATATTGTCTAAAGTCGCGTCCAGTTCTCTACTCGTGATTATCTGAACCTCAATAAAACACGTTCTCAGCAGGAGCCATAATCATGATACACGAAGGCATCTTGTCCACTATAGGTAATACCCCGTTAATCAGGTTGAATCGAGTGTTTAGGGAGAGCAGATTTCGCCTTTTTGCCAAACTGGAAGGGTTCAATCCTGGCGGCAGCGCAAAAGACAGACCGGCGTTGAATATTCTCGAAGAGGCGATTGAAGCAGGAGTAATTAGATCGGAGACTGTAATTGTCGAATCCAGTTCCGGAAACCTGGGCATCGGTTTGGCGCAGGCCTGTCGCTATTTGGGGCTGCGATTTATCTGCGTCGTTGACCCGCGGACAACTCAACAGAATATTCGCATCCTCAAGGCTTATGGGGCTGAGATTGATGTTGTTTCGGAATTTGATGTGAAAGACGGGGAGTTTCTTCAAGCCAGGATTAATCGCGTCAAGACTCTCCTACGGGCAAATAGGGATAGTTTCTGGCCTAATCAGTATGCCAACTTAGCCAACGCGGCGGCCCATTACAAGACGACTATGCGCGAGATTGCAGTGTATTTAAATGGAAACGTCGATTACCTATTCTGCGCGACTAGTACCTGTGGCACCATCCGAGGTTGTGCCGAGTACGTACGAGATTACAATTTGAAGACAAAAATATTCGCCGTAGATGCGGTAGGCAGCGTTATCTTCGGCGGCCAAAGGGCCAAACGGCTCATCCCAGGACACGGCGCGGCAAGACGTCCCGAACTTTATCTGCCAGGTCTGGCTGAGGAATGCCTCCACGTAACTGATTTGGATTGTGTTGTCGGGTGCCATCAATTGGTGCGCAGCGAAGCCCTTTTAGTGGGAGGATCGTCGGGAGGAGTACTTATGGCGTTGAACTACAGCCGGCATCGAATCCCACCTGACGCGACAGTAGTCTTGATATTTCATGATCGTGGGGAACGTTATTTGGATACGATTTACTCGGAGAGCTGGGTCAAAGAGCATTTCGGCGCCGTGTCGTCTCTGTGGCATGACGAGGCGCGAGACCTGAAGGAGGAAGAGGAATGCGTAACGATGACATACTGATTTTGAAAGGATCCGAAATTAACTCGCTGCTCGCCGGACAGGAGCTCAGGATGATCGATATAGTACGTGGAGCGTATGAGGCCCACGGCCGGGGAGAGAGTTCGCTGCCTCATTCCACATTTCTGCGCTTTCCCGATAATCCGAGAGACCGAATCATAGCCTTACCCGCCTATCTAGGCGGCGAGTGGGGACTTGCCGGCATCAAGTGGGTGGCCTCTTTCCCTGGAAACCTGAAACTGGGGATGGACCGGGCATCAGCCCTCGTTGTGTTGAATTCGGCGCAGACGGGAAGGCCTGAAGCCATTCTCGAGGGATCACTTATTAGCGCCAAGCGTACCGCTGCTAGCGCGGCGCTTGCGGCGCAATGGTTACATGGCGGCAAAAAGATAAATTGTGTGGGACTGGTCGGGTGCGGGCCGATCAATTTTGAAATCTCCAGATTCCTGCTGGCCATATTTCCCGAGATCAAGCATCTTGTCCTTTATGATTTGGATCTTGCTCGGGCGGAGCAATTTAAGCGCAAGTGTCAGGAGACGTTTGGAGTACTCGAAGTGGAAATTGCCAAGGAGGCGCCGGCGGCGTTGACATCCTCCTCGCTCATCTCCTTAGCGACCACAGCGAGTACACCGCACATTGAAGATCTCTCGGAAGTCTCTCCGGGCAGTACCATCCTTCACATCTCATTACGTGATCTTGCGCCCCGGATCATTATCTCCTGCGATAATGTCGTGGACGATATCGACCATGTGTGCCGCGAGCAAACGTCAGTTCATCTGGCCGAACAACTCACTGGCAACCGCGGGTTCTTGCGATGCGCGATTGCGGATGTTCTGGTGGGGAAGGCCGCCCCCAGGAGAGACGCGGAGAGCATAGTAGTTTTCAGCCCGTTTGGGCTGGGAGCGCTCGACCTAGCGGTCGCCGACTTCGTCAGGAAGCTTGGACTTGCGCAAGGGAAAGGAACAACGATCGGCTCATTTTTACCTGAGCCATGAGCCGAGAATCATGGTCGTAAGCTTTAATACTGATTACTGAAATTATTTACAGAGGTTAACTTGACGGGCTTGTAACATCGATCCCGCTGACCTCAAATCCAGCAACAAGAGAACTTGATACAAAGAGGATGAGAAATGAGTTGGCGCGATCCTGATAGAGAAGACACAACTATCTACAAGGTTGTAGTAAACCATGAAGAACAGTACTCGATATGGCCCGAGTACCAGGACAATCCTCTCGGGTGGAAGGATGTCGGGAAAGTCGGCTCAAAGCCTGAATGCCTGGCCTACATCAGGGAAGTTTGGACTGATATGAGGCCTCTTAGCCTGAGAAAAAAGATGGGGGAAATGGTTAAGAATCCAGCGCCGCCGCCGCTTCCTGATCCGAACGGACCCCGCGAAAAGACCTTGGTCGATAGGCTTTGTGAGGGCGATCATCCGGTTGAAGTCGGGTTACGTCCTGAGAGAACCGTTACACTGTTTAAAGCAGCCATCGATCGTAATTATGTGCATATTAAGTTCACGAACACGCGGGGAGGGACTGAATTAGGCGTCAGGCTGGACCGTGAGGCTTGCGATTTCAACGAAGCGGATTTTGAGAACTGTACAGGCAAACTTCATGTTGAGGGTGGGCTGACTTTGGATTATGTGAAAGTCAGGCTCATTGCTGATTTAGACCTGCCAACTCTCGAAGGTAAAGGTCATCTGATGAAGGTGGCAGCCGAAGCAGGAGACTGATCCGTAAGAGCGATCGCCGCTTGAAAATGGGGGGTAGCTGTCTTCTAGTCCGGCCCGCGATTGATCGAGAATGCGCCTCTGGTAAATAAGTTTACAGAACTTAGCCAATTTCCTCAGAAATACATCCTGTTTTAGCAAACGAAATTACCTGAACCTCTTGGGTAACACTTTCGGAGGAATAATTATGCTCACCTGGAAGCGAGTTAGAACTATATCCGCGCTGGCGTTTCCCGCAGGCATCGCCCTGGGTTTGACTACGATTATGTCGTTGATCGATCTCGCCATGGTCGGAAGATTGGGGACCCACGCCGTAGCGGCGGTCGGATTGGCGGTCTTTAGCAATACATTTGTCATGGCTTTTGTGATGGGGATTGCGTCCGCGGTGCAAGGGCTGGTCGCCCGCAGAAGGGGGGAGGGTTCCACCCAGCCCAACTGTTTACCGCTGAACGCAGGTCTGTTGATAGCCCTGCTTGTTGGGCTGCCTCTGACAATTCTCTGTTACATGTTTACTCCTATGCTCTTCTCGGCCATTTCCTCTGATCCAGAAGTCACCAGGGTGGGCGTTCCATTTCTCAGGATTCTCTACACGGGCATCATCGCGGTCGGAATGCAAAGCGCTTTCAGGGGCTATTGGTATGGCATGGAAAAGCCAAAGGCGCACATGACGATTGTCTTTTTCATGATTTGCCTGAATATTGTGGGGAACTATCTTCTTATTTTCGGAAAGCTCGGCGCTCCCGCCCTGGGAGCTACGGGAGCTGCAATCAGTACAGTAGTCTCACTCTACGTGGGCGCCATCATTAATTTTGAGCTCGTCTACTTCCGTTTTCGGAAGGATGGATTTTTGAGCGCATGGCCGCAGCGATCTCTTCTGGCGCGCGTCTTCAAGATGGGGCTGCCTCTCACCATGCAGGAGTTCTTCCATTCGGCCGGCTACATTACGTTTTTTTGGATTGTGGGACAGATCGGAACGGCGGAGCTGGCTGCCGCGAACGTTCTGGTCAGAATCACGATGGCGCTGGTCCTCCTGGCCATGTCGCTGGCGACGGCCTCCGCGACACTTGTCTCCAAAACCGTAGGCGAGGGCAATCTTGAAGGGGCTGCCGAGTGGGGCTGGGATTCGGGGAAACTGGGGGTCATTGGGATCAGCCTGCTGGGGCTTCCTCTTTTTCTATTCCCGGAATTGTTTCTTTCGATTTTTCTTTCTGATCCCCACGCCATGTCAATCGCTGTCATACCATTGCGACTGGTGGCGGCCACGACCGGACTCGGCAGTCTGATTTATATCTTTGCCTACACTTTATACAGCGTCGGTGATGGCAAACGAGTCGTCATGGTTTCGTTCAGCACGCAATGGCTCTTCTTTTTGCCTGCGGCTTGGATCGCCGGCCCTTATCTGAAATACGGCCTCTTACAAATCTGGCTCGTTCAAATGGTCTACGGCGCGCTCGCGACTGTGTTGATTACTGCGATCTGGGCCGGAGGAAGATGGAAGAAAATAAAAATCTGACCCGATTTCTCATCGCATTTTCTAGCACAAGCGAGATCGAATCGTATTCCCGGTTCGCTATCTTTGAGGTTCGCTTTGGATAAACAAGATAACAATAAAGAATTCGATGCGATCGTTGTAGGTTCCGGGCCTGGTGGCGCGACTGTCGCGAGAGAATTAAGCAAAAGGAAGAAAAGAGTGCTGATTCTCGAACGAGGCGGCGACGCGCCGTCCAAAGAAGGCTTCCTGGCGACCGGCTCCATTCTTAACGCTGTTCCGGTGGGCAATGACATCGCTACCGCGAGGGCGTTCACGACGGGAGGCACAACGGCTGTCTATTTTGCTGTGGCAGATTTGCCTCCGTTGGAGGCCTTTCTATCGCTGGGGATCGATCTCTCCGGCGAGTTCGAAGAGGCGAAACGGGAGCTGCCACTGGGGGTATTGCCCGACGAGCTTTTTGGGGCCCAGGCCATCAGGGTTCGAGACAGTGCGCTGGAGCTGGGATACGTGTGGAAAAAGAAAATGATGTTGGTCGATCTCTCCAAATGCGCTTCCGGTTACAGCCACAAGGCGAAATGGAACGCCAGGAGCTATGTGCTGGAGGCCGTTGCAGCAGGAGCGACGTTGATCAACCGGGCCAAGGTTCTCAAGGCCCTCGTTGATAAGAAACAGGCCGTCGGCGTGGAGTACAAAATTCAAAGAGGAAAAAAGGATTTTGAGATCCGTCAGGCTTTCGGAGCCAAGATCATTCTCTCCGCCGGCGCCACGGCTTCGCCAATCATACTTCGAGATAGCGGGATGAAAAATGTTGCCAATAGCGGGTTCTATTGCCATCCCTGTTTTGGGGTGTTTGGCGTCGTGCCCGGGCTGAAGGCCGGGGAGAATTTTGCGGGAAGCATGGGGGGGGAATTACAGGACGGCATTGGTATGGGCGATGGGAATTTCGCTCGCGCATTCTACAGAATGGTTATGCTTGGTAACCGTAGATTTATCCGCACATTTTTTCACTCGAAAAGCATCGGCGTATTGGCGGGGGTCAAGGACGAATTAGGTGGAGGTCTTCGGGAGGACGGTCGTTACTACAAGCAATTGAAGAAGGCGGATCTCATGAAGTTGGGAAAAGTTGAAAAGATGGCTCGGCAAATCATACAGAACGCCGGCGGCAAGCATATTTTCAAGTCAGCCCTTAGCGCGGCGCAAGTGGGCGGAGTAATCAGAATCAAAGAACATTTGGACGAGAAGCTGCAAACGGAATATAGCAATCTGCACGTTTGTGACGCTTCGGTGATTCCCGAAGACGTGGAGGTATCTCCGACCCTGACGCTAATTTGTTTAGGGAAATACTTAGCCAATCATTTATACAGTCATTAACAGCCTTGATTCGGTCATTCAGCGCCGCTCCATCGACACGCCGTCGATGGTTTACATTCAATGCAATACTCTATCCAGGAGGAAGAAATGAAAAATGAGTTATCGGTAGCTAACTTGGAACAACCACTGGTAAATGAAAGCTCGGTAGCTAAAGCCAAAAAGTGGAGCGTAAGGGGTTTAAAAGTCCTGTTGATTGTGGGCGTATCTCTCATCGCGCTATTTTTTGTCGCGCATTCGATCTGGAAGTTTTCCGGCTCAAATCAGTGGGAATTCGAATTTGAAAAGAACGGGGTAAAAGTCTATTCCTTGAAGGCCCCTGGTAGGGATCGAATACAAGTCAAGGGCGTTGTGCAAGCTCGCTCTGCGCTATCCCACATCGTAAGATACAACCAGGATACCACCGTTTGCGCCCTAACCGGCTGCATTGAATCGAGGGTGGTAGAGCGGGTGGATGATCAGCTTCAGTATTATGCTTTTCGATACAATTTTCCCTACCCCTATAAACCGAGGGAATACGTGGTCAGGGCGCAGTTTCATCAAAACCCGAGTAACAAAGAAGTTCTTATAGTGTTTGCCGCGGCCCCGGACAAACTCCCTCCAAATAGCTGCTGTTTCCGTGTGACGGACATGAACAACACGTTCCGGATTACTCCGCTGGAAAATGGTCTGGTCGAAGTTGAGCAAGTACTGAACATGAGTGAGGGCGAATTTATGCCGGATTGGTGGACCAATAGGCGGAAACTCGAAGGTATGGCCGCCAGACTCTCGGCAATGCAAAATCGTTGGGATAGTAGGAAATATCAAGATGAGAAGTTCGATTTCATAAAGGAAAAGTAGCGATCTGACATCGCATAACATCCAAGCCGGGGCAACAGATAGCGGTACTGCTTATGCTGGAAATACTGAATCGTTACTCTCACGGTCTGGCGTCGATTCCAATCCTTCACGCGCTGCGAGAGCGCGGCTGTCTGGCGCGCTTGGCGGAGGCGGGGCCAATCTCCGCGGAGAGACTGGCGCGCGAGTTCTGCGCCAATCGCGCGTATCTGGACGTGGGTCTCAGGATGTTGGTCTGCCTGGAATGGATTCGCCTCGGCGCGGACGAGCGATACGAGGCGACGCCGGGGCTGGCGAGTTCGAACGTCATCCCCGACGGGATCATGGACTTATACCGTTTTCCCTTCGATCTGTACGTTCAGGGCGCCGCCGGAGAATCCCTCGATCCATGGTTGGAGAGGTCGGAGCGACGGTGGGACAGCGAACATCCTTATCTCCCGGACTATCTCGACGGCCTGCTCATCGTCCCGCTGCTCCTGTCCCTGCGGGCGCAAGGACGGCTGGGCGTCTCCGAGGAGAAAGACGGTGGGACAGGCGCCGCGACGCTGCGCCCGGCGCGCTTGGACGTCGATCCGGCCGTCCGCCGCGGGATCGAACGCCTGTTCATAGCCAAGGGGTGGGCTGCTCGGCCCGGCGACACGATGCGCGTGAATCGGGCCGGTCGTTTCGTCATCGAAAGGATTTCCGTCACCGCGGTCTTGGCGTCCTACAGGCCGATGTTCGAACGCGCGCAGGATCTCCTGTTCGGGGACGCCGCGCGAGTCTTCGCGCGCGATTCGTCGGGCCACGAGACGCACGTTGACCGGACGATGAACGTAGTCGGCAGCGGATTCCAGCATGAGAAATACTTCGCCTCGATGAGCGATCTGGTCGTCCGGCTCTTTGACGGCGAAGACTATGCGACTCAGCCGAAGTACATCGTCGATATGGGGGCCGGCGACGGCTCGCTGCTCCGCCGGTTATACGAGACCGTGCGCGATCGGACGCGCCGGGGGAAGGCGCTCGATGCGCATCCGCTGGTCCCCGTCGCCGTAGACTTCAACGAAAAAGCGCTGGCGGAGGCGTCACGGACGTTGGCCGGCATCGAACACATCGCGGTGAGAGGCGACGTCGGAGATCCGCCGGCTCTGCTCGACACGCTTCGCGCGAACGGCGTCGAGGATCTCGATCGCGCGCTCCACGTGCGGTCGTTCCTCGATCACAATCGCCCCTACCGGCCGCCCGAGGACTGCAATGCGGCGGAGCGGCGATCCCGAGTCGGCGGCGAGGTCTATATCGACGCCGAAGGGCGCCGGATCCCGCCAGGTGACATGGTCCAGAGCGCCGTCGAGCACCTTCGACGCTGGGCGCAAGCGCTCGGCGAGCATGGCCTCATCGTGCTCGAGTCGCATTGCCTGCCGCCCGAGGTGACCGCCCGCTACCTCGATGAGAGTGAGAGCTTCCATTTCGACGCCTGTCACGCGTTGTCGCATCAATATCTACTGGACGCGCAGACGTTCCTCGCGTGCGCGGCCGAGGCGGGTCTGTTCCGGCGGGAAGGCCGCGGCCTCGGTTTCCCCAGGAATCTGCCCTTTACTCGCATCAGCCTCGATCATTTCGAGCGGCGGCCGTACCTCGTCCGTCGCGCGCATGTCGAGGATTTGCCGGCGCTGGCCGGGTTGGATGAGATCTGGGCGCAGCCGCGGCCACGGGGCGACGCGGACGGCGCGGTTCCGGCGTTCGAGACCCCCGCGCGCGAATTCTCCGAGAGTGAGTTCGTGCTCGAGGCCGAAGGCGGCGTGATAGCCTCGGTCCGCTACGACCAGGAAGACAGGATTCGGCTCACGTCCGCATGCGCGCGGCGAGGCGCGCCGGCGAGGCTCCTCCGCGATCTGCTGCAGTTCTTCGAGCAGTATTGGGCGCTCGTCGATGTCGTTCACGTCGCCGGCGTCGAGGACTGCCGGCGCGCCCTCTCGGCGACGGACGGCGAAATATCCGTCGCGCGCGCGGTCGCTCGTGACGTAGGAGCGCGCGTGGCCGAGTATCCGTTTGCGGCCGGGGACGACCCTCGCGCCGCTGAGCGCGAACTGGGCGCGTTTTCGTTCCGCTGGCTGCTCGCGATTCTGCAGCGAATGGGCGTGATGCGCGACGCGGGCGAGGCGTACGACATCGACGCGCTCGGGCGGCGGCTCGGCGTGGCGCCGAAGTACCGCCGCTATTTCGACGCGCTGATGCGGCGGCTCGAGGACGAGGGGCTCGTCACGGCGCGCGGCCGTCGAGTAGAAACGACGCCGCTCGTTACCGGTTACGCCCTCACGTCGGTCGAAGAGCAGGCGGCGGAGTTCGAGCGGCGCTTTCAACGCCGCTACCCGGCGAACGTCGGGCTGATGAACCTGACCTTGCGTTGCCTCCGTCGCTACGAGGAGATCATTACCGGCCGGATCGATGTCACCGACGTGGTCTTCGAGGACGCCAGCATGGACGTTTTCGCGGAGCTCTTCCAAGGCTCCGGCGCGACGGCCTTCTTCAATCGAATTGTCGTCGATGCCGTGGGCCATATGATCGCGCGCCTCAAGGGCGCCGCGCCGAAGGTCCACGTCCTCGAAATCGGCGCCGGGACCGGCGGGACGACGGCGCCGATCCTGGAGGCGCTGCAGTCGTTTGCCGGGCTGGTGGATTTCTGCTTCAGCGACATCTCGCCGTCATTCATCCGCAGCGCGAAACGCCGGTTCGCGGAGCGATATCCGTCGATCGAGTACCGACTGCTCAACATCGAGGAGGACTGTTTGCGGCAGGGATTCGAGGGGCGCCGCTTCGACATCATCGTGGCCGCGAACGTCCTGCACGATACGCGTGACATCGAGCGCGCGCTGCGGAATGTACGCGGACTGCTGAGGCCGGGCGGCCTTCTAGTCATAGACGAATACACGTCCGTCAAGGACGCCTTGCTCTTCAGCGGAGCCTTGTTGCATGGCTACTGGCTATTCGAAGACTCGGAGAGGCGCCTGAAAAACAGTTGTCTGCTAGGCGTATCCCAATGGACCAGGGCGCTCGAGAGCGCGTGCTTTGCTGTCGTCGGATCGCACGCCCTGCCGAGCCAGAGGCTCGACGCCGCGTGCAGTCAGAGCGTGATGCTCTGTGAAGCTCTGGGGACGGATGGCGCGGAGGGACCGCGCGCGCAGGCCGCCGAAGGAACGGACCGGAACGCCAGCTCGCGGAACGCGGAAATTGTGGGGGCGCTCGTCGAACAGCAGACTCTCGCGCTGCTGGGAGAGGAGCGCGCCTCAGCATACTCCCCACAGCGCCCGCTGATGGACATTGGGCTGGATTCCATCGAGTTGGTCGAGTTGAAGACGCTCCTGGCGCAGCGTCTCGGAATGAAACTGTCTCCCACGCTCCTTTTCGAACACGAGACACCCGAGAAGCTGACGGCGGCGTTGT
>Ga0209382_10006448_pt1 | contig 15095 bp, 13 predicted proteins | sample SoiMetdeltSBSDD5_FD_187599 | JGI IMG/M metagenome (GOLD analysis project Ga0209382, IMG submission 187599) | Bulk soil microbial communities from a Populus tree surrounding site in Tennessee, USA - Soil MetaG P. deltoides SBSDD5 (SPAdes) (version 2) | ecosystem: Environmental > Terrestrial >... | reverse complement strand
GTTCGCGGCGAAGTCGGACAGGTCAACAGCAAAGTCGACACGCTCTCGCGCTCGCTCGAAGAGACGCAGGAGCGCACCCGCGCCAACGAAACGAAGATCACTGAAGTGGGTCAGGCTGCAGCAGCTGCCGATTCGAAGGCTGCTCAGGCCGGCACCCGCGCCGAAGCCGCCGCTTCCGCGGCCGCTGCCGTGAACACCCGCGCCGACGCCATCGAGAAGGCGTCCAAGCGGATCGTCTACGAAGTCGTCCTCAACGAAGAGAAGGGCAACTTCAAGTTCGGCAAGGCGGCGATGCCGGAGAACGTCGGGCCGGAAGTCGACGCGCTCGTGCAGAAGCTGAAGGCCGATCCGAACGGCGCCTACCTCGAGATCGAAGGGCACACCGACAACGTCGGCACCAAGGAAGTGAACTACAAGCTCGGTCTCGAGCGTGCCGAAGCCGTGAAGCGCTACATGTATGAAACGCACCAGGTGCCGCTCCACAAGATCAATGTGATCAGCTACGGCGAAGAGAAGCCCGTGGGTGAGAACAAGACCAAGGACGGCCGCGCCCAGAACCGGCGCGTTGTGATCAAGGTGATCGCGTAAGCGAACACCTGCCCACCCTGCGGAACCCTGCCTCCCGTCCAGGGTTCCGCAGAGGTGGATTCTCGTCGTCGCATTTCGGCTTCATAACAACTTTTCAAACATCTGCTCTTATCCGTGATCGCGTCTCGTGATCCTTCGCGAGCGCGATCCGCGATCTGCATTCGACCGGGGGCGGACGCTGGGGGCCATACCGGGCTGGTCCGGTACTGGTGTCCATGATTAACGTCAGCACTTTCGCAGGGTGCTTCGCGTTCCGCCCCCGGTCGAGTGCAGTACCGCGCAAATCCGCGCGTCCCCCTCAAGGTGCCCGGCACCTCGGCCGATACAGGGAACCACGAGGTCTATAGATGCGCGTTCGTTATCGTCTTCTTGTTCTTGCCGCTCTGACCCTTGCCGTGGTGCTGGGCAGCGCGCTGCCGGCCGCCGCCCAGTTCGGCGTCGGCGGACATCTGGCCTTCGTGAAACCCGATACCGAGGGCGACGATGACCGGGTGCGCTTCCTCGGTGCTCACATTCGCTTTTCTGGTGATCGCGCCGCCCTGGAAGTGGCGATCGATCGCCACACAGAGACGTTCGATACCCTGGACGAGCGGGTCAAGGAAACGCCGGTTCAGGCCTCGTTGCTGTTGTATCTGGCGCGCGGCTCGTTCAAGCCGTACCTGCTCGGCGGGCCTGGCTGGTACAAACGTCGGGTCGAGTCGATTGACGACACCGAAAACGGCGTCTCCACGACGACGTTCGGTTGGCACGCCGGCTTTGGCGCGGAAATCCGCGGCGGACGTCATCTCGGCATCCACGCCGACTATCGCTACCTGTCCTTGAAGTTCGACGACGACGACGAGGAGGACGGGGGCAATTTCATCACCAACCTCCTGCCGTCCCATCACGGCTCGATGTGGACGGTCGGCGCGACGGTCTATTTCTGAGGCCGTCGGGATCCGGGGCCCGGGGGCCGGGCTCCGCTGAGCTACCAGCAATCCACTGACAAGCTGTAGGATCACTCCCTGTTCAGAGGAGTGTGTCCATGACCGTTTTCATCCGACGGTTATCCGTGCAGGGCCTGGCGGTCCTGACGGTCAGCGCCATTGCCATCGCGGGACTCGTCGTCCTGACGGCGGCGACACCAATCAAGAAGGTTCAGTTCACCGACACGAAGCTGAAGAACGGGCTGCGCGTGATCGTCTCCGAGGATCGATCGGCGCCAGTCGTCGCGGTTGCGGTCAACTACAACGTCGGCTCGCGCGACGAGCGCAAGGGCAGAACCGGCTTTGCTCACTTGTTCGAGCACATGATGTTCAAGGGCTCGGAGAACGTTGGCGCACTCGAGCACCCGTATCTGATCTTCTCGAACGGCGGCTCGATGAACGGCACGACCAACAAGGATCGAACGCTCTATTTCGAGATCCTTCCAGCCAACCAACTCGACCTCGCGCTGTTCCTCGAAGCCGATCGCATGCGATCGCTCGACATCACCGCCGCCAACCTCGACAACCAGCGCAACGCCGTTCAGGAAGAGCGCCGGCTGGGCGTCGACAATCAGCCCTACGGCAGGACGTTCGAAGTCCGCGACGAGCTCGCTTACGAGAACTTCGCCTACGAACACTCGGTCATCGGATCGATGGCCGATCTCAGCGCTGCGACCGTGGACGACGTGGCGTCGTTCTTCAAGACCTATTACGCGCCCAACAACGCCGTTCTCAGCATCGTTGGCGACGTCGACGCCAAGGTGACGCTCGAGAAGGTCCGCAAGTACTTCGAGGTCTTACCGTCGCAGACGCCGCCGCCGAACGTCGACATGGCCGAGCCGGAGCAGAAAGAAGAGCGCCGGACCACGCTCGAAGACGCGCTGGCACGGCTGTCACGGGTCGACATGGTCTACAAGATCCCGCCCAGCTCTCACGCGGACTTCGACGCGCTCCAGGTACTGGCCAATATCCTGGCGAGCGGCCGCTCGTCGCGCTTCTTCGAGAGCATCGTTCGCGACAAGCAGCTGTCGACCGGCGTCGGAGCATCGGCCGGCGAGAATCGCGGCCCGGGCCTCTTCACTATCGTCAGCAACGCCAATCCCGGGAAAGCCGTCGCCGACCTCGAGGCGGCAATCGACGCCGAAGTGGAGCGCATCAAGACCACGCCGATTCAATCGTGGGAAATCGACAAGGCGCGCAACAGCGCGCGCAGTCAGCTGGTGAACAATCTCGGCAGCGCGCTGAACCGTGCGATCACGCTCGGAGAGGACGCCCTGTTCTACGACCAGCCCGATCGCATCAACACCACCGCGGACCGGATTGCCAAGGTCACGCCCGCGGACGTGCAGCGGGTCGCGAAGCAATACCTGGTCAAGACCGGCCGCACGGTGGTGATCACCGTGCCGAAGGCGGCGCCGGCGAAAGGAGAGCTGTGATGCGCAATCGAGGAATCGTCGTTGGCTTCGCGCTCGCGGCCATCGTCGCCGCGTCCGGCTCGAGCGGAACCTCCGTCGTGTCCGGCTTCAGCCGGACTTTCGAGGCCCCTGAACAGCAGGGGCCGTCGACGGCCGGTATGGTGGTCAAGGGCAAGGCACCGGTCTCGAACGACGTGCTCAAGATCAAGCTGCCGAAGCCGCAGGAGGCGACGCTCGCCAACGGGTTGCGGTTGATGGTGCTCGAGGATCATCGGCTGCCGCGGGTTTCGTTCCAGATCATCGTGCCTGGGGCGGGCGGCTACTACGACCCGGCACCGACGATCGGGCTGAGCAGCTATGCGGCGCAGATGATGCGCGAGGGCACCAAGTCGAAATCGTCGCAGCAGATCTCGCAAGAGCTGGAGACGATGGCCGCCAACGTCAACGTGGGGGCCGGCACGTCCGGCACGAACGCAACCATTTCCGGCGGTGCGTTGACCGAGAACCTCGATCGGCTCTTCGATCTCACGGCCGACGTGCTGTTGAATCCGACGTTCCCGGCTGACGAATGGGAGCGCGTGAAGACGCGGGCCCGCACCGGCCTAATCCAGCAGCGGACCCAGCCGGGGTTCCTGTCGCAGGAGCGATTCACGAAGGTCATCTTCGGCGAGCATCCGGGCGGCCGCGTCTCGGCGACGCCGGAAACGCTCGACGCGATTACGCGCGACGCGATGATCGAGTGGCATCGGACCAAGCTGGTGCCGGATCACGCGCTGATCGCCTTTGCCGGCGACATCACGTTGGCGGATGCGCGCAAACTCGCGGACACCAAGCTCGCCGCGTGGAAGAAGGCGGGTACGCCGAAGCCTGCCGTCACGGAACCGGCTGCGTCTGGCGCCGCCAAGGTGTACCTCGTTGGCCGTCCAGGATCGGTGCAGACGAGCCTGCAGGTCGGGACGCAATCGATGGTGCGGACCGATCCGGACTACATCCCGTTGACCGTCGCCAATCGCGTCCTCGGCGGGGTGATGGGGCGGCTGTTCCGGCACCTCCGTGAAGAGAAGGGCTATACCTATGGCATCGGCAGCAGCTTCAGTGCGCTGCAGCACCGCGGATCGTGGAGCGCCTCGACCAACGTGCGCACCGATGTCACCGATCCGGCGCTGACCGACCTGATGGCCGAAATCGACGAAATGCGGACCAAGCCGGTGCCGGACAAGGAGCTCAACGATCACAAGCGGGCGATTGTCGCCAGCTTCGCGTTGTCGCTCGAGCAGCCCGAGCAGCTGCTCGGCTATTACGTGCAGAACTGGATGTACAACCTGCCGGCGGACTACTGGGATACGTATCCGGCCAAGGTCAGCGCCGTGACGCCGGCGCAGGCGCAGGCGGCCGCGGCAAAGTACTGGGACGCCTCGAAGCTGCAGATCGTCGCGGTCGGCGATGCGGCGAAGATCACCGACATCATGAAGAAGAAAGGAACGGTCGAGATTTACGACGCCGATGGGAAGCCGGTCAAAGGATCCTGATTGGCCCTACTCGTTCGCGATCTTCTCCATTGCCGCCGCGAACGTATCGACTTCTTCGAGCGTCGTATATACGTTTGGCGTGACTCGCAGCCCTTCGTATTCCGCGTGAACGATCGGGGTGGCGATGATGCGCCAGCGTTCCCACAGGCGTGCCACGACGTGTGACGTCGGCACGCCTGTGATCTGTACGGTTCCGATCGCGCACGACTGCGCCGGATCGAAACTGGTGTGCAGCTTGATCGTCGGATGCTGCACGAGCCGCTTGGCCCAGCGATTGCGCAGGTAGCGAAGCCGCTCGGCCTTGCGCGCGCCGCCGATCCCCTCGTGAAAACTGAGCGCCTCGGCGATAGCGTTGTGATTCGCCGCCGGGTGCGTGCCGATCTCCTCGAACTTGCGGATGTCGTTGGCCTTGGACGCGGCCGCCGGTGTGAGCGGCCAGAGCGACTCGATGTTCTGACGGCGCACGTAGAGAAAGCCGGTGCCGATCGGCGCGAGCAGCCACTTGTGCAGGCTGGTGCCATAGAAGTCGCAGCCGAGATCGCCCGCCCGATACGGAAAATGCGCGAAGGCGTGCGCGCCGTCGACGACCGTCTTGATGCCGCGCCGCCGCGCTTCGTCGCAGATGCGCTTGACAGGAAAGATTTGACCGGTCAGGTTCGTGATGTGGCAGAAGTGCAACACCTTGGTCGCCGGCGTGATCGCGGCCAGCAGGCGATCGGCGAGGACATCGAGCGACGGCGGCGGCACCGGAAACGACACCTTGGTCAGCGTGATCCCGTCGCGACGCACGCGCTGTTCCCAGGTATCGAGCATCCGGCCGTAGTCCTGATTGGTGGTGACCACCTCGTCGCCGGCCTTCAGGTCGATGCCGAGCTGCGCGATCTGGAGTGCTTCACTGGCGTTTCTGGTGATCGCCAGCTCCTCGGGATCGCATCCGAACTCGTTGGCGAGGCGCCGCCGCACGCTCTCGATATTGGGTTCGAGCACCTGCCACATGTGATAGACCGGCGCCTGATTCGAGATGTCGAGATAGCGCTTCAGCGCTTCATGGACGACGCGCGGGCTCGGACAGCAACCGCCGTTGTTGAGATTGATGATCGTTCGATCGAGCGTGAACGCCTGCTGAATCTCGCGCCAGTAGTTCTCGTCGGCGGCGATCGCCGCCGGGGATTGACCTGCGACCTGGCGTCCCGCGGCACGCACGCGCTCGAGACCGGCCTCGGCGAACGCCGCCACCGCGACGGCTCGCCCCGCCCGTAGGAAGCCACGCCGATCGATGGTGGTCATGATGGGCGCGAGCATACTGTATTTCCGCCGCGCCGGGTGTGGCACAATAGCCGCCCTGCGATCGGCGGCTTCGAGGACTCATGGCCTCTTTCGGTCCGACGCTCCTGCGCATCGCGCTCGGCCTGGTGTTCGCCGCTCACGGCGCTCAGAAGTTGTTTGGCGTCGGGGGCGGTGGAGGTTTGAACGGCACGGCCGCGTTCTTCGCGCAGCTTGGTCTGTCTCCGGCGTTCGTGCTCGCAATGGGGAGCGGACTGGCCGAGACGTTCGGTGGTCTGTTCCTGATCGCCGGGCTGTTTACGCGCATCACGGCCGCCGTGCTGACCGTCGAAATGCTGGTCGCGGCGTGGAAGGCCCATCTCGCCAATGGGTTCTTCCTCAACTTGATGAATGTGCCCGGCGCCGGCCATGGCTACGAGTTCAACCTGGTTCTCATTGCCGCTCTCGTCTCGGTGATCCTCACCGGCCCTGGGCGGCTTTCGGTTGACCACTCGACGGCGCGTGAAGCGGATGCCAACGCCGCCGGCCGCGCCCGCCTTCACTCGGGTGCCGTATGACCGATCATCTCGGCGGAGTCGTCATCACGAACGGCTCGAAGCTGTTCTGGCCGGTGGACGGCATCACCAAGCTGGATCTGGCGAAGTACTACACGCGCATCGCCGCGCACATCCTGCCGTGGCTGAAGAATCGACCGGTGACGATGGAGCGGTGTCCGGACGGGATGCGGGGAAAATGCTTCTATCAGAAGCAGGCGCCCGACAACCTGCCGGAAGGCGTGCCGACGATGTCGATCCCCGCGCCGACCGCCCGGCGCGACATCGACTACATCATCGGGGGCCGACGGAAGACGCTGCTGGTGCTCGTCAACCTCGGATGCATCGCGATGCACGCGATGAACAGCCGCGTCGACGATCTCGATCGCCCGGATTGGCTCGCGTTCGATCTCGATCCCGCGGACGGGTTCGCGTCGGCGGCCCGGGCCGCGCTTTTGTTGCGCGAACGGCTCGAGGATCACGGTCTCGAGGCGTTCGTCAAAACGTCGGGAGGCCGCGGCCTGCACGTTCTCGTGCCGCTCCGACGGAGCGTCAGCCAGGAGCAGGTCCGCGCCTATGCCTCAGCGATCGCGCGCGAGCTCGCCGCCGGGCATCCCAAGCTGGTGACGATCGAGGCGCGCAAGGCCAAACGTCGGGCACCCGTCTACCTCGACGTGATGCGAAACGCCCCCGGTCAAACGATCGTGCCGCCGTTCTCGGTTCGCTGGCAGCCGCACGCGCCGGTGTCGATGCCGCTGGCCTGGAACGAAGTCAGCCCGCGTCTCAACCCCCAGCTGTTCACCATTCGCACCGCGGAGCGCCGCATCACGCGCCGCTCGCCGTGGTCGCGATTCTTCGGTTGCCGGCAGACGCTGCCGAGGGTATGAGGTCGTCACAGCGGGTGCGCACGACAGGTGCACGCGTCGTTCTAAACTCGGACGCTCGATGTACTATGCGAGCGAGCACAGCGAGCGAGCCACGCGAACGGAGCGCGCCGACGAAGCGGCGCGCGAGAGAGCGTGTGGGGGAGTCCGAGGGGCGAAGCCCCTCGGTTGATAAATGACCCTGACCGACAAGAAAGCTCTCATCACCGGCGGCAAACGAATCGGTGCCGTGGTCGCGCAGGAGCTCGCGCGGCGCGGGATGGATGTGGCGCTGGCCTACAACCGTTCGGCGAGCGAAGCGCGCGCGACGGCGAGCGCGATCGAAGCGATCGGACGACGCGCGGTGGTGATCCAGGCCGACCTGTCGCAGGCATCCGCGTGTGCCACGCTCGTCGATCAGGCGGCGGCGCTGCTCGGCGGGCTCGATGTGCTGGTCAACATGGCGTCGGTCTATCGCGCGCAGCCGTTCGAGGAGCTCAGTGACGCGCAATGGCACGAAGGACTGAACGTCGATCTCGGCGCCTCGTTTTTCTGTGCCCGCGCCGCGGTGCCGCACATGCGCAAGGCTGGCGGCGGGCGCATCGTCAACTTCACCGACTGGATCGCCGCGAGCGGGCGGCCGCGCTACAAAGGTTACGTCGCGTATTACGTCGCGAAGCGCGCCGTGATTGGTCTGACCGAGGCGTTGGCGCTGGAGCTCGCCGAGCATCAGATTCTGGTCAACGCAATCGCGCCCGGTCCGATCCTCGCGCCGGAAAGCACTTCTGAGGATGAGCTGAAGGCAGTCGAATCGGCGACCCCGGTCGGCCGATGGGGCGGCGAGATCGAGATCGCGTCCGCCGTGCTCTTCCTGCTGGACTCGGGGTTCGTGACCGGAGAAACCCTGCGGGTAGACGGCGGCCGGCACGTCCGGTAGCCGCCGTTGCACGGTCCCGCACGTCATCCAGAGCTCAACCTTTCAGCGATCCTACTGTCGGCAGGGACCTTGCTCCGCCCCACTAGGGGAAGGTGTCGCCGTGCCACCGGAACGCCTCGAGATTCTCTGGCGTGGCGGGCGGAACCATCGACGGGAACAAATGGATTTGCAGGCCAAACGCGACGGGCTCTTGCCGGAGACGAAGCCATTCGGGCTCGCTTCTGGCGTTGGTGTGCGTCCGTCGGTGGACACGACTGTCGCGAAATCCACCGTCCAGCCGAGCGCGCGCCTCCTGGTCGTCGAAGATCAGGAGGATGTCCGGCGGATGATGGCCACCGCCCTCGAGATCGAGGGCTACGCGGTGGATGAGGCTTCGAACGCCGACGAGGGGCTTCACCGTCTCGAGCGCGTTGCCTACGACCTCGTGCTGAGCGACTACGCTATGCCGGGCGGCACCGGTGCCTGGATGCTGCAGGAGGCGAGACGCCACGGCCTCATCCGCGAGGGTGCGGCCGTCATCGTGACCGCCCATCCGGAGATCCGCGACCTGCCCGGCGTCTCGATCATTCACAAGCCGCTCGATCTGGATGCGTTCCTCGAGCAGGTGCGGTGCCTGATCTTCTCGTCGCGCGAGCGCCAGCGCGAGCCGCGGGCAGTGCGGCAAAAGCTCGAGCTCGTCCTCTATATCAGTTCTCGATCGCCCGCATCAGCCGAAGCCCTGCGGAATCTTCAGAGCTTTCTCGCCGACGTCGATCCCGCGCAGGTGAAGTGTGACGTGATCGATCTGGAAGAGCGTCCGCAGGCCGGCGATGCGGATCGCATCGCGTTCACGCCGACCCTCGTCAAACACCACCCGGGCCCACGCACGTGGATCGTCGGAACGCTCAGGAATCCGGACATCTTCGAGAACCTCTTGCGGGCCGCGGGGATCAATGGCCGGCAATGACGTCGATCCGCAAGATCGCAACCGGTGTGCGTGGCCTCGACGTGCTGCTGCGCGGCGGCATTCCTGAAGGGCGAGCGACCTTGCTAGCCGGCGCGCGGGGCACCGGCAAGACCGTGCTGGCGCTGCAGGTCGCGGCGCACCTGGCCCGAACGGGGTATCCGACAATTCTCGTCGCGGTCGAGGAGTCACCCGAGGACTTGTGCACCAGCGGTGACGCGCTCGGCCTCGACTGCACGGGGTTGCAGCAAGCCGGCGCGATCGCCATTGCCGATGCCACCCGGTTCGACGGCGCGACGATCGTCTCGGGCGAGTACGATCTGCAGGGACTGCGTCATCGGCTGGAGGCGCTGGCCGGCCAGCTGGGCGCGCGCGCGCTGGTGCTCGACTCTGTGAGCGCGCTGTTCAGTCCCCGTCCGCCACCCGAGGATCTCCAGGGCAACGTCTTCCAACTGGTCGCGAGCTTTCGTTCCCTCGGGCTCACCTCCATCATCCTCGCCGAGTCGCACGCCTTTCTCGACCTCACGGCCCGTGGTGACGATGGCTTCATGTGCGACGTCACGATCCTGCTGAGGAACCGAGCCGACGGCGGCCACCGGCAGCGATCGATTGAAGTGCGCTCGTATCGGCGCAGCCCTCACGTCACCGGGCAGTACCCGTGCGTCATCGGCCCGCACGGCGTGATGGTGTTTCCGCTCGAAGCCGACGACACCGCCGTTGCTTCGGGCGAGACGGCCGCATCTCGATTGGAGGGCGCGCGGGTCTCGACCGGCATTGCCGGCCTCGACGAGTTGACGCGCGGTGGCTGGTTCCGCGACTCGGTGGCGGTCGTGCGTGGTCCCTCGGGCTGCGGCAAGACGCTATTGGCGGGGCAATTCGCGAGCGCGGGTGCGGCGCGCGGCGAGCAGGTGGCGTATTACGCCTTCGAGGAATCTCGTCCGCGCCTGCTGTCCACGGTTCGCGACATGGGCGTCGACCTCATGCCGTTCATCGAGTCCAGCCGGGTGCGGGTGTGCTGCCGCTACGCCGCGGTGACGAGCCAGGACGATTTGCTCGCCGACGTGCTGGTCGATCTCGAAGAACGCAAGCCATCGTTGCTGATCTTCGATGGCATTTCCTCCCTGGCCCGCTCGTGGTCGCGCCGCATGTTCCGGCAGTTCACCGCCGTGCTGGCGGCGATCGTTCGTGAGTCTCGATGCACCGCGCTCGTGACCTACGACCACGATGCTGGTGACGTTGCGTCCGCGTCAATCACGGCCGATCTGTCGCCGCTGGCGGATGCGATTCTGTCGATCGACGTGTCGATGTCTCAGGATGCGGTGACGCGGCTCGTGCGGCTCGTGAAGAGCCGCGGCTCGGCGTTCGCCGCCGGCCCGCATCGGCTGTCGATCGAGCGCAGCGGCCCGGTCGTCACGCGATTGGCGTCTGCCGCCACCGCGCGCTAAGGGCTGCTGCGATCGGGTGCGCGGGCTATGTGAACAGCCATTGCATCGACTCGAGCGCGCCGGCGAGCTCGCGGCGATCGCGCGCGAAGCAGAACCGGACGTAGCCTTCGCCAGCGGCTCCGAAGTCGGCGCCGGGCACGCATCCAATCCGGCCCCGTTCGATCAGTTGCCTGGCCAGCGCCCATGACACTGACACCGTCGCCGAGGCGTCACCATTCGATCGCGGCTCAGGCGTCCACGACGGATCGATCTTGAGGAACGCGTAGAAAGCTCCGCGCGGCCGTTCGCCGCTCAGCACCCCGGCCGCGAACTGGCTCACCCCGTCGTAGAACAGATCGCGGCGCGCCAGCAGCTCGGTGCGGAAGGCGTCGACGCAGGCCTGCGATCCCTCGAGCGCGCCAATGCCGCCATATTGCACGACCGACGAGATGTTGCTGGCGGTGTAGAACAGCACTTTCTTCATGCGGTCGCGCAGTTGCCGATCGCGGACGGCCACGTAGCCGAGGCGCAGTCCCGTCATCGCATAGGTCTTGCTCATCGTGAAGAACGGAATCGTCCGCTCGTAACCGCCGGGCAGCGAAGCCGCGCTGACGTGGGTCGCGCCATCGAAGAGCACGTCCTCGTAGGCTTCGTCGGAGAGGATCCACAGATCGTGGGCGGTCGCGATGGCGGCGATTCGTTCGACATCGTCCCGCGTGAGCACGCCGCCCGTGGGGTTGTGCGGCGAGTTGACGTAAATGGCCTTGGTTCGCGGCGTGATCAACGATGCGAGCTCGTCGAGATCCCAGCGCCACCCGAGCGTCTCGTGGAGCCGACAGGGCACCACCGTCCCGCGAGCGAGCTGAATGTTGCCCATCGCCGGCGGCCACTCGGGATCGGGCACGATGACCTCGTCGCCCGGCTCGAGCAGCGACTGGCAGATCAGATACAGCGCGTGAATGCCGCCGGTCGTCACCATCAACTCGTCCGGGGAGCCGACGGGAATGCCGTTCCTCGTTCGCAGCTTTTCGCTGAGCAGCTCGAGCAGGCGGGGGACGCCGGTCGTCTGGACGTAGTGGCTGCGGTTCTCGTCGATGGCTCGATGCATCGCCTGCTTGACGCTGTCGGGCGCGTCGAAGCTGACGTCTCCCTGATCGAGTCGAAAGGGATCCTTGACGCTGTACATCATGTCGCGGATGCGAATGATGCCCGAGAGCGGGACGGAGTCGATGTAGGAGGCCATGGAGTGATCGTAGTCGGAAGCTCGGGGGCTCGGAAGCTCGGAGGCTCGGGGGCTCGGAAGCTCGGAGGCTCGGGGGCTCGGAGGCTCGGGGGCTCGGGGGCTCGGAGGCTCGGGGGCTCGGAGGCTCGGGGGCTCGGAAGCTCGGGGGCTCGGAAGCTCGGAGGCTCGCGGATCCCGGATCCCGGACCCCGGACCCCGACTACAATTCACAACGATGTCCCGCGCCGGCGATTCCGTCGAAGACTACTGCCGCGTCTGCAAGATCGACCGCATGCACACGGTCATCGCCGCCAGTCCCCAGGGCGATCCGATTCGAGTCGCCTGCGGATACTGCTCGAGCGAGCACAACTACCGCGGCGGACCACGGATCGATGTCGGCGGCGCTCCTGCGCGCGGTGGTTACGACAACGCCCAAGCGCCGGCGCCGCGGGTGCCGCATTCAGGCCGCGAACCCTTCCCGATTGTCAGCGAGCGCGAGAGGATCGCTCCAGCCATGAACATGTCGACCGACCCGGCGGACATCGAGCTGATGCTGCGCCGCATTCTTCGCGAGGAAGGTGGCGTCTCCCCGGTCGTGCCCGCCGACCGCTGGCGCGGCGGCACGCTGATCTTGAAGCCCGGCAACGCGACGCAGGAGAAGAGCTGGCCGATCGAGACCTTCTTCCACAAGGTGGTGATGATCCGGAACCGCCTGCGGACGCTGGAGCAGCAGGTCAACGCCATGGAGATCCCAACCGACGTGAAGGTCAAGCTCCAGTCGTACATCAGCGGCTGCTACGGGTCGCTGACCAGCTTCAACGTGCTGTTCGCCGACGAAGACGATCAGTTCAAGGGCGCGGGCGGGGATTAGCGCGAGAGCGCGATGATTCGCTGCAGGGTCGAGGCCGCGCGGCCGACTGGCAGGTTGCTGACGTAGACATGGCGCGCGCCGGCCGCGGCTATTGCCCGGACCGACCGCGCGCAGATGTCCTCGGCCGACGCGCCCGATGCGAACTCCTCCGACAGCTGCGCGGCCGGCACCGGCAGAAACTCGCTGAGCGCCCGCAGCGTCTTCGGATTCGCCGAGCGGTAGAAGAAAATTCCGAACACTCCCGGCATCGTCACGCCCCGGCGATCGCTTTCTTCGAGAAAGCGTTCCACGGCGCCGCGGCTGTGATGCGACACGATCTGCGTGAGGTAGAACTCCGCCGTGACCTGGTCGTCGAGCAGATAGTCGACCTGGCGCTTGACGCTGGTGTGTGGGTTGGCCCAGCCGCCCAGCGTGAGGCCGGGCTGATGGCGGCGAATCTGCTCGCGCAGCTGCCAGGCATGATCGACGCAACGCGGCGGGCCGACCGTCTTGTCGCCGCCCAGCACCACCAACGACTCGAAGCCGTGCTGATAGGCGCGATCCGCGTACGACAGGCAATGCTCCAGCGAATGCTTGGTCGTGAGAAACGGCGCAATGCTCGCTCGCGGAGCGTCGCTGCCCATGTTGTTGACGAGGTGGCGAAGGTTGTCTTCTTCCTTCAAGCCGACCGCGCTGTCGGTCAGGAAGACGAACGTGCCATCGCGCGTCAAGCCCTTCACTGCATGATAGGTGTCGATCCACGCGTCCATGCTCGCGGCGGTCTCGAGCTCGGCGCGTGGCGGTCGAAGTTCGGCGGAAATGACGGGCGCATCGGAGCGCAAGCGATCAAGGAGGCGGCTCATTCGAGAGGTTCCAAGCCTTATATAGTAACTGGGTGTCCGCGTTTGGCTCTCTCCCGTCGATCCGCCTGGCACCCCAACCCAGCACCGTCGACGAATTACCCGCCTTGTCCGCGGCCCTGGGTGGCCCGCGCCTGCTGATGAAGCGCGACGATGCGATTCCGTTCGCGTTTGGCGGCAACAAGGTTCGAAAGATGCAGCTGGTCGCGGCACAGGCCCGGGAATCCGGCGTCGACACGGTGATAACCTGCGGTGGCGTTCAATCGAACCATGCACGCGTCACCGCCGCGGTCGCGGCCAAGCTCGGTCTCCAGGCGATCCTGGTGGTGAACGCACCCAAGGGCAGGGCGCCCGAACGCGCCAGCGGCAACGCGCTGCTCGATGCGCTCCTCGGCGCGCGCATCCGCTACGTCGATTCGCGTCAGGAGCGGGCGATCGCGATGGAGGAGGCGGCGGCAGAGGAGCGGCGCGCTGGCCGGCGTCCCCTCGTGGTTCCGCTCGGCGCATCCACACCACTCGGCGCCGCCGCATTCGCGCTCGCGGTCGACGAGTTGTGCTCCCAGATCCCCGCTCCCGCCATCATCGTTCACGCATCATCGTCGGGTGGCACCCAGGCGGGATTGATTGCCGGATGCGCGCTCGCGGGCCTGCCAACGCGCGTCATTGGCGTGAGCGCCGACGAGCCGGCGGCGGCCTTGCGGACCACCATCACCGGCATTCTCGAGGGCCTCGAAGACCTCGCGCGCGTGCCGCGCGGACGCTTCACCAGCCAGCCGATCGAGATTGACGACGAGTTCGTGGGCGGCGGTTACGGCATCCCGACAGCGGCATCGCAGGAGGCGATCGAGCTCGTGGCCCGCACCGAGGCAATCTTTCTCGACCCGACGTATACCGCGAAGGCGATGGCTGGACTCATCGCCCGTTGCCGCCGCGGCGTCTTCGACCGCGACGAGACAGTGGTCTTCTGGCACACGGGCGGCCAGGTCGGATTGTTCGCCTTATGAAAATTACCTTTCTGGGAGCCGCGCAGACGGTAACCGGCTCCAAGCATTTACTCGATACCGGTTCGGCGAGAGTGCTCGTCGATGCCGGGTTGTTCCAGGGTCTGAAAGAGCTCCGCGAACGCAACTGGCAGAAGCTGCCGATCGAGCCGGCGAAGATCGACGCGGTCGTACTGACGCACGCGCACCTCGATCATTGCGGCTATCTCCCGCGGCTGGTCGCCGACGGGTTTCGCGGCCGCATTTTCTGCACCGCGGGCACGCTGGATCTGTGCCGGATCGTGCTTCCGGATTCCGGGCGAATTCAGGAGGAAGACGCCGCCAACGCCAACCGGCATGCCTACTCGAAGCACAACCCGGCGCTGCCGCTCTACACCGAGGCCGACGCGTTTCGGGCCATCTCGCAGCTGCAACCCGTCGGCTACGACCGGCCGATGCCGGTCGCGACCGGCGTCGAGGCCGATTTCATCAACGCCGGGCACCTGCTCGGGTCGGCGTACGCGCGCGTGCGCGTGAACGGCCAAACCCTGCTCTTCGGCGGCGATCTCGGCCGCTTCGATCGTCCGGTGCTTCCTGATCCAACGATGGTGGAGGAGGCGGATTACCTGCTGGTCGAATCCACTTACGGCAATCGCGTACACGAGCAAGACGATGACGGTCGCAAGCTCGCCGACGTGATCT
>Ga0209382_10006447_pt1 | contig 15097 bp, 19 predicted proteins | sample SoiMetdeltSBSDD5_FD_187599 | JGI IMG/M metagenome (GOLD analysis project Ga0209382, IMG submission 187599) | Bulk soil microbial communities from a Populus tree surrounding site in Tennessee, USA - Soil MetaG P. deltoides SBSDD5 (SPAdes) (version 2) | ecosystem: Environmental > Terrestrial >... | reverse complement strand
GCGGCCAGCAGCAGCACCGACAGCAGCTCGAACGGCAGCACCCAGGACCGGAACAGGCTGTCCCCCACGGCACCCGCCGAGCCGGCCGGATCGCCGCTGAGGTCGGCGTACGCGGTGCGCAACGCCCGCACCAGCACCGTCACCAGGGTGGCCGCGGTGCCCGCCGCGACCACCAGCGCCGCGATCCGGTTGCCGCTGTCCAGGTCGGCAGAGCGGCCGATCGGGGCGCGGGTGAGCATGATGCCGAACAGCAGCAGCACCACGATGGCGCCGACGTAGATCAGCACCTGCACCCAGGCCACGAACTCCGCGGTGAGCAGCAGGTAGCAGGCCGCCACCGCGGCGAAGGACACCACCAGCCACAGCGCGGCGTGCACCAGCTGCTTGGAGGTGACCACGAGCACCCCCGACCCGAGCGCCACCACCCCGAGCGCCACGAACACGACGTCCATCGTGGTCACGCGGCTCCGCCCCCGCTCCGGCTCCCGCCCCGCGCTGACGACGATGTGGCATCGTGACGACTAGAGCGGGGCGATGCCACATCGTCGCCATCGGGCGGGGCCGCGGCGAGCTGCTCCTTCGTCGGCGGGGCGTGCTCGTCGTGCGCCGGCGGCGGTGGCACCGTCCACATCCACTCGCGCAGCAGGTCCTTCTCGTGGGTCAGCTCGCCGATGTCGTAGGCGGCGTACTCGAACTCCGGCGTCCAGAACAGCGCGTCGAACGGGCACGCCTCGATGCAGATGCCGCAGTACATGCACAGCGCGAAGTCGATGGCGAAGCGGTCGAGCTGGTTGCGGCTGCGCGGCCGGCCGCCCTCGACCGCCGGCGGCACGCTCTCCTTGTGCGAGTCGATGTAGATACACCAGTCCGGGCACTCGCGGGCGCAGAGCATGCAGACCGTGCAGTTCTCGGCCAGCAGCCCGATCGCGCCGCGGCTGCGCGGCGGCAGCTCCGGTTTGACGTCCGGGTACTGCCTGGTCACCGAGCGGCGGGTCATGGTCCGCAGGGTTATCGCCAGGCCCTTGAGCAGGCCCATGCCGAAGCCGCCGCCGGGCAGGCTCCTTCGCCGGCTCATCCGGCCACCACCCTCCACACGCCGGTCACCGCGAGCTGCACCAGCGCCAGCGGCACGAGCACCTGCCAGGCCAGCCGCTGCAGCTGGTCCTCGCGCAGCCGCGGGTTGCTCACCCGCACCCAGATCACCACGAAGGCCAGCAGGAACACCTTGGCCAGCGTCCACAGCCAGCCGAGCTGCTCGGGCATCGGCCCGCGCCAGCCGCCGAGGAAGAGCACCGCGGTCAGCGCGCACAGCACCACGATGCCGGCGTACTCGGCGAGCAGGAACAGCGCGAACCGCAGGCCGGTGTACTCGGTGAACGGGCCGAAGATGATCTCGGAGTCGGCCACCGGCATGTCGAACGGCGGGCGGGCCAGCTCGGCCAGACCGGCGAGGAAGAACACCACGGCGGCCCCGGACTGCCAGAGCAGCCACCACGGCGACCAGGCCTCGACAATGCCGGACAGCGACAGCGTGCCCGCGGCCATCGCCACCGAGGCGGCGGCCAGCACCAGCGGCAGCTCGTAGGCCATCAGCTGAGCGGCCACCCGCATGCCGCCGAGCAGCGAGTACTTGTTGGCGCTCGCCCAGCCGGCGACCAGCGACCCGAGCACGCTGACGCTCATCACGGCCAGCACGAAGAACAGGCCGATGTCCAGGTCAAGCGCCACCCAGTCGGGCCCGATCGGGACCACGATCAGCACCACCAGGTACGGGATCAGCGCGATCGCCGGGGCCAGCGAGAAGATCGACCGGTCGGCCCTGGCCGGGACCACGAACTCCTTCTGCGCGAACTTCACGCCGTCGGCCACCAGCTGGGCCCAGCCGTGGAACGCGCCGGCGTACATCGGCCCGAGCCGGGCCTGCATGTGCGCCATCGCCTTGTGCTCCAGCTGCCCGACCAGCAGCGGCAGCAGCAGGAACGCGGCCAGCACGGCCACCAGCCGCAGCGCCACCTCGACGGCGGTGGGCAGGGTCATGAGCCGGCCTCCTGCGGACCCCAGGTGCCCGGGGCTGGCACGCCGGGCGGCAGGTTGCGGCGGCGCTGCCGGCCGGCGCCTAGCTCGTGCACCGACTGGCCGGGGTCCACCTCACCCGGCCACTGCTTGGCCACCCTGGACGCCAGCACGAAGTCCTTGCGCAGCGGGCGGCCCTCGAAGCCGTCCGGGAGCAGCAGCGGCACCAGGTTGGGGTGGCCGTCGAAGTGCACGCCGAACATCTCCGCCGTCTCCCGCTCGTGCCAGTTGGCGCCGCGGTACACCGCGCTGACGGTGGCCAGCCGGGGGTCGCCGCCGGGCAGCAGGGTGCGCAGCAGCAGGTGGTGCCGGCCGGCGGTGGCGTACACGTGCAGCACCACCCGCAGGCCGGCCGGGTCGGCGTCCAGCTCGTCGACGGCGGTCAGCCAGTCGAAGAAATCGCAGCCCAGCTCGTCGCGGGCGAACTCGGCGGCGGCCACCCAGCCGGCCGGTTCGACGTCGACGGTGAGCACGCCGTGCTCCACCGCGGTCGCCACCGGGGTGGCCGGCCGGCGCGCGAAGGCCGCGCTCAGCTCGTCGGGTGTCATCGAATCGGGTGTCATCGAATCGGGGCTCATTGAATCGGGGCTCATCTCGCCGGGCGTCATTCGCGGTCCAGCGACGGGAACTGCGGCGCCGCGCCGGACCTGCGGGCCTCGCCACCGATCTTGTCCTGCAGCTTCATGATCCCGTGCAGCAGGGCCTCCGGCCGCGGCGGGCAGCCCGGCACGTACACATCGACGGGCACCAGCTGGTCGACGCCCTTGGTCACGCAGTAGGAGTCCCAGTACGGCCCGCCGCAGTTGGAGCAGGCACCGAAGGAGATCACGTACTTCGGGTCGGGCATCTGCTCATACAACCGCTTGATCGCGGGCGCCATCTTGTCGGTCACCGTGCCGGACACCACCATCAGGTCGGCCTGGCGCGGGCTCGGCGCGAACGGGATGACCCCGAGCCGGATGAAGTCGTGCTTGCTCATCGAGGTGGCGATGAACTCGATGGCACAGCACGCCAGCCCGAAGTTGAACACCCACAAGGAGTACCGCCGGCCCCAGTTCAGCACGTACTTGACCGGCTCCGGCACCTGCGGCAGCAGGCCTGCCCTGTGCGTCGACGACGTCTGCGCCGACGGATCCGGCAGCCGCACTATGCCCACGACAGCACCCCCTTGCGCCAGGCGTAGCCGATGCCCACCGCCACGATGGCCAGGAACACGAACATCTCGACCAGCGTCACCGCGCCGAACCCCGGCTCGGCGAACACGATGGCCCAGGGGAACAGGAAGATCGCGTCGACGGCGAACACCACGTACAGGAACGTGAAGACGTAGTAGCGGACGTAGGACTGCGCCCAGCCCTCGCCGACCGGGTCGACGCCGCACTCGTAGGTGGTCAGCTTCTCGGCCGTCGGCCGGTGCGGCCGCAGCAGCCGGTTCGCACCGAGCGCCACGACCACGAACGCGACCCCGACCAGCAACAGCAGGCCGACCATCCCGTAATCCCCGAAGTAGCCGTCCACCGCTTGCACCTCCGGCGCTCGAACCGGTCACCGGGCGTAGTTTTGCCGCCGCAAATGATTCTCTGCTGATCGCCCCGTTGTCCATCACCAGTTGCCGCCGCGCCGGCTCTTGCCGCCGTGGCGTGGACCGCTAACGTCTCGGGGATGAGCGCGACGCCGCGGGCCGGCAGCGGGCCGGAGCACCCAGGGGACGCTGGGGACGCCGGACCGCTGATCGAGGAGGCGATGCGCAAGACCGGCATCGTGTGGGTCGCCGCGCCCGGCGAGCGGGCCTGGCCGGCGTGGTTCCACTGGCACGACGGCGCGGCCTACCTGGTCACCGGCGACGGCGAGCAGCCACTGCCGGCGCTGACCGCCGGCGGCACCGCGGAGGTCGTGGTGCCGAGCAAGGACACCGGCGCGCGGCTGATCGGCTGGCTGGCGACGGTGGCCGAGGTGCCGCCGGGCGGCGAGCTGTGGCAGCAGGTGGTGCCCGCCATGCACGCCAAGCGGCTCAACCCCCTCGACGGCGACCTGCAGCCGCAGCGCTGGGCTCGGGAATGCGTGCTGCTGCGCCTCGAACCGACCGGCGAGGTGCTCGACCAGCCGCGCGGCTCCGGGGCCGCCGCGCCGCCGCCCACCCCGGCCACCACCAGCGGCCCGCTGCCCTACGTCCTCGGCCGCCGCCGCAAGCGTGGCTAGCCCGTGAGGGCGCGCTGGGCGTCCCAGGCTTCCGCTAGCGAGCGGTGGGACGCCCACGGTTCAGTTGTTGGGGCGCTCGTCCCGTTCGCTGGGCGTCCCAGGCCTCACCCTGTGAACGGTGGGACGCCCGCGTCCGCGTACGCCCGGGATGCTCGCGTCCGCGTACGCCCGGGACGCCCGCGTGCCAGGGTTACCGCCGGGATGGGCGCGGCGTGCGCTCCCGGACCCGGACGTTCACCCGGACGGGCGTGCCGGTGAAGCCGAACGTCTCCCGGAGCCGGCGTTCCAGGAAACGACGGTAGCCCGCCTCAAGGAACCCGGAGGTGAACAGCACGAACGTCGGCGGCCGCGACTGCGCCTGGGTGGCGAAGAGGATCTTGGGCTGCTTGCCACCGCGCACCGGTGGCGGGGTGGCCGCGACGACCTCGCCGAGCCAGGAGTTCAGCGCGCCGGTCGGCACCCTGCGGTCCCAGGATTCCAGCGCCTCGCGCAGCGCCGGCGCGAGCTTGGCCACCGCCCGGCCCGTGAGCGCCGAGACGTTCACCCGCTTGGCCCACGGCACCCGGACCAGCTCGCGGTCGATCTCCCTGGTCAGCTGGCGGCGCCGGTCCTCGTCCACCAGGTCCCACTTGTTGAACGCCAGCACCAGCGCGCGGCCGGCCTCCACGACCGTGCCGATCACCCGCAGGTCCTGCTCGGCGATCGGCTCGCCGGCGTCGATCAGCACGATGGCCACCTCGGCCGCCTCGATGGCCGAACGGGTGCGCAGCGACGCGTAGTACTCGGTGCCGCTGGCCGTCTTCACCCGCTTGCGCAGCCCCGCGGTGTCGACGAACCGCCAGACCTGGCCGTCCAGCTCGACCAGCGAGTCGACCGGGTCGATGGTGGTGCCGGCGACCGGGTCGACCACCGCCCGCTGCTCGCCGACGAGCCGGTTGAGCAGGCTCGACTTGCCCACGTTCGGCTTGCCGACCAGGGCGACCCTGCGCGGTCCGCCGGCCGGCGCGAAGTCGTCGCGCGGCGTCTGCGGCAGGGCCTGGAGGATGGCGTCGAGCAGGTCGCCGGAGCCGCGCCCGTGCAGCCCGCTCACCAGGTGCGGCTCGCCGAGGCCGAGCGACCACAGCGCGGCCGCGTCGGCGACGGCCCGCTCGTCGTCCACCTTGTTCGCGGCCAGCAGCACCGGCCGGTCGGAGCGGCGCAGCACCCTGGCGACCGCCTCGTCCGTGCTGGTCGCGCCGACGGTGGCATCCACGACGAGCAGCACGGCGTCCGCGGTGGCCATGGCCAGGTCGGCCTGCGCGGCCACCGCGGCCTGCAGCCCTCTGGCGTCCGGCTCCCAGCCGCCGGTGTCCACCACGGTGAACCTGCGGCCGTTCCACAGCGCGTCGTAGGCCACCCGGTCCCTGGTCACGCCGGGGGTGTCCTGCACGACCGCCTCCCGGCGGCCCAGGATGCGGTTGACCAGGGTCGACTTGCCGACGTTTGGCCGGCCGACCACGGCGAGCACCGGCTGCGGCCCGGCCTGCTCGTCATCGCCGCTGGCCCCCTCGACGCCATCGAAGGGCTCGTCGCCAAGGCCAGCCCAGTCGGGCTCGTCCGCCCAGCCGGACTCACCGGTCCAGGCCGGCCCATCGGCCCAGCCGTCCCGCTCGTTCACGGCGCCTCCGCCCGTCTGTCCATAGTGGACGGTGGTGGGCCGGTCCGGGCCCGGTCCAGGTCGGCAACCAGCGCGGCCAGCTCGACCCGGACCAGCTCGGTCGCGGCGACCAGGGCCGCCCGGCCGCGCTCGGTGGTCACCGGCACCGGCGCGCCGAACAGCACGTGCACCCGCGGCCGGAACCGGGGCAGCAACCGGGCATCCACGCGATGGGTGCCGCGGCAGGCTACCGGCAGCACGGCGGCACCGGCCGAGCGCGCCAGCCACGCCGCTCCCTGCCGTGCCTGGGCCACGTCGCCCGCACCGCGGGTACCCTCGGGAAACACGCCGACCACACCTCCGACCCGCAGGGTACGCAGCGCGGCCAGCAGCGGCGCGCGGTCCACCTCGCCGCGGCGGATGGACAGCTGGCCGAGCCGCCGCAGGTACCAGCCGAACGGGCCGTGGAAGGCCTCGCGCTTGACCAGGAACACCGACCGCCGCCCGACCAGCCCGAACAGCAGCGGACCGTCGATGAAGGAGCTGTGGTTGGCCACCAGGACCACCGCCCCGGAGCGCGGCACGTTGCCCCGGCCGTGCACGCGCAGCCGGTACACCACGTAGAACACCCAACTGCCGATCCATCGGCTGAAGTCGTGCAGCCTGGGCCAGCTGCCATCGGGCAGCGGCACCGGCACGCTCACGGGAGTAACGACACGGCCGGCACGGCCATCCCGCGCTCGGCGACCAGCGCACGCAGCCGGGCCAGCACCCCGGTGACATCCAGCTCGGTGGTGTCCAGCTCGACGGCGTCGGCGGCGGGGCGCAACGGCGACACCGCCCGGCTGGCGTCGTACCGGTCGCGCCGGTGCACGTCGGCCAGGGTTGCGTCGACGCGGCCCGGCCGGCCGGCGGCGCTGTCCTGGTCGCTGCGCCGCCGGGCCCTCGTCGCCGCGGCCGCGGTCAGGTACACCTTCAGGCCGGCGGCCGGGGCGACCACGGTGCCGATGTCGCGGCCCTCCACCACGATGCCGCCGGTCTCGGTCAGGGCGCGGTCGATGATCAGCCGCTGCTGGGCGACCAGCGTGGCCCGCACCGCCGGCACGGCGGACACCGGGGACACCGCGAGCGTGACGGCCCGGCCGCGGACCTCGGCGGCGACGTCCTCGCCGCCGAGCCGCACCGACGGGCGGTTCGGGTCGACGCCGACGTGCAGGGACAGGCCCGGCAGCAGCGCGGCCACCGCGGCCGGATCGTGCACGTCGGACCCGGCACGCAGCACAGCCAGCGTCACCGCCCGGTACATCGCACCGGTGTCCAGGTACGCCGCGCCCAGCTGCAACGCCAACCGCCTAGCCACGGTGGACTTGCCGGTGCCGGACGGACCGTCGATCGCCACAACGCCCCGCAGCACCTGCTCCACGCACGCCTCCTTCGCCCGCCCCGCCCCATCATTCTGCCCGACGGTGCCCCCGTAGCGGGCCATGCACCCTCGCACCGGGCCCGTCAGCGCGGCAGGTCGGTGCGCAGCCGCGCGGCGCCGCGCAGGTACACGTGCCGCACCTGGGAGCGTTCCAGGTGGGTCTCCACGTGAGCCAGCATCCTGATCACCCGCGGCATGGCCCCCGGCACGGGGATCTCGGTGGCGCACAGCAGCGGCACGTCGGCCAGGCCCGCCTGCCGGGCGGCATAGGCGGGGAACTCCGCCGACAGGTCCTGGGTCACGGTGAAGATCGCCGAGATGAGGTCGGTGCCGCGCAGGTCGTTGCGCGCCAGCACCTCGGTGACCAGCTCCGCCGTCGCCGCCAGGATCTGCTCACGGTCGTCGGCGTCCACCTGGGTCGCGCCGCGAACCGCCCGTACCGCCACCCGAGGGACCCTCTCACAGCGGAGCCACCGGCCCGCCCCCGGCTGTTGTCGCCGAACTCGACAACACCGGGGTTTACCGGCCGGTAGGGCCCGCTCCTGTCGAGTTCGGCGACAACAACGGGCACCCAGCCGCGATCCGGCGTCACAGCCCGACGGCCTGATGCAGCGCGCCCACCTCGGCGCGGGACAGCGCGCGCAGCGACCCGGGGCGCTGCTCACCGAGCCGGACCGGGCCGACGGCGGTGCGGACGAGGCGCTGCACCGGGTAGCCGACGGAGTCGAGCAGGCGGCGGACGATGTGCTTGCGCCCCTCGTGCAGCACCAGCTCGACCATGGTGCGCCCGGGGGCGGCGTCCACGACGCGGAAGGCGTGCACGGCGACCGGACCGTCCTCCAGCGCGACCCCGGCCCGCAGCCGCCGGCCGAGATCGCGCGGCACCTGGCCGGGCACCTGGGCGAGGTAGGTCTTGAGCACCTCGAAGGACGGGTGCGCCAGCCGGTGCGCCAGCTCGCCGTCGTTGGTGAGCAGCAGCAGGCCCTCGGTGTCCGCGTCCAGCCGGCCGACGTGGAACAGCCGCTCCGGCCGCGACCGCACGAGGTCGCCGACGCACGGCCGGCCCTGCTCGTCGGACATGGTGGTGTGCACGCCGCGCGGCTTGTTCAGCACCAGGTACACCAGGTCCTCGCGCACCACCAGCCGCGAGCCGTCCACGTGGATGACGGCGGTGGCCGGGTCCACCCGGCGGCCGAGCTCGCGGACGACCTCGCCGTCGACCTGCACCCGGCCGGCGGCGATCAGCTCCTCGGCGGCGCGCCGGGACGCGACGCCGGCCTTGGCCAGCACCTTCTGCAGGCGCACGCCGCGCGGGTCCGGTTCAGGCATCATCGATCGAGTCCACCTCGGGCAGCAGCGGGGCGATCGGCGGCAGCTCCTCCAGGCTGGACAGGCCGAGCCGCTCCAGGAACAGCTCCGTGGTGCGGTAGCGGATGCCGCCGGTGTCCGGGTCGGTGCCCTGCTCCTCGATCAGCCCGCGGGCCAGCAGGGTGCGGATCACACCGTCCACGTTCACGCCGCGCACCGCGGCGACCCGCGAGCGGGTGACCGGCTGCCGGTAGGCGATCACCGCGAGGGTCTCCAGCGCGGCCCTGGTCAGCCGCGCGCGCTGGCCGTCGAGCAGCAGCCGCTCCACGAACGGCGCGTGCTCCTGCCTGGTGTAGAACCGCCAGCCCTCGCCCACCCGCCGCAGGTCGATGCCGCTGCCCTCGCGGGTGTACCGGTCGCTGAGCCGGCGCAGGGCCTCGGCGATCCTGGTCACCGGCTGCTGCACGGCGGTGGCCAGCACCTCCTCTGGCGCCGGCGTGTCCACCACGAGCAGCAGCGACTCCAGGGCGGCCGCCAATGCGGCGTCCTCGGCCAGGTCGGGCGGCTCGGCCGGCTGCGTCCCGGTGTCGGTCACCACTCGTCGTCCTCCCGGCCGGGCTGTTCGGTCGCGTGTTCGGTCGCGTGATCGGTCGCCTCGGCCCCGCCGACCCAGCGGACGTGCAGCTCGCCGAGCGCGTCGACCTGGTCGAAGGCCAGCACCGCCTCGCGGTACAGCTCCAGCAGCGCGAGGAACCTGGCGACCACCTCGAGGGTATGCCGGCAGTCCGCCACCAGCTCACGGAAGGTGCCACCACCGGTCCGGGCCAGCCGCGCCCGCAGCAGCGCGGCGTGCTCCGGCACCGAGACCTGCACCGCGTGCAGGTGGGCCAGCGAGACGGCCGGCGGCGGCCGGGGCCGGAACACCGCGGCCGCGATCTCGGCAAACCGCCGCGCGTCGACGCCGAGCATCACCTCCGGCAGCAGCGCCGTGTAGCGCTCCTCCAGCGCCACGGACCTGGGGTAGCGCCGCAGCGCCCCGGCCTCGAGCTCGGCGAACAGCGCCGCGACCTGCTTGTACGCCCGGTACTGCAACAGCCGCGCGAAGAGCAGGTCGCGCGCCTCCAGCAGGGCAAGATCCTCGGCGTCCTCCACCTCGGCGGACGGCAGCAGGCGGGCCGCCTTGAGGTCGAGCAGGGTCGCGGCGATCACCAGGAACTGGGTGGTCTCGTCGAGGTCGGCGGCGTCGCCGAGCGCCCTGGTGTGCGCGATGAACTCGTCGGTCACCTGGTGCAGGGCCACCTCGGTGACGTCCAGCTCGTGCCTGCCGATCAGCTGCAGCAGCAGGTCGAACGGGCCCTCGAAGTTGTCCAGCCGCACGGTGAACCGGCCGCGGGGCAGTTCCGCCGGCTCGCCGGCGACCGCGGTTGCCGGGCTCAACGGTCCCGCGTCAGGCGGCGGACCAGCACCGAGTGCTCGCCGTTCTCGTCCAGGTCGGCCAGCAGCACGGCGACCGCCTCGCGCACGATGCGGCCGCGGTCGACCGGCAGCCCGTGCTGAGCCCGCAGCAGCAGCCTGGCCTGCTCCAGCGCGACCAGCTCCTCACCGGAGACGTACACGGTGATCTTGGAGTCGTGCTTCTGCCGGCCGGAGCCGGTGCGTGGCGGGTTGGGCGCGGCGTGGCCGCCGCGCTGGGCGGGCGCCGTCGTGGACCGGAACAGCTCCGTGGCGCCGGGCAGCGAGACGTGCCTCGTCACCGGGCGATCACTTCACGGGCCAGCGCGCGGTAGGCCTCCGCCCCGGCGGAGCGCGGGGCCCACACGGTGATCGGCTCGCCGGCGACCGTCGTCTCGGGGAAGCGGACTGTCCGGTTGATCACCGTGTCGAACACGGTGTCCCCGAACGCCTCCGCGACGCGGGCCATCACCTCGCGGGTGTGCAGGGTGCGCGGGTCGTACATGGTGGCCAGGATGCCGGTGATCTCCAGCTTGGGGTTGAGCCGCTCGCGCACCTTGTCGATCGTGTCGATCAGCAGCGCCACCCCGCGCAGGCTGAAGAACTCGCACTGCAGCGGGATGATCACACCGTCAGCGCAGGCCAGCGCGTTCACCGTGAGCAGGCCGAGCGACGGCTGGCAGTCGATCAAGATGTAGTCGTAGGCGTCGACCGCCGGCTGCAGCGTGCGGCCGAGCGTCTGCTCCCGGCCGACCTCGGTGACCAGCTGGATCTCGGCGGCGGACAGGTCGATGTTGCTCGGCAGCAGGTCCATGCCGTCCAGCGAGGTCTTCATGATCACGTCGCTCATCGAGGTGCCGCGCTCCATGATCAGGTTGTAGATGGTGCATTCGAGCTGGTGCGGCGCCACGCCGAGGCCGACCGACAGCGCGCCCTGCGGGTCGAAGTCCACGAGCAGCACCTTGCGGCCGTACTCGGTGAGCGCGGCGCCAAGGTTGATGGTCGAGGTGGTCTTGCCGACGCCGCCCTTCTGGTTGCACATAGCGAGCACCTTCGCCGGCCCGTGGCCGGTGAGCGGGGGCGGGACCGGTGCCTGCCGGCGGTGCCTGCCGGCCGGGACCGTGGTGCTGTAATCGGCCTCGAGATCTTCCTCGGGGTCGGGGCGGGCTGGCAATCCCATGGGGCGCGGTGTCGACATGACGCTAGGTCTCCTTCTCGACGTTGTGCGCTCGGCGAAGAGTAGGCCCCACATTGGGGAGGCTCAACGCGCCTCGCCGTGGCCGGCGCACGCCGGGTTCGGGGTATTCACCGGATGCCCGCCACTGGTCGGGCACGTAGCCTCGATGACGTGGACGCGACACCGACGACGGCCCGGCCGCGCCGGCGGGCGCACCGCATCTGGCCACCGCAGACCCGGCAGGCGGCGGCGGTCATGTTCGGCTTCGTGGGGCTGCTGTACCTGGTGGAACTGGCTGACGCCGAGGTGTTCGGTGGCCGGCTGGACGGCGGCGGCATCCGGCCGCGTGAGGTGTCCGGGCTGGACGGGGTGCTGTTCGCGCCGCTGCTGCACGGCGGTTGGGCGCACCTGAGCGCGAACACCCTGCCCGTACTGCTGTTCGGCTTTCTCGCCATGGCCGCGGGGCTGCACCAGTGGGTCGCGGTGACGGCCACCATCTGGCTGGTCAGCGGGTTCGGCGTGTGGCTGGCCGCGGCGCCCGGCTCGGTGACGGTCGGCGCCTCCGGGCTGGTCTTCGGCTGGCTGACGTTCCTGCTGGCCCGGGGCTGGTTCAACCGCAGCGCGCTGCAGATCCTGCTCGCCGTGGTCCTGCTGTTCTTCTGGGGCGGGCTGCTGCTCGGCGTGCTGCCCAGCCGGCCGGACATCTCCTGGCAGGGCCATCTGTTCGGCGCACTGGCCGGCGTCCTCGCGGCGTGGCTTGCCGCCAAGGCCAACGGCCCGGCCTACCGCCCGCAGTCCCGCCCCCCGCCGCGCCCACGTTCGGCACCCTGAACGGCGCCACCCGCGATCCAGGTGCCGAACGCCGCGCCCGCCGGTGCCACCAGCCCAGCTACACCACGTTCAGCGGGCTGAATGTGGTGTAGCTGGCGGGTCAGGCCCTGGCTCGCGGATGCGCGGTGGCGTACACCTCGCGCAGCCGGTCGACCGTGACGAGGGTGTACACCTGCGTGGTGGTCACGGATGCGTGGCCGAGTAGCTCTTGCACCACGCGCACGTCGGCGCCGCCCTCCAGCAGGTGGGTCGCGAAGGAGTGGCGCAGGGTGTGCGGCGACACCGCGGCGGTGATCCCGGCCCGCTCGGCCGCCTCGCGCAGCACTTGCCAGGCGCTCTGCCGGGACAGCCGGCCACCCCGGGCGTTGAGGAACAAGGCCCCGGACCGCACGACGCCACCTCGCCCGCGGGCGAGCAGCGCCGGCCGGGCACGCACCAGGTAGGCGTCCAGTGCGGCAAGCGCCGGCCGGCCGATCGGCACCAGGCGTTGCTTGCCGCCCTTGCCGGCCAGCAGCACGGTGCGCGCGGGGGCGTCCACGTCGTCCACGTCGAGGCCGACCGCCTCGGAGATCCGCGCGCCGGTGGAGTACAGCAGCTCCAGCAGGGCGCGGTCGCGCAGCGCCCGCAACCCTGGGTCGACCGCACCGCCGGTCGCGGGGGCACCGCCGCTCGCGGGGGCACGGCCGCCCGGTGCGCCACCTGGGCCGGCGGGCGTGCCGGGGCCGCTCGCCGCCAGCAGCGCGAACACCTGGTCCACCGGCAGCGCCTTGGGCAACCGCTTGGGCGGCGTCGGCGGGCGCACCTCCCGGGCCGCGTCGACAGCGGTCAGGCCCTCGCGGTGGGCGAAGCGGTGCAGCCCGCGGGCCGCGACCACGGCCCGCGCCGCCGATGACGGGGCCAGCGGCCGGCCGCCGTAGCTGCCGTCGCGTAGTGCGGCCAGAAACGAGCTGACGTGCGCCTCGGTCACCTGGTCCAGCTCGGCCACCCCGCAACGGCTCAGGTACTCGTTGTACCGTCGCAGGTCACGAGCGTAGGAGTCGAGCGTGTTGCGCGCGGTGCCGCGCTCGACCGCGAGATGGTCCAGGTACGCCGAGAGCACATCGGTCACCGAGACCACCGCGATCAGCGCCCGGCGCCCGCCGGCTCGTCCGCGAGTGTGGTCGAGCCGAGCGCCACCCCCAGCGGCACGTACGGCAGCTCGTGGGCGTCGGCCACCTCGGGCAGCACAACGTGGCCGCAGACCACGTTGACGCCCTTGGCCAGCGCGGGGTCGTCGTGCACGGCCTGCCGCAGCCCGCGGTCGGCCAGCGCGCACGCGTAGGGCAGCGTGACGTTGGTCAGCGCGTAGGTAGAGGTGTTGGGCACCGCGCCCGGCATGTTCGCCACGCAGTAGAAGACCGACTCGTGCACCGAGAACGTGGGGTCGGCGTGGGTGGTCGGCCGGGAGTCGGCGAAGCAGCCACCCTGGTCGATGGCGATGTCAACCAGCACCGAGCCCGGCCGCATCGCCTTCACCAGCTCGTTGGACACCAGCTTCGGCGCCTTGGCACCGGGCACCAGCACGGCGCCGATCACCAGGTCGGCCCACAGGCACGCCTTCTCCACCTCGTAGGTGTTACTCATGATCGTCTGCAGGTGGCCGCGGTAGATGAAGTCGATCTGGCGCAGCCGGTTGATGTTGGTATCCAGCACCACCACCTCGGCCTGCAGGCCCAGCGCGATCGTCGCGGCGTTCATGCCGGCCACCCCGGCGCCGATCACCGCGATCTTGCCGGCCGGCACGCCGGACACTCCGCCGAGCAGCACACCGCGGCCGCCCTGGGCGCGTTCCAGGGTGTGCGCGCCCACCTGCGGCGCCATCCGGCCGGCCACCTCAGACATGGGCGCCAGCAACGGCAGCGTGCCGTCCGGCAGCTGCACGGTCTCATAGGCCACCGCGTCGATCCCGGAGTCGACGAGCGCCTCGGTGCACTCGTGGCTGGCCGCCAGGTGCAGGTAGGTGAACAGCACCTGGCCGCGGCGCATCCGGTGGTACTCCTCGGCAATCGGCTCCTTGACCTTGAGCACCAGGTCGGCCTCGCCCCAGACGTCGTCGGCGTTGGGGATGATCCGGGCCCCGGCGGACAGGTACTCGGGGTCCATCAGTGCTGAGCCGAGGCCGGCATCCTTCTCGATAAGCACCTCGTGGCCGCGGCGGACCAGCTCGAGGACCCCAGCGGGGGTGATGGCTACGCGGTACTCGTGGTTCTTGAGCTCCCGCGGTACTCCTACCTTCACGGATGTGCCTCCTCAGCCCCCATGGCCGACCCGGCGCCGCTGCCGAGCCTTTCGGCTGACTCTAGTGGCGCAACCTCAGTAGCGGCGCCAATCCGGCGGCGATGGCACGGGCGGCCGTCCCGCCCCGCGGTCGCACACCAGGGGGACTAACCTTCGCCCATGACGACTCCCCCGGCACAGCCGCCAGGCCAGGGGCCTTCCGGCTGGCCACCGGATGACCCGCAGGGCGGCTGGCCGGCACCCGGCCCGGTCCCGCCACCGCCCGGCCAGTACCCGCCGCCGGGGTATCCGCCGCCTGGGTACCCGGGCGGCTCGACCACCCCGTACACCGGTTACCCGGGCCACGAGGGTTGGTACGGCGGGCAGCCGGCCTACGCCGCGCCCGGCTACCCCGGCGGTTACTACGCCGACCCGGCGGCACCCTTCGGGTACGACCAGCTTGGCCGGCCATACTCGGAGAAGCAGAAGCTGGTCGCCGGGTTGCTGCAGATCCTGCTCGGCGGGTTCGGCGTCGGCCGCTTCTACACCGGGCACGTCGGCATCGGCGTGGCACAGATCTTCGTCACCATTCTCACGTGCGGGCTCGGCGCCATCTGGGGCCTGATCGACGGCATCCTCATCCTGGTCAACGGCGGCACCGACGCCGAAGGCCGCCCCCTTCGCGACACTTAACCACCCGCTCAACCCCTACCCCGGAGCCCCGCACCACCACCGACCACCG
>Ga0209382_10006446_pt1 | contig 15099 bp, 16 predicted proteins | sample SoiMetdeltSBSDD5_FD_187599 | JGI IMG/M metagenome (GOLD analysis project Ga0209382, IMG submission 187599) | Bulk soil microbial communities from a Populus tree surrounding site in Tennessee, USA - Soil MetaG P. deltoides SBSDD5 (SPAdes) (version 2) | ecosystem: Environmental > Terrestrial >... | reverse complement strand
GCCATCGTGGCCGCCACCAGCAGCCCGATCACCGCCAGCGTGGCCTTCATGGCTGCGCTCCTCACTTCGCCCCCGCCGGCTTGGGCGCGCCCGGCGGCGCTTCGACGTAGACGAAAGTCGTCGCGGTGTTGGCGACGCTGATGGTCTGGCTCACCGTCTGGTTGGGCATGGCGTTGATCTTGATGTTGTTCACGTTGACGAGGCGCGGCAGCCGCGAGACCTTGTCGAAGAAGAGCGCGAGGTTGTGGTAGCTGCCCACGAGACCCATGGCGATCGGCCACTCCTGGTAGAACTCCTTGTTCACGGTGGCCCCGGGGGTGAAGTTGTTGATGGTCAGGTTGGACTGCGCGGCCAGGGCCTGCACCTTGCGCATCAGGTCCGGGGTCTCCTTGGCGGGCGGGAGGATGCTCTTGAGCGTTTCGAGCTTCTTCTCCAGCAGCGCGACCTCGCGCTGGAACTCGCCGAGCTTCTGGGCCGTCACTTCGAGGGCCCGGATCTCCTTGTTGAGGGCTTCCAGCTTGGCCGTCTTGTCGTCGCGCTCGATGGTGGCGTCGGACCAGTAGAAGTACCAGAACAGGCCGCCGATGAGCACGGCGAGGGCGGCGGAGACACCCAGCTGTCCTCCCAGCGAAAGCTTCGTATAGGCGTTGTCGGCCATGTGCCTCTCCTCCGCCTATCTCGGCGCGGGGGCCGGTGCCCCCGCCGCCGGACTCGCGCCGGGAATGGGCCTCGACGCGTTCTGCTGCTGCTTGATGACGGCCTCCGGGTTGCTGAACGAGGCCTGCAGCACGAACGTCACGAGATTGGTGGCCTCGGTGGCCGAGACCAGGTTGACCTCCGGGAACCAGCAGAGCGATCGGTCCAGCGGGTTCGCCTTGCCGCAGCCGTACTGGTCGGAACCCGCGGCCTGCAGCGCGGTGATGAAGTCCGCCACCGACGTGAGGCTGTTGCTCTGTCCCCCGAGCCGGAGCTGGTTGCCCGTCTGGTCCAGCTGGGTCAGCCACACGAAGTCGGGAAGCGCCTTCGAGAGCTCGTCCAGGAGGTGCACCGGCCCCTGCTGCTCGGCCTGGAGCCGATAGATGAGGTCCACCTTCCGCTGGAAGGTGGCGCGCTTCTGCTCGAGCTCGTCCACCTGCTTCTTGATGGCCTGCAGCTCCCGCTGGCGCTGCTCGGCGGCCACGATCTTGCTGTCCAGCTCGCGGATCTGGCCCGACATATAGAGGTAGAGGGCCAGGCAGAGCAGGACGGCGCCCCCCGCGAAGACGGTCAGGAGCAGGTAGGCCTGGACGGACCCCGGGGCGGCCGCGACCGACTTCTTCTTCTTGGTCGGCCGGTCCGCGGCGAGAAGGTTGATCCGGATCATCGGTCGCCCACCTTTCGGGCAGCCAGACCCACGGCGATGGCGGCGCTGGGGCCGATCTCGTTGATGAACTCGGGATCGAAATCCCTGGGGTTGTAGGTCACGTTGTTGAAGGGGTTCATCATCTCGACCCCCGCCTCGAATCGGTCCGCCAGCAGCTCCTGGAGCCCGCGAACCTTGCTCGTGCCGCCGGCGAGGAAGATGCGGTCGATACGGTCTTCCGAAGACGTCGCCTTGAAGAAGTCGAAGGTCTTCTGGATCTCGAGGGCGATGTTCTCGGATACGGCCTGGAGGATCGGAGCGAGGTTTTCCGGGGCCGCGCCCTCCACGCGCGAGCCCCGCTTGAGCGCCTCCGCCTGGTCGAAGGAGAGGTTCAGGTCCTTCTGGATGGCGTCGGTGTACTGGTTGCCGCCCACCGCGATGTCGCGGTTGAAGATCGACGTCGGCCCCTTGATGATGTTGATGTTCATGATCGACGCGCCCACGTTGAGGAGCGCGATCACGCGGCCGGGATCGATCCCGTAGTTGATCTCGTAGGCGTTCTGCAGGGCGAAGACGTCCACGTCCACCATCGCCGGGTTCTTGCCCGCCTGGCTGATGGCCGAGGTGTAGTCGCTGATCTTGTCCTTCTTGACCGCGACGAGCAGGACGTCCATGTTGCCGCCGCCGCCCGAGCCCTCGATCACCTCGTAGTCCAGGGCGACGTCCTGGATGTCGAAGGGGATGTACTGCTCCGCCTCCCAGTGGATGGACTCGGCCAGCTCCTCCGGGCTCATCTGCGGGAGCGAGATCTTCTTGACGATGACCGCGTTGCCCGAGACGCTCGTGGCCACGTCGCTCGTCTTGATCTTCTGCGTGGAGAAGAGCCGCTGGATCGCGTCGATGACGGCACCGGAGTCCATGATCGCGCCGTCCACGATCGCCTCCGGTGGAAGCGCCTCCATCCCGATGTTGACGAGCTGGTGCTCGGCTCCGCCCTTGCCGCCGGACTTGAGCTCGACGGCCTTGACGGCCGAGGACCCGATGTCGAGTCCGACCAGCCCCTTTTTCTTGCCGAACAGAGCCACGAGTTCTCCTCGCGCTAGCGACGGCGCCAGTTCCCGGCCAGCCCCACCCGCCTGCGATGTCGCCTCGAAACGGAACCGAGCCGACGTACTACTTTACGCAAAATAGTTAAAGTGCTGGTTGAACCTAGCAAAGGAGGGGATACCTGTCAAGGAAAAAATGAGCGCGCGTCCAGTAAGTTGTGACGGGGACTAGCTCTCTAGGCTTTGGGTCGTTCGGCCCAGGAAGCCTCCGCGAACGCGCGCGGACGCAATACCGACGACGTAAAGCGCGGAGAGGCGAGGACTTGAGACGAGGCCATCTTCAGAAGCGAATCTTGACGTCTGGATCGTCCTTGGCGTGGATCGTGTCGATGAAACGGACCTGATGTGGCACGGTCGTCATGACCAGGGTGTGGGTTCTTGTCCCGTCCCCGAAGAAGCGCACGCCGCGGAGCAGGGCGCCATCCGTCACGCCCGCCGCCGCGAAGATGATGCTCTTGCCCGGCGCCAGGTCCTCCGTGCGGTAGATCCGGTCGATGTCGGGGATGCCCATGCGCTTGAGCCGCTCGCGGTCGGATTCCTTGGTCAGGACGAGCTTGGCCTGGATCTCGCCGTTGAGGCAGCGCATGGCGGCCGCCGTCAGCACCCCTTCGGGCGCGCCGCCCGTTCCCATCACCGCGTGGACGCCGGTCCCCACGACCGCGGCGGAGATCCCCGCGGAGAGGTCGCCGTCACCGATGAGGCGGATGCGGGCGCCCGCCTTCCGGATATCGGCGATGAGGCGCTCGTGCCGCGGACGGTCGAGGACGATCACGACGAGGTCGTTCACGTCCCGGTCGAGCGATTTCGCGATGACCTTGAGGTTGTCCTCGACGGGGGCGTTGATGTCGACCTTGCCCTTGGAGGACGGGCCGACCACGAGCTTCTCCATGTAGATGTCGGGCGCGTGCAGGAGGCCGCCCTTCTCGGAGGCGCCCAGGACGGCGATCGCGTTGGGCGCGCCCGTCGCGCACAGGTTGGTCCCCTCCAGCGGATCGACGGCGATGTCCACCGGATAGCCGCCCTTGCCGACCTTCTCCCCGACGTAGAGCATGGGCGCCTCGTCGCGCTCGCCCTCGCCGATCACGATGGTGCCGTCGATGTCGACGGACTCCATCTCCTTGCGCATGGCGTCCACCGCCACCTGGTCCGCGTACTTGCGGTCGCCCTGGCCCATGGTGCGGGCGGCGGCGATGGCGGCCCGTTCCACCACCCTCACGAACTCCAGAAAGAGGTCGTCGCGATGCAAGTGCTCCTGCCTATCTCTTGTATGCCGGCAGCTCGACGCGCCGCGGCTTGTCCTGGCGGATACCGAGGGCGTAGTCGGCCTGCATGACCTTGTGGATCTCGCGGGTGCCCTCGTAGATCACCGCCGCCTTGCAGTTCCGGTAGTAGCGGCCGACCGGGTACTCGTCCGAGTAGCCGTTGCCGCCGTGGATCTGCACCGCGTCCGAAGCCGCCCGCTCGCTCTGGACGGTCGCGAACCACTTCGCGAGCGAGGTCTCGCGCGTGTTGCGCTTGCCCTCGTTCTTGAGCCAGCCCGCGCGCAGCCAGAGGAGCCTGGCCGCGTCGTAGTCGGAGACCATCTGCGCGATCATCTCCTTCACGAGCTGGTGCTCGCCGATGGGGACGCCGAAGGTCTTGCGGTTGGTGGCGTAGCGAACGGAGGCGTCGAGGCAGGCACGGATGAGGCCGGTCGCGCCCGCCGCCACCGTGTAGCGGCCGTTCTCGAGGGCGAACATGGCCACCCGGAAGCCTTCTCCCTCCGCGCCCACGCGGTTCTCCACCGGCACCTCGACGTCCTGCATGGAGAAGCCGCCCGTGTTGCCGGCCAGGATCCCCCACTTCTCCTTGATGGTGTAGGAGCTGAACCCCTTGAAGGCACGCTCCACGATGAAGGCGCTGAGGCCGCTGTGGTCCCGGTTCTTCTTCTTCTCCTGGTCCGTCCAGGCGATCACCAGGAAGTGGTCGGCCACGTCCGCGAGCGAGATCCAGACCTTCTCGCCGTTGAGCACGTAGCGGTCGCCCTTCTTCACCGCCGTGCTCTGGATGCCGACGGCGTCCGACCCCGCGTTGGGCTCGGTGAGTCCGTAGGTCGCGATCTTCTTCCCCTGGGCCTGGGGCACCAGGTACTTCTTCTTCTGCTCCTCCGTGCCCCAGCACATCAGGGTCATGGAGTTGAGGCCGACGTGCACGGACATGATCACGCGCAGGTGGGTGTCCACGTACTCGAGCTCCTCGGAGACGAGGCCGAGGCTGATGTAGTCGAGGCCGGCGCCACCGTACTCCTCGGGAATGCAGATGCCCAGGAGCTGCAGCTCGGCCATGCCGTCCAGGAACTTCCGCTCGAAGCGGTGCTCGCGGTCCAGGTCGTGGATGCGGGGCGCCACTTCCGCGCCCGCCCACTCCCGGACCGTGCGCTCGACCTGCTTGTGCTCGTCGGAGAGATCGAATGAGATCATCAGCGGTCCTTCCACACCGGCTTGCGCTTGGCCATGACCGCCTTCAGACCCTCTTCCGCGTCCTCGGAGGCCATGAGCTGGTTCAGGTAGATGTCCTCGGCGTGGCGGACGGCGTCGGGGAAGGGCAGGTCGAGGCCGCCGCTCATGGCCCGGCGCGCGCTCTGCAGGACCACGGCCGAGCCGTCCTGGAAGCGCTGGACGAGCGCGGCCGTTTCCGCCTCGAGGCGATCGTCCGGGATCGCGCGCGTGATGAGACCGAGGCGCTCGGCGTCGGCGGCGGTCATGCTCTGGGCGCCGAGCAGCATCTCGAACGCCTTCTTGCGCCCGACGAGGCGCGGGAGGAGGGCGGCCGCCATCGGGTTGAACACGCCGCCCTTCACCTCGGGATGCCCGAACTTGGCGCTGGCCGCGGCGTAGACGATGTCGCAGCCCGCGGCCAGGAGGCTGCCCGCGCCCAGGGCCGGCCCCGCCACCACGGCCAGGCTCGGCTTGTCCGTCTTGGCCAGGTTCTCGAAGATCTTGTGGAACTCCTCGAGCATCATGTAGGCGCGGTCGCCGAGGTGGTCGCCCAGGTCGAAGCCGGGCGAGAAGTATTTCCCGGCCGCGGCCAGCACGACCAGCTTGACCTCGCGCTGGTATTCCAGGGACTCGAGCGCCGCGTTGATCTCGCGCATCGTGTCCACGGACAGCACGTTCGCCGGCGGCCGGTCCAGGGTGAGGCGGGCAATGCCGTTCGTGGTCTCGAAGCGGACGGCCTTGAAATCCGTCTGGCGCTTGGGGGCGTAGAGATCGGCGGCGGCCGCGTCGGGGTCCTGCACCTCGTCGGCCATCGGTTAGACCGCCTCGAAGGCCGCGGCCAGGCCCATGCCGCCGCTGATGCAGAGGGTGGCCAGGCCCCGCCGTACGCGCCGCCGCGCCATTTCGTGCAGGAGCGTCACCACGATGCGCACGCCCGTCGCCCCGATGGGATGGCCCAGGGCGATGGCGCCGCCGTTGACGTTGATCCGCTCCGGGTCGAAGCCCAGCTCGCGGTCGCAGGCCAGGACCTGGGCCGCGAACGCCTCGTTGACCTCCACGAGGTCGAAGTCCTCCAGGCGGAGCCTCACCTTCTCGAGCAGGCGGCGCACGGCGGGGACGACCCCGATGCCCATCACGCGCGGGTCGACGCCCGCGGCGGCCACGCCGAGCACGCGCGCCATCGGACGCACGCCGAGCTCGGCCGCGCGATCGGCGGCCAGCACGACCAGGGCGGCCGCGCCGTCCGTGATGCCCGAGGAGTTGCCGGCGGTCACGGTGCCGTCCGACTCCTTGAACACGGCGGGCAGCCGGGCCAGCGAGTCGGGCGTGGTCTCGGGCCGCGGGTGCTCGTCCCGCGACACCTCGACCTTGCCCCCGCGCGCGGGCAGCTCGAGAGGCACGACCTCCGCGCGAAAACGCCCATCCTCCCAGGCGCGCGCCGCCCGCTGCTGGCTGCGCAGGGCGAATGCGTCCTGCTCCTGGCGCGGGATCCGGTAGCGCTCGGCCAGGGTCTCCGCGGTCTCCCCCATGACCTGCTCGGCGAGCGGGCAGAGGAATCCGTCCTGGTACATCCCGTCCACGGCCGTCTGGTCCCCCATGCGGTAACCCCAGCGGGCACCGGTGAGGAGGTACGGTACGCGGCTCATCGATTCCGTCCCGCCCGCGAGCACGGCCTCGGCCTCACCGTCGCGCACGGTGCGGTAGGCGAGGTCCATCGACTTGAGGCCGCTGCCGCAGGCCATGTTCACGGTGAAGGCGGGCACTTCCTGGGGGACGCCGGCACGCATGGCGACCTGGCGCGCCACGTTCGGCCCGCCGCCGGCCTGCCGCGCGCAGCCGATGATCGCCTCGCCGATCTGGCCGGGGGCGATGCCGCTCCGCCGTAGCGCTTCGGTGGCCGCGGCCGCGCCGAGCTGGGCGGCGGTCAGCGACGCCAGGGCGCCGCCGAACCGGCCGATCGGCGTGCGCACGGCGCCCGCCACCACCACCTCCCGCATCCGTCGAACCACCCCCGAGACCAGGGCCGGCCGCGCCTTCCCGCCCGCGCGCGAAGGCCGCTAAACCCAAGAAAAGCCGGGCCGAGAACGGTTGATGATAGCACAGGGCCTTCACGACGAACCGCCGCTCAGGGCCGGCCGGATGCGCACGGAGGCGCCCCGCCCCGCGCCGAGGATCCGCGCGGCGTTGCCGCCGTGGATGGCGATCTCCAGGCGCCGGCTGCTGCCGACCAGCGCGCACGGCTCACCCTCGGAAACGTCCCCGTAGGTCCGTACCAGCGGCAGCACGGCCCCTTCGACCACGACGACGACCTCCGTCGGGTCGCCGCCGAAGCGCGACAGCATCTCGCTCAGCTCGCGGTCGGTGACGTTGGTGGTGAGGTTGCCGAAGCGGTCCACGTGGACGACCTCCCCCTCCCAATCGTCGCGGGCACGCACGCGCACGGGCGGGAGGGCGAGGCGCTGCGCATCGTCCACCGCCGGCCCGACCTCCTCGATGGGCATGCCGCGCGCGAGATGCCCGGCCACCGGGCCCAGCACGTCGCGCCCGTGGAACGTCGGCGAGACGTGGAAGCGGAAGAGGCCCGCGTTCGTGATGGAGTGCACGCGCGCGGTGTGATGGTCGGCCAGGATGTGGGTGAGGAGGCCGTTGTCGGGAGCGACGAAGCGATGGGCTTCCGTCTGCACCGCGAGCGCCCGCCGCGACGTCCCCACGCCGGGGTCGACCACGGCCAGGAAGACGGTTCCCGCCGGGAAGCCCTCGACGCAGGCCGCGAGCACGAAGCTGCCCGCCGCCACGTCGTGGGGCGCGAGGTCGTGCACGACGTCCACGAGCTGGGCCTCCGGGCAGACGGACAGCACGGCGCCCTTCATCGCCCCCACGTAGTGGTCCTGGGTTCCGAAGTCGGAGAGGAGCGCCACGATCGGCCGCATGCGCGGATTGTAGAGAAAAACGGCGCGGGCGGTAGAATCTCCAGGTGGACCGCGTCTACCTGGATCACAACGCGACGACGCCCGTCGATCCGCGCGTCCTCGAAGCCATGCTGCCCGCCCTCCGCGAGGGCTTCGGGAACGCCTCGAGCCTCCACTGGTTCGGGCAGCAGGCGCGGGCGGCGCTGGACGAGGCGCGGGCGCAGGTGGCCCGCCTGATCGGGGCCAACCCGGCCGAGATCGTCTTCACGTCGAGCGGCACGGAGGCGGACAACCTGGCCCTGCGCGGGGCGGCGGGGATCGCGCGCCCTCCGCGGCGGGGGATCGTCTATTCCGCCGTCGAGCACCATGCGGTGATGAACACGGCCCGGTCCCTGGCCGAGGAGGGATGGCCGGTGGCGTCCGTGCGCGCCACCGCGGACGGCCTGATCGACCTCGAGGATCTCGCGTCCAAGGTCGACGAGACGACCGCGCTCGTCGCGGTGATGCTCGCCAACAACGAGACGGGCGTGATCCAGCCCCTGCCGGAGGTGGTCCGCATCGCGCGCGCACGGGGCGCCCTCGTCCACTCTGACGCCGTGCAGGCCGCGGGCAAGATCGAGGTCGACGTGCGCGCCCTCGACGTGGACCTCCTGGCCCTGTCTGGTCACAAGATCTACGCCCCCAAGGGCGTGGGCGTCCTCTACGTCAAGCGGGGCACGCGCCTGCGTCCCTGGGTGCGGGGCGGCTCCCAGGAGCGCAACCGCCGCGCCGGCACCGAGAACATCCCCGGCATCGTGGGCATGGGCCGCGCCGCCGCGATCGCGCGCGAAGAGCTGGCCGAGGAGTCCGTGCGCCTCTCCGCGCTGCGCGATCGGCTGGAGGAGCGCCTGCTCGCCATCCCGGGGACGCGCCGCAACGGCGACGGCCCGCGCGTGCCGAACACCACCAACGTCTCCTTCGCGGGCATCGAGGCGGAGAGCCTGCTCATGGCCCTCGACCTTGCCGGGGTTGCGGTCTCCACCGGGGCGGCGTGTGCCGCAGGAGCGGTGGAACCGTCCCACGTTCTACGTGGAATGGGTCTGCCGATGGAGCGCGTTCAGGGTTCCGTGCGGTTCTCGCTTGGCCGCGCAACCAAGGAATCGGACGTGGATCGCGCGGCGGAGACGGTGACGGCCGCGGTGGCAAAGCAGCGCAGCCTGGCCCGCGTCTAGCCGACCGCTGATGGCAGCCGACCTGGCCCGCACCTCTATCTGTTAATCGTGTCGACCGATTTCCGTTGCCGTGGCCGTTGACGCCGCTGGCACCTGCTCTTCCGCGTGGTACGACGACCGTACCAGCGGTCCCGACTCCACGTGGCGGTAGCCGAGGGAGAGGGCGAAGTCGCGCAGCCGCCCGAACTCCTCCGGCGTGTAGTAGCGCCGCAGCGGGAGGTGGTCCGCGCTCGGACGCAGGTACTGTCCGATGGTCAGGATGTCGGTGCCGGCGCCGCGGATCGCGCGCACCGTCTCCTCGATCTCCGTCCACTCCTCGCCGAGGCCCACCATGATCCCGCTCTTCGTGAGCAGGCCCGCGCGCTTCGCGCGCTGCAGCAGCTCCAGGGAGCGGCTGAAGCGCGCTCCCGGCCGCACCTCGCGATAGAGGCGCGGCACCGTCTCCGTGTTGTGGTTCAGGATGTCGGGCCGCGCCGCCGTCACCGTCTCCAGCGCGGCCCAGTCCCCCTTGAAGTCGGGGATGAGCACCTCCACCGCGCACCCGGGCACGCGCGCGCGGATCTCGCGGATGCAGGCCGCGAACACCCCCGCCCCCCCGTCACGCTGGTCGTCGCGGTTGACGGACGTGATCACGGCATGGCGTAGGCCCATCCGCGCGACGGCGTCGGCCACGCGGCGGGCCTCTTCGGGATCGGGGGCCCGCGCGGGCAGCCCCGTCTTGACCGCGCAGAACCCGCAGGCGCGCGTGCAGACGTCCCCCAGGATCATGAAGGTGGCGGTGCCACGGTTCCAGCAGTCGCCGATGTTGGGACAGCGGGCCTCCTCGCACACGGTGTGGAGGTCCAGTCCTCGCATGAGGTCGCGCAGCCGCTCGTAGCGCTCTCCGACCGGCGCGCGCGCCTTGATCCACTCCGGGCGCGGGAGGAGGACGACGGGGGCGCTCATGCCGCCCTCAGCGGAGGATCACTCCTCTTCCTCCTCCTCGTCCTCGTCGTCATCGTCGTCATCGTCGTCGTCGTCCCAGTCCTCGTCTTCCTCTTCCTCGTCCTCTTCCTCGTCGTCTTCGTCTTCGTCGTCTTCGTCTTCGTCGTCGTCATCCTCATCGTCATCGTCTTCTTCGTCGTCGTCATCGTCGTCTTCGTCTTCTTCGTCGTCGTCTTCCACTTCGTCGGTCACGGCGTCTTCCTCTTCGTCGTCGACGTCCTCCTCGTCCTCGAAATCCTCGTCGTCGCCGAACCAGGCGGTGTCGTCTCGCCTCACGGATCCTCCTCTGTTGGCGGGTTCCCGTCCGGCGGGCGGGCGCCGGACGAAGTCGTCATTCGTTCCTCGGCTCAGCGCCTCCGAGGTACCTCCGTCCCAACATACCTCATCGACGCTGGGAGACGGATGCGGTTCATGCACTCGGGTGGCGGGGCGAGCGTCGCCTCACAGCCGTCATTCTAGCAGTGCCGCCGGCCCGGGATTTCGTATTATGCTTCCCTCCGCATGATCATCGTCTGTCCCAGCTGCCAGGCGCGCTACAAGTTCGACGAGAGCAAGCTGGGCAACAGGCCGCGCGCGCGGACGAAGTGCGCGAAGTGCGGCGGATCCATCGACATCGAGAACCCGCTCCTGGCCGCCATGACCTTGCCTCCGGGGACGATGGCGCCCCCTCCCCCGGAGCCGCCGGCCGCGCCCGCGCACGACACGGCCCCGTCGGCCACGCCCACCCCCGCGCCGGCCACCGGACAGTCCCCGGCCTTCAAACGCGAGCCGGGCACGGGCACCATCACCGGCCGCGACCTGCACAAGGCGGGCCTCATCGAGCTGCCCAAGGACAAGCGGTTCTCCCTCGCCGTCATCCAGGGCGCGGCCACGGGACAGATCTACCAGATCACCAAGACGCGCACGACGATGGGCCGCTCCGGGGCCGACATCAACCTCGACGACCCGGAGGCCTCCCGCCAGCACGCCATGCTCGAGGTGATCGGCGACCACGCGATCGTCCGCGACCTCGGCTCGACCAACGGCACCTTCGTCGACCTCGAGCGGATCGAACAGCAGGTCCTGAACAACCACATGGAGTTCCGGATCGGCAGCCATGTGCTGATGTTCATCGTCACCGACGTCGAGTAACCTTCCCGCCGTCATGAACGACCTTGAGGCCTTCCGCACCGAGGGCCGCCGTCTCGTGGAATGGATCGCGCGCTACCTGGAAGGGGCGGAGCGGCTGCCCGTCCTTTCGCGTGTCCGCCCGGGCGAGATCCGCGGGGCCCTGCCCGCTTCGCCCCCCGCGCGGCCGGAGGCCCTGGAGGCGATCCTGGCCGACGTCGAGCGCCTCATCGTCCCCGGCCTCACCCACTGGAACCATCCCGGGTTCTTCGCCTACTTCTCGAACTCCTCCGCCCCGCCCGCCATCCTGGCCGAGATGCTCTCCGCCGCCTTCAACGTCAACGCCATGTTGTGGAAGACCTCGCCGGCGGCGACGGAGCTCGAGGTGGTGGTCCTGGACTGGCTGCGCCAGATGACCGGGCTGCCCGAGGGGATGTTCGGCGTCATTCAGGACAGCGCGTCATCCTCCACCCTCGTCGGCCTGGCCGCCGCGCGCGAGGCCGTGCCCGGGCTCGACGCGCGCCGGCGCGGGCTCGTCGGCCAGGCCCGCCTGCGCATGTACGCGTCCGATCAGGCGCACTCCTCGGTGGAGAAGGCGGGCATCGTGCTCGGCATCGGCCAGGACGGGCTGCGCAAGATCGCGACGGACGCGGAGTTCCGCATGGACGTGGGGGCGCTGGCCGCGGCCATCGCCGAGGACCGGGCCGCGGGCTGGACGCCGTTCGCGGTGACGGCCACCGTGGGCAGCACGTCCACCACGAGCATCGATCCCGTCCCGGAGATCGCCGACGTCTGCGCGCGCGAGCGCGTCTGGCTGCACGTGGACGCCGCCTACGCGGGCAGCGCCGCGGTGGTCCCGGAGCTGCGCGGGCTGCTGCGCGGCTGCGAGCGCGCGGACTCCCTGGTCATGAACCCGCACAAGTGGCTGTTCGTGCCCGTGGACCTCTCCGCCTTCTACACGCGGCGTCCCGAAGTCGTGAAGGCGGCTTTCAGCCTGGTGCCCGAGTACCTCCGCACCCCGGAGGAATCGGTGGCCCCGAACATGATGGACTACGGCGTCAGCCTGGGCCGGCGCTTCCGCGCCCTGAAGCTGTGGATGGTGATCCGGGCCTTCGGCCAGGAGGGGCTGGCCACGCGCATCCGCGAGCACGTGCGCCTGGCCCAGGTGTTCCGGGGCTGGGTCGAGCAGGACCGCGCCTTCGAGGTGGTGGCCCCGACCCCGCTCTCCGTCGTGTGCTTCCGCTGGCGGGGCCAGGGGCTGTCCGCCGAAGACGCCGACCGGGCCAACGAGAAGATCCTCGACGCGGTCAACCTCTCCGGCGAGGCCTACCTCTCGCACACGAAACTCCGCGGGCGGATCGTGCTGCGGCTGGCCATCGGGAACGTGGGTACGGAAGAACGGCATGTGCAAAAGGCCTGGGATCAGATAAGGAACGCGGTCGGCCTGGTTAGCAGATAAGAGGTTGGGGCCAGGTCGGTCTGCCAGCTACGAACGCCGGCTTTAACGGCGCAGAGTCGGCAGGTGGGCTAGGTAGTCCTCCGCGCTACGCGCGATGACCTCGTGGGCTTCGTCCCTTCCGTACACGTGCGTGATTTCCACGGTATGGGCTGCGCGATCAGGCCCTTGCTTGTACGTCAAGAAGTAATGTCTCAAGCGATCCACCAGCGGGGCCGGACACTGCGCGATGTCCATTACAGATCCGAACACCGCATCGCCGCTGAGCACCGCGATGATCTTGTCGTCCGCTTCCTTCCCGTCGATCATGCGCAGCCCGCCAATGGGGATGGCCTGCACCAGGATGTCCCCGTGCGAGATCTCCTTCTCCGTCAGCACGCAGACGTCCATGGGGTCGCCGTCGCCCTGGATGCCCGGCCGACCCGTGCGCTCCGAGCACAGGGCGCCCACGCGCTCGGCGCAGAGGGTCCGCGGAATGAACCCGTAGAGGCTCGGGCAGACGTTCGAATACTGCTGCGGCCGATCCATGCGCAGGATGCCGGTCGTCTTGTCCATCTCGTACTTGACGGTGTCGGTGGGGACGATCTCGATGTAGGTGGTGACCACGCGCGGGGCGTCCTTCCCCATGGAGACGCCGTGCCAGGGATGGGCGCGGAAAGCGCGGTCCTGGGGATCGCCTGCGGTCATGGCCTGGACCAACCTTATACTCGTTTCATGCGCGTGGTGGCCGCCATGTCGGGCGGTGTGGATTCCTCGGTGGCGGCGGCCCTGCTCCAGGAGCAGGGGCACGAAGTCGTCGGGATCTCCATGCAGCTCCACGATCAGACGGAGGGCGCCGGGCCCTCCTTCGGCCGTTGCTGCGCCCTGGACGACCTGCACGACGCGAAGGCGGTGGCGGGCCGTCTCGGCATCCCCCACTACGTGGTGAACCTGGAGCGCTCGTTCCACGACGGGGTCATCGCGCCCTTCGTGAAGGACTACCTCGAAGGCCGGACTCCCGTGCCCTGCTCGCGCTGCAACACGGAGGTGAAGTTCCAGAGCCTGGTGGACCGCACGCGTGCCCTGGGCATCGAGCACGTCGCCACCGGCCACTACGCGCGCGTGGATCGCGACGCGGAAACGGGGCGGCATCGCCTCCTGCGCGGGCGCGACGCGCGCAAGGACCAGTCGTATTTCCTCTTCGGGCTCACGCAGGAGCAGCTCGGGCGCGCCGTCTTCCCCGTCGGCGACCTCACCAAGGACGAAGTCCGGCGGCTGGCCACGGATCGCGGCCTGCCCACCGCGGACAAGCCCGAGAGCCAGGAGATCTGCTTCGTGCCCGACGACGATTACGCGGGGTTCGTGGAGCGGCACTCCGCGCCCGCCGATCGCGGTGGACCCATCGTGGACGCGGAGGGCCATGAACTGGGACGGCACGCGGGCGTGCATCGCTACACGGTTGGCCAGCGCCGGGGCCTGGGCGTGACCTCGGCGCGTCCGCTCTACGTGCTGGCCGTCCGGCCCGCGACGCGGACCGTCGTCGTCGGAGACGCCGAGCGGCTCGCGTCCCCGGGGCTCGTCGCCCGCGACGTGAACTGGCTGTCGATCGCGCCGCCCGCGGAAGCGCTGCGCGCCGACGTGAAGATCCGCTACCGGGCGGCCGAGGCCGCGGCCACGCTGCGGCCGAAGGGAGACGGCCGGGTGGAGGTGAGGTTCGACGCGCCCCAGCGCGCGGTCACTCCCGGCCAGGCCGCCGTCTTCTACCAGGGCGACGTCTGCCTGGGCGGCGGCTGGATCGATTCCGCGCTGTCCTGAGCCGCCGGTCAGGCCCCGGCCACGACCTCGTCTTTCACCCGCACGCCCGCCACGAGCGTCTTGTGCACGGGGCACTTCGCCGCGATCTCGGCCAGCCGGGCCCGCTGCGCCGCGTCGAGCGCGCCCTGCAGCGTGAGGCGTCGCGTGATCTGGTCGACCATCGCGCGCGGGTCCTCGCGGTGGGCGCAGTCCTCGGCGTAGACGCGGCCGATGTCCAGCTCCACCACGACCTCGCGCAGGTCCCAGCCCTTGCGGGCCGCGTACAGGCGCAGCGTCATCGACGTGCAGGCCCCGAGAGCGGCGAGGAGGAGCGCGTAGGGATCGGGCCCCGCGTCCGTACCCCCGGCCGCCACCGGCTCGTCGGCGCTCAGCTCGTGCGCGCCCGCCTGGATCTGCTGTTGCAGGCCCGCTCCGGATCGCACGGTCACCCTGGCCATCGCGCCCTCCTTCAGGCTCACGGCTCCGGGCCGCGCACCAGGGGCAAGGCGCGCCGCGCCGCCTCCTGCTGCGCCGCCTTCTTCGAATAGCCCTGGCCTTCGGCCACGAGGGCGCCGCCGATCAGGCATTGCACGCGGAACGATCGCCGGTGCCGCGGCCCCTCCTCCGCCACCGTCACGTATTCGGGCACGGCCTCGCCGCGCGCCTGCAGCAGCTCCTGCAGCGCGCTCTTGTAGTCGCCGGGCTCCGGGAGCTGCGGCGAGGAAAGGTCCGGC
>Ga0209382_10006445_pt1 | contig 15101 bp, 10 predicted proteins | sample SoiMetdeltSBSDD5_FD_187599 | JGI IMG/M metagenome (GOLD analysis project Ga0209382, IMG submission 187599) | Bulk soil microbial communities from a Populus tree surrounding site in Tennessee, USA - Soil MetaG P. deltoides SBSDD5 (SPAdes) (version 2) | ecosystem: Environmental > Terrestrial >... | reverse complement strand
GGACGATGCGGTGGCGGTGTTGGTGATCGTCGAGCCCTCGACCGCAGTCTCGGGAACGAGCGCCTCGATGGTCAGCCTCCGTGACTCGCCGGCGGGCACGGTGCCGAAGGCGCAAGAGACCTCGGTTCCGGTTACGTCGGCGGCGCAGGCGTCGTCGTCGCTGGTCAGGCCGCCGGACAGCGCCGTGAGGCCCGCCGGCAGTGGATCGGACAACGTGACCGCGGCAGCGTTGGACGGCCCCACGTTGGTGATCGTGACGGTGTAGGTGACGGCCGTGCCGGCGCGGACGGGCTCGGGTGACGCCATCTTGGCGACGCGTACGTCGGCGAACTCGCCCACGTCGGTGGTCGCGGTCGCCGAGTTCGGGCCCGGTCCCGGGTCGGCCGTCGCCGCGGACGCCGTGGCGGTGTTCGACACACTTGCCCCGGCATCGCCGGCGACGCGCACCTGCAGCGTCACGGTGAGCGTGCTCCCGGCCGGCAGATGATCGGCGGTGCAGGAGACGGTCTGCCCGGTGATGTCGCAGTTGCCGAAGGTCGGACTGGCCGACAGGGGCGTGAGCTCGGCCGGCAGGATGTCCACGAGGCTGACGGCGGTGGCGTCGGAGGGACCATCGTTGACCACCTCGATCGTGTACGTGGCATCGGCGCCGGCGACGAACGGCGAGGTGGTGGGGCTCTTGGTCGTGCGGAGATCGGCTGCGGCGACGACCTGGATCGTGGCCGTGGAGAAGTCGTTGGCCGGGTTGGGGTCGGGCGTCGACGAGCCGACAATGCCGGTGGCCGACAGTGGCCCCGGCGGATAGTCGGGCCGGACCCGAGCGCGCAGCGGGATCGTGACGGAGGCCCCGGGGGCCAGTGTGCCCAGCTCGCAGATGACGGTCTGCCCGGTCAGCGTGCACAGCCCACCGCTCGAGCCGACCTCGGGGATCAGGCCGTCGGGGACGGTGCCGGTGGCGACGGCGTCGAGCGCCGTCGACGGTCCGTTGTTGGTGACCACTGCCTGGTAGTCGACGAAGGTGCCGGCCGTCACCGGGCTGTTCAGCGCGGTCAGCACGATGCCGATGTCGGCCGCATGGTTCACCGGTGACACCGTCGTCGCCGTGTTGTTCGAGGTCGTCGGGTCGCTCGGCGAGGTCGAGGTCACACTGGCCGTGTTGGTGGACGACCCGGCCGGCTGGTCGGGCTCGACCGTCGCCTCGATCGTGACCGTGCGCGAGTCGCCGGAGGCGAGCGCGCCGAACGAGCAGTTGACCGTGCCGCCCGTCTCCCCGCACGTCCCTGCGCTCGCGGCCGCCGACGAGAACGTGACGCCGTCCGGCAGCGGGTCGGCGAGCGTGACGTCCTGCGCGGCCGACGGACCGTTGTTGCTGACCACGAGCGAGTAGGTGACCGGGCCACCAGCCACGAGCGACGCCGGCTCCGCCGCCTTCGTAACGGCGACGTCGGCTCCAGCCGAGTTGGAGGTGAACGTCGAGCTGTTGTTCGGCGCGTTCGGGTCCGGTGTCGTCGCTGACACCGAGGCCGTGTTCGCGACCGTGCCCACGAGGTCGGCGGCCGCCTGGACGACGAACTCGCGGGTCGCCACCGCGCCAGTGGCGACCACCCCGACGGGGCACGTGACCGTCGTGCCCGAGGCGGTGCAGCCGTCGGGGCTGGAGACGAACGTGAGGCCGGCGGGCAGCTGGTCGGTGAGCACCACGCCGATCGCCTGCGACGGGCCGATGTTCGTGACCTGCAGCGCGTACGAGACCTGGGTCCCCCCGGTGATCGTGCCCGGCCCGGTCTTGGTCAGTGCCAGGTCGGCGCTGGTGGTCACGTCGACCGTTGCGCTGGCGGTGTCGTTGGCGGTGTCCGACTGCGGGGTGGGCGTCCGCACGGTCGCCGTGGTGCCGAGCGGCCCGGCGGGACGGGCCTGGTCGATGCGGGCCTCGATGGTGAGCACGGCTCGGGCGCCGGGGTTCAGGGTGCCGACCGAGCAGCTGGCCGTTCCCGCGGTCAGCGTGCAGGCGCCGCGGTCGGCGTTGACGCCGACGAACGTGAGGCCGGCCACCGCCGGAACGTCGACGACGACGTCGGCGGCGTCGGACGGACCGTCGTTGTCCACGGTGATCCTGTAGATGACCAGCTCGCCGGCTACCGCAGTGGTCGGCGAGGGTTCTATGGCGATACGAACGTCGGCGAGAGCCGACACCGTGTGGCTGACGGAAGCGGTGTTGTTGGCGTCGTTGGGATCGGGCGTGGACGCGGCCACCGTCGCAGTGTTGTCGAGCGTCGTCCCGACGAACCCGGAACCGATCCGTACCGTGATCGTGGCGGTGGCGGTGGCGGTGGACGGGGCCAGGTCGCCGACGGCACAGCTGACCAGGCCGCCGGTCAGCTCGCACGTGCCGACCGTCGAGCTCGCCGAGACGAACGTCGTCCCTTGTGGGATCGGATCGGTCAGCGTCACAGCGGAGGCCGTCGACGGGCCGGCGTTGGTGACCGTGACCGTATACGGGACCGTGGCCCCGGCCGCGAGGTCGCCGGCCGGGCCCTCCTTGGTGAGGCCCAGGTCGGCCGACGAGGTGACCAGGGTGGTGGCCGCCGCCGAGTTGTTGCTCAGGTCGTCGTCCGACGTGGTCGCGACCACCGCGGCCTGGTTCACCAGCGTCTGGGGCGCCGTGTCCGGCGCTATCGCCGTGGTGATCGTGATCTCCCTCGACGCCCCCACCGCCACCGTGCCGAGGGTGCACACCACCGTTTGCCCATCGGCCGAGCAGGTCGTCCCCGCCGGAGCGGTGTAGCCCGTGAACGCGAGACCGTCCGGCAGGACATCGAACACGGTCACCTCGTCGGCGGGATTGGGCCCGTTGTTGGTCGCCGTGAGGACGTACGACACCGGGCTCCCGGCCGTCTGGCTCGCCGGCGACGACGTCTTGGTCAGCGCGAGATCGGCTAGCCCTGCCACCGGCGTGTCGACGACGTTGCCCACGAACGTGAAGTCGCGGGCGACGGCACGGGCCCGGTAGCCGAGGGTGGTGGAGTTGGAGATGGTGGTCCCGGCCGCGGCGCGGTCGACCGTGACCCTGAAGCTGAACGCGACGGCCGCGTTGGGCACCAGCGTGCCGCCGCTGGTGGCGTTGGCGCCGGTGCCGATGCGCATCTGCACCGTGCGCGAGGCGGCCAGGTACTCGCCGATGTCGTCGCCGACGGCGTCGGTCTTGGCGCCGTCGTTGACCCCGGCCGGACTGGCGGTGACGAGCAGGCTGTCAGGGACGAAGGTGACGCTGGCCGGCAGCACATCGCGCACGACGAGGTTGTCCGCGAAGTCCTGGCCCGTGTTCTCGTACAGGACCCGGTACTCCAGCGTGTCCCCCGCCTGGGCGGGATCGTTGCCGGAGAGGTTGACGACCGACTTGCTGATCGGGTTGAAGGCCGGGCTGGCGAGATCGATGCGGGCCCGTGACGATGCCCGGGTAGAACCCGTCCTGGACCGTGGACATGGTGACGGTCGCCGACGTCGCCGCGTTCGGCAGCACACCGTTGGCGGTCGTGCGGGCGACGTCGACGCCGAACGTGTTCGGGGTGTTCGGGGAGCGCTCCGTGATGTTGGCGCCCGCGTCGGTTATGGACGAGTCGAAGAAGTTCGTCGGCGGGCGGGCCTCGTTGGCGAGCTGGACCCCCCTCAAGCGTGCCTCCTCGCCGCGGATCCCTCGGTCGCCGTCCCACGCCACGAACCCCACCGAGACGTTGACCGGTCCGGCGGCCGGCGTCAGGAAGCCGGAGATCGGGATGCTGACGATGCTGTTGCCGGAGGTCGTCGCGACATCGGCGAAGCCCTCGAAGATCATCAGGCGACGTAGTGGCAGCGCCGGGTTGCGGTAGGTGACGATCAACGACCAGCCGGCGTAGCGGTCCAGACCGGTCGCGGCCTGGATGTCGCCGACCCAGTACGTGCCGTTGCCGGCACTGCGCACGAGCGACGTGACGTCCAGCGACGCCTGGTACGGCATGGCATCGGACCCCGACAGGTTGGGGGCGATGGTCGTCGTCGCCGTCACGGTGGTGTAGGTGGCCTGCCCGGGCGCTCGCACCTTGACCTGGCTGATCCCCGCGCCTGCCGCCACCCCACCGGTGCCGGCCGTGCGCCGGCCACCCCACAGGAGGCGGGCGTAGAGCACCATCGAGCCGTCAGGCAGGTTGACGTCGGCCGACGTGGAGTTGGTCGTCTCCGGGGACCCGTCGGTGTCCAGGAACTGCATCGCGAACGCGTCGTTGTCGAACCCATTGACGCTCGTCGTCGTCGCCGGAGGAGAGGTCAACGCCGCCGTGCATCCGGACGCCGCCGGCGGACACGTCATCTGACTGTTGCCCGTCAGCAAGGTGGCACCGTTGTCGTCCGTGCTGAACACCGGATCGAACGGATCCCGGATCGCTGCTTCCGCTGGCTCCGGCTGGGTCACCACGACGGCAAGGCCCGATGCCAGGATCAACAGCGCGAGGACGACCCGTGCCCCAACCTGGCGTACGTCGTGGCCCTTCGCAGTCGCCGACATCGTCCTCCAGGCGCCCGGGGAGCCTTGCCCCACAGGCAGAGGTCATCCGTCATGCGCCGTGACGAGGGTACCGCTCTCCGTGGTTGGGCTTAAGCGTAGGGTGGCGGGGTTGACCCAGGCGGCGGGCCCCGACCCCCAATCGACCGGATGCTCCCGAAGGTCACGAACCCGCTGGTCGGTGTCGCGAAGGCCAGTCAGGCTCGCCGCCACAGCTCCCAGATGTCGTCGGCGATCCTCCGGTGGGTCTGGCGGGAGGTCGTCGTGACAAAACCGCAGGCGCCCCCGGTAGGACTCGAACCCACGACCCGCTGCTTAGAAGGCAGCCGCTCTATCCAGCTGAGCTACGGGGGCAGAACGCTCGGGGAAACCGTAGCGGTCGGCCGCGTTCAAGCAGGTGCCGGACATCGGAACGGGCTACGGGGGTCGTCGGGCCGTCCGCTAGTCTCGTCGGTTCCTGGTGGCCGTAGCTCAGGTGGTTAGAGCGTCAGGTTGTGGCCCTGAAGGTCGGGGGTTCGAGTCCCCTCGGTCACCCCAGGCCAGTGCGTCGCACTCCCCGACCCGAGGACCGAGAGCCGCCCTTCGGCGACGCCGCCTGGTCAGTCCTGGCTGATGCCGGGGATGCAGTGCTCGGCTTCGGCTCTCAGGTCGTCGTCGGAGGTCTGGAAGGCCTCCTCGGAGCCGACGTAGGAGGCCGCCAGGGCGTAGGCCACCTGGTCCTCGCTGACGCTGGACCGGATGCACTCCAACACCTGCGGCGGTGCTGACTCCGATCCTCCGAGGAGGAACGCTACGGCGTCGACGCACCGGTCGAGACGGCGGCCGAGCTCTTCGACCCGGTCGTCGGGCAGCTCGACGCCGAAGATCCGCAGCATGGTCAGCCCGGCGTCCAGGTTGTCCGGAGCCGCCGCATCGCGCAGGGCATCGATGCCGATCACCTCGACCATGGCGGCGCCGACGCAGGCGGCTTCGTCCTCGCTCGCCCCCTGCTCCTCCCGTGCGACCCCGGCCAGGGCGTCGGCGTACTCCTGCTCCTCGGCGGAGAGCTCCGGCAGTGGCGGCAGATCTTCGCCCCCGCCGTCCTGGGACATCAGGTAGGCGCCGCCGGCGGCCGCGACCACCACCACGGCGAGGCCGACGACCAGAAGCGTCCGGCTCCGCGGTTGGCCCTGGCCCGGCGGCGGGCCGGCCGGAGGCGGCGGGCCGCCCGGAGGCGGAGCACCGAACGGCGGGACACCAGACGGAGGACCACCGGCGGGTTGTCCCTCACCGTGGCGTGAACCGCCCGGGGGAGGATGCGGAGGCAGGTCGGACATCGACGGCTCCTCGATCGCCCAGCAACGAAGGCCGGCATCGTAGGGCCGCGCCGGCCACGGTGTGACTCTCCCTAGCGTGAAGGTGTGCGCCTGATCCTCGTCCGCCACGGTGATGCTCACGCCGGCCTACATGGCGTGATCGGGGGACTGACGGGTTGCGCCGGGCTGACGCCGCTCGGCCGTGCCCAGGCCGAGGCTCTGCGCGACCACCTCGCCGACTCCGGCCGGGTGCGGGCCGATGTGCTGCTGGCCAGCGTCCTGCCCCGCGCTGTCGAGACGGCGTCGATCATCGCCCCCGGGCTCGGGCTCGAGATCTCGGGACAGGAGTGCGATCTGTGCGAGGTGCACACCGGTGAGGCCGACGGCCTGACCTGGACGGAGTACGCCGCCCGCTACGGGTCGTTCGACATGCAGGTCGAGCCGGATCGAGTGTTCGCGCCGGCTGGCGAGAGCTGGAACAGCTTCCACCAGCGGGTGCAGCGGATGCTGGAGCGGGTGGCTCGCGAGTACGACGGCCAGACCGTGGTGGCCGTGTGCCACGCCGGAGTGATCATGGCGTCGATGCGGATGCTCCTGGGCATCCCGCACCTCGGGAGCGGCGCCCAGCTGCGGCCCACGAACACCGGGCTCACGGAGTGGGAGCACGACCCGGCGCTCGACCGGTGGACGCTGCATTCCTTCAACGAGACCTCCCACCTTCTCGGCCTGCGCCAGTTGGCTGACCGGAGCGCATGACCATGACCGGGCAGGATCGGGAGTGCGCCCGGTGGGTAGAAGCCGCCGCATGAGCGACCGTCACGAGTACTCGGTGGAAGCGGCGCGAGACGCGGCGGAGCGTGACGAGCTCGGCACCTGGGTGAAACGCTTCCTCGCCAGCCCGGGGAGCGACAACGCACCACTGGCCCACCGGCTCTCGGAGCCGCCCCGCTGGTGGCTCGGGCCGGTGCAGGTACCGGTGGATCAGCTCAACCGACTGGCGGGGCCTCCCGACGCCCCGGTGCTGTGCCCGATGGACGAGGACGACTGGCGCGACGACGTCGACGACATGGCGGAGCTCATCGAGGACGAATGGGAGCCTCCGCCGGTGATCGTCTCGTACCGGGAGGGCCAGCTCCTGCTGGAGGATGGCAACCACCGGGTGGAGGGCGTCCGACGAGCCGGGAAGGACCACGTCTGGGCGGTCATCGCCTTCGGGGACCCCGCCGAGCGCGACCGCTTCGTCGCCCCGAGCTCCCCGGAGGGAGCAGACGGGAGCGGCTGAGGGTCTCCCCCAATGGCGGCCGACATCCACCAGCTGACCTAGCAGCGGCGGCGGGGCCGCGCCACGGCTCACAGCTCGGTGCGGATCTCCCAGAGGTCGGGGAACACCGGCGTGAAGAGCGTGGTACGCAGGTAGGCGGCACCCGACGATCCGCCGGTCCCCGGCTTGGTCCCGATGGTGCGCTCCACCATCTTGACGTGCCGGTAGCGCCACTCCTGCACACCTTCGTCGACGTCGACGAGACGCTCGGCGACCTGCGCGGCCTCACCGTCGTCCCGGTAGACCCGGAGCAGCACATCCTGCACCTCGCGTGACGGCCCGAGCGGCTGCTCGACGTCGCGCTTCAGGGCATCGGCGGGCAGGTCGTAGCCCTGGACCGCGAGGTAGCGGAGGAACGAGTCGAACAACGACGGGCGTGACATGGCCGCTGCGATCCGCCCTCGGGCCGGGCCCTCATCCGGGTACCGACCGAGGACATCGGGCTCACGGCTTCCGAGCATGGCCTCGAGCTCCCGGAACTGGGCGGACTGGAAGCCGCTGCCGGCCTTGAGCCGGTTCCGGAAGCTCAGGAACTGGCGGGGGGTCATCGTCTCGAGGACGTCGATCTGGGCCACCGCGACCTTGAGGATGGTCAGGATCCGCTTGAGCGTGAGCAGCGCATGCGGTGTATCGCCGACCTCGAGGCGAGCCTGGAGCTGTCCCACTTCGTGGATCAGCTGCTTGAACCAGAGCTCGTACACCTGGTGGATGACGATGAAGAGCATCTCGTCGTGCTCGTCGGACAAGGGCCGCTGCGCCGCGAGGAGCTCGTCGAGCGCGAGGTACGAGCTGTAGTTGACGGCGGGCGAGCGATCGTCGGCGGGCTGGGTCATGAGCGTCACCTCGGCTGCTCGGGCTGCGCGGAGTGGTCAGGCTGCTGCGGCTGGTCGATTCGGCCGGGTCGGGGCCCAGGGAGGGGCGGGGCGCCGGCCGCCCGAGCCAGGACCTGCCGGGCCCGACGCCATTCTTCCCGGGGCAGGACCGCGAGCCAGTCGATCTGTCCCAGGGCGACCTGCTCGCGGCCGGACCTCCGGCCGTTCACCCGGCCCGCACCCGATCCGAGCAGCATCCACGGGCGCGGGCGCATCCCCAACCGTGCCATCTCGCGCCTGAGGTTCGGCCACCACGCCGTGGAACCGACGGCGACGATGTCGTCCAGCTCACGCAAGCGGTCGATGGCGCCGAAGCGCCGGATCAAGCGGGTCACCAGCCACTGGACGATTGCCGCCAGTCCGAACAGCACGATCAGGGCGACGCCCGCTGCTTGGAACCCATCCACCCGGAGAAGGATGACGCCGCCCACCAGGAAGAGGTACTTGAGCAGGAAGAACAGCTCCAACCAGCTCAAGACGAAGGTGGCCGCGACGTAGCGGGCGAGCAGGGCGGCCTGGCCGGAAGTGAGGCGGGGATCCACCTCGTGGTCCCGCGGTGTCGGGCGTGCCGCCGACGCCGAGGCCAGAGCGTCGGCGCGACCGCTCGCCTGGTGCAGCCGCCAGCTCCCCTTGGCCGCCAGCCAGCCGATGCGTCCGACTCTCCGCCAAATGCCCATGCTCTGTCCTACCCCGCGCGGCCCCGCGAGCTATGTCGCCCCGGTGTTCGTCACGCCAGCGGATCGCTTGCCGCCCGCCCCGCCGTCGGCGGGTAAACTCCCCTGTTCTGTGCCCCTCTAGCTCAACTGGCAGAGCAACGGACTCTTAATCCGCAGGTTCTGGGTTCGAGTCCCAGGGGGGGTACCACCGCAAAGGCCCTGGTCAGTCGCACTGGCCAGGGCCTTTCGCACCGCCTTCCACGTGAGCCAGCGGCACCGCCGATTCTTCTCAGCCTCGATCTCCGTCCGACCCGTGGTGGGCGAGGACGTCGCGGAGTGGGTTTGGCCGACGCCCAGTCAGTCGGAGGACCTCGTCGGCCACGGCCTCTGAAGAGGCCAGGAGGTGCACCGCGGCGAGGGCTCGCCAGGGCCGCCAGGCGTTCGTGGGAGCGGCCGGCTGCGACGATTCGAGCGCCGCCAGCGCTGCGACAATGGAGGGGTCGGCGGCGGGGAAGGCATCGCTGTAGCCGAGGCGGAGGGCGATGTGGTGTGCGGTGGTGGTGTCGATGCCGGGGATGCTCACCAGCGCATGCAGCAGATCGTCGAGATCAGTGCTCCCGTCGAGCAGGAGCTGGCCACCGGCCACGGACCGGGCGAAGGCGTGCAGCGTGGCTGCCAACGGCCCGGGCAGGCCGACAGACGCGAGGTCGCTGCCGGCGAGCTCCTCGGGTGCAGGGAAGGCGTGGGTGAGGCCAGCCGGCAGGCCTGGGACGACCTCGCCGCGTGCCGTGACGATGGCGCTCATCAGCTGGTCGGCCGCAGGTCGGCTGCAGCCCTGCTCGATGACGGCGCGCACGCCCACCTCGAAGGGTCCCCACACGCCGGGGACGACGAGGCCGGGGCGGGCTCGGACGAGACGGCCGAGGAGCGGGTCGGAGGCCAGGTGTCGGGTGCCTGGCGTCGGGTCGATGTCGATCCCGAGCAGTCGACCGACGCGGTCTACGACGTGGATGAGCCCCTCCCAGTAGGGCAGGTGGGCTCGGAGCAGGAGGTGCCCGGTGTCACCGGACGTGATCTCCAGGAGCCCGGGAGCGCCGTCGAGGCTGATGGTGCGCCGGTAGGTGTCGCCCTCGACGGCCTCGACGCCCGGGATGGCCCGCGCCTCGAGGAAGCGCCGGACCGCATCCCAGTCGTAGGCCAGCGGCGTCGGTAGCCGCAGGGCGAGGCCGCCGTCGGTGACGAGCCGATCTGCGCGCTGCCGCCGGCGACGGAGATCGCTCGGCGACGCCCGGAAGACCGCCCGCATCGTCCGGTTGAACTGTCGCAGGCTGCCGAAGCCGGAGGCGAACGCCACCTCGGCGATGGTCAGGTCGGTGTCGTCGAGGAGGCGTCGGGCGAAGTGGGCGCGACGAGACCGGGCCAGCTGGTCCGGGGTTGCACCGAGGTGGACGAGGAACAGGCGCCGCAGATGCCGGGCCGACATCCCGATGCGCGCCGCCAACGACGCCTCGCTACCGACGTCGAGCTCGCCGTCGAGGATCAGTCGGACCGCCCGGCAGACCAGCTCGGGGGCATCCCCACCTACAGGCCCGGCGACACGGTACGGGCGGCATCGCAGACAGGCCCGGAACCCCGCCGCCTCGGCTGCTGCCGCCAGCTCGAAGGTCCGGACGTTCTCGGCCCGCGGCTTGGCACGGCAGCCCGGCCGGCAGTAGACGCCGGTGGTCACCACGGCCGAGTACATGGTCACGGCCTCGCCTCAGTCCGACAGACCCAACGAGCCCGACGCGCCCGAGAGGAGCGCGTTGAGATCCGTGTAGTCCAAGCCGGCAGCGGTGATGTCATAGGTCCCTACCACGAGCAACTCCTTAGTCACCCGCACGACCTGGGCGTAGGCCGCCTGGGCGACAGCAGAGCCGAGGCTGATGCGGCACACGCCAACCTCGGCCAGCTCGGGCACGCTCGGCGCACCCGCCCAGACCATCACGTTGAGCGGCAGGGGACCGGCGACGAGCTCGGCGATCGTGTCGAGGTCGGCGATGCCGGGGACGAACAGGCTGTCGGCGCCGGCCGCGGCATAAGCGGCGGCGCGCTCCAGCGTCTCCGTGAGGCGTCCCTCCTCCGGTCCGACCGCGGCCAGGTAGGTGTCGGTCCGTGCGTTGATCCAGACAGGGACACCGAGGCCGTCGGCTGCTGTACGGACCGCAGCGATGCGTTCCGCCTGCTCGTCCGGGGTATACAAGGTCGCTCCGTCGCGTCCGGGCCGATCCTCGATGTTGACCCCGACCGCACCGGCACGGACCACTGCGGTCACGGTGGCGGCGACAGCCTGCGGCTCGACTCCATACCCGTCCTCGACGTCGGCTGACACCGGCAGGTCGTCGACAACCGCCACCACCCGTTCGACGACGGTCGCGCAACGTTCGGCACCGAGGCTGCCCCCATCGGCCAAGCCGAGCGACCACGCGACGCCCGCGCTGGTGGTGGCGATGGCAGCAGCACCAGCTCTCGCGATGAGCGCAGCGGACGCCGCATCCCATGCATTGGGAAGGAGGAGGGGCACGCCCGGCCGGTGCAGCGCAGCGAATGCCCCGGCTCGCTCGGCCTGTGTCGACATGCGATCGAGGATACGGAGGGCCGCTCGCGAGTCGCTGGCCACATCCGGACATCGCGCGGCCGGTCCGACGGTGGCGCCACTCCGTCCGCATCTGGCCAGACAGCGATGCGATCTCTAGCTGAACATGCGGATGTCTGACGCGCTGCGGCGCCCATCACGAAGGAGAGTCCCGTGCTCGCCAAGGTGTTCCCCATCAAGCTCAAGGACGGCATGCAAGGCGAGGCCGAGGCCGTCGTCCACGACTTCGTCCCCAAAGGCCCCGAGCAGGAGCCGGGCACGCTCTCGTTCCGTGTGTACCGCGACCCGTCGAAGCCCGACTACCTGCTGTTCGTCGAGCACTTCGCCGACCAGGCGGCCTATGACGCCCACACGGGATCGCCCGCCTACCGGGAGGTCATCGCCGGCCGGTTCAGCGACCTCATCGTCGAGTTCGTCGAGGTCGACCACGAGATCGTCGCCAGCGTGTAGGCGGCTCGACCAAGCAGCCGGACGACGACGCCGGGCTGCCCCCGGAGCCGGCGGGGCTCCGCAGGGTCCGGCGAACGAGGCGCAGGTCACGGGCACTGTCCGGCACCGGATAGACAGGCGGGAGTGGACTCTTGATCCGCAGGTTCTGGGTTCGAGTCCCAGGGGGGGTACCACCGCAAAGGCCCTGGTCAGCGCGCTGGCCAGGGCCCTTACCGGTTCTCGACCTAGGTACACCAAGGCCAGAGCACGCGCCCCGCAGGCGCGGTGTACCTGCTGGTGTACCTCGCTGGTGTACCTGGGAAGGTGTCATGCCCGGCCATCTCAGCAGAGCTCGTTGAGACTCCACGGCAGCGTTTTCCAGACGCGCCCACTACCGAGATCGTCATTCTCCAGGTCAGTCCCGCGGGAACTCATGTCTGCACCGTGTCGTCCAGGCCCGGGCTGACCGCTCGGCCCAGCCCCTGTCGCTCGGCTCGCCACCATCGTCACTGCTCGTCCCGTCCAGAGTGAAGGTCCCTCTCCTAGCCGAGAGGGCCAGCAGGTGGGACGCCGTCGACGTGGCCTCGCAGACCCTTGTGGAGTTTCCGGCCGAGCCGCGCGGCAACCGCGTGCGGCCATACGCGGTCTGCGACTCGACGAGCCGCCGTAGCCTCCACTTGGGCCGTTGGCAGAGCGGAAATATCGACCGGGAGCGAGCTCACTGTGGCGCCGCCTCCGCGGGTCTGAAGGCCCGCCCGTGACCGGGAGCCGCCACGTCGGCGGACGCGAAGACGCGGGCCGGCTGGCGTGGAGCCGTTCCCATTCGGCCAAGGGACTGTTCGGCTGGTCCACCGCCGTTCCCCGCGCTCCCTAGCGGTCGACATCGCGCACTCGGCGGCGGCCGAGAGCGGCAGTTCCTGATGGGTCGTTAGCGCCCTGGAACAGTCGATCCCGCGCACTGCCACGGAGTTGGCGAGCCGTCGTAGCGGTTGGCCTGCTGGGCGGCGACAACGGCGCCCCGGCGACGGTGCGGTCATTGGATTCGCGCCTGCATGGCTTGGCGGTGTTGGTGTCGGAATGGAAGGGTCGCTGGTCGGCACGCCAGACGGTGCGCGGACGGCACGCCGGAGCTGCGGTCAACCGGCTAGCTCGGGTCAGGCCGAAGGTGGTCTCGACGGACAGGTCAACGTCCGGAGGATCCAGAGAGCCGGAAAGAGAAGTGCAAGGGGAGTAAGTGCCGTGCGTTGACTTCGGCGGCCACGTTCTTAGCCAGAAGTCGGGCCGTGATTTTCAGTACCAGAGCGCACTGAAGCTCCGGTGATTCATGCCGGGGCGAACGCGGTGATCGTGTTGCTTGCGGTGCCGCCGTCGGTTGACGAGGTGACCAGGAGATGTCCCTGGGCGACGGACAGCGTCCGCGGGAATCCGTCGACCTGCACGTGGGCCAGCTCCCGGCAGGTCGACGCACCACAGCCGTCGGCTTCGAATGCCCGCACAGCACCCGTCGATCCCGCGTATACGACGCCGCCGGCCGCCACCGGTGCTGCATTGCTCGGCGTGTCGAGAGCGGCGGTCCAAAGGGGGCTGCAGGTCGCCGAGCCACAGCCGCGGGCGGCAAACGCCTGGAGGGTGTTGTCAGCTGAGTCGGGCCCGACGGTGGTGACATAGACCGTCGAGCGGGCAATGGCGATGCCGGTGCTCGCGCCGGGCAGCGGAGCCCGCCAGCGGACGTCCCCTGTCTGCTGATCGACAGCGATCAGCTCCAGCGTGGTGACGAACAGCTGAGGGTTGGGCCCGGCAACCGGCACGGGCAGCGTCGGCGAGTCGCCGAGGTCGGTACTCCAGGTCGGTGTGCATGTCAGTGCACCACATCCTCCGACAGGGAACGCCATCAGGTTGGGTCCGTTCACCGCGAAGATCTGGCCGCCGGCCAGAGTCGGCAGGGCGGCCGTGTTCGCGTTTGGCCCCAAGCTGGCGGACCAGCGAGTCGTGAACGTGTCCCTATCACGCACCACCAAGCTCGGCAAGAAGCTCGGGAAGCAATCTGTCGCCGCGGGGAACGTGATCTGCGCGACGTGCGACCCGGCTGTGACGAACGGCGACACCGGCCAAGCCGTTCGCTCCGAGCTCACCACGGCGCCGGTCGACGGGTCGAGGCGAACGAGCGCACAGTCGGTCGCGGAGCCGACGACGGCGGTTCCGTAGCCGCTGGCCAACTGATCCCCGACAAACGCGACAGGCGCGCTGAAGACCTCACTGGCGTTCGGGCTCGAGACCAATCTCCGATCCCATGCCGTGGCGCCGTTCCTCAGGCTCAGCGCACGCACCCCTACGAAGGCCGACCCGCTGACGGTGTTGGTGAGAGTCACGAAGACGCGGTTCCCGATGATCATCGGCTCGCTGGCCTCTCCGGGAACCGTCACCGACCACATGTGACGTAGCGAAGCCACGTTGGCCGCCGTCAGCTGGTGCTCGAACGTGTTCGTCCGTGTGTGACGAGCGTCGAACCCGACCTGCAGCCAGCACCCAGGGAGCACGACCGTCACGATCACAGCGCCAAGGATCCTGCGGAGCTGCCGCCCTATCAGCCGCTCGAACATGGCCCACCCCCTGCCTGTCGAACCGGCCCTCCGGCTGCGGGCCACGAGCGACTCTACTCCTCTACGAGGTGGGCCAACTACGAAGCGAACCCGGTCCTACCGGAGATGATCGCTCGGTAAGGACGATTGCAGCGGAACACGTCGTCAGCGTCGAGCCGCCGACCGCGATGACCCCCCAGGACCATGAACTGCAGCGCCCCGAAGACAGCGCACAGAACGATTCCAGGGGCCTTCAAGGTCGGGCGGCGCGATCACTCTCCGTATGGCGACTATCGCGGCCGGGCGAGCTGTAGCAGTCGCTATCGCACACCGCCGCGGGGTCGGCGAGCCGCTCGAGACGCGCCGATCTGTGCGCCTCCGTGGGCCCGGCGGACTGGTGTGGTGACGCGCGTTATGCGTGCCCTTCAACGGCACTTCGGGGGCGATGCCCGACGTCGATATGGGCGCGCGTTCAGGGACGCCAGCGGCGGGTTCGTGCACGACCTGAACCGTCGTTCTGTCGCGGATGGGAGTGACCGCCACGCGTAGTCATCCGGCGCGATGAGTGAGCACGTAGGGGTCGTGGATGCCCGACGGCCTTCAGCGGGAAAAAGTCAACCTTCAGGTGGAGCAAGCCAGAATGATGCTCGGTGTGAGGATCGGCGTTTGCTCCGACGTGCACGGTCGCCATGACCGGCTCCTGGCTGTGCTGGGCGCCATGGCGGCAGCCGGGGTCGACGAACGCTGGTGTCTCGGTGATCTGGTCGGAGGCGAGCCGGT
>Ga0209382_10006444_pt1 | contig 15102 bp, 15 predicted proteins | sample SoiMetdeltSBSDD5_FD_187599 | JGI IMG/M metagenome (GOLD analysis project Ga0209382, IMG submission 187599) | Bulk soil microbial communities from a Populus tree surrounding site in Tennessee, USA - Soil MetaG P. deltoides SBSDD5 (SPAdes) (version 2) | ecosystem: Environmental > Terrestrial >... | reverse complement strand
GAAGCGCGGCGGCTCGCCCTGGCGCAGGACCTCGCGATTCGAAGTCTCATCGGCGCCGTCGGGAACTTCATCCAGTGGAAGATTGGGCAGTTCGGACAGGCGCTGCCTGAGTTTTTCGGCGATCTGCCTCTCCTTTTCCTCGCCCAGCTGAATCTGGGTTTTAAGATTCTGAACCTCATCCTTGAGCGCTGCGGCAGCTGCCTGATCTTTCCTGGCAAGCGCCTGGCCGATTTCCTTCGAGGCCGCGTTGCGGCCCGCCTGAGCATCCTGCAGCTTCTGAACGACCTCGCGACGTTCGCGATCGATCTCCAATAGGTGTTTGGACTGAGGCTCGAGCCCACGTCTTGTCAGCCCGCGGTCAAAAGCTTGCGGATTCTCCCTGATCCATTTGATGTCGAACATGGCTTTGCGTGCTTCCGTCGCGTGAGATCGCGGCAGCACCTATAGGCGGGAGAGATTGAGAGGTAAAGTGCGCCCGCGCGATCAAGCGTTCTGACCGGCCTCTTTCGCGATGGCGGCGGCGCGGCGTCTCTCGATCCATTTCACCGACCAGACCGCGAGCTCATAGAGGCCCAGGAGCGGAAGTGCCAGGCCGACCTGCGAGAAGGGATCGGGCGGCGTAAAGATGGCGGCCATGATGAACACACCGACGATGGCGAATTTGCGCCCCGAGCGCAGCTGGTCGGAGGTCAAGATGCCGATCTGACCGAGGAGCGTGAGAACGATCGGAAGCTGGAAACAGATGCCGAAAGCCAGGATCAGGGTCATGATGAGGCTCAGATATTCACTGACCCGCGGCAAGAGCTCGATGATGGCCTGGCCCTGGTCGCCCTTCTGCTGGAAGCTCGCGAAGAATTTGAGAGCCACGGGCATGACGAAGAAGAAAACGAGCGCGGCACCGAGGAGGAAAAGAAAGGGCGTTGCTATGAGATAGGGGCGGAAAGCATCCCGCTCATTTCGATAGAGGCCCGGTGCCACGAATTTGTAGATCTGGATGGCGATCAGCGGAAAGGCAATGAACAGGCCGCCGAACATAGCGATCTTGAGTTGGGTGAAAAAATATTCCTGCGGCGCCGTATAGATCAGCCGAATATGGGAATCATCGCCAAGCGCCCAGCGATAGGGCCACAGGAGCAGGTTGAAAATATCCTGAGCGACGAAGAAGCAGGCGATGAGGGCGATGATGAAGCCGATCACGCAATAGATCAGCCGCTGGCGCAGCTCGATCAGATGATCGAGCAGCGGCGCCTGGCTCTTCTCGATGTCCTCGTCGGTCATGAAGCCTCAAGCCTTCGTCTCTTCGGGCGAGCGGGTCTCGGGCTCGAGTGACGGCGGCGGCGGCGGCACCGGTTCGGCCGGCGGGGCAGCCGGAGCTTCGCTCTTGGGCGGCGCATCGAGCATTTTCTTGATCTCGTCGCCCTGCTTCTTGAACTCTTCCGACATCTGCTTGCCGACATCGGCCGTGACGGTGAAGTTGGTTATGTTTCTCACTTCCTTCTTCACGTCTTCGATGCCGGCCTCGCGGATGGCGGAGTCCAAATGTCGCTGGAATTCACCGGCCATGCCGCGCAACTTGGTGACGAAGCGGCCGACGGTGCGAAGCATCTTGGGCAGGTCCTTGGGCCCAACCACGATGAGAGCGATCACGGCAATCACCATGAGTTCGCTCATGCTCAATCCGAAATCAAACATCGCTGTCCTTCAGCGCACGCTCCAACTCGGAGCGTCGAGTTCCCGGCGCGTCAGCCGACGACCTTGTCCTTGGCCGGTTCCTTGGAGCTTTCGCTTATCTCGTTGGGAAGCGCCTTTCGCTCCTCAGCGGTGTCCTCTTCGGACAGGCCGCGCTTGAAGCTCTTGATGCCCTTGGCGACATCGCCCATGAGGTCGGAGATCTTGCCGCGGCCAAAAAGCAGAACGACGATCAGGATAACAATGGCCCAATGCCATATCGAGAAAGAACCCATGAATCACTCCTTTGATGCAAAGGGGGCCGTATTGGCGCGCACTATTGCAGAACGATCCCCCGCCCGCAACCAAGCCAGCCTGGAGTTGAGGACGGGTCGCAAGTGGTTACCAAAGCTCATGTTTCAAAGATAAGAACATGAGCGGGGTCGGCTGCAAATTTCAGTGTCGCGCCTGCGACGATCTCCCGGCCGGCCGGAACGCGGGCAAGCCAGGGCTCGTCCAGCCCCTCGAATAGCACAGTCAATTGGAGCTCGTCACCGAGAAATCGCGCATCGATCACCTGGCCCTCGGTCCCCTGCTCGCCACCTTTCGCAGGCAGCAAGCCTTGCGGTCTTATCATGACCAGGACGAAGGCGCCGTTCGCGAAGGACTTGGCGGGGAGGACGCCGAAGGGCGTGGCGATCCGGCCGTCTATCACGCGGCCCGTGAATTCGTTGAAATCGCTGAAGAAGCGGGCAGCGCTGGCGTCGACTGGATGATAATAGAGTTCGCGCGGGGTGCCCGTCTGAACCAGCTGCCCGTGGCGCATGAGCAGAATGCGGTCAGAAACCTCCATGGCCTCGACTGGATCGTGCGTCACGATCAGCGCAGTGGCGCGTGTTTCCTTCAGAAGAAAAAGCGTCTCGCGGCGGACGCGGTCGCGCAGTCGCTGATCGAGGCCGGAAAAGGGCTCGTCCATCAATATCACCGCCGGCCGCGGCACCATGGCGCGGGCGAGCGCCACGCGCTGCTGCTCGCCACCCGACAGCATCGAAGGATAGCTCGCTGCATAATCAAGAAGGCCGACGCGGCGAAGAGCGAGACGCGCTTCCTTGAGCGCATCGGCCCTGCTTAGGGACTTCAGACCGAAAGCCACATTGTCGAGATTGGTCATATGCGGGAAGAGCGCATAGTCCTGAAACATGAGGCCGACGCCGCGCTTTTCGGGGGGCACGAACTCGCGGGGCCCTGCCACCTCCTCGCCGGCGAGGTAGATGCTACCTTGCGAGGGCCGCTCGACACCCGCAGCGATGCGCAGGAGAGTCGTCTTGCCGCAGCCCGAAGGCCCGAGAAGGCAGGCAATTTCACCCGGCCGCAGCTCGAAGGTCACATTGCGGACAGCTTCGATCGTGCCATAGGAAAGGCTCACGTTCCGAAAGGAAAGTCCGGCAGCGAAAGTGGCGGCCGCGGTGCCATGCGGCCCCCAGGCGGGTTCGGGCTTGCGCTTTTCCTCTATCTTGCCGTCGCGCGACATTGCGACAGGCAAATACACGAGTTGGCGGCGGAGCGCCAATTGCGGGCGCTTGTCCTCCTTGGGTGCGTCATCACCGGGCTTGACCCGGTGATCTTCTCGTATCGCGAGGCAGATGGCCGGGTCTTCGCCCGGCCATGATGATCTAAGAGCCTTCAGCCCTACTCCGTCTCTTTCCCCGGATCCTCCGGCAGGTTCATCTCCAGCGCCGACTGCTCGTCCGCCGCATCCTCGAGGGGATCCTCATCATCGGCCAATTCATCGCCAGCGCGGGGCTGCGGTATGTCGAAGTCGGGCGGCAGATTGGCGTCGAGCAGGCCCGCGCCCTTGAGCTCGAGAAGGCCGGGGAGGTCGAGAAGCTCGTTCAAGCCGAAATGGCGGAGAAACTCCTCGGTGGTGCCATAGGTCACGGGCCTGCCGGGCGAACGCCTTCGGCCGCGCATCTTTACCCAGCCGATTTCCATCAGCGTGTCGAGCGTGCCCTTGGATATGGCGACGCCGCGAATACCCTCGATCTCGGCGCGGGTGACGGGTTGGTGATAAGCGACGATCGCCAAGGTCTCGAGCGCCGCCTTCGAGAGGCGCCTCTGCTCGCTCGCCTCGCGGCGTAAAAGGAAGCTCAGATCGCCGGCGGTGCGGAAGCACCATTTGCCGGCCACCTGCACGAGGTTGACGCCGCGGGCCGAATAGTGCCGCGACAATTCGTCGAGCAGGGCGCGCACCTCTGCCCCTTCCGGGAGGGCGGCGGCGAGAGACTCCTCGCTCAGAGGTTCTGATGCTGCGAAGAGCAGCGCCTCCAGAACGCGCAGCATCTGGCCGCGCTCGGCGCGTGGATGGGCGGTCACGGTGGAGCGGCGGTGCTCCCGGTCGTCATGCTTCATCGTCACTTCCGCTGCGGCGATTGAATTTGCCATTTTTGCAAGTCTCCTTGACGGGATCTCTTCAGAACGCGGCAGCCGCGGGGCGGCGGCGCATGTAAATGGGCTTGAACGCTTGCTCCTGGCGAATCTCGAGCGCGCCTTCGCGGGCGAGTTCGAGACTGGCGGAGAAGCTCGAAGCCGTCAGCGAGCGGCGCTGGCCCGGCTCCTGCAGATAGTCGCGGAGATAGACGTCGAAGCGGCCCCAATCGTCCATCCCGCCGAGAAGCCGCGACAAGAGCTCGCGCGCCTCGTTGATCGACCAGACGGGAAGCTTCTTGACGCGGTAACTGCGATGGCTGACGAGCTTCTGCCGGCGCTCGGAGTAGGCCTTGAGCAGATCGAACAGATTGTCGGTGTACTGCCGCCGCGTTTCGACCCGGAGTGGCTCGGGGACACCGCGTTCGAAGACATCGCGGCCGAGCCTGTTTCTGGCCATGAGCTGAGCCGCCGCCTGGCGCATGGCCTGGAGCCTCTGCAGCCTGAAGGCGAGCCTGGCCGCCAAATCCTCGGCCACCGGCTCGTCGCTGCCCGGCTCCTGAGGCAGGAGAAGCCGCGACTTGAGATAGGCGAGCCAGGCCGCCATGACGAGATAGTCGGCAGCAATCTCCAAGCGCAAATGGCGAACGCTGCCGATGAAAGAGAGATATTGCTCGGCGAGCGCCAAGATGGAGATTTTGGCGAGATCGATCTTGTGGTGCCTGGCAAGCTCGAGCAGGAGATCGAGCGGGCCCTCGAAAGATTCGAGGTCGACGAGAAAGGCTTCGCCCCTATCGGCAGGTGGCTCGCGCCGCAGCGGACCCTCGCCATCAGGCCAGTTGTCATTGTGGGCGTTCTCGCCCTCTGTCGAAGTGTTCATCATACCGGAATGGTTGGGGCCGGGTGAGCCCACGCCGCAACTGATTCGCCCTCGCCCATGAGATTAGCTTGATGTTTCTGCTTCGACGAGCAGCAATTGCTCGGCTTCCTTCATCGCCATGCGCCGATCGAACTTCACAGGCCTGCGCAGCCGCTTGAGAGCCGCTCGGGCCCGGCTCGCCGCCCTGCCCTTCAGCTCGCCCGCGGCTCTCGCCACAGCCTGCATTTCCGCGAAATCGCCGTTGCAATGAAGCATGATATCGCAACCCGCAGCGGCGGCTTCTGCAACTCGTTCCTCCATCGTGCCGGACAGGGCCTTCATCGACAGATCGTCGGTCATGAGCAGGCCGTCGAAGCCGATCTTCCTGCGGATGATGCGGACGATCCTAGGCGAAAGGGTCGCCGGTTTGTCTGGATCATAGGCGGCATAGACCACATGCGCCGTCATCGCCATGGGCGCGTCGGCGAAGGCGGCGAAGGTCGTGAAGTCGGAGGTTTCGAGCTCCTCCTTCGTGGCCGTCACGACGGGAAGGGTATGGTGGCTGTCGACGCCTGCTCGGCCATGCCCCGGCGCATGTTTGACGACGGGGAGCACGCCGCCGCTCATCAGGCCCTCCATGACGGCGCGGGCAAGGATGGTCACATTTCGAGCGTTCTTGGCATAGGCACGGTTGCCGATCACCTCATGAGCGCCCTCGCCTGGCACATCGAGTACGGGAATGCAGTCGACGTTGATGCCAAGCGCCAACAGATCCTCGGCGATGAGACGGGCCGTGAGGCGCGCGGCGCGCAGACCATCGAGCGGGCTTTTCTCGAACAGCTCGCCGTAGCGGCGCGCGGCGGGATACTTGCGCCAATTGGGGGGACCCAAGCGCTGCACGCGGCCACCTTCCTGATCGATCAGGATCGGAGCGTTCCTGCGTCCCACAGACTCGCGGAAACTCGCCGTGAGCTTTTGCACCTGCTCGGGCGCCTCGACGTTGCGCTTGAACAGAATGAGCCCCCAGGGCTGGGCGTCGCGAAAGAAGGATCTTTCGTCCGATGTCAGTTCAAGACCGGCACAGCCGGATATGAAGGCTCCGATGGGCATAGTCTGTCGATCCGGGCGAAGTGTTTAACGGGACTTGACGATGCAGTCGCGCTCGCCTGCGGCCAAGAGGCTCGAACATGCCTTCTTGGCGGCTTCCTTGGTGGAGAAGGAGCCAAGATGCAACCGGTAGAACGTCCCGCTGGTGCCGAGTTCGGCCTTCTGCACGTTCGGCGAAAGACTGCCTAAAAGCTCGCCATGCTGCAGGCGCAGCTGCTCATAGCCAGCGAGAGCTTCCGCCTCGCTCTTATAGGAGGCAAGCTGGATGGTGAAACCCGATCCGGCGCCATGGCTGATCTGGGGCTTCTGCGCCGCTTGCGGCTCCAGAGCCGTCTGCTGGCCAACAGGTGCAGCCTCAGGCGCGGGTGCCGCGGCCTGCGCCGGCGGTGTCGCGACTTGAGTTGCGGGCGATACTGGCGTGAAGGACTGGGTGGAGACAGGGTCCGTCTCGATCGCAGCGACCTGCACCTGTTTCGACCGATTGAAGTTGCGGTTCGGGGTGACGACGACCTTGTCAGTGCCGCGCGTGCCAATGGGTCGCGCGCGCCTCTGCGTCGTGGTGGAGAAACCGTCGGTCTCATCCGGCAGCGCCTGAGGCGAGGGAGCAAAAGTCGTCGCTTCGGATGATGCATTGAAGCCTGGAAGCTGGGCTATCTGGATCGGGCCGTCGCTTGCCGGCTGGGGAGGCGGTGAGCCGGGGTTTTCCGCGAAAGCCAGCTCGCTGGCGATCTTCTGCTCGGCCGTCGGGGCTTTCTGCGCGGGAGCCGGCGCGGGCTGATCATCAGAGGCCTGAGCAGGCTCGGGCGGCGGCGGTGCATCCGGCGCATCCGCTGCCGGCGGCGCCGAGGGCGCAGGCGGGGGTGCGAGCGCCGCTTCCGACTCTTCGGCCGGCTCAGACGGGTCGGTCGCCAGCGTTGCCGATGTGGGTGAAGCCTGCTCAGAGTTAGTTTCGGAGGACGCCTTGGCGCTCGTAACGGAAGCCGACTGGCCAGAGGGCTCGAGCGAGCCCGATTGATCGTCGGTGCCGCCTCCCGGAGAGGGCGGCATGGGCAGCGGCAGCGGATCGGCGTCGAACCCCTGGGTCTGTCCGCCCGGCGCAACCGGCTGTTCCTCGGAGGGAACGACCTCCTCCTGCTCCTCAAGCGTCGTCTCGCCGAGGATGCGGTCATAGATCTGCTTCTTTTGTGCGGCGGCGGGCGACTGCATCTCGGACGAGGTGGCGGCCGTCGACTGCTCCTGGGCGGCAGGGGCCTGTTCTTCCGTGGTTGCGCTGCTTTCGGGCTCGGTCTTTACCGGCGCGCTCGGCTCATCGACAACGGGCACGTTCTCAGCGCTCGTCGCCCGCTCGCCCAGGCTCTCGTGATAAAAATAGACGAGACCGCCGGCGATGATGCCGACAATGACAAGGGCCCCAATGAGAAGGAAAGGACCGGTACGGCGGCGTTCCCGCTCCTGCACGGGCCCGTCGAATTCGCGATAGGCCTGGCCGTAATCCTCCGCCGTGGCGCGCCGGCGCGACTGAGGCGCATAAGTCTGGTCGTCTTCGAAGAGATCGTCGGGTTCCTCATCGACGTAGTCGAGCTCGCGCGAATGGGCGCCCCGCTGATCATTGCGCGGGCGCGCCGTCTCGGCATGGCGCGGGGCGCGCGGATAGGGCTCATCTTGCGCATATTCGTCGAACTGCCTCGCCGGATCGGCGGACGCGGTGCGTCGCAGGCGATCCATGCCAGGAGGTGGTGGGGCGGGACGCACAGGCCGCGGCGCCTGTCGTTCCGTGCCTCCCGGCGGCGGCATGCGGCCTTGCGCAGGAGGAAGATTGCGCGCCTGGGGTGCTGAGGGCGCGCGTGGCGGCGGTGGGGCGCGCAAGCGCGGATCGGGTGCCGCACCCTGGCGGTCGGCGGTGAATACGGGACGGGATATGGAAGCCGACTGGGGCCCAGTCCATTGACGCGAGGACGGCTCCTTGCGCAAAGGCTGCTCCAGTGGCGCGCCTCGCAGCTCCTCCTCGGCGAAACCGAAACGCGGTTTCGGTGCCTGCGATGCAGGTCTTGCAGTAGACGATGGGGTGCGCTGCTGCGGGCCTTGAGGCGGCGCCTGCGGACGATGCTCGTTGATGGCGCGCTCCTTCGCTTCGGCGACGCGCTGCTCGGCCATGCGCTCGGCTGCTTCGCGCTGCTGGCGCAGACGCTCTCCGAACTCCGCTGCGTTGGGCCGCGGCGCCATGGGCGCGGGTCTTGCTGCTCCGGCACGGGTGGGCGAAGCCGATGGTCTCTCCTGAGGCTCACGCGCCGGTGCAGCTTCCGATTTCTGCGACGGCTCTTTGAACTCCTCGGCTATCTTAGGCAGATCCTTGTTGATGCCCAGTCGGTCTCGCCAGCTGCCCTTCATGCCCTCAGGGCCAGGCTTGGTGTTATCCTGATCCATTACCCCATCCGCTTCTACATCGCATCGACGGGCCTCACGCCGAGGAGATGAAGGCCGTTAGACAGAACATAACGAATCGCCCGCAATAACGCGAGACGGGCAATCGAAAGTTTCGTATTGTTTAGCAGAATAAATCGCAAATGAGGCGACTCTTTGCCCTTGTTCCAAAGCGAGTGAAATTCTGCCGCCAGATCATATAGATAGAAAGCAATGCGGTGCGGCTCTCGCGTCGCAGCGGCAGCTTCGAGCAGGCGCGGGTACTGGCTCAACCGCCTGATCACATCAAGCTCCGAATCATCTGACAGCAGGGTGAAATCAGCTTCGCTCAAGCTCGCGTCGGAGGCAACGGCCTCGCCCAGTTCTTCAACGGCATTGCGGAACACCGAGCAGATGCGGGCGTGCGCATATTGAACATAGAAGACCGGATTGTCGCGCGACTGCTCGGTGACGCGCACAAAATCGAAATCGAGCGGGGCGTCGTTCTTGCGATAGAGCATCATGAAGCGCACGACGCCCGGACCAACCTCGTCGACGACTTCGCGCAAGGTGACGAATTCGCCGGCACGTTTCGACATGCGTACCGGCTCGCCGCCGCGAAAGAGCTTGACGAGCTGCGTGATGGGCACCGAGACCTCAACGCGATTTTCCGACAGCGCCCTGGCGATGGCCTTAAGACGCTTCACATAGCCGCTGTGATCGGCGCCCAGAACATAAATGAGCTCATCGAAGCCGCGCGAGATCTTGTCGCGCGCATAGGCGACATCGCCGGCGAAATAGGTGTAGGAGCCGTCGGATTTCTGGAGCGGCCGATCGATGTCGTCGCCGAAGGCGGTGGCGCGAAAGAGCGTCTGCTCGCGGTCTTCCCAATCCTCTGGGAGCTGGCCCTTGGGCGGCGGCAGGCGGCCCTGATAGACGAGCCCCTGCCTGCGCATGGCGGCGATCGTTTCGGGAATGGCGCCCGATTCAAGGAGGGCGCGCTCGGAGGAGAACACCTCGTGCCTGATATCGAGTGCGGCAAGATCGGTCCTGATCATGTCCATCATCATGGCGATGGACTTGTTGGAGACGATCGGCAGCCATTCCTTGTCGGTCAGTTCCAGAAGCTTGCGCCCATGCTCATCGCGCAGCGCCTCGCCGACAGGCTTGAGGTAATCGCCCGGATAGAGGCCAGGGGGAATTTCGCCGATGTCTTCACCAAGCGCCTCGCGATAGCGCAGGTAAACCGAGCGGGCCAGGGTTTCGATCTGCGCACCGGCATCGTTGATGTAATATTCCCGCGTGACGGTGGCGCCTGACGCCTTGAGGAGATTGGCAAGCGCATCGCCGAAGATGGCGCCACGGCAATGCCCGACGTGGAGTGGCCCCGTGGGGTTGGCGGAGACGAACTCGACATTGATCTTCCTGCCGGCGCCCGAGGCGGAGACCCCGTAGTCGGAGCCAGTGTCGAGGATCTCGCTCAGCACGGCATAATAAGCCCGAGGCTTCAGGCGAATGTTGATGAAGCCCGGCGGGGCGAGCGTCGCTTCGGCGGTATATTCGTCGTTGCGAAAGATCTCGATCAGCTTCTTGCCGATCTCGAGGGGATTGCCCTTGATCTGGCTTGCGAGGATGAGCGGCAGATTGTTGGCGACATCGCCATGGGCGGCATTACGCGGCGGCTCGACCACGAGCTTGGTGAGATCGAGATCGACGCCGCTGGCGATGGCAGCGGCGGCAGCGGCGCAGACGCGCTGATAATGTTTGAAGGGATCCATGGCGCCGATTACCGAAAAAGGAGCTTTAGGTCCAGTTCTCCAATTTCGTCATGGCCGGGCGATGACCTGGCTATCCCGTTCTTAACCCGTCGCCCGGGCGAACTACTTTTCGTCATGGCCGGGCGAAGACCCGGCCATCTCGAGTCCCCTACTCGTCACCCCGGCGCACGCCGGGGTCCAGCTTTGGGCGTGAGTAAAGGAAAGCTGGATTCCCGCTTTCGCCGGATATAAAGCCGCGAAGTTCGGCTAGCGTTTCGGCGGCTCGAAAAGTTCGATGGGATTGCCGGATGGATCCTCCAGGAGGATCTGCTTGCCGCCTTTTCCCACGACGATGTCATTGCGGAAGCGGCAATTCATGACCCGGAGCCGTTGCACGGTCGCTGCCAAATCGTCCACTTCGATCTGAATACGGTTCCAGCCGCCGGGCTGCGGAAGGCGTCCATCGGGCATTGCCTGGCCGGCACCGCCTGCCCCCGGCTTGTTCAACAGCAGACGAAGATCGCCGCGCGACAGTGCGGCAAAGCCGGGTGCTGGATGCATGTCGACTTTGAAACCCAAGCCCGCTGTGTAGAAGCGAATGGTCGCATCCAAGTCGTCGACGATATAGCGAACGCTCACCGGCATGGAGACTCCTCCTTGTCGCCAATTATATAAGACTAGGACGACCGATGATTGTTCCAGGTTGAGGAAAAAGTTGCTATTTTGGTCTTGACAGCGGTCCTACATGAAAGCATATAGGCCTCACCTGTCTCGTGAAGGAGGCGCAAACCGGTTCGCCGAATGCGTGGGATGGGGCGGCGCTCGAAGCCTTGCGGCTGACAACCGTTAAGGATTCGGGAGGCAGGAAGAGAAAGCGCAAGTCTTCTCTTTCTGAACCAAAAATCGCCGGTGGAGCGCTGTAAGCTCTGCAGTTATTTTATTATTTTCCGCACAGGGCGGCAGCGCTCCACCCTCCTTCTTTCTGGCAGTTCGATGCTGCCGGATTGGTGATCCATGCCTTGCTTTCTCGGCGCAGACATCGGCACGACCAACGTCAAGGCTAAGTGCGGGCTTGTGCGCCACATCTCGAACTTACGGAATGGCAAGGGCGATCCCGTCAATTTTCTTGAATGCAACGTCGCTGGTTCTGTACCAACCGGCCTTTTCAGTAACCGTAGAGCATCGGGTGCGACCCTTGAGCCACTTCGAGAACTTGATGCAGAGTCGACCCGAAAGGATGTTCCAGGTACCAGTATCCGATTTACCTATCATCTGTTGGGCAAACAGTGACCCGTCAGCCCGTGCTGTGATATTAACTTTGAGAAGCCCATGGGCAATTGCATGGAACTGCCCTGGGAAAAGTTGACGGAGTTCACGCTCGGAGACTTTAGCCGCAGCTTCGGCCGCCTGTGAAGCAACCATCACCACCCTACCATTGTCGATGGCCAGGCCTGTGACGAATAAAAAGGCAACTGTGAGTGCAGAGAGAAGAGCGGTTCGCATCGGTGTTTCCTAGCCGGTCAAGCCCGCCAATATCGTTAGGAAACGCACAGGGAACAAGCAAAGTTCCGCCATAAGCGTCCTCATGTCGGCGCATTTCTAACCCACCTCGAATCCCACACGCGCAGCGCGCGCCAACTGAGCAGTTTTGACCAGCCGTTTGCCCGACCGACGAGTAGTCTTGATATACCCGTCGATGATTCAGCCGTAGTTTTCTATCGGCAATACGACATTCCGATTCAGGCAAATGCGTCTTCCTATGCGTAGCCGTCGTTCATTGGGAGTTTCACGCGCGGTAGTGCGAGTGTATGAGACTGAGAAGGAGTATCGCAGATGAACCGTCTCGCTTTGTTAAGTGGAGTAATCAGCCTCTGCCTGCCTTTCATGGCCATGGCAGGTGAGCACCACACGATCGTATCTGCTGACCAACTGATGTGGAGTGAGCCGGACGCTCTGCAAAAGGGCGCCGAAATTGCTGTTGTCAATGGTGATCCTTCCAAGGATGGCCCCTACGTGGTGCGCCTTAAAATGCCAGCTGGCTTCAAGATCATGCCGCATACTCATCCAGATACGGAGAACGTCACGGTGATATCCGGGCAGTTTAACATTGGAACAGGCGACAAATTCGACGACACCAAGGTAGAAGCGGTCAAGGCTGGCGGTTATGTGCTGGTGCCAAAGGGCATGCATCACTATGTGGTCATCAACGAGGACACTTTGATCCAGCTGCACGGAAACGGACCAGCGGCCATTGTTTATCTCAATCCAGCCGATGATCCCCGCCAGAGCAACTAGGAGTCAATTTCTGCGGATATCGCTGTGCTAAGCGGCCAAGGGTTGAACCATTGAATACGATTCTCCCTTGCTCTCCTGATCCCTCCAAAGCGGTGCAACAGGGTCTCGGGGCACAGCAGCAGGGAGAATCCAATGAACCACGCAAGCACGGCCAGCCAAGCTAAGGATTATGTGTCGAGTAAAAGGAAACCCCCTCAAGCTCCAAGCGGAAGAGGCAAGTGAGCTGAGGGGGTCTCGATTGAGCCTCCTTGCGGGGGTCTCTGCGCCTCCAACTCCACATCATCGGGTTAGTTCCAGGTTCCGGGCAGAGAGGAGCTAGAAACTGTCTTGTCTTGACGACCAGCAAAGATCGTATCCCTATAGGGCATTGGAATGGCCCTTAGAGCTTAGGAGAGAGTTAAATGCCGGTTGGTAAGGTGAAATGGTTCAATAGCCAAAAAGGCTTTGGCTTCATAGAGCCGGAAGCAGGGGGCACGGATGTGTTTGTGCACATATCGGCTGTCGAGCAGGCCGGCTTGAGCAACCTCGCTGAAGGTCAACGTATTTCCTATGAAGAGCAGCGCGATCCGAAACGTGGCAAGACCTCGGCAGCAAACCTCAAGCCAGTATAGGCAAGGCTTTACATACACGAAGCGTTGGCGCCGGAGATAATCGCCAACCGGCGCACGAAACGCGTACCCGAGGGTTGCCACTAGATCCACCAACCGCTCCAGTGAATGACTGGCTCTGTATCGCTGATCATGTCATCATTTCGCTCTGCCTGGGCTCTGCCGCCGGCGAGTTCGTTCAGAGTCGGATTGATCCGGTTCTTGTGAACGACAGTAACCCGATCCAATGGCAAGATTTGCTTGGCAGGAGCATTCCATCCACTGCTTATGATAGGTACTGTGATCAACACAATGGCTATGAGTGACACATAGACGCGGTGGCGCCTGTCTGGGGACTTCATCGTTTTCCTGCACTGCCTCGGGATGCCACCTCTTGCCGCTGACGAGTGGTCATCCAAGACGACAGTATCTGTGGCGTTGACAAGATACTGGTCAAAATTGCTCAAAATGGACTTCTCAGATTGGCCCTTGCGTTGACCTAAATTCTTTGATTGCGATGAGCCGAGCGATCTTGTGCACCGAGGTATCCATGTCGGTGAGACGATGTACGAGGAGATAGTGGTGTTTTTCCTTGACCATCCAAAAGCGGTTGCTCAGCCGAACGCCGATGACATATTGCGCTGAAGCATCAGCGAGATTTTGGTTACGCACTACCGCTAAATATGAAAATCGCCAAAACCCCCACCATCCACATCCGTGTCAGCAACGCTGGCATCCTCAGCGTCCCCGACTTCGGCTTCTGTGTTATCTGCCTCGGGTTCTGCTGCCTGTGCCTTGTCGCTACCAAACATGCCGGCGATCATGTTGCCGAGCAGGACGCCTCCTGCTACCCCCATTGCTGTTTGTGCTGCTCCCGCGAGAAATCCTCCACCACCCCTTGTTAGCGGCGTTTGCTGGAAGGGTTCTTGTTCCGATCTGCCGACGCGAGGGACGGAGCCCGTCGAACGAAGCGGCTCGCCGGTGTCACCAAAAATGCGAGAGATCAGTCCGCCACTGGGCCTCGAGCCAACTTCCCGCTCCAACTCCTCAATCCTAGTCTGTGCGGCATTGAGCGCCTGCTCCTGCACAACGATGGTCTGCGCCATATAGTATGGCGCGTGTGGCTGGCGCGCGAGTTGCTCGCGGATAAAAGCCTCTGCATCGGCGTCGCGTGGCGGTGATTGCCGCTCCACCTTGGCGAGCTTTACAAACAGGTTTTCGATAGCCTGCTGGTCGTGTCTGTCCATGGTCCGCTCCCTAGTTCTCCACTGCTATCCCGACTGCTAGCCGTAAGCTGAGCGGTAGCAGTGAGAGCCTGACGATAGATAGGGCGGGGTTCAGCAAAGACAACCGAGCGTGCGTTTTAGAAACGCTACCTATTTGCTCTTTATTGATCTCTGTGTATCCGTCATAAGGACTAAGCTATTGGCGCTCTTTAAAAATCTTGTAGTGTTCATTTTGTGGACTCTTCCGTGAAGGAGGCGCAAACCGGTTCGCCGAATGCGTGGGTCCTTCTTTCTGGCAGTTCGATGCTGCCGGATTGGTGATCCATGCCTAGCTTTCTCGGCGCAGACATCGGCACGACCAACGTCAAGGCGGTTCTCCTCGACGAGCGGGAAAGGCTTCTGGGCCACGCCTCCCGCCCCTTGCGGATCGCGCGTCCGCGGCCCGGCTGGTCCGAGCAGGATCCCCAAAGCTGGTGGCGCGCGTTCCTCGCTGTTTGCGCCGAGCTGCGCGATCAGGTGCCGAACGCCTGGCGTCGCATCGCCGCAATCGGTTTCAGCGGCCAGATGCATGCCGCCCTCTGCCTCGACGATCGAGACCGTCCCTTGCGCCCGGCCATCCTGTGGAACGATGCCCGCGCTCAAGCCGAATGCGATGCACTCGCTAGCGCCCTGCCCGATGTGCGCCGGATCGCCGGCGTCCCCCCGATGGCCGGCTTCACCGCGCCCAAGCTTCTGTGGCTGAGGAAGCATGAACCCAAAACCTTTGCGGCTTTCGCCCA
>Ga0209382_10006443_pt1 | contig 15103 bp, 15 predicted proteins | sample SoiMetdeltSBSDD5_FD_187599 | JGI IMG/M metagenome (GOLD analysis project Ga0209382, IMG submission 187599) | Bulk soil microbial communities from a Populus tree surrounding site in Tennessee, USA - Soil MetaG P. deltoides SBSDD5 (SPAdes) (version 2) | ecosystem: Environmental > Terrestrial >... | reverse complement strand
CGCGAGCCTGGTCGGACGACCGCGGCTGCTCCTGCTCGACGAGCCGACCACCGGGCTCGACCCCCGCAGCCGCCGGGAGCTGTGGGACGCGATCCGCGGCCTCGTCGCCGACGGCGTCGACGTCCTGCTGACCACGCAGTACCTCGAGGAGGCCGACAACCTGGCCCGCCACGTGGTGATCATGGACCACGGCCGGGTCATCGACGCCGGGACGCCCGACGAGCTGAAGGACCGCGCCGGGCGTGACGTGATCGACGTCCGGCCTCGGGCGGCCGGCGACCTCCCGGCCGTCGAGGAGATCCTCGGGTCGGTCAGCGACGACACCCCGCAGTCCGACATCGACACCCAGCGCGCCTCGGTGTCCGTCGACACCGGGGCCGACAAGCTCGCCCTGGTCGTGCAGCGCCTCCACGACCGGCGCATCGCGCTCGACGACGTCGGCGTCCGCCGCCCGTCGCTCGACGAGGTGTTCCTCGCCCTCACCGGGCAGCCCCTCGCCCTCTCCGGCAACGACCACGACCACGGCGACCCCGCCGCCGCCTGACCCCCTGCACCTCGGAGCCGTTCCCATGACCACCACCCTGACCAGTACCGGATCGACCACCGACGCGCCGCTGACGCCGCTGGTGCCGGAGACGGGCGCCGCCTTCGCCACCGCCACGGTGCAGTCGGCGCGACGCACGTTCCTGCAGTACCTCCGGACGCCGCAGTTGCTCGTGCTCCCGACGGTCATCGGCGCGATGTTCCTGTTCATCTTCCGATACGTCTTCGGAGGCGCGATCGACGCCGGGCACGGCGTCGACTACGTCGACTTCCTCATCCCGGGGTTCCTGCTGACGACCATCCTCTGGACCGGGATGAACGCACCCGCGGGCGTCGCGGAGGACGCCGCCTCGGGGGTGCACGACCGGTTCCGGTCCCTGCCGATCCCCCGGGCCGCGGTCGTCGCCGGCCGATCGCTGGCCGACGGTGCCCTCACGTCGTGGACGTTGTTCGTCAACGCGGTGCTCGGCTTCGCCGTCGGGTTCCGCACGCACGGCGACCTCGCCGCCGTGGTCGGCGCGTTCGCGGTGATGCTGATCGTGACCTACGTGTTCAGCTGGGTGTTCCTCACCCTCGGCCTGGTCGGTGGCAACGCGCAGGCGGCACAGGGCATGTCCACGCTGATCGTGGTGCCGTTCACGTTCCTGTCGAGCGCGTACGTGCCGGTCGACTCGATGCCCGGCTGGCTACAGCCCTTCGCCGAGCACCAACCGGTCACCGTGATGATCAACGCTGTACGGAGCCTCATGCTCGGCGGCACCGAGGCCGCCGGGGTCGGCCACACGACCGGCTACTGGGTGGCGCTCAGCATGGTGTGGTGCGCCGGCATCCTGGCGGTGTTCTCGGCCCTGGCCGTCGCCCGCTTCGCCCGCACCCGATGACGCTCGGCCCCGAAGGACGTGAGGGACCCGAGGCACGCCCGGCCCGCGTGATGGACGGCAGCGAGTGGCTCGCCGGCCGCTTCGAGGAGCACCGGCCCCACCTGCGAGCCGTGGCCTACCGGATGCTGGGCTCGCTCGCCGAGGCCGACGACGCTGTCCAGGATGCCTGGGAGCGGGTCGACCGGGCCGGGGCCGACGACGTCGACAACCTGAAGGCCTGGCTGACGACGGTCGTCGCCCGGGTCTGCCTCAACGTGTTGCGCTCCCGGAACACGCATCCGGAGGAGCCGCTCGAGGCTCACGTCCCCGACCCCATCGTGAGCCTCGCCGACCGACCCGACCCCGAGGAGGAGGTGCTGCTGGCCGACTCGGTGGGCCTCGCCCTCCAGATCGTGATCGACACCCTCGGGCCCGCGGAGCGCCTCGCCTTCGTGCTCCACGACATGTTCCACCTGTCCTTCGGCGAGATCGCCGCGATGGTCGGGCGCTCCCCCGAGGCGACCCGGCAGCTCGCCAGCCGGGCCCGCCGCCGCATCAAGGGGGCCGAGGTCCCCACTCCGGAGCGCGACGTCGCTCGTCAACGCGCCGTGGTGGACGCCTTCTTCGCGGCCGGACGGGCCGGCGACTTCGACGCCCTCGTCGCCCTGCTCCACCCCGACGTGGTCGCCCGGGCCGACTTCGGCCCCGGCCGCCCGGGGGCGTCCCGCGTCCTCCGTGGCGCCGCGGCCGTCGCCCGCCAGGCCCGGCTCGGCGCCAACGCCGCCGCCGTCCTCCACCCCGCCCTGGTCAACGGGGCCGCGGGGGTGGTCATCACGCTGAACGGCGAGCCCTTCTCGCTGATGGGCTTCACGGTCGCCGACGGCAAGATCGTGGAGGTCGACGTGATCGCCGACCCCGACCGCATCGCCCGCCTCGCAGCACCGGTGCTCGCCGGTGCCGGACGGCAGCCCGGCCTCGACGACCATCGGTCATGACCGCAGCGGTCGTTCACCTGGGGTGCGGTCTGTCGTGGGGCTGCTACTCGGTCCCGGAGGACGGTCCCGGCGAGGCCGCCGCGTCGTCGACCAGGCGGCGGTGCAGCTCCGCCGTCAGCTGGTGGATCACGCGGGTCAGCTCGGTGTTCTCGACGAGGAGGGTGTCGACGTCCCGATAGTCGTGGTCGGCCTTGGCCTGTTGGAACGCCGCCTGCCGGTTCTGGCCGATCATCACGAACGTCGACAGGAAGATGGCCTCGAGCGAGACGATCAGCGTCAACGTCGGCCACGGGCTCCTCTCGAACACCAGCATCCACAGCGCGAACAGGAACGCGTGGATGTAGACGAACTGCATCGAGCCGGCGAAGGCCGTGATCCGGTCGGCGATCCGCAGCTGCGCGTGGGCCGCCCGGTTCTCGAACTGCTTCACGACCGCTGGGTGGTGTCGGACCTCGGGGTCGAGCTGGGGCACGTGGGGGAACCTGGCCATGCGTAGGCCCTCCGATCAGACGACGCGCCGCTCTGCGGTGCCGTCGTTCACGAGGCGGGCGGGATCGACCCGCGTGTAGTGCCGTTGTAGCGGGCGATGCGGTCGCCCCGCTCCGGCTGCCCACGCTGCCAGCCAGCGCGCTTGACACCGTGGTCCATCGGCACATCGGGGATACTCGGGCGGTGCATCCGACGATCGACCACGTGGCTCTGCCGGCGCGAGACCCAGAGGCGTCGGCGCGACACCTGGCTGGCCTCCTGGGTGTCGAGGATCCGGCGCCGGACGGGCCCGACGGCGACATGTTCAGCGTCGCACTCGGTGGTTCCAGTGTCCTGTTCGTCCAGGCGCAGGAGGTTCCGGGGCACCACCTGGCCTTTCGCGTGGGTGAGACCGACTTCAGGGCCGTGGTCGAGCGCCTCGCCAGGAGTGGCGTGGAATTCGGCAACGACCCGGAGGAGCTCGGCAACGGCGAGACCAGCGATCCGCTCGGCGGCCACGGGCGGGTCTACTTCGCCAGCCCCGATGGTCACCTGTTCGAGGTGACGATCGGTACCTGACTCGGCTGACAGCATGGCTCGATGGGCCATCCTCTCGACGACCATCCGCTGCGGCGGCTGTTCCGGGAACCACGGTCGGCGACGCGGCGGGCGTCGTCGTGGGACCGGACGGGACGCAACGACGACTACATCCGCATCCCCGCCGGTGACACCGTCCCGCTGCTGGATGTGGACGGCGCGGGGTGCGTCACCCGGCTCTACGTGGCGCTGGCGGCGCACGAGCTCACCGACTACCGGGATGCGATCCTGCGCTGCTTCTGGGATGGCGAGCCGACGCCGTCGGTCGAGGTGCCGCTGGGCGACTTCTTCGGGGTCACCCACGGACGGATCCGGGAGTACGGCAGCTTCTTCGCCACCGTGAATCCCGGGATGGGCGCCTCACCGGGGCTCAACGCCTACTTCCCGATGCCCTTCGCCACCGGTGCGCGCATCGAGGTCGAGAACCGGGCGGACGTGCCGCTGGGCGGGCCGCTCGGCATGGTCTGGTTCCACGTCGAGTACGAGACCTTCGCCGAGCCGCCGCCGGCCGACGTGCTGCGGTTCCACGCGCAGTACCGGCAGGAACGGCCGACCACGCCGGCGATGGAGCCCCGCGACATCCAGCTGCACGACGGGGCCAACCTCGACGGATCCGAGAACTACGTGGCGCTCGACGCCCGTGGCAAGGGCCAGATGGTCGGGCTGGTGCTGGAGATCGAGAACATCGCCGGCGGCTGGTACGGCGAGGGCGATGACATGGTGTTCGTCGACGACGACGTCTGGCCGCCCCGGGTGCACGGCACCGGCCACGAGGAGGTCTTCGGGTCCGGCGCGTGCGTGCTGCGGGAGTTCGCCCGCCCCTATTCCGGCGTCCACCTGGTCGAGCACACGGACTACACGGGGTTGGTCGGCATGTACCGCTGGTATGTGGCCGATCCGATCCGCTTCGACGAGTCGATCCGCTGGACCATCGAGCACGGCCACGCCAACAACTTCGCCAACAACTACGCCTCGGTGGCCTACTGGTACCAGACCGAGCCCCACGAGCCGTTCCCGGCGCTGCCAGACCGCGACGCGATGCGCCCACCCCTGCCGGCCGACTTCGACGCCATCCGCCTCGAGATCATGACGGGCATGGCCAAGCTTGCCGGCCGGGCGGAGAACCTCGAGCGCGTGGCCCCGTTCGCCGAGCCCTACTACCGAGGCCAGTTCGACCAGGCGCTCCGCAACCTCCGCGCCCTCGACCTGCCCTAGACAACGGGGACCATGCAGCGCCGAGCGCCGATCTCGGGCGGCTACTGGACGGGTTCGATGCCGAGGACCCATCGGCGTTGCCATGGCGTCTCCACCGCGTGGCTGTGGTAGCGATCTCGCACCCATGCGACCGCTTCGGTGCGCTCGATACCGGCCAGGACTGCCAATGCTGCGAGTGCGGTGCCGGTGCGACCGATGCCGCCCTTGCAGGCGATCTCGACCCGCTCCGTCTTCGCCCGGTCATAGACGGCCCGCAGCGCGGCGATGGCGTCGCTCGTCGAGGAGGGCGTGCGGAAGTCGGGCCAGCGCACCCAGCGGTGTTCCCAGTCGAACGGTCCGGGATCACGGCCGAGGAGGTAGACGCCGAACTGCGGGAGCGGGCCGTCGGGCAGTGGTCTTCGCAACCCGCGGCCGCGAACCCTGCGGCCGTCGGGGAGCTCGACGACGCCCGGACCGTCGACCCATGTGCTCATGCCGCCATCGTACGAATGCGCTGTCAGACCCCGGCGAGGTAGCCGATGCGTTCCGTGATGTGCACGGCGTGGTCGCCGAGGCGTTCGTAGAACCGTGCGAGGAGTGTGGCCTGCAGGGCGTCGACCAGCTCCAGGTCGCCTTGGCACAGCTCCGCGATGAGCCGGTCGTGCAGGGCATCGATGTGGTCGTCGTCGGTGGCGAGCTGCTCGGCGGCGTCAGTGTCGCGTTCAGCCCACGCGTCGGCCGCAGCGCGCCACATGTCGCCGCACGCGGTGGCCATCTCCTGGAGGGTGCCGCGCGCCGTCGGGGTGAGCCTGGTGCCCAGCCCCGTGATCGCGCGCTGGGCGATGTGCTCGGCAAGGTCACCACTGCGTTCGAGCTCGGGGACGATCCTCAGCACCGAGAGCAGGTAGCGCATGTCGCGCGCCAAGGGCGACTGCAGGAGCACCTCGCGCTGAGCGAGCTCCTCGATGTCCTGCTCGAGCTGGTCGACGACGGCGTCTTGTTCGGCGGTCGCCCGGCCCGCGACGTGATCGCCGGTGAGCAGGGCCTCGGTGGCGCTGGCGATGGCCTCGGTCACGAGAGCGAAGAGGTGGACGACCTTGCGGTCGATCTCGACAAGTTGTTCATCGAACAATTTGCGGTAGTGAGGACGCTCGACCATGGAGCATCGGTAGCCCACCACCTCTGTCCAAGCAAGGCGAGGTGTCACACTGTGCACATCGCCAAAGCTGTCCGCTACGTCGCCCAGGGGATCTGAGCCGTGCGCTTCCGTCTCGTCCCCACCGATGACGCCTTCTTCCGGTTGTTCAACGACTCGGCCGCCAACGTCGCTGACTGTGCTCGCCGGATACGAGATCTGGTGGAGGACCCGTCCGACCCGGGGTTGCACGACAAGGTCGCTGCATGCGAGCACCACGGCGACGAGCTGGTGCACACGATCCTGCAGCGCCTGAACACGACGTTCGTGACGCCGTTCGACCGGGAGGACATCCACGAGCTGGCTGAGGAGCTCGACGACGTGGTCGATGACCTGCTCGAGGTGTCGCACCGGATGCAGCTCACCGGCATCACGATCGCGCTGCCCGAGCTCAAGGAGCAGGCCGACCTCGTGGTGCGGTGTGCCTCGGAGACCGAGCAGCTCATCGCCCGCTTGGAGTCGATGAAGGATGTGCAGCCGCATCTCGACGCCATCGACCGCCTCGAGAGTGAGGGCGACGCCGTCTATCGCCGCATCCTCGCCCGACTCTTCGCCGGCGAGTTCGACGCGCTCGACGTCCTGCGCTGGAAGGACGTGATCGAGGCGATGGAAGGAGCGCTCAACGCGCTCGAGGACATCTCCGACGTGGTCGAGTCGATCGTGCTCAAGCACGCCTGAGGACCGTCGCCGCCCGGTCGTCCACGTCGCCCATGGAGCTCTCGGTCCTCTTCGTCATCGCGGTCGCTCTGGCCTTCGACTACGTCAACGGCTTCCACGACGCGGCGAACTCGATCGCGACAGTCGTGTCGACCCGGGTGCTGTCGCCCCGGATCGCCGTCGTCTGGGCCGCGTTCTTCAACTTCGCGGCGTTCGTGGTCTTCGGTGAGGCCGTGGCTTCGACGATCGCCAATGACGTCGTCGTCCAGGACGTGCTGTCGATCGGCGTCATCTTCGCCGGGCTGGTCGGCGCCATCCTCTGGGACCTGATCACCTTCTATCTCGGGCTGCCGACCAGCTCCTCGCACGCCCTGGTCGGCGGGATCGCCGGCGCCGCGGTCGCCAAGGCCGGCTTCGACGTGCTCATCACCAGCGGCCTACGCAAGATCGGCGTGTTCATCGTTCTGTCGCCGCTGATCGGTCTGGCCATCGGACTGCTCATCACCATCGGCATCTCCTGGGCCTTCCACCGCTACCGCAACGTCGAACGGCTGAACCGCGGCTTCCGCCGAGGCCAGCTCCTCTCCGCCGCGGCCTTCAGCCTCGGACACGGCGCCAACGACGCGCAGAAGACGATGGGCGTCATCCTGGCCCTCCTGATCGCCAGCGGTCATGCCGCGGCCGACGCGTCGGTCCCGCTCTGGGTCGTGCTCTCGGCCCACACGGCCATCGGCCTCGGGACGCTGACCGGCGGCTGGCGCATCGTCAAGACGATGGGATCCAAGATCACGCGCTTGCAGCCCGTCGGCGGCATGGCGGCCGAATCCGGGGCGGCCATCACACTGTTCGCCACCTCGGCCGCCGGCATCCCCGTCTCGACCACCCACACCATCACCGGCGCCATCGTCGGCGTCGGCGCGGCCCGCCGGTTGTCGGCGGTGCGCTGGGGGGTCGCAGGCCGGGTCGTGTGGGCCTGGATCCTCACCATCCCCGGATCGTTCGCCATCTCCTGGCTGACCTTCCACGCGGTCGACCTGGTCTCGTGAGGCGCTGATGGACCGGCGAGCGATCTTCTTCCTGGGCGCAGCTGCCGTCTGCCTCCTGCTCGTCCCCCTGTCCGACGGCTACGCCTGGGTCGCGACAGCGACCGGGATCGTCTACCTGCTGCTCAGCCTCGGATCCTGGCTCGACACCCGCTCACGCCGCCGACCATGAGCGCCGGGATCGCCCCGATCGCCCAACCCGGCGTCCTCCTCCGCGACTGACCCGATTTGCGCGGCCGGTCAGGTGCCGGCCCACGCGACGTCGTCGACCGCGAGCCACGGCGCCACCGCGACGGCAGTGGGCGTCACCCCGGCGAAGGCCATGACGTCGCGATGGAGGTGGGACTGGTCGACGTAGCCGCTGTCCGCCGCCACCCGGGCGGCGCTGTGGCCGGCGGCGAGGCGGTGGGCGGCGTGGTCGAAGCGGACCAGCTGGGCGGCGCGCTTGGGGGTGAGGCCGATCTGGGACCGGAACCGGGACCACAAGCGCTTCCGGCTCCATCCGACCCTGGCGGCCAGCTGGTCGACCCGAACCTGCCCGCGGCGGGTGACCATCTGCCCCCAGGCCAAGGCGACCTCCGGGTCGACAGGCCGTCCTGCCTCGTAGCGACGACCGAGCGCGGCCTCCACGATCGCGAACCGGTCGTCCCACGACAGGGCGGCGCGCAGTTCCTCCTGCGTTCCCGGGGCGTCGCGACCCCAGAGGTCATCGAGGGCGACCACCGTCCCGCTCAGCTCCGGGGAAGCGCCAAGGACGGCGTGCGCGACCACCGGCGACAGCCGCACCTGCAGGCACTCGATGTCCCTGCCGAGCGCTCGGACCGCGCCCGGAGCCAGCCCGGCGACCACGCTGCCACGCTCCTGACGACCGGTCGCCTCGTCGACGACGAGCAGCCCCTCGCCGATGTCGACGGCCACCGTGACCGCCGGATGCGGGAGTGTCCTGAGGTCGATGGGGTCACCGCCGCGAGCGCGGAACCCGGCCATGCTGACCCCCGGCAGCCGGCCGGGCCGGGACGGGCAGGCGATGTCCCACACGGCCGCGGCCTCACGAGCCGACTCGGCGGACCCCATGCCGCCAGGCTACGAGCCACCACCCCGGGCCGGCGCACCGCGACATTTCTCCAAGACGCGACCCCGCCCGCTGGCCGACGCTGACGACCGGCACCCGAACAGGAAGGACTTCCCGCGATGCGCCACCCGATCGACCCGTTCACCCCCGCCGTTGAGCTCGCCGCGGCCATCCGCCGCAAGGAGGTCAGCCCGGTCGAAGTGGCCGACACCTACCTCGACCGGATGGACCGGCTCGACGGCCGGCTCAACGCGTTCTGCCACCGGGCCGACGACGACGTCCGTAAGGCTGCGTCGGCCGCCGCCGATGCGGTGGTGCAGGCCACCTCGCCCGAGGAGCTCCCGCCGTTCCACGGCGTGCCGCTCCCGATCAAGGACCTCCTCGATGTGGCTGGCTGGCCGACGTCCCACGGGTCCGCCGGTGCCAGCCAGGCGCCCGCCGCAGCATCGGACCCCGTGGTGCAACGGTTCGTGGACGCCGGGTTCGTGCTGCTCGGCAAGACCACGACCTCCGAGTTCGGCACCGTGCCCTTCACCGAGAGCGAGGCCTTGGGCATCTCCCGCAACCCCTGGGACCCGGACCGCACGCCCGGCGGATCGTCGAGCGGCGCGGGCGCGGCCGTCGCCGCCGGGATGGCGCCCATCGCCCACGGCGGTGACGGCGGTGGGTCGATCCGCATCCCCGCCTCGTGCAACGGCCTCGTCGGGCTCAAGCCCACCCGCGGCCTGGTCACCAACCTGACCATCGACCTCGAGGGCCTCGCCACGAGCGGTGTGCTCACCCGCACGGTGGCCGACACCGCGGCCGCCCTCGACGTGCTCGCCCGCCACGACCCGGCCGCATGGTGGTCGCCCCCAACTCCGCAGACGTCGTTCGCCGAAGCGATGACGGTCCCACCGACCGGGCTGCGGATCGGTGCGCTCGTCGACTCCCCGATCGAGGGGCTGAGCGTGGACGCGGCGTGCGCGGCGGCGGTCGACGCCACCCTCGCGACCCTCGAATCAGCCGGCCACCAGCTCGTCGACGCTCCCCTGCCGCTGCCCCCCACCGACGAGCTCGTCGCGGCGTTCGCCATCATCTGGAACGTCGGCGGCGCCGGGATCGTGCTCGCCGACCCCGACCGCGTCGAGCCCCACAACCGGGCCCTGCGCGACGCCGCACGAGCCATCGACTCCTGGACCTACGCGCAAGCCGCCAGGAGGACCCAACTCCTGTCGCGGCGCATCGTCGAAGCCTTCGTCACGGGCTTCGACCTCCTCGTCACGCCCACCATGGCCTGCCTCCCGCCACCCGTCGGCGCCTGGCGAGCCGGCACCGACGACGACCCCCTGATGGCCCTGCTGAACAGCTACCCGATGGCCGTGTTCACCTCGCTGTTCAACGTGACCGGCCAACCGGCGATATCGGTCCCCGTCCACCACGACGACACCACCGGCCTACCCGTCGGCGTCCAGATCGTCGCCCCACCGTGGCGCGAAGACCTCCTCCTCCAGGTGTCCCACACCCTCGAGCTCGAACACCCCTGGACCGATCGCCGCCCAGCGATCAGCTGACGCCGGTTGACTACAGGCGATATATCGCTACCGTATTCGTAATCGACGTCGGAACGAGGTGGTCCTAGACGTGGGTCAGCGAGGCGGTCCTCGCGAGCGGGGGTCCCAGCGGGCCCGACGGGGGGCCGTGCGCGACGCTCTGCTCGTCGTTCTCGCCGAGCGACCCATGCACGGCTATGAGCTGATCACCGAGCTCGAGGCCCGCAGCTCGGGACGGTGGCGGCCGAGCCCCGGCTCGATCTACCCGGCGCTCACGCGGCTGGAAGAACAGGGACTTCTCACGGCCGAGGAGCTCGACGAGAAGAAGGTGTTCTCGCTCACCGCCCGGGGTCGCGAAGCACGTGAGGCACTCGACGTCGACGGCGCCGTCCCCACTCCGGACCGCTGGCGGGAGACCGGCGAGGGCGATGGGGCGTTGCGCGCCTTGCCGGCCGAGATCGCCGGCCAGGCCCGACAACTTCGTCGTTTCGGCTCACCCGACCAGGTCGAGAAGGCCGCTGCTCTGCTCGAGGACGTCAAACGGCAGTTGTATGCCATCCTCGCCAGCGGCCCGACCCGAGATTGACCGCAGATGAGGCCCGACGGGACCGAAGGAGAAGGTGAACGCATGGGCAGCTACGTGCTGGATCTCCGGGAGATCGACCAGTCGCAGGTCGCAGTGGTCGGCGGCAAGGCCGCGCATCTGGGAGAGCTGGCGCGGATGGAAGGCATCCGCGTGCCGGCCGGGTTCTGCGTGACGACGGAGGCCTTCCGGCGCATCATGGCGGACGCCCCGTCGATCGACGATCGACTGGATCGGCTGTCGCACCTGAGCCCGGACGACCGGGAGGCGGTTGCCACGCGCAGCGCGGAGATCCGACGGACCCTCGAAGGGATCGCCATCCCTGACGATCTGGCGGCGGCGATCACCGGTGCGATCGCCCGGCTCGGCGAGGGCGCGGCCTACGCCGTCCGATCGAGCGCGACCGCGGAGGACCTGCCGGGGGCCTCGTTCGCCGGCCAGCAGGACACCTACCTGAACGTCGTGGGGCCCGCGGCGATCCTCCAGCACGTCAGCCGGTGCTGGGCCTCGCTGTTCACCGAGCGGGCCGTGACCTATCGCCTGTGGAACGGGTTCGACCACCGGACGGTCCACATGGCCGTGGTCGTGCAGCAGATGGTCTTCCCGCAAGCGGCCGGCGTCCTCTTCACGGCCGACCCCGTCACGTCCAACCGGAAGGTCTCCTCGGTGGAGGCCAGCTTCGGCCTCGGCGAGGCCCTCGTCTCCGGCCGGGTGAACGCCGACGTCTACAAGGTGCGCGACGGCGACATCATCGCCAAGGCGGTCGCCGCCAAGCAGCGTGCGATCTACGCCTCACCGGCTGGCGGAACCCACGAACAGCCGATCGAGCCGACGCAGCAGGAGCAGCCAGCGCTGACCGACGCGCAGGTCGTGCAGCTCGCGGAGCTGGGCCGACGGATCGAGGCGCACTTCGGCGCCCCCCAGGACATCGAATGGTGCCTGGTCGACGACGGCTTCCAGATCGTCCAGAGCCGGCCCATCACGACACTGTTCCCCATCCCGGAGGTCGGCGACCGAGCCAACCACGTCTACGTCTCGGTCGGTCATCAGCAGATGATGACCGACGCCATGAAGCCTCTGGGGCTGTCATTCTGGCTGCTGACCACCCCCGCACCGATGGTCGAGGCCGGCGGGAGGTTGTTCGTCGACGTCACCCAGCGCCTGGCGTCGCCCGCGAGCCGCGCCGGCCTCGTCGAGGGCCTCGGGAAGTCCGACCCGCTGATCGGGGACGCGCTGCAGACCGTCGTCGACCGCGGCGACTTCGTCCCGTCGCTCCCGGACGAGGGTCCCAGCGCTCCGGCCGCAGCCGGCACGCCAGCTCCGATCGAGACCGATCCGGCCATCGTCACCGAGCTGATCGGACGCACCGAGGCCTCCATCGCCGCGGCGAAGCGCGACATCCGCACGAAGTCCGGCCCTGCGCTGTTCGACTTCATCCTGGCGGACATGCAGGAGCTGAGGCGGATCCTGTTCGATCCGCGAAGCCACCAGGTGTTCATGACGGCGATGGAAGCGACGTGGTGGCTCAACGACCACCTGCAGGAGTGGCTGGGCGAGAAGAACGCGGCCGACACGCTCACACAGTCCGTCCCCCACAACGTCACGTCGGAGATGGGGCTGGCGCTCCTCGATGTCGCGGACGTGATCCGCCCGCACCCGGGAGTCGTCGCCTTCCTCCACGATGTCAGCGACGAGGGCTTCCTCGACGAACTGGCCAAGCTCGAGGGCGGACCAGAGGCACGCGACGCCATCCAGGCCTACCTCGACAGGTACGGCATGCGTTGCGTCGGCGAGATCGACATCACCAGGCCACGCTGGAGCGAACGTCCCACCACGCTCCTGCCCATGATCCTCGCCAACGTCAAGAGCTTCGAGCCGGGCGCCGGTCACCGCCGCTTCGAGGAAGGGCGGCAGGAGGCGTGGGAGAAGGAACAGGAGCTGCTGGAGCGGTTGCGAGCCCGGCCGGACGGGGAGCGGAAGGCCGAAGAGACCAAGCGGATGATCGATCGCGTCCGGACGTTCATCGGGTACCGGGAGTATCCGAAGTACGGCATGATCAGTCGCTACTTCGTGTACAAGCAGGCCTTGCTGGAGGAGGCCGAGCGCCTGGTGCAGGCCGATGTGCTTCGTGAGAAGGAAGACATCTTCTTCCTGACGTTGCAGGAGCTTCACGAGGTCGTGCGCACGAACCACCTTGATGACGAGCTCATCCGGCGGCGCAAGGACGCCTTCAGGTCATATCAAGCGCTCACGCCACCCCGGGTGCTCACATCGGACGGCGAGGCCCTCGCCGGAGCGTACCGACGCGACGACCTGCCGCCCGGGGCGCTGGTCGGCCTCCCGGTCTCTGCCGGGACCATCGAAGGGCGGGCCCGGGTCATCCTGGACCTGGCCGAGGCCGATCTCGAACCGGGCGACATCCTGGTCACGGCCTACACCGACCCCAGCTGGTCGCCCCTGTTCGTCGCGATCACGGGCCTGGTGACCGAGGTCGGGGGCCTGATGACCCACGGCGCGGTGATCGCACGGGAGTACGGCCTGCCGGCCGTCGTCGGGGTAGAGCACGCCACGCAGTTGATCCAGGACGGGCAGCGGATCCGTGTCAACGGAACCGACGGGTACATCGAGGTCCTCCCCGCGACGTGACGAGGCGAGCCCCTCGCGCCCGTCGTCAGCTGGCGCGGTGCCGGGCTCGCAGCACGATGTCGTCGATGTGATGGGAAGAGGCGGCCCCGGCCGGTCGGGGCCGCTTCTCGTGGACCTCGATCTCCCATGCCGGTGAGCTGGCCAGCGCGGCTGCGAAGTCGTCGACCCGCACGTAGGCGTCGGGGTCGAAGGGCTGGCTGTGGGCGTGCGTGTCGATGGAGGCACGCATCGGCTCGAGGTCATGACCGACCACGAGCAGCGTGCCGCCGGGAGCGACCGCGTCCAGGAGGTTGCGGACCGCGCGGTCGTCGGGCGTGCGGGGGATCGATGCGTACTGGGCCGACACGAGGTCGAACGCTCCGGCGTCGAACGCGTCGAGTGCGTTCGCGTCGGCGTGATCGCACTCGACGCGTGCACCGCGGCGCTCGGCCTCGGCGGCGAGGCGGGCGAGGGCGCGCTCTGAGATGTCGTTCGCGGTCACGCTCCAACCCTGCTCGGCCAGCCAGAGCGCGTCGCCGCCCTCACCGGCGCCGACGTCGAGTGCTCGGCCGGGGGTGAGGCCACTGGTCTCGTTGACGAGTGTGCCGTTGGGGTTGCCGCTCCACATCCGGTCGCCCCGGTAGCGGTGGTCCCAGTCGGCCTGGTTGGCCGATGGTCGGGCTGCGGCTCGGACGTCGTCGTCGGCGAGGCTGAAGCTGATGATGGCGCCGACCCGGCTGCCGTTGGCGGCGGCCTGCAAGACCTGCTGGGTCGGGTCGGTCACGTTGCCCGCGGCGTAGAGGCCTGGCACCGCCGTCGCCCCGGTCTCGTCGGTCTCGACGACGTCGCCGAGCCCGTTCGGGTGCGGCACGGTTCGGAGGCCGAGCGGTGCGAAGGGCTCGGCGCGCACAGTGAACCGCGGGCCGACGACGACGGCGCCGGCTTCGATGCGTTCGTTGTCGGCCAGCTCGACGCCCGAGAGGTTCCCGTCGTCGTCGGTGACGATGCGACGCACGTGCCCCTGGACGATCTCCACCCCGGCCGCCTGCAAGGCATCGATCTCGGCGCGATCCACGTCGACGTCATCATGGAGGACGAGGGTGAGCCGGCCGGTCAGCTGGCGGAACAGCCCGGCGGTGGGGAGCCACATCGGGTGGGTGACGATCTGGACGACGGGCAGGTCGCGGACCTCGAAGCCGTGACAGAACGGGCAGTGGACGACGTCGCGGCCCCACCGTTCGGCAAGCCCCTCGATGTCCGGGAGCTCGTCCACCAGACCGGTCGCGGCGAGCACCCGTCGAGCGACGATGGAGTGGCCGCCGACGAGCTCCACGCGGAAGCGGTCGTCGTCCCCGCGAACCACTCGAGTGACGCGCCCGCCGAGGACCTCGCCGCCGTAGCTGCGGACCTCCTCACGACCGACGGCGGTCAGCTCCGACGGCGGAAGGCCCTCACGACCGAGGTAGCCGTGCATGTGTGCGGCGGGGGCGTTGCGGGGCTCGCCGGCGTCGACGACGATCACCGACCGACGCTGGCGTCCGAGCACGAGCGCCGCCGCGAGTCCGGCGGCCGAACCGCCGACGACGGCGACGTCGCAGTGCCGCTCGATGGTGCGCGGGGTGTGGTCAGTCATGGCCTCGACGATAGGGTCCTATCCGATATGCGCACGAGCTCTTGCGAGATTCGCAAGAGCGTCCGGGGGAGCGATGGCCGAGCCGAACGAGATCGAACACGTGGTT
>Ga0209382_10006441_pt1 | contig 15103 bp, 10 predicted proteins | sample SoiMetdeltSBSDD5_FD_187599 | JGI IMG/M metagenome (GOLD analysis project Ga0209382, IMG submission 187599) | Bulk soil microbial communities from a Populus tree surrounding site in Tennessee, USA - Soil MetaG P. deltoides SBSDD5 (SPAdes) (version 2) | ecosystem: Environmental > Terrestrial >... | reverse complement strand
TATCCCGTCCGTGCCCGGGTGCCGGTGACGGGCATGCTCGACAAGGTGTACGCCGCGCAGCGCCTGCGGCAGTTCGATCCCCGCAAGGCGCAGAGCTACGTCCCGGGCGAGCCGGAGGGTGACACCACCGGCTTCGTCGTCGCCGACGGCCACGGCAACGTGCTGAGCGTCATCCAGAGTCTGTTCAACGCCTTCGGCTCCGGCGTGGTCCCGCCCGGCACCGGGCTCTGCCTGCAGAACCGCGGGCGGCACTTCACGATGGACCCCGAGCACCCGAGTGGGCTGGCGCCGCACAAGCGCCCGTTCCACACGCTGATGGCGTCGATCACCACCCGCGACGACCGGCCCGTCATGGGATTCTCGACGATGGGCGGGAACGGTCAGGCGATGTTCCACGTTCAGGTTCTGACCAACGTGTTCGACTACGGCCTCGACATCCAGGAGGCGATCGAGCGGCCACGGTTCCTCGTCGGGGCCTTCCTGCCCGACGACCCGGCCGACGCGATCCACCTCGAGCAGCGCGTGCCGGCGCGCATCATCACCGCGCTCCGGCGTCGCGGCCATCCCGTCCGGCCCGCGCCGGAGCTCTTCTACCGCGTCGGGCACGCTCACGGCGTCACCGTGAGCGAGGACGGCGTGCTGAGCGGCGGCGCCGATCCGCGGGGCGACGGCGTGGCGCTGGGCTTCTGATGCGCCGCCGCGTCGTCCTCCTGGTCGGGCTGCTGCTGCTGATGGGGCTCGGGTCCGCGCGCGCGGCCGAGTGGGGACTGATCCGTCCGGGGGTCAGCACGATGGACACCGTCCGGGCGCAGTACGGCCAGCCGACCCGCGTGGACCGCCAAAAGCTCGACAACTATGACACCGAGAACTGGATCTACGAGGACGCGAAGGCGCCGGTGGGCGTGCAGCGGCTCACGGTGGAGTTCGGCATCCTCCAGGCGGAGAAGTACCGGCCGGAGATCGTGCGCGCCTTCCGCCTGAATCCCAAGCCGGGTTCCTTCAACCGCGGCGTGATCACGAACGGCTGGGGCTTCCCCGACCGCATGGGTCGCGAGAACGACCAGGACATCTTCCTCTACCGCGAGGGGTTGCTGGTGTACTTCGACGTGTCGGGGTGGGACGCCGCGCTGATGATCTTCACGGTGCCCCAGCCGCGCGACCCGACCGAAGAGCCGCGGCCGCGGTGACCAGGCCCCGCACCGGGATCGCGACCCAGTCCGGCCGGTTGTTGGCCTCGTACACGACCTCGTAGGCCGCCTTCTCCACCTCCAGCACCGCCAGCGCGCGCGTCAAGGTCGACGGGCCGTCGGGCACGAACGGGGCCGCCCCGGCCGTCTCGCGGTACGCGGTCACGAACGTCTCCCGCGCCGCCTGCTCCCATCCAGCCGGGGCCCGTGCGCTGGCCGCCGCGTAGCCCAGCGAGCGGAGCAGGCCGGCCACGTCGCGCAACGGCGTGTGCTTGCGGCGGCGTTCCGCCATGGGACGGAGCGGCTCGCCCTCGAAGTCGATGATCGCGAAGTCGTCCCCGTCGCCGACGGCCAGCGTCTGGCCCAGGTGGAAGTCGCCGTGGTGCCGCAGCTTCGCGGCGTCGACGAGCCCCGCGAGGCCGGCGGCGTCCACGCGCGGCGCCACGCCCTCGGGCAGCTGGCCGCCGAGCGCCGCGCGGGCGGCGTCGAGCTGGCGCTGGACCGCCTCCGTCCAGGTAGCGACGTCGCCCGCCGTGATCGGCTCGGGCGCGAACGCCGGCTCGGCAGCGTCCGAGGCGAGGGCGAGGTGGAGCTCGGCCGTCCGCCGGCCGAGCGTGGCGATCGCGCCGAGGGCGGCGTCACCCGCGGCGAGGTGTCCGAGCAGCCAGCGCCAGCCGTCACGCGCGTCGACCACCAGCTCCTGGACCATCGCGAGCGTCCAGGGACCGGCGGCATCACGGTACTCGAGGCTGCCGGCCAGGCGGGGCGTGTGACGGAAGCGCGTGCGCTCGGTCAGGAAGCCGCCGATCTCGACGTCGGGGTTGATCCCCACCGCCAGCCGGCGGAAGTGCTTGAGGATCAACGTGCGGCCGAACACGATCGACGTATTGCTCTGCTCGCCCTCGAGCGGTCGCGGCGCCAGGTCGGCGGCGTCCGCGGGGAACGCGTGCGTGCGGGTCGCGACGACTTCGCCACGCGCGCCGGCCACGCGGGCCCGGCGGGCGATGAGGTCGAGGACGGCGCGGGCGAAGTCGGGATCGGGGAGCGCGTCGCGGATGCCCGGGCCGTCGAGGAGCGGCACCGCGTAACGATCGGCGTGGCCGTCGTCGAGCGTCACCCGCGCGAGCCACAGCGTGCCGGCGCCGACGGGGACGCCGTCCTCGAGGGCCACCGCGGCGATGCGGCGGCTCTTCGACGCGAACCACCGCTGCCCGGCGAGCCAGGCGCCGAGCGCGTCGGCGCTCGGCGCGGTCAAATCGCGGTGTCCTCGATGCCGTAGCGCACGGGCCGGCGCTGGCGGCCCTCCAGCCGGAGCCAGTAGAAGCCGTGGGCGCCGAGCGAGAGGAAGTAGGGCTCCCGGCGGATGGGCGGGAAGCGTGCGTCGCCGATCATCTCGACCGGCGTCAGCCCCTCCAGCGCCGCGAGGTTCAGCTCGACGGGCTGGGGGCGACCCGAGAGGTTGGCGACGACGAGGATGGTGTCGTCCTGCCAGCGGCGCAGGTAGGCCAGCACAGTCGAGTTGCGCGGCCGCAGGAACTCGATCGAGCCGCGCCCGAAGGCCGGCGAGCGCCGGCGGGCGGCGATCAGCCGCCGCATCGTGTTGAGCGGCGAGCTCGGCAGCTTCTCCTGGGCGGCGACGTTCACGGCCTGGTAGCTGTAGGCGGGATCGGTGATGACCGGCAGGTAGAGCTGGGCCGGGTCGGCGGTCGAGAAGCCCGCGTTGCGGTCGTCGGACCACTGCATGGGCGTGCGCACGCCGTTGCGGTCGCCGAGGTGGACGTTGTCACCCATGCCGATCTCGTCCCCGTAGTAGACGATCGGGCTGCCCGGCAGGGTGAAGAGCAGGCAGTTGAGGAGCTCGATGCGCCGCCGGTCGTTGTCCATCAGCGGGGCCAGCCGCCGCCGGATGCCGAGGTTCAGCTTCATCTGCGGGTCGGAGGCGTAGGCGAAGTACATGTAGTCCCGTTCCTCGCTGGTCACCATCTCGAGCGTGAGCTCGTCGTGGTTGCGCAGGAAGAGGCACCACTGGCAGGCGGGCGGGATCGGCGGCGTGTGCGTGAAGATGTCGGTGATCGGCTGCCGGTCCTCTCGCCGGATGCCCATGTACAGCCGCGGCATGAGCGGGAAGTGGAAGGCCATGTGGAACTCGTCGCCGTCGCCGAAGTAGGGGCGGACGTCCTCGGGCCACTGGTTGGCCTCGGCGAGGAGGACCCGGTCGCCGCCGTACTCGCTGTCGATGACGCGCCGGAACTCGCGCAGGACGGCGTGGGTGTCGGGCAGGTTCTCGCCGCTGGTGCCCTCGCGCTCGACGAGGTACGGGACGGCGTCGCAGCGGAAGCCGTCGAGCCCCCGGTCGAGCCAGAAGCGCATCACGTCCAGCATGGCGGTCTTCACGGCCGGGTTGTCGTAGTTGAGGTCCGGCTGGTGGGCGAAGAACCGGTGCCAGTAGTACTGCTTGGCGAGCGGGTCCCACGACCAGTTCGACTTCTCGGTGTCGGTGAAGATGATGCGCGCGTCGCGATAGCGCTGGTCGGTGTCGCTCCACACGTAGTGCTCGCGGAAGGGCGAGCCGCGGTCGGCCCGGGCGGCCTGGAACCAGGGGTGCTGGTCCGAGGTGTGGTTCATGACCAGGTCGGCGATCACGCGCAGGCCGCGGTCGTGCGCGGCGTCGAGGAACTTCTGGAAGTCGGCGACGTTGCCGTACATCGGGTGGATGCCGTAGAAGTCGGCGATGTCGTAGCCATCGTCCTTCAGCGGCGAGGGATACATCGGCAGGATCCACAGACAGTCGACACCGAGCTCGCGCACGTAGTCGAGCTTGGCGGTGAGCCCCGCGAAGTCGCCGACACCGTTGCCGTCGGCGTCGAAGAACGCCTTCACGTGCACCTCGTAGAAGACCGCGTCCTTGTACCAGTCCTTCACGGGATGTGGGCGACCTCCAGCTTGAGGCGGTCCGGGTCCTCGAAGAAGACCGCGTGGTAGCCCGGGCGGTACTCGGGGTAGTCGCGGGGGCCGCCGTAGAGGGGCGGGATCCGGTGCGGAGCCAGGAACTCGTCGTGGAAGCGGCCGACGTCGGCGCGGCTCGTCACCCGGAACGCGACGTGATTCAGGCCGGGGTTCTTGCGGTGAAACGCGGCGTCGACGCGATCGGCCGGGGCCTGGACGATCCAGAAGTCGGTGGTGCCGTTGGACATCCCGAGCAGGTCGGCGGCCCCCACCATGACCCGGTACTCGAAGTAACCGAGGAGGGCGCGGTAGAAGGGCATCGAGACGGTCGCGTCGGTGACGTTGAGCTGCACGTGATAGACGCTGGCCCTCATCCTATCCGCGTCGGAGGGCGAAGATCTGGGCGGGGTCCCGCGCGGGATCGAGCTCGACGTAGCCGCGCGGGCCGACCCACTCGTAGACGACGTCGCTCAGGAGCTCGTGCATCCGGTACGGCTGGTCGGGCGCGATCCCGAGCGCCTGCAGGGGCACGTCCACCATCGTCGAGTGCGTAGCGAACGAGTCCAGGTTGGCGGCCACGAACACCACGTCGTCCTGCGCGGGCGTGGCCTTGCTATACCAGACGACCTGCGGGTCGTCGGCCCCGTAGAACGTGAGGTTCCGGTAGCCGTGCAGGGCGCGGTGCCCGCGGCGGATCCGGTTGATCCGGGTGATGAAGCCGACGAGGTTCCCGGGGGCGTCCCAGTCTCGCGCCTTCGGCTCGTACTTCTCGGAGTGCCAGTACTCCTCGGAGCCCGGCGCGAACGGGAGGTTCTCGCAGAGCTCGTAGCCGCTGTAGATCCCGTAGAGCGACGACAGCGTGGCGGCGAGCACGAGGCGCATCTTGAAGGCCGGCGGTCCCCCGCGCTGTAGCGTCGCGTGCAGGATGTCGGGCGTGTTGGGCCACAGGTTGCCGCGGAAGTACTCCGCCATCGGCGGGCTCGTGATCTCGGTCAGGTAGTCCTGCAGCTCGATCTTCTCGTTGCGCCACGTGAAGTACGTGTAGGACTGGGTGAAGCCGGCCTTGGCCAGGACCCGCATCATCTTCGGCCGCGTGAAGGCCTCGGCGAGGAAGATCACGTCGGGTCGCGCGGTCTGGATCTCGCGGATCAACCACTCCCAGAACCGCACCGGCTTCGTGTGCGGATTGTCGACGCGGAAGGTGGTGACGCCGTGCTCGATCCAGAAGTCGATGACCCGCTTCATCTCCTCCCACGCCGGCCGCGGGTCCTCGCCGTAGAAGTTGAGCGGGTAGACGTCCTGGTACTTCTTGGGCGGGTTCTCCGCGTACTTGATCGTGCCGTCGGGCCGGTGGAAGAACCACTCGGGATGCTCGCGGACCCAGGGGTGATCGGGCGAGGCCTGGATGGCGAAGTCCAGGGCGACCTCGAGGCCGAGCGTCCGCGCGCGGCGCACGAACCGGTCGAAGTCGGCCAGCGTGCCGAGGTCGGGATGCACGGCGTCGTGGCCGCCCTCGACGCCGCCGATCGCCCACGGGCTGCCATGGTCGCCGGGCCCGGACGTGAGCGCGTTGTTCGGCCCCTTGCGGTGTGCGCGGCCGATCGGATGGATCGGCGGCAGGTAGACGACGTCGAAGCCCATGGCCGCCGCGCGCTCCAGCTGCGCCTCGGCGTCGCGGAAGGTGGCGTGCCGCCCGGCGACGCCCGAGCGCGGGAAGAACTCGTACCACGCGGCGAAGCGGGCGCGCTCGCGGTCGACCACCACCTCGTACTCGCGCTCGGCCCAGGTGGCGTCAGCGCGGTCCAGGTGACGGTCCATGAGGGCGACGAGGGCCTCGTCGCCGACGGCCGCGACCGCCTCGGCCTGGCTCGGGGCGCGCTCGAGGCGCGGGAGCCAGCCGCGCAGCGCCGCGGCGTCGACGCCGGTCGCGCGCCCGGCGGCCGCCCGGACGAGGGCCGCGCCCTCGCGCAGCTCGCTGGCGACGTCCTGCCCGGCGTCGACGCGCTTGCGCAGGTCGACCAGCCAGGACTGGAACGGGTCCGGCAGCGCCTCGACGGTGAAGAGGTAGCGCGCGTTGTCCTCGGCGACGAAGGCGCCGGCCCAGCGGTCGTTGTCGACGAAGCGCATCGGCGCCTCGCGCCATTCCGATTCGTCGGCCCGGCGGTACTTCACGAAGGCGACGAGGACGTCGTGGCCCTCCTTGAAGATGTCGGCGCTGACCTCCACGCGGTCCCCCACCTCGCGCTTGACCGGGTAGCGGCCGCCGTCCACGACGGGGGCCACGTGTTCGATGACGACGGTGCGCCGGAGGTCCTTGGGGTCGAGCATGAGGGATGAATCGATCCTACCTCCAGTGTTCCACGAGATAGGCCTTCTGTCGCTCGAACGCCGCCGCCACCGCGTCCAGGTGGGCCAGGGTGGCCTCCACCCCGGCGGTTCGGGTGGCCAGCACGAACGCGGCCGTGCGCCCGAGGTAGAGCGGCGTGAGCGAGCGCAGCAGGTGGTCGCGATGCACCACCGAGTAGTGGTGGCCGAGCGCGAAGTCGTACACCACCCGGGCCCACAGGTCGTCGGGAAAGCGGAACCGGCCACCGGTGTCCAGCGCCAGCACCTCGGCCAGCGTGTCGGGGGCCAGGATCAGCTCCCAGATCGCCGTCAGGTCGCGGGCGCCCTGGCGGAACGCCTCCAGCATCCGATCGACGTCCACCTCCAGCGGCTCGACGCCGGGCGGCACCGGCTCGCCCACGGCGGGAATCGGCTCGCTGCCGCGCACCTCCAGCCACAGGTCCTCGTGGCGCTGCATCACGGTGAAGGCCGCGCCGAGGGTCTGCGCGATCATCGCCGGCAGGTCGATGGCCCGCGTGCGCGAGCGGACCTGGTGGGGCCCGAGCCACGCCTCCCAGACGTTGAAGCCATCGGCGATGGCGGTGCCGGTGATCCACAGGTCGCTGACGTCGGCGCCCGTCCACGACCACTTGGGGTGGATCAGCAGGTGCTCGACGAGGCGCGCCGAGAGCGCCTGTTGGCCGCCGAAGGGGTGCTGCAGGCGCCGACCGTAGAGCGTGCGCACGAGCGGGGCCAGCACGAGGCGGGAGATCGTGCCCTCGTAGCGATGCCGCGCGTAGGCGGCGGTGATGAAGTCGGCCTTCTCCTCCAGCAGCGGACGCGCCAGCCGCTCGATCCACGTCGGCGTCGCCGACACCGCGTCGGCCTCGATCAGCACGAGCGCGCGGGCGCGGAGCCGGTGGGCCATCGCGAACGTCGCCCGCAGCGCCGTCCCGCGGCCCGGGATGCCGTGGAACGGCACCGCCACCCGCTCGCCGGCGGGCGCCTCGTGCTCGACGACGAGGGTCGGGATCGGCGCCGCCGCTGCCCGCTCGCGCGTCGCGTCGGACGAGCCGGCGTCGGCCACGACGAGTGCCGCCCGGACGTCGGGGAAGCGGCCGACGCCGTCCGCCACCGTCGCGAGCACGCCGTCGAGCGTCTCGGCGTTGTTGAAGGTGAGCACGCCCACCGCGAGATCGATCGGTGCCAGCGGGTCGGCCGACGACAGGACCGCCTCGGTCAGCTCACCCCGGGCCATGCGTCAGCGTGTGAGGTGGATGAGCAGGGCCATGTAGTCGGTCAGGTGGCGGGTGACGAGGAACGAGCGGCGCACGTGCTCGCGACCGGCCGCGCCCATGCGGGCGATCAGCTCGGGGTTGTTGAGCAGGTGGCGAAGCCGGAAGGCGGCGCCCTCGACGGAGTGCACGGTGTAGCCGGTCACGTCGTAGATGATCTGCTGCGTGAGCCCGCCGGCGAAGCCGCCGACGACGGGCTTGCCCTTCCACATCGCCTCGGCGGCGCCGAGGCTGAAGCTCTCGTGCACGGACTTCTGCAGCACGATGGTGGCGGCGCGCTGCAGTGCGTTGATCTGCACGTGGGCGTCGGGGGGCAGCTCGAGCACGGCGATGTCGGGGTCGTGCTGGGCCGCCTCGCGCAGCTCGGCGAGCATCTCGACCCCCTCGCGGTCGGGGTCGCCGGTGCCGGCGAGCACGAGCCGGACGTTGTAGTGCTTCTTCACCAGCCGGTAGGCGTTGATGACGCCGAGGGGGTCTTCGGCCGCCGTGAACGGCGCGACCTGCAGCAGGATCGGCCGGTCCTGGGCGAGGCCGAGGCCGCGCAGGATCGTGGTGACCTCGCGGGAGGTCAGGTCCCGGTTCTTTTCGGACAGCGGGTCGATGGAGGGCGCGATGACGTACTTCGGGATCCCGAGCCGGCGGCCGAACCGCGGCAGCGAGAAGATGGCGGCGTCGTACTGGTTGATCCACGGACGCATGAACGTCCACGCGCGGCGCTGCGCCCGCGAGCAGTCGAAGTGGCAGCGCCAGACCCAGCGACTCTGGCCGGTGCGGCGCTCGATCAGCGTGGAGGGCTGCACGTCGTGGACGAGCACGAGGTCGGCGTCGAGCGACAGCTTCTTGGCGTTGATGCGGTTCATCTCGACGTAGTGGTCGAGGGCCTCGTCCGTGAGCACCCGCTCGGCGCCGTCGAGGGCGGCCCTGAGCGCGGTGGCGGTCGTGTAGAAGCCCGGATCGCCGCCGGTGATCTCCCAGCCGGCGTCGACGCCGAGGTCGGCCATCATCGGCACCAGTGTGTGGAGGATCTCCGCGGAGCCGCCGCCGAAGCGGCCGCCGCTGACGTGCAGCAGCCGCCGCTCGCGGACCCTCTCGGCCAGCCGCAAGAGCATGTCGACCGCGCCGGGCGGCGCGACCCGCCGGTAGTCGTCGATGGTGATCACGCGCCTGCCTCCTCCAGCTCGGCGTCGACCAGGGCGAGCACGCGGGCGCGGACGCGCTCGAGGCTCGTCATGTAGGCGTCGATCCGCTGGATGCGATCGGCCAGGGCCGGCCGGCCGAGGCCCCCGCGGATCCACTCGGCGAAGTCGCCCGAGCGCCGGCCCAGCCGGGCGCGCGCCTCGACCATGTGGAAGTAGATCGCGCTGGCGTCCACCTCGGCCAGGCCTGTTCGGAACTCCTGCAGCGTGGTGGCGGCGGGACCGAGCGGCACCTCGACGATGTGGGACTGCTGGAAGTGGAACACCTCGCCGAACTCCACGCGGGGGACGGTGGACAGGCGCAGCAGGTGGTCGTGGACGACCGACATCAGCTCCTCGCGGAGGTCCTCCAGGTTGGCCATCTCGAACGGATTGATGACGGCCAGCCGCTCGGCCAGGACCTGGTCGCGCACGTGCACGGCCACCCACGCCGCGAAGTCGTTGCCGTAGGCGGTCGTGATCGGCCGGTGGCGGAGGAAGTAGCCGTGCGTGTGGTAGAAGATCGAGCCGGGCGGCACGTCCTCCAGCCGGTCCAGGAGCTCGCGCTCGTCGCGCGCGCGGTGGTCGAGGGCCTGGCGCAGCTCCACGCACCCGATGAACTGGAAGGGCACCAGGGCGGTCGTCACGCGTCACCCTCGCGATCGAGCAGCGCCACCGGGAAGGTCGCGAGGATCTCCGCCAGCGGCAGCGCCGCTGCCTCGCCGAGAGGCGTCGGCCGCAGGCGCTCGCCGGTCAGGACGTTGGCGAACCGCCCGGACAGCTCGCGCGGCAGCTCCACCCAGGTGTCGGCCCAGTACTCGACGCCGGTGGGCAGGGCGTCGACGCCGCGGCGAGCGAGCAGGCGGGGGATGACGGACACCGAGGCGGCGTCGTCGGCGACCCGGGCGAAGGCGCACACGTGCTCGGCCCACACGCCCCGCACCTCCAGGGGACGGTAGGCGCCGGTCTCGAAGAGCGCCCGCCGGGCGCGGCGGAAGGCGAGGCCCTGGTGGAGCACGAAGAGTTTGACGCGACCGTCGGTCTTGCTCTTCACGAGCTCGTGCGTGACCGTCGCCCGGTCGACGCCCGACTCCAGCGCCGTCACCACCTCGTCGAGCAGCCGCCGGCGCTCGGCCCAGTCGACCGGGCGGCGGTTGTCCGGATCCACCAGGTTCAGGTCCCACAGCTCGCTGCCGCGGTAGATGTCCGGTACGCCGGGGGCGGTCAGCTTGATCAGCGTCTGGCCCAGGGAGTTCAGCATGCCGAAGTGGGCGACGCGGGCCTGGAACACGACGAAGTCCTCCAGGAACGCCGCCGACTGCTCGGGGTCCAGGATCGTCTGGACGAAGCGCGCGATGGCCTCGTCGTAGCGCGCGTTGGGACTCACCCAGGAGGTGTGCACCTTTGCCTCACGGGTCGCCTTGAGCAGGTAGGCGCCCAGCCGGGCCGCGTTGATGGGCCAGGCGCCGACCAGCGTCTGGTAGATGAAGTACGCGGTGTTCGCCCCGGGCACCGGCGCGCCGTCGACCACCGTGTGGTGGCGACGGTTGAGCCGCTGCCAGGCGGCCAGCCGGGCCCGCCACTCCGCCGGGATCTCCGAGAGCACGTTGATGCGGGCCCGGACGTCCTCGCCGCGCTTGGTGTCGTGGGTGGACGTGGCCGACAGCGCGTGGGGCGAACGGCGCTGGCGCTCGACGTTCGCGGCGTGGAACTCGGCCAGCGAGGTCCCGAACCGGCTCGGGTCACCGCCGACCTCGTTGAGGGAGACGAGGCGGTTGAAGCGGTAGAGGACGGTGTCCTCGTACCCCTTGGCGGTGACCGGCCCCGTGATCTGCTGGAAGCGGCGGACGAAGTCCAGGCGCTCCTGCCGGTCGGCCTCGCTCGCCCAGTCGGGCATGCGGAGCGTGAGCACCTGCTCGATCCAGTCGTAGATCGACTCGCTCATGGCCCGCGTGCGCCGCTTGGCGCGGGCGACGGCCTGCGCGATGTACTCGCGGTCGCCCGCGCTGACCGGCGGCCGGTCGGGCGACTCGGCGACGTACGTGCGGTAGACCGGGAAGGCGGCGATGATCTCGCGGAGCGCCGTCGTGAGGCTGGCGAGCGTGAAGTCGCGCGACGTGCGGTGCTTCTCGGACATCAGGTCGAGGCGGTGGGCGAGCATGTTGATCTCGGCCGCCATCGACGTCTCCATGATGAGCCGCTTGCACTCGTCGACGACGTCCGCGAACGGCGGCCGGATCTTGATGGTGCGCGCGTAGATCTGCTCGAGGGCCCGGGCCTGGGTCCGGTCGACGAAGACGCCGTTGACCAGGTTGAGGAACTCGTAGCCGGTCGTGCCGGCGGTCGCCCAGTCCTCGGGGAGCTGCTCGCCGGGGGCGAGGATCTTCTCGGCGATCACGTAGAAGTCGTCGCGAGGCTCGCCGCCCAGCGCCTCGGCGCAGCCGCGCTGGAGGTTGCGGAAATACTCGGCCGGCGCATAGAGGCCGTCGGGATGGTCGACCCGGAGTCCGGTGACGACGCCCCGGCCGACGAGCTGGAAGACCAGCCGGTGGGTCTCGGCGAAGACCTCGGGCACCTCCACGCGGATCGCCGCCAGCTCGTTGATGTCGAAGAAGCGTCGGTAGTTGATCTCCTCGCCGGCCACGCGCCAGTAGGCCAGGCGATAGACCTGGTCGTCCAGCAGCTCGTCGAGCAGGTCGAAGCTGTGCGGATCGCCGGGCGTGCCGTTGAAGATCCGCACGTTGTCCTCGACGAACGAGCGCACGGCCGGCGCCCGTGCCAGCAGCGACGCCAGCCGGTCGCGCCCGATCTGGACCTCGTCCCCCTCGGCCGGCGTCCGGTTGCCCTCGATGGGCGTGACGGGCGGAATCGTCGTGAACCAGGCGAGGAGCGACTTGAGCTCGACCAGCTCCGGGTGCTCGGGGCCGAGCCGCGCCTGGAGCTCGCCCAGCCGGTGGCCGAGGACGCGGCCCCACGAGCGGGGCGCCAGCGGCATCACCGTGTCGTAGTAGAGGACGCGCAGGCCCGCCTCGTCGAGCGTGAGCTTGAGCTGGCCGGAGTCGAGCACGGCGCCGTACTGGTCGCCGAGGATCGGCAGCAGGACCTTGCCGGCCAGCTCGGCCTTCACCGGAGACCAGTCGATGTCGAAGTACACGGCCGACGCGGCGGCAGGGCCGTCCTCCAGAACCTGCTGCCAGCGGGCGTTGCGATTGCGCGCGATGCCCACGTGGTTGGGTACCAGGTCGATGACGAGCCCCATGCCGCGCGCGCGCAGCGCGTCGGCGAAGCGCCAGAAGCCCGACTCGCCGCCCAGCTCTTCGCGGAAGCGGTTGTGGTCGTTGACGTCGTAGCCGTGGCTGTTCGTCGACGAGGTCTCGAAGAAGGGCGAGGTGTAGCAGTCGCTGACCCCGAGGCGATCGAGGTAGGGCAGCAGCGCCGCCGCACCGTCGAAGGTGAGGTCGGGGCCGAGCTGCAGCCGATAGGTGGCCAGCGGAATCCGCATCAGGCGCGCGCCCCGTTCAAGTTGAAGCCGAGCGCCCGGGCCAGCGGCTCCAGCGCCGGGCGCGCCTGCCGCTGCGCCCGCCAAACCTCGAGGAAGCGATTCTGCACCTCCCACAGTCCAAACTCGAGACCGAGGGCGGCGGCATTCTCCACCAGGCGTCGGGCGGCGGCGACGCGGTCCTCGCCGGGCCCGGCCGCGACGGCGTCGAGCGCGCCGAGGACGGCACGCTGCAGGGCGGGCCGGGCCGGGGTGAGGTCCAGCTTGAGGCCCAGCGTGGGCGCCTCGCGCACGATCTCGGTCGCGCGCTCGGGCAGCGCCCCGTCGTCGAGACGCGCCAGCGCCGCCAGCGCCTCCTGCTCCAGCACGTGGCGGGCCACGATGGCCAGCGCCTCGGGAATGGGCGCGTCCGCGTGGCGGAGGTAGCGGACGAGCTTCTCGTTCTCCTCCCAGATCCGCCGGTAGGTCTCCTCGTGCTTGTCGAGCACGGCGGCGATGACGTCGGCCAGGACGCGCCGGCGCTCGTCGAGGAACAGGTCGGGCAGGGCGAAGGACGACCCCGGGAAGAACTCGTCGAGGCCACGCACCATGTCCGCGAGCGAGTGGTGCGCGAAGCGCCGCAGCAGGTCGTCCTTGATGCGGTCGTAGGTGGCCTGCCCCTCCCAGCCGCGCAGCGCGCAGGTGACGTCGTGCCCGCCGAAGTGTAGCAGCGCGTACATCGCCTCCCACGTCTCCCCGGTGATCTGCGAGCGCACGCGCACGTGGGCCACGCGCAGGGCCGTCCCGCCATAGGCCTCGCGAGCCTGGTCCAGGCGCGTCACCCGGTAGGCGTAGATCGACGCCTCGTCCGGGTGGCCCGCGAAGAGGTCGGTGATCGCGTAGTGCGCCACCACGCGCCGCGGGTCGACGACCGCCGGCGCGACCAGGCGTCGGTACACCTCGGCGCCGTCGCCGTACTCGGCCACGTTGCTGGGGGCCGCCCCCAGGCGCTTCACGAACTCGGGCTCGTGGTGGCCGGCCCCGAGATCGCGGAGGTACTGCAGGGCCATCGCCGCGTACCGGAGGACCTGCACGGGCTCGATCCCGGAGATCTCGTCGAAGAACCAGCCGCACGAGGTGTACATGAGGAGGCGGTTGCGCTGCAGCTCGAGCAGCCGCCGCGCCTCGAGCCGGGTCGCGTCGTCGAGCGGCACGCGGGCGTGCTCGTGCAGGAACGCGTCGATCTCGGCCGGCTGACGGTCCAGGACGACGCCGACGTAGGCGTCGCGGGCCGCCCACGGGTCGCGCATGAGGACGCCGGCCCGGGCCGCGTAGAACGCGTCCACGACGTCGCGCAGCCAGTCGAGCGCCTCGCGGAGCGGCGCGCGCCAGCGCTGGTGCCAGTCGCCGCGCACGCGACAGCCGCAGTCCGCGCGCCAGCGCTCCACCCCATGGGCGCACGACCACGACGAGGCCTGGTGGATCTGCGCCTCCCAGGTCGGCGGGTGGGCGGCGAGGAACGCGCCGTAGTTGGTGAGCTCGACCGTCTCGTCCTCGGCGAGGTGATCGAGGGCGGCGGCGAGCGCCATCTCGCCGAAGCGGAAGTGGTGGCCGTACGACTCGCCGTCGGTGGCGCAGTGTACGAGCTGCGGCCAGTCGCGGGCGTCGGAGAAGGCGGCCTTCAGACGCGCCGTCAGCCCCTCGCCCCGGTCGAGTAGGTGCTCGAAGGCGATCCCACGCGAGATGGGCCCGTCGTAGAAGAACAGCGCCAGCGACAGCCCCCGCGGTCCCCGCCACAGGTACGGCCGGCTCGGATCGACCGCGTGGTCGACGTCGTGCCAGGCGCCGCCGGTCAACGGGCGCACCCGCCGGGCCTGGCCCGGCGCCAGGATCGTGAACTTCACGCCCTCCTCGGCGAGCACCTCCAAGGTCTCGTCGTCGGCGGCCGTCTCCGGCAGCCACATCCCCTCCGCCTCGCGGCCGAAACGGCGGCGGAAGTCGGCCAGGCCCCACCGCACCATCGTCACCTTATCGGCCCGCGTGGCGAGCGGCATGATCTGGTGGTTGTAGACCTGGGCGATGGCGTTGCCGTGGCCGCGGTGCGCACGGACGCTGGCGCGGTCGGCGTCCACGATGGCCCGGGCCACCGCCGGCGCCTCGCGCTCGAGCCAGGCGAAGAGCGTGGGGCCGACGTTGAACGAGATCCGCTCGAAGTTGTCCACGATGTCGAGAATGCGGTTGGCGGCGTCGACACGGCGGGCGGCCGTGTTGGGCGCGTAGCACTCCGCCGTGATGCGCGCGTTCCAGTCGTGGAAGGGGGCGGCCGAGTCCTGCACCTCGACGGCCTCGAGCCAGGGGTTCTCGCGCGGCGGCTGGTAGAAGTGCCCGTGGATGACGATGGCGCGCGACGCTGCCACGAGGCGCTGGCTCCTAGAACTCCTCCAGCCCGAGCAGGAACTCGCGGCGGCCACCCCGCGGAACCACGACGATGCCCGAGGGATCGACGTAGTGCCGCCGCCGGTCGAGGACGGGGTCGACGCCGATCTCGCTGTCGGCCGGGATGATGTTGAAGCGGTCGACGACGGCGCGCTTGAGCCGCGCCCCTTTGCCGACGGTGGTGTGGTCCATGACGATCGAGTCCTCGATCACCGCACCCTCGTTCACCCACACCGAGCGACCCAGGATCGAGTTGCGGAT
>Ga0209382_10006440_pt1 | contig 15104 bp, 15 predicted proteins | sample SoiMetdeltSBSDD5_FD_187599 | JGI IMG/M metagenome (GOLD analysis project Ga0209382, IMG submission 187599) | Bulk soil microbial communities from a Populus tree surrounding site in Tennessee, USA - Soil MetaG P. deltoides SBSDD5 (SPAdes) (version 2) | ecosystem: Environmental > Terrestrial >... | reverse complement strand
CACGCGCTCGCCGTACTGCCGTTCTCCCATCTGTTCGGGCTCGTGGTTTCCGGTGGCGCTCCGCTGCTCGCAAGCGGGCGAGTCACAACCATGGCCCGGTACAATCCGGCCAAGGCGCTCGATCTGCTCGAGAACGACGCCGTGACGATGCTCGTCGGCGTTCCCGCGATCTTCGCTGCGCTGACCGCGCTGCTCGAGCGTCGCGGCACCGGGCTTCGAAGCACGTCCCTGCGGCTCTGCATCTGTGGAGGCGCGCCACTTTCCAAGGAACTGCAAGACCGATGGTTCGAGCAGACGGGCGTAGAGCTCCGCCAGGGGTATGGCCTGACCGAGGCCGGCCCGGTGTGCCTGTTCAACCGCGTGAACCGTCCGAATCGGCGCGGGACGATGGGCGTGCCCTTCCCCGGTGTCCGCGTAGCCATCCGGGCGATCGACGGTTCGGAGGAGCTGCCGGACGATGCGGACGGCGAGATCTGCGTCGCCGGGCCTAACGTGTTCGCGGGGTACGTGAATGGCGACCAGGCGCCGCGATCCGATCGGGATCGATGGGCCGCGGGGCTCCCGCGCGACGGTGACTGGCTACGTACGGGCGACCGGGGAGTCCGTCACGCCGATGGCACGTTCTCGTTCCGGGGCGTGCTCAAGCCCATGTTCACACGCAACGGGTTCAACATCTACCCGCGCGAGATCGAGCGCACTGTGATGGCGCTGCCAGGCGTGCGCGCCGTTCGCGTCCGTGCGATTCCGGAGTCGATGCGGGAGAACGACATCGCCCTGGAGGTCGAGGGCGACGTATCGGCGGACGATGTGAAAGCGTGGTGCGACTCGCGACTCGCTGTTTACAAGCGCCCGACAGGAATCACGGTTCACGGTTAGTAGCCATTGCGGAGCGGCTATCAGCCATCAGCTCTAGAAGCCTCCGCGTTCAGGTCGATCGCGCCCGCTTCGAGTGCACCGAGAAACGCGGTGACACAATCCGGATCGAGCTGGGCGCCACTGCACCGACGCAGCTCCGCGAGTGTGTCGGCTAGCGGCACGCCGGGACGGTACGGGCGCACGCTCGTCATCGCATCGAACGTGTCCGCGACCGCAGCGATTCTCGCCTCGAGTGGGATCGCGTCGCCCGCGAGCCCGTCCGGGATGCCGCTGCCGTCGTAGCGCTCGTGGTGAGAGCGCACGATGTGCAGCGCTCTCGGCACATCGTCGAGCAACGGCGCGAGAATCCGCCAGCCAACACCGGGATGCGTCATGACGTGCTGGTACTCCTCGGCCGTGAGGGGGCCCGGCTTGTTCAACACGGCCTCACGCACACCGATCTTCCCGATGTCGTGCACGCGACCACCGATCTCGATCTGGCGCACATCCTCCGCGCTCAGCCCAAGCGCTTTCGCGATCGCCACCGAATAGCTGCTCACACGAAGCGAATGGCCGTGTGTGTAGCGGTCTTTCACCTCGAGCGCGTCGGCGAGTGACTGGAGGCTCGCCAGGAACAGCGCCTCGAGTCTCTGCCCCTGCTCGGCGACCCGAGCCTCGAGACGCTGCTGGTAGCCGCGGTTCTCGATGATCAAGAGGCGCTTCTCGAGCGCCTGGCGAACGCGTGCGCGAACTTCGTCGACGTGAAACGGCTTGGTCAGGTAATCCATCGCGCCGGCCGACAGCGCTTTCACGGCCGTCGACACGTCGGCGACGGCGGTGATCACGATGACGGCCGTGTCGGCGTGCCGCTCACGCACCTCGCGGAGGAGCGTCATCCCGTCGACCCCCGGCATGTGGAGGTCCGAAAGCATCAGGGTCGCCGGAACGCGCTCCAGCAGCTCGAGCGCTGCATGCCCGTTCGGCGCTTCGTGACAGATGAACCCGTCGGCTCGCATGAGGCGCACGAGTACGCGGCGAAGGGGCATCTCATCATCCACGATGATGCAGTGCGGTGCCAATGCGGCCGGATTATCTTGACCCATTCAATCTCCTGAACGAGCGAGCGAATGACGCGCGTCTTCGACGACGATCTCGAATCCGGCTTTGGCACCCGCGCAATTCACGCCGGCCAGCGGCCCGAGCCGCTCGCCGGCGCGATCATGACTCCCCTCTACCTCACGTCGACGTACGTCCAGGACGCGCTCGGCCAGAACAAGGGCTACGAGTACGCGCGTGGAAAGAATCCGACGCGGGAGGCATTCGAGCGGAACGTCGCCGCGCTCGAAGGAGGCCGCCACGGCTTCGCGTTCGCGAGTGGCATGGGCTGCCTGGATTCCATCATGAAGCTTTTCCGCGCCGGAGATCATATCGTCTGCGGCGAGAACGTGTACGGCGGCACGTCGCGACTCTTCGATCGAATTCTGGTGAACCTCGGGCTGCGCTTCACGTACGTCGACACAAGGTTTCCCGATCAGGTCGCTGATGCGGTGACGGAGGACACGCGAGCCATTCTCGTCGAGACGCCGACGAATCCGATGATGTGGATCGCCGACCTCGTGGTGATGAAGGAGATCGCGGCGCGCGCCGGCGCGCTGCTGATCGTCGACAACACCTTCGCGACGCCCTACTTCCAGCGCCCGTTCGACTTCGGCGCGGACATCGTGTACCACTCGACCACGAAGTACCTGAACGGCCACAGCGACATGATCGGCGGCGTGGCGGTCGTGCGCGACGACGGCATCGCCGAGCGCCTGCAGTTCATTCACAACGCCGCTGGGGCGGTCGCAGGGCCGTTCGACGCGTGGCTTGCCCTGCGGGGCACCAAGACGCTGCACCTTCGCATGCGGCAGCACGACGCGAACGGGCGTCGGATCGCCGCGTGGCTCGTGGAGCGATTCGGTGACGAGCGGGTGATCTACCCCGGGCTCCGTTCACATCCGCAGCACGAGCTCGCGTGTCGCCAGATGACGGGCTTCGGCGGAATGATCTCGGTCGACCTGACCACGCGCGAACGGGCGGCACAGGCCCTCGAACGAGTCAAACTGTTCGCGCTCGCCGAGTCGCTCGGCGGGGTCGAGAGCCTCATCTGCCTCCCGGCCGCCATGACCCATGCCTCGGTGCCTCCGGAGCGCCGGGCCCGAATCGGCATTGGAGACGGCCTGATTCGGCTGTCCTGCGGCGTCGAGGACGCGGATGACCTGATCGCCGACCTGGAACACGCGTTTGACGGGATCCACTGAGCTGGGGGTCAGAACAAGGGGTCAGAGCAATTGTTCTGACCCCTTGTTCTGACCCCGCGTTCTGACCCCAGCGTCCGACTGGCTCAGCGACCGCCCGCCCGGTACTTTCGACTAGCGGACAGACACTTCGGGCGACCTCGGCACGTAGGCAGGTAAGTCGACTCTGAAGCGCCGAGTCCAGTCTCTTCGTCCCTAGTCCCCATCGAAATGGCTGACCGCAAAGTCCTCACCCAGATCTCATCGACGGCCTGGGAGCACGCGGCTGACCGCGCCGCCCTCAACAGCCTCCGCGCCATTCCCGGCTTCGACGAAGTCGTCCGGAAGGTTGCCGGGTTCTTTGGGGAAAAGGGCGTCCGCCAGCTCTTCCTCGCGAACGCCGTCCTGGTTGGACCCAAGCAGCGGCCCGCGCTGAACACCCTCTACGGAGAGGTGCTGGAAACGATGGACTGGCCCGAGCGCCCCGAGCTGTATGTGTCGCAAACGCCATTCGTGAACGCGGCCGCCGTCGGGTTCGACAAGCCGTTCATCGTGCTCAACTCGGCAACGATCGCGCTGCTCGATAAGGAAGAGCGTCGAGACATCCTCGGGCACGAGCTCGGCCACATCATGAGTGGCCACACGACGTACACGACGATCGCGATCATCATTCTGACGATCGGAATCCGGAACCTGCCGTTCCTCGCCGGGATGGCACTGCTCCCGTTCCAACTCGCGCTGCTCGAGTGGTATCGGAAGGCCGAGCTCTCGGCGGACCGTGCCGGGTTGCTTGCGACGCAGGATGTCGACGTCTCGCTTCGGACGTTCCTCAAGATGGCCGGCGGCGGTCCTGGGGATGACGACGAGATCAACCTCGAGGCCTTCCTCGAGCAGGCCGAGACCTACGAGACGCAGGGCGATCTCGCCGACCGCGTCTGGCAGGTGATCAACACCGCGTTCAAGACGCACCCGTTCGGCACCGTCCGCGCTGCAGAGCTTCAGCGTTGGGTGAAGAGCGGTCAGTACGACGCGATCCTGAACGGCGACTATCCGCGCCGCGGAGATACTCCGGGCAAGCTGAGCGATGACTTCGTGGATGCGGCTGGCTACTACGGCAACCAAGCGCGCGAAACGTTCACGCAGGTGGGGGACGTGCTCGCACGCGCACGCGATGCATTCAACAACGCGTTCAAGACGTCCGGCTCGTGAAGGCATTGATCGTCGGCGGGGGCGGCCGAGAGCACGCCCTCGCCTGGAAGCTGAAGCGTGATGACCCCTCGATCGAGCTCCTCGCTGCTCCGGGCAACCCGGGCATCGCGGAGCTCGCGCGTTGTATCCCCGTATCGGCGACAGACGTCACGCGTGTCGCCGACCTCGCGTCCGGCGAGCAGGTAGGGCTGGCGATCATCGGGCCTGAAGCACCGCTCGCGGCCGGGCTGGCGGACGTACTCCGCGCGCGCCGGATCCCGACGTTCGGCCCGTCCGCGTCGGCGGCGCGAATCGAGACGTCGAAGCGGTTCGCGAAGGAGGTCATGCTCGACGCGGGCGTGCCTACCGCGCGCGCGTCACACCACACCGACGTGACGTCCGCGCGCCGCGCCGTCGACGAATTCGGTGCGCCTGTCGTGGTCAAGGCCACCGGGCTTGCCGCCGGGAAAGGCGTCGTGGTCTGCGAGACGGTGAGCGATGCGTATGCCGCCATCGACCGCATGCTGCGCGACAACGCCCTTGGCGACGCTGGCCGCGAGATTCTCGTCGAGGAATTCATGACGGGCGAGGAGCTGTCGCTCTTCGCCGTCACGGACGGCTCGCACTTTCTCACGATGGTCCCCGCCCAGGACCATAAGCGGCTCTTCGCGGGCGACGCCGGCCCGAACACAGGCGGCATGGGGGCGTATGCGCCCGTTGCCATTGGTACTCCCGACGTGGTATCTGACGCGGCGGAGCACATCATCGCTCCGACACTCGACGCACTGCGTGCGCGCGGTGCGACGTTCTCCGGGCTCCTCTACGCTGGCCTAATGATCACCGACGAAGGTCCGAAGGTGGTCGAGTTCAATTGCCGGTTCGGTGATCCGGAGACCCAGGCGATTCTGCCACTGCTCGACGGATCTCTGCTCGACGCTTTCCTCGCGGTTGCCACTGATGCGGGCCTCGCGGGCGCGTCCCCGTTCGCATGGTCGCGCAGCTTTGCGGTCACGACCGTCGTCGCCGCCGCAGGGTATCCGGACTCCTCGCGGACGGGGGACGCAATCGCTCTCCCGACGCCGCCCACGAACGTGATCCCGTTTCACGCCGGCACGAGCCGCAATCCGGCGGGCGAGCTCGTGACATCTGGCGGACGAGTGCTCGCGGCCACGGCCGTCGCGACGACGTTCGCCGCGGCGCAACGAGCGAGCGCGGACTACGCGGCCGCGATCGACTTTGCGGGGAAGCAGTTCCGCGCCGACATCGGGTGGCGGGAGTCAGCCCGACGTGCCCGAGCTACCTGAGACGGAGACGATCGCCCGCGATCTCGACGCGGCGATCGCGCGAAGCACGATCGTGGAGGTTCGCGTCACGCGCAGTGACGTGTTGAGGGAGGTCAATGCCGCAGACCTTCGGCGGCGCGTCCGCGGCACCTCCATTGAGCGTGTGTGGCGCCGCGCCAAGCTGGTGGTAATCGACTTGTCGTCGCGCGACCGCATTGTGGTGCAGCCGCGGTTCACCGGCGCAATGCTCATCGATGGCGGCGGGCTGCCTGACGCAGAGCGGCGGTATTCGACGGTCGAGCTCGTCTTGAACGGCGGGCGGTCAGTTCACTATCGCGATATTCGCCGCCTCGGCACCGTCAGCCTGATGGACGAAACCCGCTTTTCGCGGTACGCCGGCGCCCTCGGTCTCGAGCCACTCGACGATGACTTTACGCTCGATCGCTTATCGGCCATTCTTGGGGCGTCGCGACAGCCCCTGAAACGCGTGCTGATGGACCAACGCCGCCTCGTTGGAGTGGGAAACATCTACGCGAACGAAGTGCTCTGGCATTCCTGTCTGGACCCGTCGCGCCCGGCGGCCCGTTTGACCGCCGAGGAGTGCGCGCGTCTCCACACAGCGATCGGTGGCGTGCTGCGCGCAGCGGTCGCGGCTCGCGGCACCAGCTTTCGCGACTATCGCGACGCCTCCGGGGAGCGTGGGAGCTTCGCCGCCCAGCTCGAAGCGTACGGGAGAGAGGGTCAAGCGTGTCGGCGATGCGGACGTGCGCTCGTCGGCACGCACGCCATTGACGGTCGGTCCACCGTCTTCTGCTATCGATGCCAGCGCTGAAGGCGCTGCAGCGCGCGCCGACATCGGATGAGGACCTCGCGCGGATGCGGACCGTGGTCCGCGAGGGCGCTCAGGACCGCCCCGGCGTTTATCGCATGCTGTCGGCGGATGGCGAGGTCGTGTACGTCGGCAAGTCGAAGCGCGTCCGCTCGCGCCTCCTGAGCTACTTTCGCTGCGCGTATCCCGAAGACAAAGGCGCGCGAATTCTGCGTGAGGCAACGTCTATTGATTGGGAGTACGCGCCTAGCGAGTTTGCGGCGCTACTGGGCGAGCTGCGTCTCATCAAGCGGCTGCGCCCGCGATTCAACGTCGCGATGAAGCGCGATGCGCGACATTACGCGTTCATCAAGGTCAGTCGTGGCGCCGCGCCGAAGCTGCTCGTCGTGCGCGGCGCCGGGAGTGAAGATGGCGGGATCTATTACGGGCCGTTCGTCGGCGCACAGCGTATCGGCGACGCGGTGCGAGAGCTGAACGACGCGCTCGGTCTCCGTGACTGTTCGCTCGACCAGCGAATGTATTTCGCGGATCAGGGCGACCTGTTCGGCGTACCGGTGCGCACGCCCGGGTGCATCCGGTACGAGGTCAAGAAGTGCCTCGGTCCGTGCATTGGGGCGTGCACCGTTGCCGCCTACCGAGAGCGGGTCTCGCTCGCCCGCGCATTCCTGGACGGCGCTCACGATGGTCCCATAGAACGGTTACGCGCCGAGATGCAGCTTGCCAGCGATCGAATGCAATTCGAGCGCGCGGCGGCGCTCCGCGACAAGCTTCATCGGCTCGAGGATCTTCGCGAGCAATTCGGTCGCATGCGGTTCGCCGTGGAAACGTTGTCGTTTCTTTACACCGTGCGTGGGCACGACGGCGACGACCGGTTATATCTCATTCGTCGTGGTCGCGTGCGGGCCGAAGTGTCCCCGCCGCGCACGGCGCAGGATCGCCGGGCCGTGACCGCACTCGTGGAATCGGTGTACGCTCCGCCCGAGCGAAACACGACGTCGGTGCCGACGCACGAGATCGACGAACTTCTGTTGTTGTCGTCGTGGTTTCGCCGGAACCCGGGCGAGCTCGGCAACACACGAGCTCCCGCCTGATATCAACATCGAGCATTTCGTCCACTGTTGTTCGTGGGCTGTATCACATCGCAACTCGAATCAGTGCCGGTCGTCTTAGATGGTAGGGTGGCCGGTCTCTTGCACAATCGCTCGCAGCGCGCCGCGGAGCTAACTCGCTCGCGGCCTTCAAGCTCCAGGAGCAGCGATGACGACCTCTTGGCAACCGACGACCCTCGTGCAGTGCATCAGCGTGCGGCCGTGGCTGACGTATCCCGGGTGCGATGAACCGGGCGGCTGCCACGACCTCACGCTCGGGCGCATCTACGAGCTGCTCGGCGTTGAGGCAAGCGGCTCGTTTTACCGAATCGTGGACGACTCGGGCGACGACTACCTCTACCCCGCGTCCCACTTCCGCGTCGTGTAACGCGGTTCGGCGTGCGACGCCGGCGTAACCACCGGCTAACCGTCCAGCGCCACCAGTTCGCATTCCGCTCGTCCGCCGACAATCGTCAGGCGGGCGACGCTTGGTTTGGCGTCGAATCGCCGTGGACCTGCAGCGCCCGGATTTACGACGAGTCGGTCGCCGGCGCGCACGATCAGCGGCCGATGCGTGTGCCCATACACGATGACGTCGGCGTCGTACCGCTCGATCAGCTTCTCCGGGCGCGGTGCTCCGACCTCGTGGCCGTGGCTGACGTGGATCGTCACGCCGCCAGCCGTGTGACGAATCGAGGGGAGCAGTCGCGGATCCCCTGGCGCGTCCGTGTTCCCGTAGACGGCGCGGATCGGCGCGATGAGCGCCAACTCGTCGAGCACCTCGTCGCCACCGACATCGCCCGCGTGAAGAATCAGCTCGACGCCGGCGAGTGCGGTGTGCACGTCCGGGCGAACGAGTCCGTGGGTGTCCGCGATGAGACCGATGACGTGCGGCCGGTCGTCCAGGCTGGTCACGCGCCGGGCTCACCTCCCCAGCGCGGAACCAAGTCGTGCTCGACCCCGAGATGATCGAGGATGCGCGCGACGACGAACGCGACGAGGTCGTCGACCGATGACGGTCGATGGTAAAACCCCGGTGACGCCGGCATCACGACCGCACCGGCTCGCGTTAGGGTCAACATGTTCTCGAGGTGAATCGCGCTGTAGGGCGTCTCACGCGGGACAACGATCAGACGCCGCCGCTCTTTGAGCACCACGTCCGCCGCGCGCTCGACGAGCGAGCGTGATGCGCCGACCGCAATCGCAGAGATCGTGCCCATCGAGCAGGGGCAGATGACCATCCCCGCGGACAGCGATGACCCCGAGGCAGGCGCCGCGCCGCGGTCGCGGTCGTCGTAGACCCGCACGACCGCATCCCATCGCTCGCCGCCGACACGCCCGCGCAACGCGTCGACGGACGTGATCGCCATCTCCGTCTGCAGGAGTCGAAGGCCGTGATCCGAAACGATGAGCGACACCGGGCGTTCGCGTTCCACGAGGGCCTCGAGCAACCGCACGGCATACGGCGCCCCCGATGCGCCGGTGATCGCCATGATCACGGGTCGAGCCACGGGCGTCATTGCACGAGGCGCTCAGCGAGGACGAAGCCGAAGAACGTTAGGCTGATGACGCCATTCATCGTGAAGAAGGCGGCGTCGAGCTTCGAGAGGTCGTCGCCGCGAACGAGCGAATGCTCGTACAGGAGCAGCCCCGCCGCCACACAGACGCCTGCGGCGTAGAGCCAGCCTACCGGGACCGCCGTCCCCACGGCCGCGAGGGACATGACGGTCAGCACGTGCAGGCCGCGGGCGATCGTGAGGGCCCCGCGACGCCCGAACACGACGGGAATGGAGAACAGATGCTCTGCGCGATCGAACTCCTCATCCTGCAGCGCGTAGAGAATATCGAACCCGGCCGTCCACGATGACACGCCGACGGCCAGCGCGATGAGCATCCACCACGGGCTGCTCCACGCCCCCATCACCGCCAGGTACCCACCCACCGGCGCAATCGCGAGCCCAATGCCCAGGACGACATGCGACCAGTGCGTGAACCGCTTCGTGTAGCTATACCAGAGGACCCACCCTAACGCGATCGGACTGAGCGCCGCGCACAGCGGGTTGAGCATCCAGGACGCGAAGATGAATACCCCGCTGGCGAGGATGACGGCGAGCGACGCCTCGCGCACTCCGAGCAGCCCACTCGGAATCTCACGGCGAGCGGTTCGCGGATTGCGCGCGTCGATCGTCCGATCGACGATTCGGTTGAACCCCATGGCCGCGAAGCGCGCCGCGGTGAACGCCAGCACGATCCACCCGATCGTCGCCAGCGGCACGCTGCGCGTGAAGCTCGCCAGCGTGGCGCCCACGAGCGCGAACGGCAGCGCGAAGACCGTGTGTGGGAGCTTCACGAAGTTGATCCATCGAATGAACCGCGCGCTGCCGCCGAACGTCTGTCCTTCCCGAGGTCGCGTCATCCACCCCCACTGGTGCCGAAGCGTGAGACGACGTCGCCGAGCGAACCCGCAGAGCGCTCTAGGCGGTGCGCCGTCTCTCGCAGTTGTTCCGTCAGCGTCCGCTGATGCTGCGTCGCGCGCGCCGCTTCATCGGTCGCAACCGACGACGCGGACGCCACCTCCGCCACCAGCGCCGACGCCGCATTCACCTGCCGCGCGAGCGCATCCTGTCGTTCGGCCGCTCGCAGGACGGCGTCAGCGAGTGACAACGTTCGTCGCGCGTCCTGTTCGATCGACTGGAACACAGCCATCGCATCGCGCATGACCACCTCCCCCCGCTCCACCGCCTGCTCCACGCGGCGCATGCGATCGGAGGCGTCCTCGATGCGATCGATCATTTCGCGTACCAGCACTTCGATCCGACCAACGGACCCGCCACTCTGCATGGCGAGCTTCCCGACCTCTTCGGCGACGACGCCGAAGCCGCGTCCTGCTTCCCCGGCGCGGGCGGCCTCGATCGATGCGTTGAGCGCAAGAAGGTTCGTCTGGCGTCCGATGTCGCCGACGACGGTCGTAACGTCACCGATCGCGGACGAGGAAGCACGAAGACCATCCATGCGCGCGACCAGATCGCGCGCGAGCTCGGCAAGCTCCGTCACTGCCCCCATGGCGTCGGTGGCTCGCGTGACACCGAGCTGCGCGCTCGTCTCGACCTTGGCGGAGATCTCACGTGCCTCGCGCGCCGACGCGTGCGTCGCGCCAACCGCTTCGTCGAGCTGGGTCGCGGCCTGACGAATCTGCCGGGCGGCGTCGATGCTCCGCGCGACCCCATCGGTCACGCCCGCGAGCGAGGTGGTCACCGACTGCGCGCCGTCGGCCACGGTCGATCCAATCCGCGCGACCTCGGCGGACGAGTCGAGAACTTCACCGGTCGTCTTCTTCGTCTCGCCGATCAACAACCCGACCTCGTGGAGGGCAGCCCCGATGTCCGAATGCCCGACGGCGCTGCGATCACCGCCGAGGAGCATCGCCCAATCGCCGCGCCGAACCGCCGTGGCGAGCTGCTCCAGCAAACTCAGCGGCCGAGACACGATGCCGTTGAGCCTAACGACGAACCACGCGATCGCGCCGAAGGACAGGAGCCAGGCAATGACGACCTCGACCGGTCGAAGGCCACGAAAGGCCACCGTGTACACGATCGTGCCGATGACGAGCAGGAAGACGCCAAGCGTCGAGGCGAGGTCGGCGATGAGACGGCGCGGATACCGGATTCGAACGAACGCGACCACACCGCCGACGACGAGGAACATGAAGGCGAGCGTCGCGTAAAGCCGCGACACATCGTACGCTACGCCCGGCCCCTGGAGGGCGAACCACCCCACGCCGTGCGGGATCATCGACTGGGTCCGATCCCGAGCTCACTCCACATCGCGTCGACGCGCGTGCGGGTCGCACCATCCATCTCGATCACCTTGGGCCAGTTGCGCGTGAAGCCTTCCTCGGGCCATTTCCGCGTCGCGTCGATCCCCATCTTCGACCCATACGTGAATGCGCGGCTGGAGTGATCGAGCACGTCCACCGGCCCCATCGTGAACCGCGTGTCCCGCTCGGGGTCGATGTTGTTGAGCGCCACCCACCATGCCTCCTGCGGGTTGCGCACGTTGACTTCCTTGTCGACGATCACGAGGACCTTCGCGAGTGACATGAGCCCCTGCCCCCACATGGCGTTCATGACCTTGTACGCCTGGCCGGGATACTGCTTGTCGATCGACACGAACACGAGGTTGTGGAAGATCCCCTCCGCCGGCATGTGATAGTCCACGATTTCGGGAATCGTGAGCTTGAGCAGCGGGAGGAAGATGCGCTCGGTCGCGTGCCCGAGGTAGAAGTCCTCCATCGGCGGTCGGCCCACGATCGTCGACGCATAGATCGGGTTCCGTCGCATGGTGATCGCGGTGATGTGCACTTCGGGATAGAGATCCGCTTCGGAGTAGAACCCGGTGTGGTCCCCAAACGGCCCCTCCACCACGAGCGGTTCGCGCGGGTCGATGTAGCCCTCCAGCACGAACTCCGCGGCGGCCGGGACATCCAGGTCGCACGTGACTGCCTTTGCGAGTTGCACCGGCGCCCCGCGCAGGAACCCGGCGAACAGGAACTCATCGACCGTGGGCGGGAGCGGCGCTGAACCTGAATAGATGGACGCCGGGTCCGCGCCGATCGCAATGCACACGGGCATCGTCTCGCCACGCTCCGCCATCTCGCGCCAGTGGGCGGCGCCGACTTTGTGCCGCTGCCAATGCATCGCGACGGTGCGCGGGCCCAGCACCTGCACGCGATACATGCCCACGTTCCTGATCCCGCGCTTCGGATCGCGCGAGATTACCATCGGCAACGTGATGTATGGGCCGCCGTCCTCGGGCCAGCACGTCATGATGGGCAGCTTGCGAAGGTCCACCTGATTGCCCTGCCAGACGACCTCCTGGCACGGAGGCGAACCGCCCTTCACACGCGGAGGGAACCGCGCCACTTCGAGCAGCCTCGGTATGAGCGAGAGCTTCGCGACGATGCCCTGCGGAACCTTGAGGTCCATGAGCTGCGTGATGCGCGCGCCGACGTCGTCCAGGCACTCGACCCCGAGGGCGATCGACATTCGCCGCATCGAGCCGAACAGGTTGATCGCGACGGGGAACGCGGATGCCGTACCATCGTCGAGTACGGCCCGCTCGAACAGCAGCGCCGGTCCACCTCCCGGCATTTTCATCGCACGGTCCGCGATCTCACACATCTCCAATCGGGCCGCGACGGGCTGTCGAACGCGAATGAGCTCGCCGGCGGCGTCGATGGCGGCAATGAAATCGGACAGCGAGTCCAGTGTCATGTCGTCGGGTGAGTGGGGCGCGTGGAAACGGGCGCTGAAGTAGTTGCGGGCCGCGGCTTATCTCCGGAGTGAATGGCCGCGACGCCGAGCGTCAGAGATTCCCACCGTACGTCGACGAAGCCGGCAGCCTGCATCGCGCGCGCGAGCTGTTCCTGGACGGGAAAGTGGGCCACGGACTCGGGCAGGTAGCGGTAGGCGGTGCGGTGGCCGCTCACGACGCGACCGACTGCTGGCAGCACCGTGTGGAAGTAGGCGTGATACGCCATCCGAACCGCGACCGATCGGGGCGTCGAGAACTCGAGGATTACGAACCGCCCACCGGGCTCCAGCACGCGATAGACCTCGGCAAGGGCGGCATCGAGACTCGCGACGTTGCGAATGCCAAACGCGACGATGGCCCCGGCGGCCGCGTCGTCGGCGAGTGGAAGCTCGAGCACGTCAGCGGTCACCGGCGCAACGAGCACGCGGGGCGCCTTGCGGAGGCCTGCACGGAGCATCGGTTCCGCGAAATCGGTTCCGAGCACGAGGCCGCGGAAGCCCCGGGTCCGTGACAGGTCGGACGCGACGTCGAGGGTCCCCGCACAGAGGTCCAGGTACAGCCCGCCGGCCCGGCGAGTCGGATCCAGCCGGGCAATCGCGCGACGCCGCCAGCGACGATCGATGTTGAAGCTGAGGAGATGGTTCAGCAGGTCGTAGCGCGGCGCGATTTCGGAGAAGATGCGACGGACGTAATCGCGTTTCGCGCTTCCACCGGCCGCCGCGGCGTGGGCTTCAGTCGTCTCGAGATCGGTCGATGGCATCCCGAGCGAAACTTGGGCGCGCTGCGGATACCAATCAAGCGCGCCACGCCTCAGCCGGCGTCGGCGGCGCACCGTGAGCTCGGCTACGCTGGATTGGCGGGCGAGCGTCGGATAGCTTCCCCGCACCGCCGGCGACGCCGCGACGTGTCGTGTTGCCGCCGCCGTCCACTGCATGGCGCCATCACTCGATCTCGCGAATCTCCCGGATGCCGATGTCGTCACACTCGCCCAACAAGGGCGAGAGGCGGCGTTCCGCGAGCTTCTTCGCCGCTACGAGCGCCCTGTCTTCTCCCTGATTTTCCGGATGGTGCGCGACCGCGAGATCGCCGAAGATCTCGCGCAGGACACCTTCATCAAGGTGCTCAACCACATCGACCGGTACCGCCCCGAGTTCAAGCTCTCGAGCTGGCTGTTCAAGATCGCGAACAACGTGGCGATCGATCATCTGCGAAAACGCCAGCTCGAGACAGTCAGCATCGACGGCTCACCGCACGCCGCGTCCGCGGCGGAGATCGAGGCGACGTCGTTCGACCTGGCGGCGCGTCAGGAGTCGGCGCTCGAGGAGATGGAGGCGCGGGAGCTCGGCTCCTCGATCGAACGGGCAATTGCCCGACTGCGCCCGGAGTACCGATCCTGCATCATGCTGCGTCACGTCGAAGGCCGGTCGTATGAGGAGATCGCCGCGACACTCGACCTCCCTCTCGGAACGGTCAAGACCTATATCCACCGCGCGCGACACGAGTTGCGCGAGGCATTGGAGCACGTGAAGGGCCCCGGGTAATTGACCCGTTCGTCCTGAAACCTCGTCATTTACCCGGCCGTACGGCCCGACTGGAGGACTTTGTGGAACACAGGCACCTACTTCCTGACGAAATCGATCAGTTACTCGACGGCGAGGCCGGATTCGGCGTCGCGCCGCTCGTGGCGCACGTCGAGGCCTGCGCGAAGTGTCGCTCGGAGCTTGCGGAGGCGCGTCAGGTGGTGAGTGCCCTGGAGCACCTACCCCACCTCGCGCCTCCACCCCGTTTCGCGGACCGCGTCATGGCTCAGGTCCAGGTTTTCGAGCCGTGGCACGTGACCGCCCTCGACACGGTCAAGCGCTGGATCCCGGTCTCGCGGCCGGCGCGCGCCCTCGCCCTAGCGACGACATCTGTTTTCGCCTTGGTGATCTCGGTCACGGCCGTCTGGATGGCAGTCCGGCTGGACGCTTTCCTCTTCTTCCTCGACCTCGCTGGCCAGCGCGCCCGGCGCGCGGTATTCGACGGCGCGGGCGACGCCATTGCCAGCGCGTTCGGCGGCGCCGCCGTGGACGCGTTGAAGGCGGGCGGGGTGACGGCTGCCATTGGCATTACCAGCTTCCTGGCACTGATTGTACTCTCCGCGTTCGCGCTCAGAGCCCTCGTTTCGACCGCCCGCCGCCGCCGGAACTGAGCGATGCACGTCGGAATTCTCGCGCTGATCCTCGCGGTGGCCCCGGCCCCGCTCACGGGTCGGCAAACGCAAGGCGTTCAA